>ERZ889078.3470-NODE-3470-length-10421-cov-6.210110_pt1 | contig 10421 bp, 6 predicted proteins | sample MGYA00521266_ERZ889078 | MGnify/ENA primary metagenome ERZ889078 (study PRJEB32303, sample SAMEA104408618) | aquatic metagenome | biome: Brackish water; feature: Pelagic; material: water | place: Baltic Sea | collected 2014-06-16T06:34:00 | depth 76,534 m ... | reverse complement strand
CACGCCGCAGTCGTTGGAGACACCGTAGGTGACCCGTTCAAGGACACCTCCGGCCCGTCACTCAACATCCTCGTCAAGCTGATGACCGTGGTGGGACTTGTGTTCCTACCTTGGTTCCTCGGCTAGGACGAACGACCCCACAGAGGCGGCGGGGTCCCCGGATTGTTCCGGGACCTCGCCGCATTCTTGTAACTCTCCATCATCCAATAGTTAGGTAACGTTGGGACCTCGGGCTAAGACCCCACCAAGGTCCCTTCGAATTGCAGCGCCGAGACCGCGCCCAGAAATACCAGGAGCTTTCCCATCGATTCCAAGACATTAGCCGCAGCAGCCGCCTCGCTGTGCGAACAGAAAAAAGGTGACGACATCAAGATCTTTGATGTCGACAAGCAATTCCCAGTGGCCGACTACTTTGTCGTAATCACCGGAACATCCAGGCCGCACGTCAAGGCCATGTACGACGAGCTGCACGTGCGCCTCAAGGCCGCCGGTGAACAGCATCGCCCCGTCGAAGGCGCAGAGCTAGGCTGGTGGATTCTGCTCGACTACGGCAACGTGATCGTGCACCTCCTTCAACCGGATGCGCGAGAGTACTACGACCTCGACAACCTCTACGGCGACTGCGACCAGCTCGATTGGCGCGCTATTGAGTTACCCGAGATCCCGGACCCTGTCTATTACGAAGGCTAAAGTTGCCTCGTAACCAACAAGGGAGAGAGGGCGCCCCTCGTGCCATTGGCACGAGGGGCGTTTCTTTTTAGGATCTCTTGATGCCCTCAGCCCCACCTTCGAAAGCATCCCTCCTCGCATTGGGATCCCTCTTGTTCGCCACCTACTTTTTGGCGTTCGGTGTACTGGACGACGGGATGATCCTTGGGAACGATGCGCTCGGCTACGCGCAGCACCTGGCGAATGGCGACGGTGGCGAGTCCCTTTGGAATCCGCACCACCTACTCTTCCACCCGCTCGCCGCGCTGATCGCAGCTTGCCTAGCTCCACTCGAATCCGCAAGTTCGACTCTGCGAACTCCCATGGCCCTGGCGATGACTGCGCAGACGGTATTGAGCGCACTTGGGGCATCCCTTTGCGTGCTGGCTTTTTTACGTACCGCGCTCGCCTTCAACGTGCGATCCCGGCTCGTGCCGTATCTCCTTGCGCTGCTCCTCGCCTTCTCATCTTGCTTCTGGCTGTACGGGGCCGTTGGTGAGACTTACTTACCAGCAGTCGCCGCAGAGGCTGCACTCCTAGGCCTCGTCCTGCGCATTGCCCTCCGGCCGGAACAGAACCAAGAGGCGCCTACCAACAAAGAGAACCAGGCGCTCATCGCGCTCCTCTTGCTAGCAACTCTGCTGCGCCAAGACAGCGTGCTGGTTGTTGTTCCGGTGATCCTGTTGCTCCCGCTCCGGCGTGCCCTCTTTGTCTCCGTCACAGCCGGTGCGCTTTGCCTAGTCTTCTACTTCCTAGCATTTCAATTGGCTGGGTCTGAGATGGCCTTTGCGCAGTGGATGCGCGGCCTTGCCGACAGCGGACTTTGGGGTGGAACCCCGACCTGGAGCTCACTGCTCGTCGCGGTGGGCATGCTCGCTTCGAGCCTGACCTACCCACTTTGGTTTGTAGGTAATAGCGTGCAGTCCGGGTCCTTCTCGTTGGCGGTGATGGGTGGCCAACTCACCCTAGGGCTCCTGCCGTGGCTCGCCATCTTGGCGGCGCTTGTCCTGTCGCGGCGCACGCCATCGGCAAGCACCGACGAAGACGCGAGGGCGAAGAAGGCTGCCGTTGGACTGCTGATTTTCATCGCTATACGGTTCTCGTTCTTCACCTGGTGGCAACCCAGCAACATGGAGTACTACTGCGGAACGCTGCTGCCCCTGTTCTTCCTGGCAGCGCTCGCTCTGCGCAAGGCCTCAACGACACCACGTCTCTCCACCGGGCTCTTGGTGACTGCTCTGCTCGCGCTGGTCTTTGGGAACTGGAGCGTGTTGATCGCTCCAAATCAGGGTACCGACATGGACTTGCGCGCCCGAGAGGTACTTACAAGCGCGGGGCCAAAGGGGCTGGCCCTCGGCTTAGATCGGTTGGGTTTTTATTCTTTGATGCGCGCCCAGCAAACCGCCGGCAAGCCGCAGGCGAGCCTCCCAGCGATTCTGGACATCTCCGATGCCGCCTCGGGAGTCGTCCCCACCGCCGTTGCGACCGCTCGCGCGCAGATCCGAACCACGCTCGCCAACGGAGGTAAGGTGTTCGCGCTGCGCGACATGATTTTGCCAGCCCGCTTTCAGCATGCGCCGTGGCACCTGGATTGGACTGACGAGAACCACACCGGTGGCATGAGCCAAGTCCTCGCGGATATCGAGGCCACCCCCATGGACCCGCAGGCAGGCTTGGCCTCGTGGCTGTGGCGACTCCGCTAGGCTAGTCTTCGGATAGGTATCCCAACTTGCTCAAGTCGTCGCGTTCCGCCGCTGTCGTCTCGCGTTTTTCCGATGCGATTGGCCTTGCTGAATCCAGCCAAGCTCGGAGAACCTCCACGCTGCGCGCGACCTCTTCTGGCTGCGAGCCCGCATAGTTCTTGACGTTCCCCTCGCTAGCTTGGAAAAGATAGTTCGTCCCCATAGGCACGGGGACCTCGCGCAGTTCGCTCTTGCCGTCCGCTGTTTTCACCACCTCGATCCCGAAGCGCAATCCATCGTCCAGCGTTGTGATGAAGTACTTATCGCCCTCTCTATATCCGACCTGCCTGCCGCCGGAGTGTTCGAAGAACACACGCTCATCGCCAGCGACGGAGTCGTCTGAAGGGGTGACGAGACCCGCCAAGAGGTCGCGTCCCCGTAGAACACCCTCCTCACTAGCGCGATCGAATCCACCTCGATCGACATACGACAAGATCGTTGGAACAAGATCAATACTGCTGGAGAGCTCCTTTACCACGACCCCCTCCGGACCGCCGGGAATCTGAACGATCAGGGGGACGTGAACGACCCCGTCCATGAGCCCCTTGTGGTTGAAATAGCTCTTGTTCTCGCCAAGGGACTCCCCGTGGTCCGCCGTGATGAAAAAGGCCGTCGCGCCGAGCTGATCGACCTCGGAGAGCGTGCGACTCAAGTTTTCGACCAGGCTGTCCGCATAGCTAACTTCGCTTCGGTAGAGGTGCTTGGCAAACTCAAGATTGTTTGTCCTCGAAAGGAACCACATCTCATCGGGAAGCACGTCAATCGCCGGCAATGCTCCGGGGGCGTCGGGTGCGATCTGAATAGCGGGGAGAGTCCCCCCCCCTTCCACGAGTCGCTGGTCATGTGCGCGTTGAAAGCCAGAAGGAGCCGCATAAGGCGTGTGCGCGTCAAACAGGTGTACCCATAAAAAGAACGGCCGATCGGGCGCGTTCTCTTCCCAGTCCAAGAGACGCGAACGAATGCCCTCTATCGTCGCAGCGCCATCGAGCGATGCGGTTGGTGCCGCCTGAATGAACTCGTCAAAGCCCTGACCAAAGCCACTACCCGCCCCGATGTACTGCTGGCTAACCGCCCCGATCGTGTGGTACCCGCGGGCGCGCAATCGCTCGGCGAGGGTGATGTTCCCCTCACCAAAAAACGCGTAGTTATCATGCACACCATGATCCATCGGCCACGTTCCCGTCAGGATCGAGGCGTGCGAGGGCTGCGTCGCATTGCTGGCGGAATAAGCCTGTTCGAAGCGGATCCCCTTAGCTGCCATCTCCTTTAGGTAGGGCGCGAGAGCGGACTCGGGATTGCCATCGCCCAGCACGTCCGCGCGCGTGGTGTCCAAGGTCACCAAGAGGATGTTGGGAGCCCGCTCCTCTGGCTGCGTCCCCATAATCTCAGGGGTGCCCCAAAAAACGGATGCCTCGGAGAGCTCGCTTGAGATGCCCACTGCCGGCGAATCAACACCATGGCCGGACCACGCTCGAAAGCGCACCCGGAGGTCGTCGCCCTCATAATCGAGAAGGTCAACATTTGCCGCCGTCCACAACGTCTCGTCGGGCGCCATGCGCGGCACGAGGGTTCGATACCATATACGCTCCCATTCGTCCGCGTCCGCCCCCGCCGTCCCCGCCGGGGCGACATCAATGGCAAGGTGGACGCGCTCGAGCTCCGTCCGATGCTGCTCGCCTAAAGCGACGTCAAACAGCAGCCTTCCTCCACGGGGAACCGACACGTCGCAATAGAGAGGCGTGCCAAAGTCTGTTGGCCAGGCCCGGCGCCCGTACCTCCCCATGACCACCAATCCACCGTCCACGGCGAGGTCTGGCTTTAGAGGCTCGAAACCGCCCCAGAATCCGCGCCTCGAAAACGAAAGCGTTTCGATCGTCGTATTGATCCCAAGGGTTCCATCGGGCTCAAATCGGATCGCACGAATGTCCCCCGTCTTGCTGAGCTGCCCATCGGGGTCGCTGCCACCGTTCCAGGCCGGGTGCCCACCTAAGTCTAGATTGTGGGTCAAGACGCCCTGTTCATCCGCGACAACGGACGTCTCAGCAGTGCAGTTGGCCGGCCAGCTGCCCTCGGCATCACCTGTGCGACGCCATGAGATCCGCGCTCTCGTCGAGCGGGGAATCCTGCCGCTCCAAGAGACGCCATCAATCCGCGCGGGATCGAGTCCGGGTTGGCCGGGCTCCGCACGCCACTCCCAGCCACGACAGACTTTGCCTCCGACACCAGCGGTGACCAGCTTCCAATCGAGATGCTTCCCACCTGAGAATGACCACGCTTGGGTGACCTCCGAAACCTCAGCGAGCACAGCGGCTGAAGAGCGGCCATCTTCGAGTCGGGGATGCAAGTGCACGACGCCGCCCGGGGGAGGCGCTTCGCTGCAAGCTGCACAGAAGCTCGCAAAAGCTACGAAGAAGGCGTGGACGGCAATTCGATTTTGGGTGAACATCACGTTTTACTTACGGTCGGGTTGGCTCTCCGCGTAGCCTATATCAAAGCCAAAGGCCAAGCGCCCCAATCCTTGGATTCCAAAACAAACACCAGCTCTAGCGAGTCCCCCGAGCACAGCTTCGGCCGCATGTTGTGCACGCCTAGGCGTGAGCTCATCGCCGTCTGCCTAGCCTTATTCCTCGGTATCCTGTTGCGCGTGTACTATGCGCCGGCCGGAGGCTTCGACCGCGAGGCCGATGGTTTCCAGGGTGCCTTCTTCGGGCTGACCTCGATCAACTACGAAAGGCTTGGCATCGCCCCCACCGGAGGTTACCCCGTTGTCAATTTGGACACCGTTGTGGACGCTCCTGAGACTTGGTACGTCTACGGGAACCACTCGCCTCTCTTTGCTTTGGGCGAGTGGACCGCGCTCAAAGCGCTTGGGCCCCACGGATGGGAGAACGCTTGGCGCGAGGGGCGCTCTCCATCCGGCGTAGGCACGGATCACAGCTTTGAGTTCGCCCTGCGCTTGCCTATGTTTGCGGCGAGCATCTTCAGTATGCTCGTTTTGTGGTGGGCTCTTCGGATAGAGGGCGGAAAGCGCGCCGCTTGGATCGGGATGCTGCTCTATGCACTCTGCCCTTTGGCAATTCTAGATGCGGGGCTTGTGAACTACGAGCCCGCAAGCATTCTGTGCGTGCTCTTCGCCTTTGGCTTCTTCGCAAAACTTCGTCGTCGCGACGCCATCTGCGAAGAGAGCTGTATCTTTCGCAAAGAGCTGCTCTTCGTCTGCCTCTTCCTTGCGCTCGGTACCGCACAAACTTTTGCTCCTCTGTTTTTCGCGATCCCTCTTTGCTTCGCAGCCCTAGGGTCACGGCTCCGCGCGATTGGAATCAAGGGAGCCCTTCTCTCCGCCAGCGCGATTGGGTTCGCCGCACTTCTCCCCGTCTTGGTCCACGGCATCTACGTCCGCTCGGCCCTCGAAGGGATTCAGCCCGCTAGCCGCCTCTCCGAGCGCATCGGCATCCTGTTTGAACCGTTGACCTCCGGCTCTGTTCCGCTCTGGAGGTGGCTCGGACTACAGCACACGCACCTTGTCACTTTCGCCTCGGAGGTTTTCGTCGAGATCGCGATCGTCGGCTTAGTTTTCGCCATCCTGATACAAGCCGACCGGCTACTGTCCAAAGGGCCTGAAGTTCGAGCGTCGAAGAAGAACCCCGCGCTGCTCCCGCTGCTACTTGCGGCCGGCGGCTTCACCGTCATGTTCGGCTACTACAAACACACCGCCGACGACACTCCAGCGCAAAGCTCCTTCATCCTAAACTTGATCCCCGCCATTGCCGCCCTAGGCGGACTTGCATTCGTCATTTTCGGTGACGCCGTGGGCCGGACATTCGCACGCAAAGGTCGAGTGCACGGCGGCTTGATCCTGACGGCTGTGCTGCTTGGCCTTGCGCTCAACAACGGCTTTGCAACGACCAATCACCTCTGGGGGATCTGGCGCAGCCCGCGGCCTCAGAGCACGGTGCCCGAGCTCGTTGGTGCAACGCTCGGCAAACTTCTCCCCCCTGAATCGGTAGCGCTGTACCCGGCCCAGCTCGGCTTCACACCAGCGGTCTACTTCTATGCGTGGCGCACCATGTTGCCCGTGACCGCCGATATTCCCAGCTTTCAAATGGTCGAGCAGCGCCTGAGCGATGGTGGCCTCCTCGATCGCCCCCGTTATCTCATTCTTCCAGATGCGCCCAGCGCGGGGACGAAACCTGCTGTCGATGCGCTGCGAGAGCTCTTCGCGACGATGACACCGGAGCTTGCCTCGTTGCCGCCGATTCAAGTTGACGGCTGGAGTGCATGGCGCCTAGACACTCCGCCCCCCCCAACGGCGAACGATTAATTCGCTTACAGAGACGCCCCTCTCCACCGCGAGAGACTCCCTTCTGTTGAGGGCCTTGAGGCCGCTCGATCCGCACGCCCCTCGGGGCAATACTTCCAATCCGGGGAGGCGCCCTCTTGCGGCGGCTTGCTTGCGGGCTCGATTCAGAACTTGCGCGCTTAGGTGCCGCCCTTAAAAAGAGGCAAAAGGGTGTGCTCTACCTTCTTGTACAGCTCACTGGTGGCGCGCACGTCGCGCAGACAGTACTCGCCGATCTCATCGATGCGGCCCTCGCGATAGACGCGGCCCACCTGGCTTCCGTCGATGGAGCCCTTCGGACTCTCCACATCAAATCGGCGGCACCAGAAATCCAGCGAGTAGCTACTGCGCACCGTGCCATGGAAGTTGAAGACCTCCATCAAGTCGCAGTGGGTCGAGACATCGTAGCGGTAGGGCAACAGGTTCACCGACGGCTTCACACCCAGCTGCGCCGAGCGGATCATTAGCATCGGACCGTCGTAGCCGCGCCCGTTATAGGAGACAAGACGTGGTCGCTTGCGGCCCACGATCTCCCAGAACTTCACGAGTACCTCTTTCTCTGTGCCTCGAAAGATGTCCGAGTCCGGTACACGCTCCCACTCTTTTGTCCCTTCGCCACGCGCACCTTCGGGAGACTCCAGCAACATCAAGCCGCGATTCACCTCGACGTTCCAAAGGCCAATCGCAATGATCTTTCCAAGTCCCGGAAACAAAGCCATTCGCTCGGGTAGCGCTTCGCGTTCGCGCTCGTCTCGGGCACGCTCCATTAGATAGCCGCGTGTGATCTCGTCGACTTCGTCCCATGGGGTGCCGGCGACTTCAATGTCAAAGGTAATGGTCTGCACTTCGTAACTCCTATTCGCTGTCGGGCGGTGCCAGGCATCGAAGCGCAACCTGCGGCTTCGAATGCCCGGTTTGGGCTAGCGGGGATGATAGCAAGTCGAGGCCCGCCAACGATCTCACCGCGAACCAAACACGATGGCAAACGGGAAACTCGCGCGCCTACTCGGCTGCTCGCTCGGCTTCCGCGTCCTCGACTTGCTGCTTGTTGCCACCTAGGTAGCCAATCGACTCGAAGTTGTCCTTGAAGGCCTCGGAGCTCCCAGCCGTCGGCACCCGAGGCGCTGTGGCCGGCCTGTAGTCGCCATCCGTATTCGGGCTGCGCCTGAGCGGGTGCGTCGCACGCCACTCTTCCGTCAAAATACGCTCAAGGGGAATACGCCCCCCCTGCACACCGCGCCAATGTTCAGGCACGGGAAGATCGAGCAGGTGCATAAGCATTGGCGCGACTTGGTACACGTCGCCGCGATCCGTTTGCTTCAGTACGTTGCCCTGCTTTGCAGCTTTCGGTCCAAGTACGCCAATGATTCCGGGCGCCGCGTCCTCGTGCGCGCCAGAGGTCAGCGCCAACTCTTCATACATTGTGATCGGGTCCACATGCATGCCGTGATCGCTCAGAATAATCACGGTTGCGTCCTCAGGGACTTTCGCGAGGAGCTCGCCAAGAAGGCGGTCCGCCTCGATATACGAGAGCGCGAGGTAGTCACCGAAGGCCGCCTGATCTTCTGCACTCACGTCATAGTGCATGTCGTCCGGTGCGTGGTAACGCCAGAAGCGGTGCCCAACAACATCGGGGAGCGCTAGGTACGCCATCGTCAAATCCGTCTGCGCAGAATCTAACATGTGTCCTGTAACCGCCGCGATGGAGAGGTCCGCCGCGTGCACCCAAGCGAGGTCATTCACAAGGCGCCCGCGATGGGCGTCAAGCTGGTCGGGGATCGGAAAGGCACGGCGCATCTTGGGCCGCAGCTCCTCTGCATCGTTGGCCAGCACGAGGAACGGCTCGATCTCGTTCGCCAGTGCGCTGGGGAAGGTTTGCTCCTCCATCTCTTTCCAAAGCGTCGGCTTCCAAATGATCTTCGCCTGGGCCTGCGCCGCATAGGAGGCTACAAGGCGTCCGTTGATAGGCTCGGCGGGCCACGTAATCCACCAACCGACGCAGTCCACGGTGCGACCGGCATCAGAGGCGAGGTTCCAGATAGCCGGCACGCGCCGCGAGTTACTCGTAAAGGGCTTCCCCGACTTCTTCTCTAGGAAGTCGTCCACGCCGTGAGCCGCAGCACTTTGCCCTGTGGCGATCGTTGTCCAAATCACCGGAGACCAGGTTGGCGCGAAAGTCCCGAGGCGACCCAAGGTCCCCTCATCGACAAATCGCTGGAACGCCGGGACGCGACCCGCCTCTAACAGCTCTCCCAAGACGACGGGGTCGACTCCGTCGATACCGATCACAACAACTGGTGAGACAGGCGTTAGCGGCGCCACACTCGTGCCACACCCAAACAAGGAAAACAGGGCCACAACGGCGGCCAGCACACTTAGCTTCATGATTTTCATCCTACCTTGCATACGGGTGATACGCCCGTAACCGATAGCGGAAGCTGTGCTTCCTCTGAGAATGCACGGCGTGTTGTGCGATTGGCTCCCAAATATCCCCTTGCGCTACCCGGCATCTTCCCCCAAGATCGTTTTATCGTCCTCCTGAGAAGCCGATGGCCCATGCGGGCCCTCTGGGTGAATCACGAGGGGAACACCATCGCTCGACGCCTGGCCGCTCAGCCGGGTCGTGTCGGGAATCAAACTTTGGCAGGAGGTGTATTTATGATTTTGAGCAACTGTAGAAGGGGCCAGGAGATCTGAACCCCCGCAAACAGCGGGTGTGATTTTCCAAGCCCCGTTCAAGCAATCGAGCCCGTCCACGCCTTGGCCTGGGTGGGCTCGGTCTTTGGTGTGGGAGTCAGACGCCGGTCGCAGTAAAGTAGCTTCCCATGCAAGCCACCGAGCAACAGCGCCACGAGCGAATGCATCGCGCATTGCTCGGATTTGCCCTCGTCGTGTTGGGTATTTTGATTTACGGGAGATCCCTCTCCGGAGCCTTTGTATACGACGACCTGCGCCTCATCGCCGCGAACCCGCGCGTCACGGGCGAGGCTGGATTCGCGGAGAGCCTCTTCGGTTCGTTCTGGGGCTTTGACGGTAACGAGGGGATGGTCGGCTACTGGAGGCCCGTCACGATCCTGGTCTTCCGCTCGACAGCGGCCCTCGGCGCCGGCGCACTGGGCTTCCATATCGTCTCGCTACTCGTCCACCTAGGCGCTGGCCTGGCGGCCTGGCGGCTCGCCTCGAGCATCCTTCGCAGCGAACCTTTAGGGTTCTTGGCGGGCGCCATTTTCCTTGCCCATCCCATCAACGTCGAGGCTGTCGTATGGGCGTCTTCCCTTAGCGATCCGCTCTGCGGCCTGTTTGCGCTACTCGCAGGGCTCGGCTGGTATCGCTGGCGGGAACGGGGGTCTCTGGGCTTGCCGTGGGTTGCGCTCGGCTCCTTTGCCTTGTGCCTTGGAAGTAAGGAGCAAGGCGCGACCCTACTGCCACTGCTCTTCCTCTTGGATACGCTCTTCTTCTCCAAGGGCACAACCCAGCGCCCCCTGTGGAGGCCCTCCGGCGCCGCCGCTGGACTGGCCCTCGTCGCCGCGACCTACTACGCCGCGCGTGTATTTGTCTTTGGGGACGTGCTTGCGGGGTTCGATCGCGTCAATGCCGAACTCGACATGGGATTCGCCCGGGCCATGTGGTTT
>ERZ889078.3469-NODE-3469-length-10421-cov-11.899865_pt1 | contig 10421 bp, 8 predicted proteins | sample MGYA00521266_ERZ889078 | MGnify/ENA primary metagenome ERZ889078 (study PRJEB32303, sample SAMEA104408618) | aquatic metagenome | biome: Brackish water; feature: Pelagic; material: water | place: Baltic Sea | collected 2014-06-16T06:34:00 | depth 76,534 m ... | reverse complement strand
TTGGCGTTTTAACGGCCTTGCTTTTTAGCGCTTTTATATATTTCGAAGAGTACGATTTAACGAATAAGTTCGTAAATACGGTTTTTGGACTTGGAGCAATTGGGCTCTTTTTGCGCATTCCAAAACGCAGTGTTTTGCTGGCCGGTTTTTTGATAGGCCTCTTTTGGTTTTATTGGATTGGGTACAGTTTCGAGTATCAGGGCGTTGGCTACATGACTCCCATCGTCACCGTTGGTTTTGGCGTCGTTTATCTGCTGTTTTTTGCGCCTCTTTATTTCACGGACAAGCCTTATGTAAGAGCGATACTCATTTTTGGGCTTAGTTTTTTAGAGCCCTTCGACTGGAATTGGCTGCAAATCGAGTTGCCGTTCGTGGATAGTTACGTCGGCGTTTACAAGTACCAACTCACAGCCGTTTTACTCGCGCTTTCTTTAGGATCGCTCATGAAAAACAAGTTTAAATACGCGCCGCTTTTGCTGCTTTTTGTTTCGCTAAACTACGGATATGGCGAGCAAAAAGACGCTCCGCTGAAGATAAAACTGATTCAAACGGACGTAAAACAAGAAGTGAAATGGACTAAAGAGCAGTTAAACCCAACCATGAAAATGATTTTTAAAGAAATTGAAGACGCCATCGAGGAAAATTACGACGCCATTGTCTTCCCCGAATCGGTGTTTCCACTTTTCATGAATAAAAATCCGGAACTCTTAAACCTTCTACTCAAAGATTCCCATCAAATAGCCATTGTCGCGGGCTCGCTAATCAGCGAAAATGGACGCCACTACAACGTCACCTATATTTTTAGCGAAGGCGCGTTTAGCGTGGCGAAAAAATTGGTGCTTGTGCCGTTTGGAGAGTATATTCCGCTTCCAAAATTTGCGCAAAAATTGATTAACGACGCTTTTTTTAGCGGCGCGAGCGATTTTTTAGCGGCGGAGGAACCCACCGATTTTCTCATTAAAGGCGTTACGTTTAGAAACGCCATCTGTTACGAGGCTACGTGCCAAGAGATTTACGAAGGCGACGTCGCTTTTGTAATCGCTTCTAGCAACAACGCTTGGTTCGCCCCATCGATAGAACCGACGCTTCAAAAACTTCTCATGAAGTATTACGCTCGCAAGAACGGCGTTACGATTTACCACTCCGCCAATTATAAAGGAAGCGGCGTAATCAAATAGTAACAACTTTTGAGTATAATTAGAAAAATACGTTTATATAGGTCTTCTAATGTTAAATCTTAAAAATCCAAATTTATACAACAACCGCGAGCTTTCTTGGCTCCAGTTTAACTCAAGAGTGTTAAAGCAGGCGCAGGACGAATCGCTTCCGTTATTGGAACGTCTTAAATTTTTGGCGATTTACGGAACCAATTTAGACGAATTTTACATGATTCGCGTGGCCGGTCTCAAAAAACTTTTCGCCGCGGGCATCATCGTCTCAGGCGCGGATAGGCTCACGCCATTGCAGCAGCTTAAGGAAATCAGAGCGTACCTACACCAAGAGCAACAGGTCGTGGAGCATACGAGAAGCGAGATTTTCAAAAAACTGGCTATCGAGGGCATACGAGTAAAAACCTACGACGAAGTGAATCAAAGTGAAAAATATTATCTCAACAGATTTTTCAAGGAAAACGTTTATCCCGTCATCATTCCAATCGCGATAGACGCGACCCACCCTTTTCCGCATTTAAACAACCTCAGTTTTGGCCTTATCGTAAAGCTGAGAGATTCCGACGACGAAACCATTGAGAGATTCGGACTCATTCGAGTTCCTCGCGTCATAGACAGATTTATAGAACTCAACGCCAGCACGTACATTCCCATAGAGAGCCTTATCGCCAAACGCGTCGAGGATTTGTTCCCAGGTTACAGTTTGATTAAATACGCCGTGTTTAGAGTTACTAGAAACGCCGACATTGCGATAGAGGAAGAAGAAGCCGACGATTTTCTCGAAATCCTCGAACAAGGCTTGAAGCTTCGCCGCAAAGGCGAAATGGTGAGACTTGAAGTTGGCGCGAACGCGGATGATGAAATTATAAATTTTTTCAACCATCACTCAAACGTTTACAAAGACGACATATACAAGTTTCACACCTCGCTAAACCTTTCAAGCTTGTGGCAGATCGTGGGAAACAAGGAATTCGCGCATCTTTTGTCGCCATCGTTTCAGCCCAAAAGCTTGCCGCCATTCGACGGCGACGAAAACATGTTTGACGTCCTCGACAAACAAGACGTTCTTTTGTACCATCCATACGAGAGTTTTGAACCCGTGGTGCAACTTATACTCAACGCGGCCAAAGACCCAAACGTCGTTTCCATAAAAATGACGCTATACCGCGCGGGACCCAATTCTCCAATCGTAAAAGCCCTTATGGACGCTAGCGAATCGGGCAAACAAGTAACCGTTATGGTTGAACTGAAGGCTAGATTTGACGAAGAAAACAACCTCATATGGGCAAAAGCTCTTGAAAAATCCGGAACGCACGTCATCTACGGAATCAAAGGATTCAAGGTGCACGCCAAAGCTTTGCTCGTTACGCGAAGAACGAACGGCAAACTTAAGCAATACGCTCATTTGGGAACGGGAAATTACAATCCGTCCACGGCGAAAATCTACACCGACATAAGCTACATGACGAGCAAATACGAGATAACGGACGATCTTACCAGATTTTTTCACTTTCTTACGGGATTTAGCAACAAAGGAAGCCTTAACGAACTTTACATGGCTCCGTCGCAAATAAAACCCAAGCTTTTGTCTCTCATACAAAACGAAACGCGACAAGCGGAGAATGGGCACATAATCGCCAAGGTCAATTCGCTTGTCGACGAAGACGTCATAAGGGCGCTATACAAAGCGAGTCAATCGGGTGTCAAAATAGAGCTTATCGTGCGTGGCGTTTGCAGTTTAAGGCCGGGAATAGAGGGCGTTAGCGAAAACATAAAAGTAACCTCCATTATAGGAAAATACTTGGAGCATCCTCGCGTTTTTTATTTTAAAAACGACGAAACGCAAACGTACATGTCAAGCGCCGACTGGATGACTAGAAATTTAGCCAGAAGAATAGAACTTTTGACCGCCATAAAGGACGAGAGCGCGAAAGACAAAATCATACAGATTTTGAAACTTCAATGCTCCGACAACACTCTCTCTCACGAGCTTCAAAGCGATGGCTCGTACGTAAAAATAAAAAGCGGCGATCAAAAAAGCGTCAACAATCAAAAGCTATTGGAAGACTACGTAAACAGAGTTGCCAAAGCTTCAAAAAAAGAGCTCGCGGGCAGCGTCGCGCAGCTTGCGACTCGTTTATACGTGGAGAATTCAGATGATACTCAAGTTTAAAAATTTTACGCCAAAAATCGAAGCTGGAACTTGGTTGGCTCCTTCCGCCGACGTTATCGGAGACGTACAAATCGGAGAAGACTCTTCAATCTGGTTTGGAACCGTCGTGAGAGGGGACGTGCACTTCATAAAAATAGGCTCTCGAACAAGCGTTCAAGATTTAAGCATGGTGCACGTGACCCATCATAAAAAAGCCGATAGAAGCGATGGGCATCCAACCATCATTGGAGACGACGTAACTATCGGACATAGGGTCATGCTTCATGGATGCACCATCCAAAACGCTTGTCTCATTGGGATGAGCGCCACCATATTGGACGGCGCCGTTATTGGCAAGGAAAGCATAGTCGGGGCTGGGTCGCTTGTGACGAAAAACAAGGTTTTTCCACCGCGTTCGCTCATCATGGGAAGTCCTGCCAAACTTGTAAGGGAATTAAACGACGACGAAGTGAAAGAGCTTTACGCTTCGGCAAAAAGATACGTCGCGTTTAAGAACGACTACGTTCTATAATCCGCGTTTATCTTCACGTACTCATAACCCAAATCGCATCCGTAAGCGGTGAACTTTCCATCCGCCACCCCTAGGTCGCAAGAGATGGCGAACTTGTCCAACTTCATAACTTTCGCGGTCTTTTCTTCCATCTCTTTGTCGAAAAGAAGTTGACCTTTGTCGTAAACGCAATGTTCGTTAAAAGATACGCTGAGAGCTTCTTCCGAACATTCCACTCCGCTAGCGCCAACCGTTGAAGCGATTCTTCCCCAGTTTGGGTCTTCTCCAAAAAGAGCGGTTTTCACAAGTAGCGAATCCGAAAGCGCTTTTGCGACCTTCTGCGCTTCGCTGTCGTTTTTGGCTCCCGTGACGTTATACGTTACGAGTTTTGTCGCGCCTTCGCCGTCGCGGACCATTTCAAGAGCTAAAAAAAGCGCGATGGCGTGCAAGGCCTCTTTAAACGCGGCGGCGTTATAGACTCCGCTTTTGGAGTTTGACAAAAGCAAAACGGTGTCGTTCGTCGAGGTGTCTCCATCCACGCTAGCCGCGTTGAAGGTAGTGATTATGACTTCGTCCAAGATTTTCTGCATTTCGTCTTTGCTCACGGCCGCGTCCGTCGTGACAAAACACAGCATCGTGGCCATCGCTGGATTGATCATGCCCGCGCCCTTCGCCATGGCGCCTATGTTGAAGGAGCTACCGTCCGCCAACTCGACTTTAAAAGAAATCTCTTTGGCAAACGTGTCCGTCGTCATTATCGCTTTCGCCGCGCTATGAGGCTCTTTTTTACTCAAATCGAAAAGTTTCGCGCCTTCAATGATTTTTTGTTTTGGAATTCTAACGCCAATGACTCCGGTGGAACTCATAATTGGATTAACGATAGTTGAGGGAAGAGTGGCTAAAATTTCGTTTATGTCGCTCACTCCCGCGTTTCCAGTCATCGCGTTCGCGTTTTTTGAGTTGATTAAAATAAAATTCGTTTTAAAATCACCCTTGGCTTTGAAGTGTTTTATCGGAGCCGCCGCCATCTTGTTCGTTGTGAACGTAGAGGCCACTTCGCACTCCGCGTCGCTATATATAAACGCCATGTCTTTTGCGTTTTCTTTTTTCAATCCCGCGCTTACGCCGTCGGCGAAAAAGCCTTCAGCCGCGGTAACTCCATCATTAGTTTGAACGATCTTATACAAATTTCAACTCCTTAGGCTTGTCTCTTTTTCTTATTAAATCTTTCGTCATGGCGATCCCGTTTCTCGTTCCAATCACCAACAACTTGCATTCGCTAGTGACCAAAACGTCGCCTTTTGGCATACTTGCGAATTTACCGTCTTTTTTAGTTATTCCGACAACCGAACAATTTGAAATTTGACGAATATGGGTCTCTTTGAGTTTTCTAAGAACCGCCCAACTGTATTTTGGAACGGTTATCTCTTGCATGTCCAAAGGATTGTCGCTTCTGTATAAGAATTCTTCCAGTAAATTTTCCATATCGGGACGAGCCGCCATGGCGCTCACCCTTTTAGCCGTAAGTTTAGTTGGCGACACCACGGTGTCGGCGCCTAATTTTTTTAGTTTTTCAACGTCGCTCATCGTTTCCGCCGATGAAATTACGTAATACGGACGAGGAAGGGAGTGCTCTCTTTCAAAAAGTCTCACCGACGCGATTAGCGCGATGTTGTCCGCGATGGAGCTCGAGAGAGCGATAAGACCTTTTGCGGAAGAGAGATGGGCTTTGAGCATCGCGAGTTCCGCGTGAGGTTCGGCTTGCAAATAATAAGGGTACTTATGTTCTTTAGCCCATTCGTGAATTTCCACTCTTGGGTCAATCACAACAAATGGAATATGATTTTTGCGCAATTCTTTTGTCACTTCGATCGTGTAATCATTGTGAAAACAGACAACAAAGTGTGTTTTCAATCTTGCGATTTTATACAACATTCTTCGCTCCTTTAATATGGCAACTATATTGCCTTTGTTCAACTCGCTAACTAAGATACCGATAGCGCTTGAAAAAACCGCGAAACCTGATATGACAAGCGTTATTGTAAAGATTCTTCCCGCGTTTGATATTGGCGCAATTTCTCCAAAACCAACCGTTGTGAACGTGATACCGGTCTGGTAAATGGCGTCCATTATCGTAAAATCGTCGATTATGACGTAACCAACTGTGCCAATCAGCATAATAAGTACGGTTAAAATTAGAGGTAAACGAAATGCTTTGAGGTGTGGATAAACTTCAGGAAGAAGCTTAGTGTCAGGGGTGGGAGTTACCTCCCAATTTAGGAATTTACGAATCCTAACTAAAAGATTCAAAATATTTTCCTATTCTTTACGAATTTTTCTTAAGCGTACGCAATTCTCTCGCGGAGATCTTAATCTTTTTCGTTGTGCCATCTTCTAACGTAATGCGCACTGCTCGTAAGTTTAATAAAAAACGACGTTTTGTTCTGTTTTTAGCGTGAGAAACATTGTTCCCAGTCATTGGGCCTTTGCCACTAATAGCGCATCTTCTTGCCATCTTGGTATCCTTGAATCTATTTTAAAGTTGCGAATTGTATCGAACAAAAGCAAAACTGCAACTTAAGCAGACTAGATATTGTAATTACAAATTCTTTTTATATTTCTTTTATAAATATATGGCTAAAATATTAGTGCATTAAACAAAACAATAGAAAAGAATTTAACTTGATAACAAAAAATAAAATAGACGACTTTATACGCAAAGTGCCTCCTTCTCCAAGAATACTGAAAGTCACGCTAGCTTTTCTAAACAACGGAGAATTGGTTAAAGCCGCGCAAATTGCAAAAGAGGATTTGGCCCTTAGCGCCTACCTCAAAGATTTGGTAAACAAGCCCATATATGGATTTAGAACTCAAGTGAGTGAAATCTCTCAGATATTCGGTATTCTTGGCGTTGCTAAATCTCAACAAGCCGTATACAATTACATGGTGACGTTATTGTCCCCGGATAAATGGAAATTATTTAAACTCAATAAATCTTCATTCCACAATCTCCAAGCCGATTTGACCGCAAATTGGCAAAAGATATTGGCTTTTTTAGAGATAAACGATAAAGAAATTGAAAACGCCATCACTCTTCTTCCGGCTAGTGTTATCGTCTCCGAAGCGTTATTTAGCGAAAAGATAGACGACGTCAATTTGCTCAGAAGCGTCAATCAAATCGATTTAAACAGCATTTTAAAAAGACAGTGTGGAGTCGATTTGTTTGACATATGCGAACAAATAGCGACCAAGTGGGAGATGGATGAAAAAGTGGGCTTGATTATTCAGGCTTCCTCGGGAGTTAAACCAGCGAAAGACGAGACCATCAACAATCTTGGAAAGTGGATGCATTTGTTGCTCTTTTACGTCTTGTCCAAACCCAATTACGTTGATGCCGGTTTGAACGATTTTATAGATTTCCAAATTGATTACGCGCAAGACGTGTATGATGATTTTTCGCGTGTGCTAGAGATAGGAAACTAAGATGAAGGCGACTGTTAAAAACGGAGTCGGAGTATTTTCCCCGCAAGGTTTTCTAGATGGAAACAACTCTCCAAATTTATTAAGCGTTGAGGACATAGAAGCGACCATCAAACTAAACGCGAATATGATTTTAGTCTCTTTAAAAAAAGTTGTTTTTTTTAATCGCAACGGCTTGGACGCTTTCGTAAAGATGTTTGCAAAAGTAAAATCCAAAAGCCGAGCGACAGTTGGATTTTGCGACTATGACGATAAGAAATTTCACGCAATCGTCAGATTCTACAAAGACGAACTACACTTTTGTTTATTTCAGACCCAAGAAATCGCGTCGCTTTTCGCGTCTAGCTACAAAAATAAAGACGCGGATAAGAAAATTCTCCTTTTTAGCACGGATAAATCGCAATCCGCCGCTATGGCTATCGAACTGCACGACAATGGTCACAATCCCATCATCGCGCAAACCGAAGAAGAATTTAAGATAAAGGCGAAGACGCCTGACGCTTACGACATTGTTATTCAAAACACTTATTTGGGACAGATGGGACAAAAAGTCGCCACGCGCGTGACTGGAAACGCCATTATATACACCGTTTTGTCATTCTTGGACGCCGGGATTGGCGAAACTTTCGATATCAGCTATCACAACAACTCCCTAAACGTAGGCTTTAGACTCTTCATATTCGACGCCTACAAAGTTTTGGCAATGAACGTGCACGCCTTAAACTTTTTTTCAAAACTATCTTCATCGGCCGCCGAATACAACGCCACAATATGCTTTGTTGGACTAACGTTTGAAAAGACGCCAATTTCTTTTAAAGAAACGCTTGAAGACTCGGGAATAATGTTTTTTGACAAAATGGATGACATTCTTAAGAATAAAGAGCTCTTGGACGAGCTCGGAGCCAGCAGCGTCTCAAACATAAAAAGCAAACACGTGCTCAACAAGGTTATCGTTTCGGAACTTCCAAATTTCATAGACGCCACCGTTAGCACAATAGAAATGATGACAAACTCAAAGGCTGTAAAAGAGACGGCTAAAGTGGCGAATATATCAGTTTCCGATAAGAATGACAAAATTGCAAGCTCCATTGGCTTCTATGGGGACATAGACGGCATGATAATATTGGTTTTCCCAACCGAGATTGCCAAAAAAGCTTGTGAATTGCTCATCGGAGAAGAAACGGACGACTCGGACATGATACTTGACACGCTCGCGGAACTTGTAAACATAGTCGGCGGTAAAGTAAAATCACTTCTGTTTGAAGAAAAAATAAATGTAAACATCACGCTTCCGAGAACCTATCAAGACGTGGATTCATTGCTCGAAGTCATTCAAAATAAAAAAGGCGTGCAAGTTGATTTAGCCTTTGACAATGATAAATTTATATTTTTCTTAACTAGATAAAAGTAAGCAGAGTATACAATTGCGTTTTTAAACTAAAGGACAATTATGATTAAAGTAGCGCCTAGCGTTTTATCCGCCGACTTTGGAAATCTTCAACGCGACGTTGAAGAGATCTGCAACTCTGGATGCGACTTGGTTCACGTGGACGTAATGGATGGACATTTTGTGCCAAACCTCACCATTGGTCCCGTCGTCGTCTCCGCGATCGCCAAATGCGCCACAAAACCTTTGGACATTCACCTCATGGTGCAAAACAATACGTTTTTTGTCGAACTTTTCGCTCCACTGAAGCCGGAGTACATATCCTTTCACATAGAAGAGGAAAAACATCCCCATCGTCTCATACAAAAAATTCGTTCGCTTGGTATAAAACCAGCTATCGTTTTAAATCCTCACACGCCTCCGGAATCCGTGGAATTTCTACTTAAAGACCTCGACATGATTTTGCTTATGAGCGTAAATCCTGGTTTTGGTGGACAAAGTTTTATAGATTCCGTTATTCCCAAGGCCGCAAGGTTAAACGAAATGAGAAATAAAATCAACCCCAACTGTCTCATAGAAGTGGATGGCGGCGTGAGTGATAAAAACATCCAAGCGCTCAAAGACGTTGGCGTCGACATAGTCGTCGCCGGCAGTTACGTATTTGGCGCCAAAGACAGAAAAGCCGCCATAAAAAGTCTCCAGATTTAATGCGCGCGAAGATTTGCGGAATAACTTCACACAAAGACGCGATGATAGCCATAAACGCGGGAGCCGACGCGTTGGGATTCGTTTTTTACGCAAAGTCTCCGCGTTACGTCACGCCAACGCAAGCGAAAGAAATTATAAAAAGACTTCCTCCTTTCGTTGAGAAAGTCGCTTTGTTCGTAAACGAAGACGCCAAAACGATAGATAACGTTTGCCAAGAAATTGGAGCGACGCTCGCGCAACTTCATTTTGAAGCTTCGCAAGAACTTTGCGACTCGCTTACAACGCCACACGTAAAAGTGATTCGAGCGCAAGAGGATCAAGATATTTTAAAACACTCAAACGAGTACAGACTAGTGGACGCTTACTGCGAAGCCTTTGGTGGAGCTGGAAAACGCCTCAATATCGACTGGTTCAAAGGCGTAGATTGTTCCAAAATCATTCTAGCCGGCGGATTAAACGCCGACAACGTCGCTTCGCTAAAAGAGTATGGCTTTTACGGCGTCGACGTTAGCAGCGGAGTGGAACTTGAGCCAGGCGTCAAGGACGAAAAAAAAGTGAAAGAATTTATTCTAAATGCTAAGTGAGAACTTCGCGTTAAACGACAAAAGCGTCTCCAAACTTGCAACCCGCGGACTTCCTCTTGAAGAACTGAAGTCCCAAATAAACGATAGCATTGACATATTTATCGAACTTTCTCGCGCGCAGGGGATAGCTATCGTAAAACATCAGGGTAATTTCTTTTTTGACACCAAGTTCGTTAAAATCGAAGACGCGGAATTTTGCATAGTCGACATTGAAACAAACGGCTCAAAAATAGACAAACACCAAATTATAGAAATTGCTGCCGTAAAGGTGAAGAATGGAGAGATAACGGACAGGTTCGAATCCTTCGTTTACACCAAAGAGATAAATCCGCATATTTCAGAAATTACGGGAATTTTTGCAGAGGACACGCAGGACGCGCCAGACCTCAAAACTGTGATGATGGAATTTAAACTTTTTTTGGACGATGCG
>ERZ889078.3468-NODE-3468-length-10421-cov-13.827802_pt1 | contig 10421 bp, 11 predicted proteins | sample MGYA00521266_ERZ889078 | MGnify/ENA primary metagenome ERZ889078 (study PRJEB32303, sample SAMEA104408618) | aquatic metagenome | biome: Brackish water; feature: Pelagic; material: water | place: Baltic Sea | collected 2014-06-16T06:34:00 | depth 76,534 m ... | reverse complement strand
TAATATGCGTGCCCCCAGGCGGTGGTGAACCCGCAACCAGGGATCAAAGGGTCTGTCTTCTTTTGACCATTCAATATATAACGCCATGGGGGTCAGAGGATAATCACTTTTTTTACTCGGGCGTACTGGCGCAATCAATTTGCCAAGCCCATGGCTCAGGCCGATTTCCTGCATGACTTTAATCATGAAAGCGCTCAGGCCGCCACCTCGATATTCCGGTAGAATTTGAATCGCCAGCGCACATATGAGATTTGCCGGCTGCTCAGCTTGCATGCCTGTTAGAACCGCCCAGTCCCAACCGGCGTCTGGCAGGTCTTCCAGAGGACCTTCAAAATGCAGGGGGATGCTATTGCCCACGGCAATCCAATTATCTGTGTCCTGCTCTATCAGGGCAAATTGGAACTCAGGATATTTATCATGCATGGGTCGCCAATTACTGTTAGCCACTGTATCGTTCATCATGAATTCCGGCCAGCATGGCACCGTAACCACATCTGACGCATCCAGAAAACCATCCAGGTCGCAGGCCTGTATCAGCTTTAATTTTCGATGGTCCAGATCAGCCTGGAGCTGCGGTGAAAGTTTCATATACATCCTTAATTGCCTCGGGAGGGTGGCTCTGATTTAGCTGGGTGACTGTTTGGAAATCATGAATTCATGGAGTTGTATATCTTCATCCATAATATGATTGAGCACCCATTTGCTCATGAGTGTACGGAAATTTTCCAGCATTTCACCCATGTGGTGGGAGCTGTTGAGATAATGGTTCATATCTTTGACAATTCCCTCATGTTTTTGGTGATGTGCTGCTGCATGGGGATAATCAATTTCTTGCATAAAGGTTTCTTCACGCTCAAAATGATATTTAACATAGTCATAAAGCTCCCGAATAGCCTGCTTCAGTTCTTCAGCATCCCGATTGGGGTAGTGAAGCTGAACAACCCGGTTGGCGATTTCGATGAGCTTCTTGTGGTCTTCATCAATAAAGCCATTATCTATAGACATAGTCTCTGTCCATGCAAACATGAGTAGCCCTCCTGTGACTCAATTGCAAAAAAGATAACCCTGACAACCAAAATTCCCACCCCTGGCACCAGAACCACCCAGTCTTCGCGAGGAGGTTGAAAACCGACGCGGCGATCTCGGGCTCTATGCAAACCAGGAGTCAGAGATTGCCTGCCAAGCCTAAGCTGGTCCTTGTGCCTGCCGAAAGGCGCTTAGACTGGTCGAAATGTCCTGAATCCCCGGGGACGCCACCTCTGGTTTCGACAAGCTCAACCGCCAGGGTGCGGTAACCGGACATTGATCTGTGACCCTGAGGATCACAATTGCCCCGCCTTTTAAGGCGGGGGTATAGTGGTATGAGGAATAAAAGGGTTTTAACCCTGACGCTTTGGCGGACAATCCCAACCCGTCTTCGCGAGCCTGCCTATGCCGAAGCGGCTTCGCGCAGGCAGGCTCAACCGCCGGATCTTGCGTCTCTGCGCTCTCTGCGAGAGGCTTTGGAAAAACTACCCTATCCCCGCCATACTTGAGAGCTCTGAGAACCTATCCCGAACAATATTCCGAAGATCCTCATGAGGGCTCTTGCGAAGATGTGGATCTTCATTGATCAGGGCAAAAGCGGCCTTCCGGGCCTGCTTCAAAATGTCCCCATCATAGAGGATATTTGCAATTTTAAGCGCCGGTAAACCAGACTGCCGTGTTCCAAAAATATCACCCGCCCCACGTAGCCGTAAATCTTCTTCAGCAATCCTGAATCCATCTGTGGTCTCCACCATAATGGCCAAGCGATCCAAAGAGTCGGCATTCATATTGCGATGCACCAGGACACAAACCCCGCGATGCTCACCACGACCAATACGACCCCTCAACTGATGCAGCTGAGCCAGACCAAAACGCTCGGCATTCTCAATCATCATCACTGTGGCATTGGGAATATCAATACCCACTTCAATCACGGTTGTGCTCACCAACAGTTGAATGTCATTCCGCGAAAAAGCCTGCATGATAGTGTCTTTCTCATCGGCCTTCATGCGACCATGGAGCAATGCCGCCTTAAAGCCCTTGAATCGATGCTGGAGCTTCTCAAATCCTTCTGTGGCTGCCTCCAGATCAATCTTTTCTGATTCTTCAATCAAGGGAAAAACCACAAAAGCCTGACGACCTGCCTTGAGTTCATCTTCTATAAAACCATAGACCTTGGGCAGGGCATGAATATCAACTTTGCGGGTAATTATTTTTTGCCGGCCGGCTGGTAGCTCATCAATAATGGATACCGCCAGATCACCAAACAGGGTCATGGACAGGGTGCGGGGGATGGGCGTGGCTGTCATCACCAGCACGTCCGCCTCAGCCGCCTTTTCCAGGAGTTCACCCCGCTGGAGCACACCAAAACGGTGTTGTTCATCAATGACCACCAGTTGCAGATTTTTAAAATGTACCTTGCCCTGAATCAAAGCATGGGTACCAATGGCCACATGATAGTAACCCTCTTTCAAAGCCTTGACTAAATCCCGTTTTTGGGCCGCAGTTTGAGATCCGGTGAGCAGGACCACCCGGATGGGCGTGCCCTCAAAGAAGCTGATGGCATTTTTATAGTGCTGCTCCGCCAGGATTTCAGTTGGCGCCATAATGGCCGATTGATAGCCATTGCCTGCCGTAATGGCTGCAGCCAGAAGAGCGATAACCGTTTTTCCTGATCCCACATCTCCCTGGAGCAGTCGGTTCATGGGGTGGGCTGATTTCAGGTCTTCCCAAATTTCAGTCATGACCCGTTTCTGGGCACCCGTGAGTTCGTAGGGTAATTTTTTATACTGGGGTTCCAGATATTCACCAAAGCCCTCGAAGCGATTGACCTTCACTTTCTCCACCACGCTCTGACGACGGATGGCCAGGAAGAGTTGCATGAGAAATAATTCGTTGAATTTGAGACGATGCTGGGCCCGCTTCAGGCTTTCCATATCCTCGGGGAAATGGATGTCCCTGATGGCATCACCCAGATCCATGAGTTCATTTTCTTTGAGCATATTCCGGGGTAGAAAATCCATGATCCTGGATTCAATCCCGTCAACCAGGGGTCTCAGGAGTCGTCTGAATCCCCGGCTATCCAGACCGGCTGACTGCAGTTTTTGTCCCGAAGGATACAGGGGCACCACGATACCGGTATTGATGGGGTTGGTGCCTTCTTCATTGAGAATGTCAAAGTCGGGGTGGACCATTTGAAAGCCACCATAGAAATCAACCTTACCACTGACGGCCACCACATCGCCCTTTTTAAAGCGCTTCTGAATCCAGTTGGCCCCGTTAAACCAGCGACACTTTAAAAAGCCCCGTTCGTCAGCCACCACCATTTCAAAATAGGAGCGTTTACGACCGCGGCGCATTTGCGAGCCAGTCACCTTACCCACCACGGTGGCCTGTTTGTCTTTTCGAAGATCTGTGGTATAGGAAACTGTGGAGCGATCCAGATAGCGTCTGGGGAAGTGCTCGAGAAGATCATTCACCGAAAACAGCCCGGCTTCGTTGAGGGCTTCAACTTTTCGGCTCCCAACCCCTTTCAGGCTGGATATGAGGGCATCGTGTCGCATAGAAAATCAATTTAATGGTGGGTTTGAAATTCGAAACTTGAAATTTACTTAGTCGTAGCGTCATCCTGCCTGCCGATCAAAGGCCAGCACAACGCAAATGAGCCCAAAAAAGCGTCAGGGTTAAAACCCTTTTGTACCTTATACCCTTTATACCCCTCCCCACCTTAATAGGCAGGATAATTAACTTGCAGCAATCTCTGCTCATGTCATGCCCCGGTTCTAGCCCCACCAACTGAGGCAGGCGGAGCATAGACTAGAGTCCTTGTGAAAAGCAACAGAAGTCCTAGATTTTAACATATCAATCAATCTAGAGGACTGAAATGAATCAACTGACATATCAAGCATTCCCAGTTCAAACCTATGATAAGATCCGTTATGGCGATACAGATCGGCAGGGACATGTCAACAATGCCACGCTGGCGACCTTTCTTGAAACTGGTCGTGTGGAGATATTGTATGGTGTGGAGCATCCCGTCCTTGCAGCAAACTGCAGCTTTGTGGTGGCTTCTTTAAAGGTGGATTACCTCAAAGAAATCACCTGGCCCGGGACAGTGGAGATTGGTACTGGCGTCATCAGGGTGGGCAGTAGTTCCATCCATTTCTATCAGCAGATTTTTCAAAATGATATCTGTGTGTCAAAAGCCTGGACCGTCAGCGTCCAGGTGCTCAACAGAACCGGAAAAAGCAATCCCCTTTCAGAAACCGCCCGACAGACACTCCAGAACTGGATTCTCCCTTAATACCCGTCCTCCCGAAGCGTCACACTGAGGGGTGTCATGCTGAGCCTGTCGGAGTGTGACGGGCAAGCCTGGGCACAGAAATTGCCCCGCCTTTTAAGGCGGGGGTATAGTGGTATAGGGGAAAAGGGTTTTAACCCTGACACCAGGACGGTGCTCTTGAAGCGCGCCGGATGGGTGGACCCAAAGCATCACAGCTACAGCCCCTTTCCACCCTATACCCTTATACCCACCCTTTGAACAACGCCAACGGCTGTGTCAAAGGGGATGAGTTCTTGTATAAATAGCCAGAAAGTCTAGATTCCAGCAAAACTCAAACGCCTGGCGGGAAGATAAATGAATAATTCATCTTATACGGGTCCGCATAAGAGCCCAAGCATTCTGGAAATTCATCCAGATAACCACCTGATATTCACAAGCATAGTTCTGGCAGATTGTCCTGTGCGGAGAATTCAACGCCTAAACCGATTTGGGTGGAACTGTCTTAATCAATGTTAGGTTGAAGCTATTAATGGATCGGGGATGAGAAGAGGACCGCACCATATTTGCGTACCTGTATTCGCATTTCTAGTCTTCAGTTGTGTTTCTAGTACGAATTACTATACCGGAAAGACTCTGAAATCAGAGGAATCAGTTTTTGTCGCAGGATTTGAAGTGAATGCGATGTCGGAAGGATTTATAAATGAATCATCTAACCTGCCAAAGGTCCCTGTTACCGCTAGTTTTGGATATTCCCGGGGTCTCGATCACAACTTTGAAGTTGGGGTTAGATACACTATCCCATGGTTATTAGAAGGGGTTCTACGCTATCAGTTACCCAGTAGATTTACAAAGTCATTTGATGTGAGTATTAATGGACATGGAATACTATCATCGTGGTCAACGTTTAAATATGGGGTAACAATAAGTAGGGAAATGTATGATTTACAGCCATTCGTAAGCTTCTACAATACGACTCTTGATACTGGCTATAAAGGCAAATATGAAGAAATGATACGAGCAATAAATATTGGTGTTGGTATCCCAACCGAGGGTGGATTAATAGTTCCAGAACTCAACTATCAGTATTCAAACTACGATAAGAATATAAGAATAATAACAGTGGGAATTGGATTTAGGATTAGTTGAAACTCAACCTAACAAAAGCTTCAAGCTGACATTCCAAGAGGGAGTTGTTGAGCTAAAATGATGATGAATATACACAATATGATGCAAATCCAAGAAGCTGTCGAGTGCAGCCTAAGCTTAAGGCGTTAGAAAGTCAAAATTGTGAAGAACATTAGATATCCTTTGGCCGCTATTCTATTTGTATGTTTCTTACAACTCTTTGCGTGCGATGAACCATTACCTGAGAAGGTACCCCTCGATGAGAGATTGATTGGAGCGTGGGTTCTCCATGATGAATTGAGCACTAATTTAGTGGAATCTAATATCGATCAATCTATTCACGAGCATAGAGTGTCCTCATTGGGTCACATAGCCATCAGTGGAATCTTCACAGACACTTTGCGCTTCTTTGAATCATTTGGGATTTCTGAGAGTTTTCAAGCAAGTCTGGCCTCTAGGGACTACTCATGTGAACCTCCTGACACATTGATTTTTCTATCCATTAAGACTAGAAATGGTCAAAGTGAATTAGATCTTGGAAGGATGGTATACGACCCATCAAAACGGTGGTACGTCTATTTAAGTCAATATGTTGCTACTATTACGGATGTTATCTATGATCAAGAAAACCGTTCAATTCAATTTAACGACCTCGCTCTCAGCACACCGGAATGGAGTGGACCTCGAGGGACTATTTGGCTGGATGGAAATATTTCAAACAATCCAACTGACATAACAACCCTTCCGGTAAACACTCCAACTGAGGTTTGGAGCAAATACATATGTACTGAAAAAATCGAATATGTGGGTCTTGATTTTGGCAGTAACGGATTAGTTAAGAGGTCAGAAGCAAGGCTCAATTATATAGAGAACGACTCGATTGGATATGAGACCTACGAGAGGGAATGGGGATGGACTGTGAGAGGCGATAGTCTCATCCTATACAACCCTGGTGACGAATTTTATGTCTTTCGATCTTACCGATATACTCTCCTAGGGTCAGATCTTCAGCTTCGGTCGGAATCAAATGCGTGCATCTCGTGGGATCCTATTCATGAGATTGATTCATTGAAATGCATGACTGATTTCGAGCAAAGAGCCAGACTCAATGAGGGGTCACTCTCGAGTTTGCGATATGTGAGGTATAGCAATTTTTCTCAGATTGGGGACTAATGGTGCTTTCATACAAAAGCTTCAAGATGACTCACACGAAGGGGCGTGGATGGCGAAAATGATGTGGAAGGATGCCATTATTGAATAAATCGTGTCTGTTTTGGGAAGTGCCCCAGGCTCTTGACCGAAAACAGACCGTATAAATGCTGTTAACCATATTTAAAGGGGATTATTAATGAGTCAAACAAATCAGATATTAGAATTAATCACTTACTTAATAACAATATTTGGAGTTCCATTTGCAATCTATAGCTATTTGCGAGAGCAAAAAAAGCAACGGGAAGAAAGAGAGTATGGTACCTTTGATGCGCTTGATGATAAGTATATAGAACTCCAACAACTGTGCCTGAACTACCCAAATCTTGATGTTTTTGATACCCCATACAAAAACCCAATAACACTATCGGAAGCTGAACAAAAACAAGAGGAGGCGATTTTTCTGATCAGAATATCCATCTTTGAACGTGCCTTTTTAATGTATCAAAGAGAGGATGATTATGCGAAATCGTGTCAATGGAATGGCTGGGATATTGAGATTAAAGAATGGTTAAATAGAGAGAATTTTAAAAGAATATGGGATTTAAACACTGCCTATTTTGACCAGAAATTTTATAACCACTATCAAGAAATATCAAAAATAAATGCCCCCTAAAAGGGCTTAAAGCCCATCTTCGCTCCCGCATAGCGAGATGCGTCAGGCAGGCTGAAAGAGAGGAGGGAGAATAATATGTCCGGACAAGGATCAGGAGGAAATGTATTGGCCGCATTGGTTAGTTTCTTTATTCCAGGGCTGGGCCAGCTGCTCCAGGGAAGAGTTGGTATCGCCTTGATTCAATTCGTTCTTGCAGTGATTCTCTGGTTTATTTTCATGGGCTGGATAATCCATCTCTGGTCAATTGTCGATGCGGCCAGATGGAGCCCCAGGGAGAAAGGGAAGACATAAAGCACTGTAGCGTTCCATTTGTTGCGTCCAATTTATTGCATGGTCTGGGATGTGATGAATTTTCCACGGATTCTAATGCTGAACGCATGGCACCGCTAAATTTTGGTTTGAACTTTTATAACTGGGAGTACCATGGTTTTAAAAAACGAAGCAGATAGAATCCGTCATGTCAACAACTTGCTCTATCGGGCAACACGACCCATACGGATATTAAGTCATGTGAGCTGGTCTGCTGGGGTTCGAAACCGCTTCTTCGAAAAAGGGGCTCGAGAACTCCCTGTGGTAAGCTATCCCCCTTTTGATATGTCCGGGCCCCTTGATATTATCAGTGAGGCTCGTAGACATATAAAAGATTCCAGTGTCGATGTCTGGTTGAGCCGTCAGGCAACCTTTATTGAGAACAGCGCACGGATGTTGTCTGCCTGTGGTACACCAGACTACTTTAAATTCTCTAAAAAACTCTACGGCACACCCCTGGACGTTTTGCCGGATCAAATCAGTACCTCCCATGCAATGGCAATGAGCTTTGATGAGCAGATTCAATCCTTTACCCATATAGATTTAGGGGCGCCGCCCCCTGCTTGCTATCTGGCAGGGACCGTTGCCGAAGAGATTGAGCAAGCTGTAAAAACAATGTTCGCTGATGATGCACCGGAGATCTTGATTGTCGATGAACTCTCGGCAAACGCATTGGCCGGTCCCAAACGAATCAGAATTCGACGTACCGCCAGCTTTACAGACAAAGATATTAACCAGCTTATTCATCATGAAGCCTACGTCCATGTGGCAACTTCATTAAACGGTTTGGCCCAACCGGATCTGAAACTCCTGGCTGCCGGTCATCCCGGAACCACCAAAACACAGGAAGGCCTGGCCGTATTTGCTGAATTCATCACCGGTTCCATGGACCTGGACAGGATGCGCAGGCTGGCCGATAGAGTCCTGGCCATTCAAATGGCCATTGAGGGAGCCGACTTTCTTGACATCTATGGGTATTTTCTCGACCGCACGGGAAATAAAGAACAGGCCTTTGAGAATGCGCGCCGCGTCTTCAGGGGCGGGACACTCAGCGGGGGAGCGCCTTTTACAAAAGATATTGTTTATCTGGATGGACTCCTGCGGGTTCATAATTTCCTGCTGGCTATTGTTTCTGCCGGCAGAGCTGATTGTCTGAGGCTGTTGTTCTGCGGGAAACTGGATATAGAAGATATTCCCATACTTTACGAACTTTCAGAAAGAGGGTTATGCCGTGCACCGAAATATTTACCCCCCTGGGCCAACGATATACGCTTTTTGTTGTGCTACTTAACCTACTCTTCATTTTTAAATAAAATTGATCTCGGCCATATCCGGGCCCATTATGATGAGTTGCTTGATATTATACCAAAAAGCTGAGCGAGGGGACCAATGAAAGCAGTCATTTGTACAAAATATGGACCTCCTGAAGTCCTTGAGATTCGGGAGATTGAAAAACCCATTCCTGAAGACCATGAGGTGTTGATAAAAATTCATGCCACCACGGTGCATATTGGGGATACCAAAATTCGCAGTTTTAAACCAGGACTGGGCAAGGTTCAGGATTTTTTGTTCAAGCCCATCATGCGGGTTTTGATTGGTTTCAGGGGACCACGCAAAAAGATATTGGGGATGGAGCTAGCTGGAGAAATCGAAGCAATCGGTAAATCTGTCACCCTTTTCAAACCTGGAGAAAAAGTATTCGCAGCCACCGAAATGAGTTTTGGCGCCTATGCTGAGTATACATGCTTTCCAGAAACCGGTGTCCTGGCAAAAATACCCCGAGGTATGTCCTATGAGGAGGCGGCACCTGTTTCCAACGGTGGGATCACAGCCTTGCGCTTTCTCAGAATGGCCAATCTTCAAAAGCATCAAAAAATACTTATTTACGGTGCCTCAGGCAGCGTGGGAACCTTTGCCGTTCAGCTGGCCAAAACCATGGGGGCGGAAGTGGTTGGTGTCTGCAGCACTACAAATATGGACATGGTGCGCTCCCTGGGCGCAGACCAGGTGATTGATTATACCGAAGAGGATTTCACCCAGAGCGCTGAGAGGTATGATGTCATTTTTGATGCCGTCGGCAAGCTTTCACAATCTATCTGTAAAAACAGTTTAAAACCAACTGGTGTGTATCTGAATGTCCTCAAAACTTCAGGTAGTATAAAATTAAAAATTGAAGAGCTCAGATTCATGCAAGCGCTTATGGAAAAGGGTGAAATTAGAACCGTCATTGATAAACGCTGGTCTCTTGATCAAATTGTTGAAGCACACCATTATGTCGACAAAGGGCACAAAAAAGGTCACGTGATTATTACCGTGGGATCAGAAGTCTAACGGCGGACGGGTTGACAAAATGAGGACATTAACCATAAAGTAGCCTGTCATGCCGAAACTGTTCGCAGGCGGGCTCAAGATTTCCCAGCGCCTGCCTATACAAGTCCAGCATGACACTGAGAAACCATCAAAAGTCTTACTTTTGGGCTGGATGGCCCGAAGCTTTATTCATATTCTAGTTTAAATCAATTGATGAATTCACAGAACATACCGATATTAACCATGAACGTATTTACCCGCGTGCCGCTAAATTGAAACAGCAGAATAATGCTGCATTAATTTTCAAAAAATAAACGAGACCATGCTTATGAAATTCCAACTAAAGATAAAAGATATTACATCAATGACGGAGATAGCGGGCTATTGGAGCAATGCCGACTACATCAATCTCCTCGAAGAATTAGGTTTCCCAGATGCAAAAAAATCAAATCCCTCCGAATTGCGCGAGTTGGTTGAAATGGCCATTAGTGATTTTGAAACCCATGAATCAACTGAAATATTACTGAGATATAAGTTAAAAGA
>ERZ889078.3466-NODE-3466-length-10424-cov-14.563121_pt1 | contig 10424 bp, 5 predicted proteins | sample MGYA00521266_ERZ889078 | MGnify/ENA primary metagenome ERZ889078 (study PRJEB32303, sample SAMEA104408618) | aquatic metagenome | biome: Brackish water; feature: Pelagic; material: water | place: Baltic Sea | collected 2014-06-16T06:34:00 | depth 76,534 m ... | reverse complement strand
CTCCGATATCATTGTCCCCAAAGATATTCCAGATTTCATCGGTATCATACAGGATTTCATCATCAAGCCATCCGTTGAACGAATCAAAGGGCCTGCTGAACCGCATGACGAAATGTAACGTGTATTCATTATAGTTTGCCCCACGCAGGCTCTGCTGAACAGAATAACCCTGGATCTCAGTATCTGTTACCTTCGTGATCTTTGCCTCGAAAATTTCATACGCGTATTCGGTAGGTATCTGCAGATCAATCAGAATTCTTGCTGTTTCGGATTCCGGAAACGTATACCGTTGAAATCCTGCCCGTGTGGATGAAGTTAATTCCACGTTGATCCTATAATCATCCAGGAAGACTGAATAGTAACCAGGTTTTGCTGTTTCATTTTCATGCGAGAACCGCGACCTGTAACCAAGATCGGGATCCTTCTCTGTCCCCGGTACGATGTGCAGCTTGCCGGTAACCGGCATGGTAAGTAACCCGCCCATGGTCCAGGAGTGAAGGTGGCTGAAGCCGGAAATATTATGGATCTTGTATTCATAGCCGGCTTTCCAGCCTTTGCGCTGGTTATCCGGACTCAGTTTCACCATCCCGAAAGGCATGCTTACCCCTGGGAAGAGCATCCAGCGGGCGAAGGTAGTGCCCATGAGAGGATCAACGTAATCTACAGGCTTTTTGGCCTCCTGGCCCATGGAAACGGCCAGGGTGAAGGTCAGTATGAATGTCAGTGCTTTTTTTATCATGATCTGCTCGTTAATTTTGGACATGATACAGGAGTATTTTTCTCTTGTTGTAATCAATTGTTCATGCATTGGTCCGCACAAATGCTTTGATGGTGGCACACTCTTTTCCTTTCGATTCGCCATGAGGCCGGATAGTAAATTCGCCCACTGATGCAGGTATGATAAAGGTTTCGGCGTAATGCACAATGAATGGAGTGAACCGTTTCGAAGGACTCTCCACGATGGCTTCCCGTCCCTCAACCAGGTTCATCACCTGTACACCGTCATGGGTTTCATGGAAAACTTTACCGGTAAACCAGTGCCGCCTGGTTTCGATAAATTCCCGCTCATGGAGACCTGTTTTTTCCTCCCGCCAGCCGGGACCTTCAGCCATTTGTTCGATCCGGTTCACCAGGTTCTCTTTTGTCCAGGATGTTGTCCGGTCCCACTGAATCACGTTTTTCCCGTGTTCAATGTTAATAGGCCTCGGTCGTCCGTCCATTCCCAGGCGGCCCCAATCCCATAATTTGAATGTAAAGATATAGGGTGTTGCACTGATCTCGAGAACCATGGCGTTCCTGCCGGAACAGTGTACCGTACCTCCCGGGATCAGCAAATGATCATGTTTCCTGACCGGCCACTGCTGGATGTATTTTTCATCATCAAAGGATATCCCCTCATCTTGTGCTTTTTCCAGATCCCTGATCATATCTTCTTTGTCAACACCCTCTTTCAGTCCAAGGTAAACCACTGCATCGGAGCCGGCATCCAGGAGGTAATAACTCTCATCCTGGGTATAGTGGATCCCGAAATGTTCCTGAATATAATCTGTGAGCGGATGTACCTGGAGGCTCAGGTTTCCTCCGTCTATCGTATCGAGGTAGTCGAACCTGATGGGAAACTCATCTCCGAAACGGGCATGGACAGGATTTCCCAGAAGCTGCACCGGCTGGTAAAAGACCAGGTTGATGGCTGGTGTCTCGAAGGTGATCCCTCCAAAATCAAGCAACAGGCTGTTCTCTTCCGGAACACAGTTGAAACACCAGGCATAGTTGGGTGGTCCCTCCTCCAGGTCACACACCTCTTTCATCCATTGCCCACCCCATGGCCCGGGATCAAAGAAGGGTACAACGCTGAACGGCTGATGCGCTGTCTGTTTTAAAGCATCCAGGAGGGAGGTGCCTGGGACCATCTTTGGTTGCTCCGGGATGGTTGTATCCAGCACAAAATCCCATGAATCCATCAGTCGCTTTTTGAGCCGGTCAGCAACTCTCCAGTCGATGAAATAACCGCGTTTGTATCTCTCTTCCATCCCGGTATCCGTATTGTCCAGCCCCAGGTTCCCCACTTCATTACGGCGCATCCGCATCTGAATTTCCCACCGGGGCATGTCAGCATATACCAGTATATCAAATGCCGGGGCAAGCAATGAAGCCCCGGGTCCGATGACCAGGATAATCCCGGTGGAGATGGATGAAATGCTGACGTTAACCTGTTCTCTCTTTTCAGGATCCAGGAAGTCCTCCATGTTAAGCCGTGTCATGTATCCGAAGATGCGATCATCAGTAGCGTCAGGTTGGGTGAGTTCATGAATCACCTCCTTTGTCAGGAAAATCTCTTCCGAATAAACCGTCAGATCGGGATTTATCCGGTTAACCATTTCCGGTATCACTTCTGCGCTGTTTACTCCGGGATAACACTCCACCACCAGGATAATCTTTTCACCATCCAATTGATCAGCTGCATACCTCAGCCCAGATCCTATCGCATCCCAGCCAGCCAGCGCCTGATGTCTCTCTCCCTTCATCTTTACGACAGGAAATTTATTGAAGTTGGATGGAGCGGTCATATGTTTAATAGCCGGGATTTTGTGTCAGGTTGTGGTTGAGGTCGCGTTCCCGTTGCGGGATCGGGAAGAGGTAATTGTGTGGCTGTGGATTGGACTGATCCCCTTTGGCCCGTTTGACGAACTCAATGAGATTACCGGTTCTCACCAGGTCGTACCAGCGCTGGCCTTCGTTCACAAACTCGTGCCTGCGTTCCTGCAAAACCGCTTCACGGAACTGATCCTGCGAAAGTCCTGCCAGGTCGGGGAGAACATCCGGATTTCCATTCCGGGCGCGGGCCCTTACCTGGTTGATGGCATCGTAGGCTAACCCGGTAGGTCCGTTGGCTTCATTTTCGGCTTCCGCGAAGATCAGCAGCACCTCTGCATAACGCATCAGTTGAAAATTGGCACCTGACTGACCTGTTTCATCCGGGTCATAGGCGTCCCGGTCCCAGTGTTTCTGGATGTGGGGATCAAATGTGTAGTTCCAGTAATGATCGAAAAAAGTGGCCTCCTTCCGGTAGTCTCCCTCTTCAAATCCTTCCAGCAGGTCTGTGGTCGGCTCCATGATTCCCACTCCGGCAGGGAAAACGGCTGGCAGTACCGGCAAACCGCTGATCACGATCCGTGAGTTCTCAGAAGTCACCTTCCGATAGAACTGCACCTCGAAAACAGACTCGACTCCGTTTACTTTTGATTCCTTAAAATTAAATGTATAATCGGGCCAGAGGCTGTAGGTCCCCGATCCGATTATGGTCCCTGAAGCAGCCAGTGCCTCCACCCAATCCTGCTGAGTAAGGTAGACCTTCGACAGCACACCAAGGGCAGCTCCGCTGGTAGTCCTTCCTTTATCGGCCCCGGATGAGTAGGCGTCCGGCAGTCTCTGTAAGGCATTGAGCAGGTCGGATTTGACCTGTTCGTAGACCTTCTCTGAAGAAGTTCGTGATGGATAGAGCTCTTCGTCGGTGAGATTCGCGGAAGTGGGTTTTAACACCACAGGGACATCCCCGTAAAGACGTACCAGGTTGAAGTAAAAGAGTCCACGCAGGAAGAAGGCCTCCCCCAAAATCCGTTGTTTCAGGGCTGAGTCCATGCTGATAGGCGGAACCTTCTCCAATACTATGTTCGCCCGGCTGATGCCCAGGTATGACTCCTGCCACATGCCGGCTACGTAATTGTTGTTGGCGCCAATGCCATATGTCTGAAACTCCCTGAGGTTCGGGTCGTTCAGCGTGGGACGTGCATTGCAGTCGTCGGAACCGATATCCTGTATCATCCAGAGACTTCCGTTGTACATGTTGACCTGGGTGAGGACATCATACACCGCATTGATTGCACTCACGGCATCTTCAGACGTCTGGTAAAAGTTCTCATAATAGATCTTATGAGGTTCCAGTTCGAGCTGTTTCTTGCAGGATGAGGCGATGAAAAACAGTGCGACCAGACTGAATGCAATTGACTTTATTCCTATGATTTTTGTCTTTTCCATGGTACTAGAGATTTAAGGTAAGACCGAAAATGAATGAACGGGAGGCCGGATAACCTCCGTAATCGTAACCCATCCGGGTATTATCCTGTCCGTACCGGCTTACCTCGGGATCGAAACCTGTGTATTTGGTAAATGTAAGCAGGTTTTCGGCTGTGAAATAGAGCTTGATGCCTTCAATTTTTATGGAATTCATCCATTTTGCAGGCAGGTTGTAAGATAGTGTAATGGTTTTCAATCTCACATAGGAGCCATCTTCCAGGTAGCGATCCGACATGTGCAGGTAGTCGGCGTTTCGGTTCGCACGTGCGTAAACATTGCCTGGATTGTCGGGTGTCCAACGGTCGAGCATGTCGACTGAAGCGTTGGAGAGGCCATTGCCCGATTCCAGTTCAAAACGGTTACTGTTGAGGATCTGGTTGCCGTGCTGTCCCTGGAAAAAGATATGAAGTGAGATGTTTTTAAAAGAAATCGTATTGCCAAATCCCCAGAAAAATTTTGGCAGGGCATGCCCGATGATCTTCCGGTCGTCGGCATTGATTTGTCCGTCATTATTCTGGTCCACGTATTTGAAATCACCGGGCTGGGCGCCGTATTTCGCCGCTTCGGCCGCATCAGCCAGCTGCCAGATCCCGTCCGACTCAAGTCCCCAGAAGCTTCCCAGAGGTTCTCCTTCCCTGATGACCGCCCAACTTCCAATTTTCAGCTTGTAGGTGTCGTTGTTGATGAAGAGCTCTTCTCCATTCAGATCCAGCACCCGGTTGCTGTTAAAAGAGATGTTGAAATCGGTGTTCCATTTGAAGGCATTCACGAAGTTGGCCGAAGAGAGGGCAAATTCAAATCCGCTGTTCCTCAGGCTTCCTATATTCTTGATATAGGATGCATACCCGGAGGTCCATGGCAACTCGGCAAAGAACAGGAGGTCGTTGGTTTTCTTGTAGTAGTAATCGGCTGTGAATGTGAGGCGGCTCTCAAAGAGGCCGATATCCAGTCCTGCATCAAACTGGTCGGTAGTCTCCCACTTCAGGTTGTTGTTTCCCGGGTTATCGGGGGCAAATCCGGAAGCCAGGAAGCTGTTGTTGAAATAATAACTTGTGTTGGCAATGGTACGGATGAAGGAATAATCGGCAATCCGGTCGTTCCCGCTGCGGCCGTAGCTGAGACGCAGCTTCAGGTCGGAAACAACCTTCAGGTCCTGGATGAATTTCTCCTGCGAAAGGCGCCAGGCAAAGGCGAAGGAGGGGAAAAATGCGTATTTGTTGTTGGATCCGAACCGTGACGATCCGTCAACCCGGCCTGTGACCGTGAAGAGGTAACGCTTGTCGAACGTATAGTTGATTCTGCCAAGCATCGACTCCATCGCTGATTCACCGAAAGAGGAGTAGATAGTTGGGATATTTTCAGCATTTTCTATCCCGTAATATCCCAGGATGTCGTTGGGGAATCCAGTTGCAATATCGATAAAGGTACGGCCCTGTACTTTCTGAAATGTATATCCTCCCATCACACTCAGGGAGTGCTTCTCTTTGAACGTGTTGGCATAGGTGAGCGTATTTTCCCAGATATAGGTAAGAAATTCCGTGGCAGCATACCGCGCCTGGCCATCATTAAACGAACCTGAAAAAACGGTGCGTGGGGTATACATATCCTGGTTCTGTGAATAAATATCTGTTGCAATACTCGTATTGAAGACAAGGTTTGGGATGATGGTCCAGTCGACGAATGCCCTCCCAACCACGCGGTTGATCTTGCTCACTGCCTGTACAGTGCGGGTTACGGCAACCGGGTTATCCAACCAGGCATCGGCATTCGGGTCGGTGAGGGTGTAGTTGCCTGTGGAGTCGAAAACAGGGAGGATGGGACTGAAGGTGAGCGCTGTGTTGATAACTCCCGGGAAGAAACCACCGGGGGTATCGGTTGAAACCGTGTTGGCTTCCGTGCGTGTGACAGATACGTTGGCGCCAACCTTCACCCGCTTCAACACTTGCTGCTCGAGGTTGGAGCGCACTGAATAGCGCTTGAAATCTGACCCGTAGATTATCCCGTCCTGGTCGAAATAATCTCCTCCCACCGCATAATTCGTCTTTTCGGTTGCCCCGGCAAATGTAAGGGAGTAGTTCATGATCAGGGCATCCCGGTAGATCTCTTTCTGCCAGTCAGTACCCACTCCCAGGGAGTCGGGGTTAGGATAAAGAGGCTTGTAGTTTGAATCCGCTGCAAAACCGGCATCGTCATAGAGTTTGCCAAACTGCGAGGCGTTCATCACATTGATATCGGTTGTTTTTTGCTGGATGCCGACATAGGCATTGAAGGTGAGGGTTCCTTTTCCCATTTTACCCCGTTTGGTTGTCACGATCACCACTCCGTTGGCTCCTCTCGCTCCATAGATCGCTGTGGCAGAGGCATCCTTCAGAATCTCGATCGATTCAATGTCGTTGGGATTGATCGAACTCAGTCCGTTTTCGGCAGGACTCCCGATCCAGGAGAAGTTCTGTTGTCCCTCCATGATCACTCCGTCGATCACGTAAAGAGGTTCATTTCCGGCCATGATGGAGTTGCCTCCCCTGATCCGGACCGATGTGGCGCCTCCCGGCTGACCTGACAATTGAGTTACCTGGACACCGGCGATCCGTCCCTGCATCTTCTTATCGAACGAATTAGCCGGGATCGCGTTCAGCTTCTCCATGTTAAGGGAGGCGACAGATCCGGTGAGGTCGCTCTTCTTCACTGCACCATACCCGATTACGACTACCTCGTTCAGGTTGATGTTGGCGTTTTCCATCTGGACATTCAACCTCCCGGTTTCCGTAATTTTCATCTCCTGGGTGTTCATCCCGATGTATGAAAACACCAGTAATTTAGACGTATCGGAAACGGTAATGGAATACACTCCCTGAACATCACTAACAGTTCCGTTAAGCGTTCCTTTTTCCAGGACTGTGACTCCCGGAAGGGTAAAACCGGTCGACAGTTCTGTGACTGCCCCGGTGATGGTTTTCTGTTGGCTGAATGCCTGTGGAGCGACAAACAGACAGAGAGCAACCCATAACAAGTAAATCTTTCTCATAAGCGATGCGTTCTGAGTGAATTTATATGTAAGTATGTTCCTACATAGGAAGAGACAAAGTTAAGAAAAAAATGAAATGAATTCCGATTATATCTTTTGAATGAAAGGTTGAATTTTATGTATTATCTTTACCAAGATATCCTCTCAAACACAATAAAGTCATGAGATCATTCACCTTCTTTTATATTATACTTTTCATTACCTTCCTGCTTCCAACTTGTCTCTTCGCCCAGCCAACTACTTTTACCAGTGTATTTTATGACTTGAGCGAAGATTTTAGCGGATCCGGGGTAGTCCAGGTCTCTGACTCGACGTACTATATTGCTGGAGAGAATAACTACAGCGCTTTGTTGATCAGAATGGATCCATATGGATACAACCTCTGGGAAAAAAGATACATTTTACCTGGGAAGTCATCATTTCTTACACGGATATTTCAGACACATGATGACCAGTTCATTACGATTGGGTCAACAAATTACGATTCTCCAGACGGGGACATCCTTTGTATGAAACTTGACGAAAACGGAGATACCATCTGGTCGAGATCGATTGATTTTGGCTCTTCTGAATATGGTACCTTCATCAAAGAGACAAATGATCATGGCTTCATCATTAGTGGGACTGGCTGGATCAGCGGAAGTGGAGAAACCCAGATGCTTGTCGTAAAGCTCGATTCGATTGGAGATATGCAATGGGCAAGAACCCTCCGGACCGACACGAACTGCTTTGCACACTCTGTGACGGAAGTTCCTGACAGCGGATTTTATGTTATCGGCGGAACACGAAAGAATACATACGAATGGGACACAAAGGCACTCCTGGTAAAACTGACGCCGGAGGGAGAACTCTCCTGGGCGAAGAAACTGACCTGCGTCTTCAACCATATGGAAGGATTTGATGTGGTACCGTCAGGTTCAGGATTGCTGTGCCTGTTGGAGAGATCTCTGCTCGTAAAGACCGATTTTTCTGGAAATGTTGAATGGGGTAAACGTATCGGGTGGGGATCCGGTGATTTATTCTATGGGCATGCTCAAAAGGCAAAACTACATCCAACTGATGATCAGGGCTTTGTGTTTGTCATTACAGGCCAATTCGGTTCTTTGTTCAAGCTGGATTCTATTGGTACAGTGGAATGGTCAGATGAATTGTATGTAGAGAGTGCTGATGTGATCCCGACACTCGACAATGGCTACCTGGTTATTGGAAACGGTCCGTTATGGGGAGTGGCAATGGCCCCAGGCTGGAATCAGCAGATCGGGATGCTGAAAACCGATTCACTGGGATTGACAGAATCCTGTATGTATCCATCCTGGATCCAGTCTGACACCATCACAATTTATTCCAACCCGGTTTCCATCATATCCGGAACTGGTGGTGTTATCACGGATGAACATCCCGAGGTTTCTGACGCATCAGCTTTACACTATGATGGTTGTGTCGCGATGTCAGGAAGCATCGATGACGGCCTTACCGAAACCCGGCATCTTTTAGTCTCCCCCAACCCAACCACCGGTATTTTTCAGATCCAGCTTGAACCGGATGGCGAGGAGTTGTCTGAGCTGATTATCTATAACAGTACCGGAAAAATTGTGTGGAGGTCACAAACATGGATCCGCCTTCCGGCAAGCCTGGATCTCTCCTTTCTTCCTGATGGGATTTATTTAATACAGGCAAGTGGAAACAAACAAAGGTATTCTACCAAAATCATGATAAGTAAGTGATTGTTAAAGTTATTGGGATGAAGGCATCAAGGCATCGAGGCATCGAGGCATGAAGGCATGGAGGAATGGAGGAATGAGGGGCCGCACGAAATTCACGTCATTCACGATCTTCCATCTCACCTCCCTACCTCCCTACCTATACGTACTGCTCCTGCTCAGATCCTGAATATCAATATAAATATCTTCCACCTCAGGGATCTCCTGTGAAATCCTGTGTTTGATCTCATCCAGGATATCTTCTGTGTAATACCCGGTGGCTTCATCTTCAATATCCACAGAGATGATCACCAGGTATTTATCATTCCCAACCACCTTGGTCTGCAACCGGTTGATATGCTCCACAAGGGGATATTCGTGAAGGATATTTTTGATCAGTTGCCGCTTCTCCCGGGGGATACTCTCTCCAACGATGAACCGTTTGATCTCGATTGCCATTTTATATGAGATTGCTGCCAGGAGCACACCAACAAGCATGCTCCCAATGGCATCAAAGACCGGGAAATAGATTGATATGATACTTGTTATCAAAACGATAGTCAATCCTGTTAATGCTGCAAAATCTTCCAGCAGGATTACCAGGAGGTTAGTATCTGTTGATTCTTCCAGTGCTTTCAGGATCGGTTTGGAACTCTTCCTGCGGAACTCCTTGTAGGCAATACTGAAGGTTTTCGCTTCAATCGCAATCGAAATCACCAGCACAATAAAGATCCAGTAGATCTCTTTCAGCTCCTCCGGATGTAAGAGTTTATGGATCCCCTCGTAAATTGAGAATAAAGCTCCGACGAAAAAGAGGATGACGGCCACAAGCAACGACCAGAAAAATACCTCCCGGCTGAACCCGAAACTGTGTCGTTCCGTGGCTGGCCGTTTGGATCTCACATCCCCGATGAGCAGGAAAACCTGGTTGAAACAGTCGGCAAAGGAGTGGATAGCCTCTGCAAGCATGGCCGAACTTGTTGTGATAAAGGAGACGATGAGTTTGATGATAAAGATGAGGAAGTTGCCAACCAGGGCAAAAATAACCGCACGTTTTGAGCCGCTGTGTCCCTTTTTTTTCATTTAAAATCCGATGCCAACAGTCACTCCTGTCCCCCGGCTGTCAAATCCAATGAGCGGCAGTGAGTAATAAAGTGAAGCAACATAATACTTATAGCGGAAGTGCAACTCAGGATAGGCCTGCAGAGAATATCCGGGGATATTGAATGCCGAATTCTGATGGTATTTGTTCAGGTTAAACATGTTACAGGCTCCCACATTGAACCGCCATTTGAATGCAGGATGTTTAATCAGGAAGACTCCGAACGAGAGGTCGAGATTCACAAAATATTTCGTGAACTGCGTCGGATTTTCTATCGTATTTCTAGGGCTGGCCCCTTTCATGCCGAGGGAGACCTGCCCGGCCAGCCTGTTTTTCGAAATCTCCATATCCAACCCGAATCCCGGACTGTAATAGCTCTGACTTAATCCCGGATCAAAGAGCATCTGCTGATCTACGTAGGCGCCGATGATCAGGTCGGGGCGCTGGCCGATCGCGGAGGGTGTTATCAGTGTGATGAAGGTGATGAGGGTGATGAAGTGAAGTAGGGAGGTTGGGAGGTAGG
>ERZ889078.3464-NODE-3464-length-10432-cov-5.905079_pt1 | contig 10432 bp, 10 predicted proteins | sample MGYA00521266_ERZ889078 | MGnify/ENA primary metagenome ERZ889078 (study PRJEB32303, sample SAMEA104408618) | aquatic metagenome | biome: Brackish water; feature: Pelagic; material: water | place: Baltic Sea | collected 2014-06-16T06:34:00 | depth 76,534 m ... | reverse complement strand
TGAGTACCAAGTATCCGAAGAAACCCAGAATTACCAGTAAAAACCCGCTCACAATTGAACCCAACGCCGCTCCCACTGGAGCGGTAACAATCCAACCCATAGTGCCGCCGGCACTATTCATGGCGTCAGCGCCGTCACTGGGAGTCGAGGTCCCTTGGGCCAAATGCCACAAACCGAGCACGCTCACAACAATGGCTGCGCTGCCAATTGCTAGCCGTCCGGTTGCCCCATTTTGGTCCGGGTGACGAAGAAAACGCCACGCCAGTGCAATCAAAAGGAGCGGCGCAATCCACGCTAATGCTCCGAACAATGAGGTAGCCAGCATCGCCGTCCATGAAATGAACCATCCGTCAACGCCAAACCAGGTGGCCGCCATCAAAATGATCGCCCCAGCAATGAGGGACAGGCCGAGTCCATCTCTGCGAACAGCCGGGTCAAGCTCTTTAGCCCCACGACCAATTCCACGGGCCGCGCCGCCAGCTAAGTGGGCAATACCGGTCCAGGTGCGGCCAATTGCGCGGACAAGGCTGCCAAACGCCCTCGGGACCGGACCCGGTCTGGTCGGCCCTGATTTCTTGCGACTGGAGCGGGCAGGAGTCTTACGTTTGGGGCTGCTTTTTGCCTTGCTGAGGGAAGATCCACGCGTGCGCGTAGACGTGCGGGAAGCCATAGGCAGGAGCGTACCGACTGCGCAAGCTAATTCCCTGCAGTCACACACGCCCCGCGTGTCACAAATTCACACCTACGGCGGGCTAGTGTCCCCCTTTGATCCCGATCACAACCGGAACGATCATAGGGCGGCGACGGTGGGTGGTTCCGACCCATTTACCCACAATTTTGCGCGCTTTTTGGGAGAGTTCATGGGGGTCCTCGATCCCATCTTCCATGGCTTGGACCAAGGTTTTTGCGACCTCTGCTGACACTTTCGTAGTATCTGAGGTTTCTCCGACCCCGCGATCGATGATTTCTGGGCCGGCCACGACGCTGCGGCTGGTAATGTCAACGGCCGCATAGACTGAGATGAAGCCTTCTTCACCCAAGAGCAAGCGGTCTTTGAGCAAGCTTTCATCCACACTCCCCACGTTGGTGCCATCAACATATACCTCACGCAATGGATAGGCACCGCTCATCAGAGCCTTGTCTTGATCTAGGTCAACACACGCGCCATTGGTCGCAACAAGCACGTGATCCGCGGGCACTCCCACGCTCTGCGCAAGCAGCGCATTTGCCTTGAGATGTCGCCACTCGCCGTGAATCGGCATCACGTATTTTGGTTTGACTATGTTAAATACATAACGTAATTCACCAGCTGCTGCATGTCCGGACACATGAACGAGAGCGTTTCCTTTGTGAACGACATCTGCACCGAGGGCCGTTAAGCCGTTAATGACACGATAGATCGCATTCTCGTTACCGGGAATGAGCGATGAAGCAAGAACTATTGTGTCGTCCTCTCCCACCGAAATATCGTGGCTACGGTTGGCAATTCGCGACAGCACCGCCATCGGTTCGCCTTGGGACCCAGTACAAATCAGTACCGCCCGGTCATCGGGCAATTTGGACAGTTCATCTAATGAGATCAAAGTATCGCCAGGAATTTTGAGGTAGCCCAAGTCACGCGCCACGTTCATATTGCGCACCATGGATCGGCCCACAAATGCAATTTTCCGGTTATGCGCAACCGCGAGATCAATTATCTGTTGGATCCGATGCACGTGCGAAGCAAATGATGCCACGATTACTCGGCCTCTTGCGCGACTAAATACTCGTTCGAGTACGGGAACAATGTCTTTTTCGCTGGACACAAAACCAGGTACCTCGGCATTAGTGCTGTCCACCATCAAGATGTCAACGCCCAACTCACCTAGTCGGGCGAAACTCGCTAGGTCAGTGATCCTCCCGTCCAGGGGTAGCTGGTCCATCTTGAAATCACCCGTGTGCAGCACCCGGCCGGCCGGAGTGGTGATCCCAATTGCCATGGCGTCGGGGATCGAGTGATTTACCGCCAGGAACTCAAGCTCAAATGGACCGACCTGTTCAACTGCTCGATCCGCAACACACATAGTGAATGCCTTAATGCGATGCTCTTTCAGTTTTGCTTCAATAAAAGCAAGTGTTAGCGCTGAGCCGATGATTGGAATATCAGACCGGTGCCGCAAAAGGTAGGGGACCGCACCAATGTGGTCCTCATGGCCGTGGGTGAGCACTATGGCATCAACGTCGTTGATCCGATCCAGAATTGGCTCAAAATCAGGCAGGATTAAATCGACGCCGGGGTGAGACTCCTCGGGAAACAAGACACCACAGTCAACAATGAGTAATCGGGATTCGTATTCAAATACCGTCATATTGCGACCGATCTCACCCAATCCCCCTAACGGCATGATTCGTAAAGATCCCGGAGCTAACGATGGCGGCGCGGGCAGATCAGGTAGGAACATGTAATCAGTCCTTAATATTTTCTAGAAAGTGCACATCACGCAAAAGGAACAACGCCTCCCGCAGCCAGATCAATGCGCAATTGTGCGATCTCGCTCGGGGTTGCATTTACTAATGGAAGTCGCACCGGTCCGCTGGGCAGGCCTTGGAGGTTTAGCGCAGCCTTGATCAAAATAACGCCTTGAGCACGAAACACTCCCGTGTACACGGGCAAAAGTGACTCATTTATCGCACGGGCAGCCTCGACATCACCGTTCCAAAACAACTCCGCCATTTTTGCGAGACGATCCCCCACCAGATGGCCCACGACGGACACCATGCCACCGGCACCCAGTGCCAGCAAAGCCAAGTTGAGTGAGTCTTCACCGCTGTACCACGCCAAATCTGTGCGCGCCATGACCCATTGGGATGCTTCTAAATCACCCTTTGCATCTTTATTCGCGATTATCCGAGGATGCTCGGCCAATCGGACCAGCGTTTCCGTTTCAATAGCCACCCCGGTACGGCGAGGGATGTCATAGGTCATGAGCGGTAATTCGGTGCTATCAGCGATTGCCCAGAAGTGCTCAAAAATACCCTGCTGAGGTGGCCGGTTGTAATACGGTGCAGACGCCATGAGTGCGTGCACGCCCGCCTTTTGGGCCGCTTTCGCACTGGAAATCGAGTGTGCGGTGTCATTGGTTCCCACGCCAGCGATCACGGTGGCGCGATCTCCCACAGCTTCTACAACCGCCTGCAACAGTGCCAGATCCTCAGCATCAGTTTTCGTTGCTGCTTCCCCGGTAGTTCCATTGATGACGAGTCCTTCATGACCAAGATTGTCGACCAAGTGGCTCGCTAAGCGCTGAGCTCCATCTAGGTCCTGACCGCCGTCAGGCTCAAAGGGCGTGATCATCGCGGTGAGCATCACCCCAAACGGACTTTTCATAGCCAAAGCCTATCGTGACCGGCTAAGGCGCAACCCGCCCATGCTCATTGAATGCCGAATGTGTCAATGGCATCAACTGTGCGAAATGTTCTTCATAGACTTCGGCCACCATTTCAATCTCCCGCTGCGGGTAGGACACGAAATGTGAGCCCTCTACTTTGCGCCGGAGGGAAAGGAAATTCATGAGGGCTCGCGCATTCATGGTTACATACGCCGACGAATAGATGGTCACGGGAAGCACCATTCGCGCAACTTCACGGGCCACGCCAGCCTCGAGCATCTCCAGATAACCCGAGTAGGCAGAAGTACAGGATTCTCGGATAGTGCGGTCCACCAGCTCAGATTGGGCCAAGGTGCCAGGGTGAAACTCGTATGCGCCCGGCTTTCCCGACTGCACAAGTGGGCGCTCATGGCTGGGAACGTAGAAGAGCGGGAGCAACTCACGATAGCGACCAGATTCTTCGTTGTAACTAGCGATCCGGTGGCGCATGTGTTCGCGCCACACAAAAATTGGTGCCTTCACGAAAAAGGTCATTGAATTATGTTCAAACGGGCTGCCATGACGGTCGCGCATTAAATAATTGATCAAGCCGGCGCTACGTTGGGGATCAGCATCCACATCTTCGAGCGATTGCTCCCCTACAGTTGAGACTCTCGCGGCGAAAACAACGTCAGCATCACTTGCATTAGCACGAACTAGTTCAACGGTAATGTCACTGCGAAACTCAATTTCCACGATGCTGATCCTACTGCGTGATCGGACACAGATACCGTAACGACGTGGACACAACTCGATTGGCGGACGCCACAGACTCCGATAAGATCGCGCTTCTTCAAATCACCAATTGGGAGCGCTCTCACCCTGCGATTGCACACCTACTTGATCACGAGGATGTTCAATCGCAGTGGGCGCACGCAATAACTGATCAAGGAACCCGCGGCCGCGTACTCATCTGCGAGCGAGATGGAGTTCTAGTCGGCGTTGCGGCGATCGAATTTGACCAGGAAATCGGGCACCTATCCCTGATCGAAGTGGCCCCTGATCTACGCCGAGCCCTGATTGGATCACGGTTACTCAATGCGGCAGCTGATCTCGCTCACAGAAGTGGATGCGTGCGATTGAGTTGCTGGCTCAATGAGGATCAACACGACGGTCGACTTTTCTTGGAGTCCACCGGCTGGGGAGCCTCCGGCGCCACCCGAACCCTCAGCACGGCTACTGAGGACCTCGACGGCGCCGTGGTCGTTGACCAGATTGAGTTGACCACCAGTCTCAAGACCGAATAACGGCACGCAACCTAAAAGTGTCGGCGAGTCCCCGGCGCCCGCCGACAATTAATGTTCCCACACAAGCGCCACCAAAATCAATCAAATTTGTCCTCAAATGGGGGACTCTCGCCATGAACACGACTACTCGCTCTGTAAAATCGCATATCGGTCAGTACCAAATCTAACTCAGTCCGGGTTCTGACCGCCCGACCCATCAGTTCATACTTTCGGCGCACCCGATCCAAATACTCTTTTGCATTGTGCGGGGAGATGTCTATCCGGTGGGCGACAGCAGCCAGGGTCAAACCCGCCGCGTACAAAGGCAATGTATCAATTTCTCGTCAACTAAGATCGGGGCGATCTCTTGCGTCAGCCAAGATCGCGGCTAAGTCAACTGAAAAAACATTTCACCGGCCGCGACCGTTTGCAAAGCGGTGACCAAGACCTGCGGACCCACTCGCTTGGGAACGAACCCGAGCGCCCCTTCCTGCACACCGCGCCGAATGCCATAAGAATCCCCATTCGCGCTCATCAAAAGCACATTGTGTCCAGCGCTCATCTGGCGCCTCGAAATTGACGCGAGCGTCTTTTACGCGGGGTCCAAGATCAACGTGGCGGAGCACCACGTAAGCCTCGACTCGCCTGTGACCTAAAACCGCTTCTCCGGAATACACAACATCTATTGCTCACGCAAAACCATGAATCATCAGCGACACCAAACCTTCACGCACGAGTTCGTGGTCGTCAATAACCATCACACGAAGTGCGCCGACACCAGGGCAAATGCGATCAATCCACGCCGCATGGACAGGTACGCGGAGGGAATCGCCATGGTCACAACCGCTAGCCTGACATAATCACATTTGCGATTGTTAGGGGCAGCATGGGTTGGAAGCGCAACCGCCGCAAATCCGGCGGTGAAAATCAGTCGATTGACACCAATGCGCTGGGAATAGGAATCGCCACTGGCGCATACGCCCTCTCGTTTGGCGCAATCTCGGTCGCGAGTGGGCTCAGCGTTCTGCAAACGCAATCCCTGTCGCTTTTCATGTTCACGGGCGCTTCTCAATTTGCTTTCGTTGGCGTGATTGGGGCCGGTGGCGGCGCCGTGATCGCCGTCGTCACCGCGCTCCTACTCGGTGCTCGTAATAGTTTGTACGCTCTTTCACTAGGGCCAGTGCTCACGCCAAAGAGGAAAGAAGTGCCTTACACAGCCCTTTTGACAATCGATGAGTCAACCGCCATGGCATTTCGATACAACGCATCGAAAAAGGCCTCTCGCCGCGCCTTTTTTGCCACCGGACTCAGTGTCTACGTCTTTTGGAATATTGGTACCGCATTAGGTTCCCTTGGTGCCAGTGCACTTTCAGACCCAGGAGTTTTGGGCCTAGACGCCGCAATCCCAGCCGGCTTTCTCGCCTTGCTCTGGCCCCGCCTTACGGCAGGATCCAGCAGCGAAAATCGCAAAATGTGGACCGTAGCTGTTGCCAGCGCTGGCCTGGCCATGATGTTGATTCCCTTCCTACGTCCGGGGCTTCCCGTACTCTTTAGCGCCCTGGTTGCAGTTGCTGCGAGTCTGATGTGGAGCAAGAGCTCCCGACCTGCTGGAGGAAACTAATCATGTGGGCCAGCATCCTTATTGCCTCATTCGGCACTTACGTGGAAAAACTACTCGGCTATCTGCTACCTCAAGGAATCTTGGAACGCGAATCAGTGCGTCGAATGACCGGTTTGCTTCCCGTATCACTACTCGCGGCATTGGTAGCTGTTCAAACGTTCGCCAGTGACCAAGCGTTTCTCATCGATGCTCGGATCCTTGGGCTGGGCGTTGCAGTAGTTGCCCTGCTACTACGAGCGCCCTTTCTTGTGGTAATTATTGCTGCCGCGGCAAGTACGGCGCTGATTCGCTGGTTAGGGTGGATGCCCTAATGGGTGAACCTTCATTTCGCAAGCCAATCTTTGGGGCCGTGTGGCGATATCCGGAACCAGACATGCGACGGCTGCAACGCGTGGGCCGGCGTGGCCTGTTCCGGCTAGCTGTCTTGGTACCACTGACACTCGGTGTGATGTCGCTGCTGGCAATTAGCGTTGTTTATGCGACATCGGGGATCCCGCTAATCGAAGCAGCGTTTATTGGCACCATGACTGCAAGTATTTCCGTGTTAGTTTTTCGTGGCTGGATGCTGGGAACGTTTGTTAATGGGAACGGTTTCAAAATAGTCACACTGTTGGCCACGCACTCCGGGCTTTGGCGCAATGGTTATTCAGTTGAACTACGGCACACCACCTGGGCAATTTTAGGAATCCCCACTGGGGTTCGCAGCCGCAGAGTCGCACTGAGTCCGACACGTGGACCAGACCTCATGACACATATTTACTTTGGCAGCATTGACGGCGTATTCACCGACGAAAGACTAGATGTACTTTTTCAGTTACTGCGCAGGTGGAGCGTTCCCGAATAGAGGTTTGGCAGTTCCGGTGTTCAGATGGGAGATCACGCTCTCAGCTTCCTAGCGGAAGGACATTTTCTAGGCCAACCACGACTCCATCAATATGGTTAATTTCCTTGATAGCAATCAACACGCCCTGCATGAAAGAATCGCGGTTCAGTGAGTCATGTGTGATCGTGAGCGTTTCGCCGATCGATCCAAATAATACTTCCTGGTGGGCGACCATTCCGCGCAATCTTACCGAGTGAATCGGCACCCCATCCACGCTGATGCCACGCGCACCCATGTCTTGAGGATCTGTTGCATCCGGGCTTGGGGCGTGCCCCCGCCGGGCTACCGCAACCTTTTGCGCTGTGAACCGAGCTGTCCCTGAAGGTGCATCAACTTTCTCTGGGTGGTGAGACTCAACGATTTCCACAGATTCAAAATACGGCGCTGCGATTGCGGCAAATGTAACCATGAGCACGGCACCCATGCTGAAATTCGGCGCAATAAGGACCCGAGAGTTCGGCCGTTGACCTGCCCAGAGCTCAAGAGTTTCGATGCGTTCGGGCGTAAAACCTGACGTTCCCACCACCGCATCAATTCCATGTTTGATACAAAAAGCTAGATTCTCCATCACGATCGTAGGGTTGGTGAAATCGACCACTACCTCACAACGTGCCTTCAATAGCTCTTCCAGTGAATCACCAATGTCTATCCCTACGGCCAATTCACATTGTGCGTCTGCTTGCACGGCTGCGACCACACTTGATCCCATTTTGCCATTTGCACCGATAACGCCTACTCGAATCTTCTTGCCCATGGCTGTCCTTTCCTATGCGCGAGAAATCGAAAGTGGTGGGACAAATCCTATGGGAGCTTTCAACCTCTTGTATGGTCCGATCACGCTCAAGGCTAATGGTTCACTGAGAAACTCCCTCGCCATGGCGTTAACATCCGATACGTCTACTTGATCCACGCGCGCGAGTACATCCTCAACGCGCAGCAGTTCCTCTTGATACAGCTCCGATTTAGCGATGCGGCTCATGCGAGCCCCCGTATCTTCTTGGCCAAGCACCGTTCCACCTTTAACCTGACCCTTGGCTCTTTGGAGTTCGGAATCGGTAACCCCATTGGCAACCAAGACAGCAAGCTCGTTTTGACACACGTCAAGGACTTGATCCAACTTTGTGGGAATACAGCCAGCGTAAATTCCAAATATCCCTGAGTCTCGGAAACTCTGCGAGTAGGCGAACACGGAATAGGCGAGTCCGCGTTGTTCGCGCACCGCCTGAAAAAGTCGGGAACTCATGCCCCCGCCTAATACTGTGGATAGGATCGCCCCGGTAAAACGACGGTCGTCGCCCCTAATCATTCCGTGTGTTCCCATCACGACGTGTGCCTGTTCGGTCTTGCGCGTGTCCAGGGAGCTGATCGCCGTGCCAATCTTGATCTTTCCGCCTTCCGGCCGAAGGCCCGCCTTGGCGGTGCTCAGGTGCGTTTTGGGACTGGCATCAAGTGCCTTTTCCACCAGACGCACTGCTCGAGCATGATCGACGTCACCGGCGATAGCTACCACAAGTGAATCGGACTGGTAAAATTTTGCATAGAAATTTATGATCGAACGGCGGGTTATCCCCAGAATGGTGTGAGCCGTACCCAAGATAGGGCGACCCAACGCCGTATCTCCAAAGAGGGTTCGTGCGAATTGATCGTGCACCAGATCGCTGGGATCGTCGTCAACCATTGCAATCTCTTCAAGTATGACTCCACGCTCGCCCTCAATGTCCTCCGACCTGAGTTGGGCGTCGGTAACCACGTCGCAGAGAACATCAATCGCGAGCGGAAGATCCACGGCCAAGACTTTGGCGTAGTAGCAGGTGTGCTCTTTACTTGTGAAAGCATTAATTTCACCGCCGACAGACTCGATCGCGGCTGCTATTTCCAACGCCGAACGCCTCGACGTGCCCTTAAAAAGCAAGTGCTCCAAGTAATGGGCGGCGCCGGTATGCGACCCCTTTTCGTCCCGCGAACCTGCATCAACCCAGATGCCAATACTGGCGGAGTGAACACCGGGAACTTTTTCCGTGATAACCCGAACCCCGCTGGACAGGACGGATCGACGAACTAACGAGCCATCCGTCCCGGCCAGCAGAGTTTTAGTTTTTGCCATTATTCGGCCGAAACGGCGCTTTCTGCAGGAACTGCGATCAGAGAAAGCTTCCCACGGGGGTCAATCTCCTTGATCTCAACCTGGATCTTGTCGCCGACTTTGAGAACTTCCTCAACACTCTCGATCCGTCCCTTACCCGCAAGTTTCTTCACTTCAGAAATATGCATCAGACCGTCTTTGCCTGGCACCAGCGAGATAAATGCACCGAAGGCAGCAATTTTCACGACGGTTCCCAAGTACCGCTCCCCCACCTCTGGCATGGTTGGGTTTGCAATTTGATTAATTGCATTGCGAGCGGCTTCTGCCGAAGGACCATCGGTAGCTCCAATGTAAATGGTGCCGTCGTCCTCGATGCTGATGTCAGCGCCGGTTTCCTCTTGAATCTGTTTAATAATTTTGCCCTTTGGGCCAATTACCTCACCGATCTTGTCAACGGGAACCGTAACCGAAATCACTCGAGGCGCCGTTGCCGCCATTTCATCCGGATTATCGATTGCTTCGTTCATAACATCCAAGATGGTGAACCGGGCGTCGCGTGCCTGAGTCAATGCACTCGCAAGTACTTCAGCTGGGATTCCGTCAAGCTTTGTATCCAGCTGCAAAGCTGTCACAAAGTTGCGAGTTCCGGCAACTTTGAAGTCCATATCACCAAATGCGTCTTCGGCGCCCAGGATGTCGGTCAAGGCAACAAATTTCTGTTCCCCGTCAACGATCCCCGAAATCAGGCCCATGGCGATCCCGGCAACAGGTGCTCTCAAGGGCACCCCCGCATTGAGAAGTGACATGGTCGATGCGCATACGGAGCCCATCGACGTTGAACCATTTGATCCCAGTGCTTCAGACACCTGGCGAATTGCATAAGGGAATTCCTCACGAGTGGGCAGAACCGGCATAAGTGCACGCTCAGCGAGAGCACCATGTCCAATTTCGCGGCGCTTAGGCGAACCCACTCGGCCGGTCTCGCCAGTTGAGTAAGGCGGGAAGTTGTAATTGTGCATATAGCGCTTGCGACTCTCAGGGTTGAGTGTGTCCAGTTGCTGCTCCATGCGAAGCATGTTCAGAGTTGTGACTCCAAGGATCTGCGTTTCGCCACGTTCGAATAGCGCTGAACCATGAACTCGGGGAATTACGTCGACTTCCGCTGACAGTGTGCGGATGTCTGCCAAACCTATTACGTTATTCGAGACCTTG
>ERZ889078.3463-NODE-3463-length-10432-cov-10.579647_pt1 | contig 10432 bp, 9 predicted proteins | sample MGYA00521266_ERZ889078 | MGnify/ENA primary metagenome ERZ889078 (study PRJEB32303, sample SAMEA104408618) | aquatic metagenome | biome: Brackish water; feature: Pelagic; material: water | place: Baltic Sea | collected 2014-06-16T06:34:00 | depth 76,534 m ... | reverse complement strand
TTTGTTTGCACTGCGTTTTGATGTCCATGTTTTTATGAATAATTCCTATGCCGCCAAGTCTTGCCATGGCGATTGCCGCGCGATATTCGGTTACCGTATCCATTGCCGCTGAAACCATTGGAATTTTGAGTGAAATATTACGAGTCAGTTTAGTCTCCAAAGAAACGTCTCTTGGTAATACCTCGGAATATTGAGGTACTAAAAGAACGTCTTCGAACGTTAGCGCGCGTTTACGAATTTTCATGGTCATCCTTTAAAATTTTTGGATTATAGCTTTTTTGTTGTTAAAAATAGGTAAAAAAATATTGATATATTTTAAGTTTTGGAACAAATGAAATCACTATTGTAAATGGAATAAAAATTGCTTAAATTTTAATATAAGCAAGAAGATTTTAGAGGATATTTCAAGTTGAACAACAGCATAATGGACTTTAAGAATATAAACCTAATACCCTTAAGCGAACATGCCAATAGAAATAAGCTTTTTAACAGGTATTTCGTTGATCATCTAACCAGCCTTCCAAACGTGTATCAACTTAGAAATGATTTAGAAGATAAGGAAGAGTATTGTTTGATAATCTTCAATATAGACAATATTCAAACAATCAAAAATTTTTATGGTTATATTGTTGCGGATTACGTAATTGAAGAGCTTGGACAATATCTTAAAAAAAACATACCTAACCATAAAGCGTACAGGCACTCAGCTGACGAGTTTGCTCTCGTAGTGGATCAACAAATGTATTTTTACGATCTTAAAAAGCACCTTAACGGTATCTACGAACATTTAAAAGATATGATAATTAAATATCAAGAGCATAGGATTTACATTGATTTTACGCTTGCCACGTCCGCGAGTAAAAACAATGTAAATATATTTTCAAAAGTTTCCATGGCGTTAAAATACGCGAAAGACAAAGGCTTTCCTTTTTGGATTTATGAAGATATCATGAATTTTGAGGAAAATTACGCCAATAATTTACAATTATCCAACACTGTGAGAGAGGCGATAAGTAGTTTTAAAATTATCCCATATTATCAAGCCATTATTGACGTTAAAACATCCAAGATATGCAAGTACGAATGCTTAGCGAGATTAATAGATTCGAATGGAAAAATAGTCTCTCCGCTTATTTTTATTCCCATCGCGAAACAGATTAAAGAATACGGCACCGTAACGAAAACAATAATTAACAAAGCCTTTGATCATTTCGAGCTGATTGATTACGAATTCACAATCAATCTCTCAATCGAGGATATCTTAAATAAAGACATGTTTAAGTTTATTATGGATAAATTGGACGACTCAAATATATCGCATAGAGTGACTTTTGAAATACTTGAATCGGACGCCATAGACGATTTTGTAAAAGTCGAGCGCTTTATCAACGAAATAAAAAGATATGGCGCGAAAATAGCCATTGACGATTTTGGAAGCGGCTACTCCAACTTCTCATATTTAACGAAACTCAAATCTGATTATATCAAGATAGACGGCTCTCTCGTTAAGGATATGGATACGGATCACAACTCGTTCGTCGTGGTGGAAACAATAGTGCAATTCGCGCAGAAACTAGGAATAAAAACAATTGCGGAGTACGTTCATTCAAGCAACATCCTGGAGATAGTGAAAAAATTAAATATTGATTACGCCCAAGGGTATTTCATAGGAGAACCGTCTATACTCACTTCGCATGTTTGGAAGAGCGACCATTCTAAAAGAACGCGCCAGTAACGCTAAAGCCATTGACTGAGTGGCTTAGGCTTTCCAAGGAAATATCCTTGCCCGTAAGTAACGCCGATTTTTGTAAGTTCGTCAACGTCTTCTTGCGTCTCGACGTACTCCGCGACCGTCTCTTGTCCTTTGAGCGCGCTAATCTCGTGAATGTATTTTATAACCGCTCTGTCTATGGGATCCGTGTGCATGTCTTTTACGAAACTACCATCAATTTTCACAACGTCGAAAGGAAGGCTTTTAAGGTATTCGAATGAAGCCATTCCAGTTCCAAAATCATCCAAAGCCAAGCCTATTCCAATGTTTTTTAGCCACGTGATAAACTCGTTCGCTTTGTTGAAGTTTCCTACCGCCGAAGTCTCCGTGACTTCGAGTTCCAGTTTGCTCCATGGAAAGTTGAAGTGAACGACGGCCTCTTTCACCTTCGCTTGAAAATCGGGATTCGTCAAAGAGGAACCAGCCAAATTAATGTGTACCGAATGAAGATTTTCAATGTGTTGCGGGTGCTTGGTAACCGTGTTCAAATAGCTCCACAAAACGAACGCGTCGATTTCCGCCATGAGTTGATGTTTTTGAGCCGTCGGCAAGAAGTCGTCAGGCGCCACGAAATTGTTCTCTTTGTCCCACATGCGAATAAGTATCTCGTAACTCACCTTGTCGGTTTCGTATTGAAGGGGCACTATGGCCTGGGCGAAAAGCTCAAACCTCGAAGGACCGTCCGAGAGAGCTTCTTTGACAAATGTTGAAGTTTCAAGTTCCCTGTTTAAAAGCAGCGTGACGTCGTCTTTTGGATTGAAGACGTAAAACTTGTTGCGTCCCATGGCTTTGGCGGCGTAAAGCGAGGAATTGGCTGTTTTGATCAACTCTTTGAGCGTGAATTGAAACGACTGAAACTCAACCAATCCAACGCTAGCCGAAACGCTATAGGCCTCGTTTTCCCAGACAAAGCGAAAGTCATTTAGTTTCTTGACGCTTTTTTCTAAAAAGTCCAAACCCTCCTCTTTGCTGGAGTTTTTTAAAAGCGCCATGAATCCATCGCCGTCCACTCTAGCGAAGATTGAGTTTTTTGGGATGATTTTCGCGTATTCGCTCACTATCATTTTGAGTAGCTCGTCGCCGGCTTGGTATCCGGCGGCGTCGTTTATGAGTTTGAACTGGTCGAGGTTGAGATAGAGCAGGTTGTAGTTTTGGTTGGACTCGTCCAAAAGCGCGGTCTGAAGCGCTCCTTCCATGTAAAATCTGTTTTTTATGTTCGTCAGCGGATCGTGTTCCACTTGAAAACGCAGCTTGTTCGAGGAACTTGAAACCTGCCGCATAAGCGCGTTAAATCCGTCAAAGAGCTCTTTTATCTCATTTTTGGCGGACGTTCGCGCTTCGACTATTTCCCCATGTGTCGGATCGCTTTTTTTCATGGCGTTTATCAATTGCGCGAAAGGCCGCGTGTAGCTTCTGCTGAGGTACAAACTGATGATTAATCCCAGCAGAAGGGCAAATGGCAAAATCGCGAAAGCCGTGAGCGTGGCAAGTTCTTGTTTTTGTTTGTATTGGGCTAAGTCTATGTCCATAAGCGTGAAACCCAGCGCGTAATTATCGGCGAGCAAATCGCTTTTCACCAAAAGGCTATCCGGAGTGAAAAGATTGTTTGCGATTAGAACCGCTTTTTTCGATTTTTGGATTTCATCTATTTTTCCGTAGCGAAACAACGCTTGGGCGTTCTCGTCGTAAAGAATGATTCCGTTTACTGTTTTAAACGCGGAGAGTCTGTACGAAATGTCGGCCATGGCGTCCGTGTTTGGATTGAGTATGACTTTTAGGAAGTCGTTGTTTAGGGATTTCGTAATTGTTCTCGCTTCTAGCACCGCGTTTTGCGCATTCTCGCTGAGTTTCATATTGTGAACGACGGCGAGAGTGCTTATCTCGACCAAAGTGACCACTAAAGTCATAAAAAGAATGAGTTGAAATTTAATGCCGAGCCTATTCCACATCAGTTATTTTTCCGATTCTTTTACGATGGGCAGGGAGAAATCGTTGCCCCATTCTTTCCAAGAAGCGTCATAGTTCGCCACGTCGTATCCAAGCTCTCTGAGCGCGAAGTAGTTCGTGGAAGATATTCTTCCAACCGCGCAATAAATGATTACTTTTTGATTTTTATTTACGTCCTTATAGACGTCGGTTAAAGTTTCGTCGTCTTTGAGTTCCGTCAACTCTTTATCGTAGTCGATGTTGTGGCTCGCCGGTATGTTTATCGCTTTTGGTATGTGTCCAAATCTTTTCGCGGATGAGACTTCGCCAGCGTACGCTTTGTCTGGACGGGCGTCGATGATTGTTTGTTTGGGACTTCTAGTCGCAAGTTGAGTGGTGAATTTGGTGGCTATCCTCTGATGCTTGATTGTGGCGACATAGTCGCTTTTAACGATGTTTGGAGGAAGCGTTGAAGTTTGGAGTTTTTGTTTATTCCATTGCGAATAGCCGGCGTTTAGAAGCTTAACGTTTTCGAATCCGTACACTTCAAGCGTCCAAAAGAGTCTCGCGGCGTCGAAGAAAGTCCCATCGTCGTAAACGATTATGGCGTCATCGACGTTTAGACCAAGGTTTTGAATGATTTTTTGCATTTTAAAGGGTTCCGTTAGTTTTCCATCCACGGTCGCGCGCTCGTAAGTCAGGCTTATTGGAAAATTTATCGAATTTGGAAGATGTCCGTCGGAGTAGAGCGTCTTCTCTCTCGCGTCCACGATTTTGTAATGGTTTGGATTGTTTTGAAGCTCCGCCATTTCCATCCTGAGCGAAGAGGCGTTGAGAGCGAAAGAGTGAATCAGTAAAATTGAGAGCGCGAGTAGCAGTTTTTTCATAGAAATCCTTTTATATTAAAGGATATTCTACATCATCGTTTCTAATAATAAACTTTTAAGCGTTACGCCTGATAGCCTATCTCTCTTTCAAGACTCAGCGAGCCGTCGAAAAGAGTTTGTTCGTCGTAAGCTTTGGCTATGAGTTGAAGTCCCACGGGCATGCCGTCCGCGTTTTTGCTTATAGGAAGCGCAAGGGCGGGCAGGCCGGCTAAATTTACGGAGATCGTGTAGATGTCGCTTAGGTACATCTCCATAGGGTTTGACAAAGCGCCTATCTTGTTTGCGACCGTTGGCGCTACGGGAGACAAAATCAAGTCCACTTCTTCAAAGATTTTCGCGTATTCGTCTTTGATGATGTGACGAGTTTTTTGAGCTTTTACGTAATAAGCTTCGTAGTATCCGCTTGAAAGCACGAAGTTGCCGAGCATGATGCGGCGTTTGACTTCGTCGCCAAAACCGTTGCTTCGAGTTTTTACGTAAGTCTCTTCAAGGTTTTTCCCCTCGACGCGGTTTCCGTAACGGATGCCGTCGTATCTAGCGAGGTTCGTGGTGGCTTCCGCGGTCGCGGTGATGTAGTAGGCGGAGATGTCGAACTTGGCGTCCATCATCTCTTTTTCAACTATCGTATGTCCAGCGCTTTTAAGAGCCTCGATGGCTTTGGAGTAAGCGTCTTTAACGTCTTGGCTGGCGTTGAGGATATACTTTGGCAAAATGGCGATCGTGAGTTTTCTGTCCGCGTTTAGGTTTGGAGTCACCTTGTCGTCCATCTTGGCGTTGGTCGAGTCTTTGTCGTCCGAACCGCTGATGATGTCGTATAAAATCGCGGCGTCTTCAACGTTTTGAGTCATTGGTCCGATTTGGTCGAGGCTTGACGCGTAAGCGCCCAAACCGAAACGCGAAACGCGACCGTAAGTTGGTTTCATGCCCACTATTCCGCAAAACGCGGCGGGTTGTCGGATGCTTCCGCCCGTGTCGCTACCTAACGCGGCGATGGCGAGGCCGGCGCCAACGGCGGCGGCGCTTCCACCCGAACTTCCACCGGGAACGTACTCGGAGTTGTGAGGGTTGAGCGTTTTACCGTAAAAGCTCGACTCGGTGGTCGAACCCATGGCGAATTCGTCCATGTTCGTTCTGCCAAAAGGGCTCAGTCCCGCCGCTTTCATCTTCTCAATCACCGTCGCGTTGTATGGAGCGATATAGCCCTGAAGGATGTTCGAGCCAGAAGTGACGGACCAATCTTTGACTTGGATGTTGTCTTTTATCGCGATAGGAACGCCATCGCCGACGTTGTTGACGTCAACGTAGGCGTTTAACTCCGGTCGGGCTTCGATTTTAGCTTTTAATTCTTCTTTAAATTTGTTTAATTCGTCTTTGCTTAGCGCAAGAGCCTCTTTTAATGTAATCACTAGCTTTCCTATCTCATAAATTATGGAACGTATTATAGCGAAATGTGTTTGTCTTTTTCTTTGGAATTTATTTTTTCACTAGTCCAGAATGGCTAACGCTTTTTTTGCAAGAGAATGAAAAGTTGTCAGTTTTCCTCCGTAAATATTGAGAATCTTGTTTTGACCAACGCCGTGCAAATCGAGTTTGTATTCGCGCGACATTTTAGAGACGTCGCGCTTGCTTTTTATGATTGGTCTTGTTCCTACGTAGACTTCTTGAACGTCGGCCTTTGTTAACGCCGTGTTGAGATAAGCGTTGCTTTGCTGAAGGAGATACTCAACGTCTTCGTCGTTTACGTCAATGTCATCCACTCTCGCATTTTCACTTCGCTCCGTCGTGCCAATGATGGTCGTGTCCTCGTTTGGAATAATGAAGAAAATACGTTTGGTGGAAGTTTCTAAAATAAGTGGCTCAGGCGCTAAAGCCCCCTTTATGACGAGATGGATTCCGCTTACTTTTTCGATTACGTACGACGAGGGGAGATTGAACTTTTGGTTGACCTCGTCTATCCAGGCGCCCGTCGCGTTTACTAGTGCGTTGGTTTGAACAACGTCGTTCCCTATTTGCAGCGTTATGAGCGTTTCGCTCACGTTAATGGACGTTATGTCGGAGTTTTCCAAAATCTCCGCCCCGGCGTTTCTCGCTTCCTCGGCTATCGTTCGAGTGAGCAGGGCGTCATCTGTTTTTGCGTCAAAATATCGAAACACCGTTCGTAACTTCTCCCCTTTGACCGCCCTAAATTGTTTTAAAAATTGCGCCAAGTCGACCTCTGCAGGTTTGTCTTTGTGGTAGGCGAGCGCTCCATAGAGCCATAAACCGACGCGAATTAGCCAAGACGGGCGTTTGGAGTCTTTGGAAATGGGTAGATAAAACGGGTGGAGTTTCACCAAATCCGGATAGTTGTCTAAAAGGTATTTTTGATCATGCAGGGATTCTTTGACCAATGAAAATTCAAAATTTTCCAAGTATCTCAAGCCTCCGTGTATGAGGCGCGACGAGTGCGACGAGGCGCCTGAAGCGACGCGCGCTTTATCAACGACGAGAACTTTTTTTCCAGACAAAGAGAGAGCTCTCGCGATCGCGACGCCGTTGACGCCAGCGCCAATAATAACTACGTCATATTTTTTATTCATGTAGTATAATAACGCAAAGAGGTGTATTTATGAAAAATATCGCGCATAGAGGTTTGAGCGAACTGTATCCTGAAAACACGCTATTGGCCTTTAAAAAAGCCATACTAGCGGGCGCTGACGGCATAGAAACCGACCTAAGGCTAAGCCTTGACGAAGAGGTCGCGCTTTTTCACGACGACGACCTTTCTCGATTTACCGGCTCAGACGTAAAACTTGAAAATCTTTCGTACTCGGAGTTGAAAAAAATCGACGTCGGTTTGGGCGAATCCATACCGACTCTAGACGAACTGCTTGAACTTTTAAACAACAAAATCATAATTGTTTTGGAAATCAAGTACGTCCCGTCCACCTACAAAAGACTGTGTGAAATCATAGAAAAAAAAATATGCGATAAACTCGATTTTGTGGAAGTTTCTTGTTTCGATGATGTCGTTTTAGAATACGCGCGTCATTTAAACCATGATATAAAGCTTCACAAGCTCATTGACGACGCGTCGGTTTTGCGCGATGAAACGTTTGATGAACGCTACGACTATATTAGTTATTTCGACATTGACGTGGCACTCAAAGAAGTGGCGTTGGAATGTGGAATCATACAAAAACGCAAGGTTATATTTTGGACCGTTGACAAAGAGGACTTGAGTAAAGAGATAAAAGCGGGCTTGTACGGAGTCATGAAAAATAATCTTTAAAGGTATTGTCATTATGATAGAATGTCACTTATATTTAGAACAACAAGGAGTCGCTGTGCAAAAACTTACTCAAGAGGGTCAAAACTTCGTAAACGATCTTTCAAATAGATACAACATAAGCGCCGACGCGGTTGTACATATGATAGGAGCCGTCAACAATGGCGGTGGAACCATGGCTCAGTTTAGTTCTCCAGAGCTTGGCGGTTCCGGACAATGGATGCGGGGAGGAATGACCATGGTTGGCGACATGTTCAACAATGGTTTGAAAAACACCGTGAACAATTTATGCGCTGAAATCTCAAACGCTTTGCCAAACATACAGATTTTTCCAATAGCTCCGGCTGGAACGAGGGCGAGCGACCAATGGTGGCCTACGAGTTTGAACTTGGGCGTTCTATTTAGCAGTGGCGGACAAAACAACATACGCTACGCGGTGTTTCCACATAGACTAGCCGTCGAGCTAAATGGCGAAGTAACGGTTTACGATACGCTCGACAACAACATCGGCGGCGTTTCTCAACAACAAGGCGGGGATACGTCGCTAACTTTTAGCAGCCAATACGGAACGATATCCGTTTCAACACTTCCAATCGTTTACGGTTCGAACAACGTTCCTCTCGCGCCACAAAAAAACTTCGCGCAGCCAACGAACAACAACTTCATAAATCCAGAACCTTTGATCCAACCCTTTAACGAAGTGAAAGTTCCAAATATCGACAATTCGAAATCAACAAACGAAATTATTGAAATGATTGGAAAACTCTCTAGCTTGCGCGACGCGGGCGCTCTTTCAAACGATGAGTTCAACGCGAAGAAAACCGAACTGTTAAGCAGAATCTAGAGACTCTTCAAGGTTTTTTCAACAACGTCGGCGCAAGCCGAGACGTCTTTTCTTATGTCGGTTTCCCAAAAGCGAAGTATCGTCCAGCCTTCGCTTTTTAGTTGAAGGTCGACCTCTTTGTCTCTTTCCATGTTTCTTGTTATCTTTGTTACCCAGTACTCGGTGCGCGTTTTAGGAATACTTTTACCTTCGCGAAGTTTCTTCCCGTGCCAAAACTCCGAATCCGCAAACACGACAAGCTTTTTGCCTTTAAAAACTATGTCGGGTTTTCCATAAATGGTTTGAACGTTTTTTTGATAACGCAAGCCTCTTTTATAGAGCTCTTTTCTTAAGAGAATTTCAATCGTGGTGTCTTTGGACTTTACTCTCTTCATGACTTCCGAACGAGACATGGGAACTTTTACTTTACTCGTTGTCATCCAACATCCTTTAAAAGTCAATTATACAACGCCCATGCGTAAACTTTTATAATTTGATTAAATATTGAGTATAATACGCTCATGGAGAAAAACGAGCTATGAAGAACTATGAAGCCTATGACCTTTTACCAAGCGGTATTATGATTTTTAAAAACAATAAAGTCGAGTACGTAAATCAACACATTCTCGACGTGTTTAACATTGGTATATTCAGTATGAAAAATTCCATAGAAATCATTATGAAAACAATTTCCATAGAGAATGAAGACGAGCTCTTTTATTTTTTTAGCAACAATGAATACTTTACTCATAATGAAAAGGTTATTCAGGTAGAGCGTAGCAAATATGAAGATATAGATATATTTTCCTTTACTCTTATCAAAAAGAGTTTACTTAGAGACGACGTGTTTAGTGACGCTAAAACGGCGAACAAAATAAGCATAGACCATGAAATTGCTGAATATTTTAAACTAAACAACATAAAGAAAGTGGGAGTTTTAACTTTCTATAAAGGTCTTCCACTTAAAAATATTGGGAATATTGTAAGAGTGAACAATGACTCCATAGAGATTCAAGTTGATCCAAAACACAACATATCGCTACTCGACAGAAATGACGTTTTAATCATCATCAACAAAAGTAAATCCTCATCCGCCATACGTGGTTACGTCGAAAGAAATATAAATAACGTATTTACAATTAAAGACTTCGCGTTAACAACGGATGATATGCATCTGCGAAATAATGTCAGAATCAAACCTGAAGACGACATATTTTTTAGGATAAACGACCGAGAGTATAAAATATACGACTTGTCTGAAAACGGAGTTAGCGTTTATGCGCAAACCCAAGAAGATGAAGGGATATTGAAGAAAAAAAAATCATTAGATCTTGTCTTTTTTGATAAAACGGTACACATAAATAGTGAGTATCTAAAAACTGTATACAGCGAAAATGGAGAGATATTAAAAATAATATTCAATATGTTTAACTCGTCCGACATAACTTTACTCATAAAAAATTATCTCATGAAGAGACAAAATGAAATAATAAAAGAGATACATAATTATATAAAAGAGAATAAACTTATCGCGTAGCCGTCAAACAATGAGGGTAGAGTTCTATTATCATATTTAAAACGCTCTGCTGCGTAAAAGGCGTTTTTAGACGCGCGTCAATTTTTAATTGTTTCAATATCTCACTATTTGAGTCACTGTACAGGCTTAAAACAACCAGCTTCACTTTGTCTGATTTATTTAAGTACGTCTCTTTTAATTTATCAATTGAGAATTGATTAAGGTCGCTATGTTTAACGAT
>ERZ889078.3459-NODE-3459-length-10441-cov-11.489505_pt1 | contig 10441 bp, 9 predicted proteins | sample MGYA00521266_ERZ889078 | MGnify/ENA primary metagenome ERZ889078 (study PRJEB32303, sample SAMEA104408618) | aquatic metagenome | biome: Brackish water; feature: Pelagic; material: water | place: Baltic Sea | collected 2014-06-16T06:34:00 | depth 76,534 m ... | reverse complement strand
TACTCTATATGGGTATTCAAAATGCAAAAGAGAAATGGACTCAGCCAGTTCATAACTGGAGTCAAACCGTTTCACAATTAGCTATCTTTTTTGAAGGCAGACTGGATGAGTATTTAGAGTTGTAACTAGGTGTTACTTTTGGTAGCTGACACAGAATTTTTTACGCTCTCCTTACTCCCGCAAAGATATCTCCTGTATCCGCTACAGCTATAGTAGATGTAAGGAGTGACGCTATTAACACTGTTTTAAGTAATTTATAATTCATCTTTTTTATCTCCATTTTTATTATCTTACTAGATGTGCTTTACCACTTACGGTACAAACTTTCTTTGTTCCGTTTGTATCATGGTATGTTGTAATAACTGTTGGTGTTATATCTTGAACTAAAGCATCTCCAGCAATCATTGTTGTATAGCCATCTGGAATATTTACAGTACTATTACAATCAACTACCGCTATATTGGTACTACCCTGAGAAAAAGAAGCATCTCCACCTCCACCTCCACCACTACAAGCACTCATTAAAAATATTGTAGCTGTTACTAGTGTTAAAATTAATATGTCTTTTTTCATTCTTTTATCCTTACTCTACTATAAGTGTTGTACTAAGTGGTGCTGTTGTTTCAAAGTATGTCTTATTGTTAATTACTTTAATCTCAACACTACTACCTATATCATATGCTGTTTTAAATGTACTTTTTAGTGATTGAACTTCAGTAGTTCCTTCTTTTCTTTTTCGGAAGGTTGTTAATGTTGTTCCATCTGTACCAGTAATAGCAACTGCCTCAAATACCCATGTAGCTGCACCTATAATTTCATCTACTATTTCAGTAGGTGCAGCTGTTTCTACTACACCATCTGTTTTAATAGTTGTTGATGCACCTTTTACTGTTGAAGTAGCTTTTGTGGCAACACCAGAGTATGTAACAGTATGTTCAGCCGTTCCATCTTCTTTTGCTTTGACTGATACTGTTGTATTAGAATTTACAGTTAAAGAAGTAACTATTTCTATAGATCCATTTACATCTTTCATCGTAGTTTTAGCTCCTAGAAATTCAGATTTTGCTATCGTTTTTGTGCCATTAACATCTAAACTATGTGTAGCTTGTCCTGTTATTGTTGCATTTGTTTCGGCTTTTATATTTGCTACAATATCTTCATAGAATGTATGTACCCCATCTGCAGTCAGTTCTGTTTTTGAACCATTAATCTCAGATGTAGCTTGTACTATTACTCCGTTAAAGTTAATCTCATGAGATATTGTTCCATTTGCATCTGCTACAGTTGGTGCTTTTATTGTAATATTATCATCTGTAAATGTAACGATGATTGTTTCATTTTCATCTACTTCCACATCTCCACCTGTCTTAAGGTCATCATTTTCATTGAGTGCTATAACTTGAAATTTAAATACTTTAGAAACATTATATTCCTCATCACTCACAGTAACATTAATATCACTTGTGCCGCTTAACTCATTTGTAATTGATATTGTCATTGAGTTGTTTGTAAAGTTAATATCCTGTAGTAACTCTGCATTTGAATATGTTGCAGCATATGTAATATTACTATCAATATCATCTACTGGAATTTCTAGAGTTTTTAGTAGAGTATTTTTATATACTACGATATTTGATAAACTCTCAAATACTGGTTTATCATTTACAGCGTTGACAGTGACTGTAAATGTTTTTATATCACTTAACTCTCCATCATTGAGTCTTACTGTAATATTCACTATACCATTTGCATTAGGCTGAGTTGTAAGATTAAAATCTTGTGTCACTTCACTATATTGACCTTGGTTAAGTAAACCGTTCCAATTAGGAGTTACATTTAGTATAGAAGTATTATTAGATTCTACTGTTATATTTAAATCTTCACCTTCTATATCTGAAACATTCAGTTCATAGTTTGTTGTTCCATTATCTTCTTGGAGAACTATATCATTGAATGTTGTATCAATTGTTGGCGCATCATTCATGCTTGTGGTTACTACTGTGTTGGTAGTAGTTCCATTTACACCATCTGCTGTCACTGTTAAAGTAATCGTGGAAGTCTCTGTGCTACCCACTGCTACTCTGTTTTCAGTAGGGGTGAATGTGATGGCTTGGATGGCTGATTGGACTGTTGCTAAATCTCCACTTGCAATTGAAGTTGTTGAGAGCGTCCCTTTGGCTGCTGTATCTAAAGACAAAGTTGCTGTAAATGCTGTTGAATCTGCATCTGTTAGAGTGATTCCAGTAAATGGTGCTACTGGGTTTGCTTTATCTGTTGTTGTTACTTCTGTTAGGGTGCTGAAGGTTGTGGCTGTGTTAGCTACCGCCCATGAAATACGCACTTGACCATTACCACCGTCACCACCAGAGCCATAGTTAATATTATTACCTCCAGCACCTCCACCGGGCGAGGTTGCACTCGCCCCTGGTGCGTCATCACCGATACCGCAGTCTATTCCATCTGTTGCTCCACTAGCGCAATCCGCGCCAAAATCACCATCTCCATCGCCACCATTCCCAAACGGTGAGCCAGATGCGCCACCTCCGCCCAAAACACTTCCAAATCCACCATTGCCGTCCGTGACTCCACCTAGCTCTAAACCTTCGCACGAACCACCAATTCCACCCATATCCACAGTCCCTCCAGTTCCTCCAGAGGCTTTTAAGTCGTAGTCCCAATTTCCGGCGTTGAATGAAATTGAAGTCGTTCCCCCTACACCCCCATCATTTGGAGCAACTCCCTCTCCGCCTATTCCACCTAATCCATTTGAAAATGTGAGCGTATTATTGGTTAATGGGCCTTCATATTTGCAGTAGCCACCGCCACCGCCTCCGCCTCCAAAAGTTCCATCTTGAGTGGCACCACCACCGCCACCACCCCATGATTCTAGGGTTACTTGAGTGACACCAGAAGGTATAGTACAACTCCCACTTGTATAAATTTGACCACTTACACACTCAGATATCGGTTGTGCCATAAGTGTACTAGTACCAAGTAACACTCCTGCTGCTACAATACTTAATAATCTATTCTTTTTCATTTAATCTCTCCTGTTAATTTTATTTTTTCTAGTTTTTTGTTAATTTCAATAAGCGACATGGTCGAGGTGTTGAAATACTCCTTGTAACTTAAGGGTGGGGAATTAGCATGGTCAATACAGGCTTTTTGTGCCAAGGTAAAATCAGCAGTAGCCACGAATTCGTACTTAGAATCTTTAAAGTAGCATGCCAATATTTCAACCCACTCTTTTGAGAGTTGAGGAAAGCTCTCAATCGCCTCTTTTGATAATGCAAAATTATTCTCTGATGCAAGCGCTAAAGTGTAGTCATTTCCCTCAAATCGAATATCTCCTTGAGCACCCACTGAAAAGAGTGGAAGCAAAGGTGCAAGTTGCGGAAAAACAGTATTGGCATAGAACTCTCTTTTCCAGTAGCGTCTTCCCATATCTGCAAAATGGTTAAAATCTTTTATCGCAAAAATTTTTGCCTGATTAAACGGAAGTATCTCAACAGGTGGTTTCGTAGCATCAACGGTATCGTTTGAGACATCTACATAGTAAGAGCCAACTTGCAGAGCATTTTGAAAGTACTCTCCTCGTAAGTCGCCCCATATTCTTCGTATCTCTCCTCCTGCTCTGAGGAAAGTTTCGATTTTATCAAGACCTGAACGAACTTGAGTGTTTTGCACTTTTGCTTTTTGGGATAAAATTCTAGGAAAAGCATCCAACACCCATGTACTAATTTGATAGCATTGACCATAAGGATAAGCCTTACCATCAATACGGAGATTTTTACATGACAACTCTTCATCAGCACTAGCACGCAAATAGTTCCACATAGCTAAGAGATCTGATTCGTAGCTTTCTAAGTATTGAGCACTTAAAGAGTGTTGTTTGTTATCTGCTACATGTGGCTCTAGTGGTAGTAGCGGTTTTGCGTTAAGATTTAACATCAAGTACCTTACTTTTTATAAACTCTAAAACAGTAGTTGTAACTGCATTGGTTGCGGAGATATTATTGCTAGCACGATTTGCTACATAAGCAAATGGTAACAGCTTCATTGATTTTGTAAAATCAAACTTCATAATTAAAACTCCTTAAAGGTCAAAAAGACTCTTTTTATTTTTAAATGCGAAAACTATACAAAAAAAAATAATCCTAATTCTATCCATCACAAAAGAATTTCATTTTTTCTTTGTATTGGATAGAATTAGGATTATTTATTACTGTAAACTTCAGGCATGAAAGAGAAAATGAAAGAGATACTCAAACAAAGTACAGTATTGTTGGTCGAGGATGACTTAAAAACTAGAGCTCAAATCGAAGAGGCTCTTTATATCTATGTAGATAAAGTATATCTTGCAAGCAATGGTGAAGAGGCTTTAAAAATCTATTATGAGAAAAGTCCCCATATTGTTATTACAGATGTAAAGATGCCTATCATGGATGGACTCTCTCTAACTAGCGTGATAAGAAACAGCAATCCAGATATACCTATAGTTATAGTGAGTGGATACTCAGATAGAACTTTGTTGCTTGATTTTATTTCAAAAAAGCTTATTAGTTATATGGTTAAACCTATCAACTTTGATGATTTTACAAAAGTATTGGATGAATGTGCAAAGGCTTTACAAGAGAGTGGTGCGATAGAGGTTTGGCTAACTGATGGATTTTTGTACTCTTACTCTAAAAAATCCATCATGAGAGGCGATGAGATAATTAGTCTTGCTCCAAAAGAGATTCTTTTTCTGGAGCTATTAATTAAAAACAGAAATAAGCTTGTCACAAAAGAGATTATAGAATATATTGTTTGGAATTCAGAGGTGATGACCGGTGCAGCACTCAACAATCTTGTGGCAAAGATTAGAAGAAAAACATTTAGTGGGATTATCACAAATGTGTCTACTTTAGGTTTTATGATGACAAAGGTATAGTGCATTTTTTGAAATAATTAGGCTAAAATAGACTACAAATATATTTTGGAGATGCTCATTTGCGATTAATACTGCTTATTTTTTTATCCTTTTGTGTTGTGTATGCGGATGGATTAAAATCTGTCTCACTGCAACTCATGTGGCTAGACCAGTTTGAATTTGGCGGCTTTTATATGGCTAAAGAGAAAGGGTTTTATGCGGATGAGGGGTTAGATGTTAAGTTTTTGCCATACGATTCTAATCAAGATACGTTCGATGCTCTTTTTGAAGGTAAGGCTGATTTTAGTACAGGTTCTGCATCTATTCTTTTGCGACACTCCAAAGATAAACCAATCGTCATACTTGCTTCAGTTTTTCAGTCTTCACCTCTTATGCTCTTAGGTCTCAAGAGTAATGAGCTTCAAAAAATAGAAGATATCAAAGGTAAAACAGTGATGCTCACAAATGAGCAACAATCTTTTGCAACATTTCAAACCCTTCTTCAAAGTCATGGAATAACACTTAAAGATATTAACATAATCCCTCACAGCTACAATGTAGATGATATCATTAGTAAAAAAACAGACCTCATGGTAGCTTACACCACAAATGAACCTTATGCACTAAAAGAAAAAGGGTATGAGGGGGTTATGTTTCATCCAAAAGATTATGGTTTTGATTTTTATGAGGAGTTAATATTTACATCTCAAAAGATGCTAGAGACAAATCCTGATGTTGTCGATGCTTTTTATAGAGCAACATTAAAAGGTTGGATTTATGCGTTTGAAAATATTGAAGAGACTGCACAACTTATCTATAAAAAATACAACTCGCAACATAAAACTTTAAAAAGTCTTATTTTTGAGGGCAATGAGATGAAAAAATTGGCGATTATTCCAGATGTCGACTTTGGGTCTGTAACTGTTGAACGTCTAAAAAATACAGAGCAAAGCTATAGAATTATGAATCTGTTGCAATACAATATTGATTATTATGGACTTGTGTATGACCCAAATTATAAATTGTTTAGCGAAGAAGAAAAAGCTTATTTATGGAAAAAGAGCTCTTTAAACGTGTGTGTGCTAAAAGACAATCTCCCATTTGAATCCTTCTCTGAAAATCTCTATCAAGGCTTGGTCGCAGAGTATGTTAATAAAATTGCAAAAAATACTAAATTAGACTTAAAGTGGATTCCATCGGATTCTATGCAAGAGAGCATGTTAATGCTTCAATATAAAAAGTGCGATATAGTGCCAATGGCAATGAAAAACAGTTTTTACAATACGACAGTTAAGTATTCCCAAAGTTATTTAAGTCAAAATATAACACTCATTACAAATAAAAAAACACCCTATATAAACTCCCTTCAAGAGATTAAAACTAAAAATATCGCACTCCTAAAATCAGCTGAACTAAAACACTACCTAAAATCTAAATTTCCACAAAAAGAGTTTATCGAAGTTGACTCTACAAAAGAAGCATTTGAGCTTTTAAAAGATGGTTCTGCTGATGTATATATAAGTACTTTATATGAAGCAAATAAGAATTTAAAAAACAGTACTACAGTTCGAATAAACTCTGTACTTGATGAAACAATATCCAATGCATTTGTAGTACGTCTAGAAGACAAACTCTTAGGTTCTCTTGTCACAAAAATAATTAAAAATATTGGTGAAAAAGAGCGTCAAGAGCTAGAAAACAAATGGCTCAAAATAGAAATACTCAAGATATACGAATCAAACAATCTCTATTTATTTTTTGTTGTAGGCATTTTAGTTCTTGTATTGCTTTATGGATTGACAGCTTATTTTAAACGACTTGTTCATTCTACTATAGCTTTAAGAGTTCAAGAGGAGATGGTGCTTCTTGAACATACTAAGTTGATTTCTATTGGTAGTTTGATACGCATCATAGGAGAGTCTTGGACAAACAGTTTGAATGAAGCACAAGAACTTCAAAATATTTTAAGAACAAATATTAAAGAGAAAATTGATAAAGTCTATATAGAGAACAATCTTCGAAAACAGCAAAAAATATTTGCAGATATGTCCGCTGAAATTCATAAATTTCATACACTTTATAAATCAGATAAATCAAAACAAATTCTACAGATAGCACAAATTTATAGTGATGCAAAAGAGATATGGAAACACCAAGTTGAAGATGTGAATATAACATTTAGAGAGGAAATAGATGATTCCATTGAAGTTTTTGCCAGTAAAAATCAGATGCTTCAAATCTTTTCATCTATCATCAATAACTCTCTTGAGAGATTTAAAAAGAAGAAAAACTTTAACGGTTACATTCATGTCATTATCAAAAAAGAGCAAAACAAACTTAAACTCATCATTCAGGATAATGATTCTACATTTGATGAGAAGCAACTTGACAAACTTTTAAGTAGAAACTCTCAAAGTAAAATGCTCTTAAGTCTTTACACCACAAAACAATTAGTCCAAGAAGAGTTTGGGGGAAGTTTTAGTGTCACTCAAAATCAGATAGGACTTATCTTTGAGTTGAATCTCACACTCCATGCAAGCGAGATAAAACATGATATATAAACTACTATTTTTTATCTTTTTATCTTTAACACTTGTTGCTAACGACAAGCTTCAGCATGTAAGCCTACAACTCAAATGGATTGATCAGTTTCAGTTCGCTGGTTACTACACTGCTATTGAAAAAGGTTTTTATAAAGATGAGGGTTTAGAAGTTGAACTCATACCCTACAATCCAAAAGATTCTATTATAAAAAAAGTCTTAAATAGCGAAATCGACTTTGGTTTAGACTCCGCCTCTATTATGGTTGATATTGCCAAAGGCAAAGAAGTACTTCTCTTAGCATCTATCTTTCAAACATCTCCACTTGCACTTCTAGCACTTAAAGATTCGGGCATTCAAACTTTTGAAGATTTCAAGGGTAAGAACATTCTGCTTACAAACGATCAACAATTTTATTTGACTCTGCAAGCTATGCTTAAAATCCATAATGTTTCTCTTGATGATGTAACAATTGTTCAAGATAAAACTTATGATATAAATAATCTAATCAATAAAAAAGCTGACTTGATGGTTGCATACACCACAAATGAACCTTATGTTCTTAGGGAAAAAGGGTTTGATTCACAACTCTTCTATCCAAAAGATTATGGGTTTGATTTTTATGAAGAGATTCTCTTTACATCTAAAAAATTGTTTGCACAAAATCCGGAGCTTGTAGACAAATTTTACCGTGCTTCTATAAAAGGGTGGCTATACGCTTATAACAATATTCCAGAAATTGCAAAAATAGTACACAAAAAATATAACACAATGAATAAAAGTTATGAAGCTCTTGTGTTTGAAGCGCAGGAGATGAAAAAACTTAGCTTACAAAAAGATGTACCTTTTGGCTCTATTACACCTATGAAGCTTAATCAGATTGCACAAAATTATAAGTTGATGGGATTTATAAATAACAATCCACCTCTTGATGATTATATATATAATCTATACCACAACATCTTGAGTGAAGATGAAAAAGAGTATTTGAAACAAAAAGGTAAAATAAATTATTGTGTAAATAGTGCAAACTTCCCTTTTGAGAGTGTTGTAGATACTCAGCATGTGGGAATGACCTCCGAGATTGTAAAAAAGCTCTCAGTGATTCTAGATATGCCGTTTGAGATGCAAAATAAAAATGAGCCCTCAGTAGGTACATGTGATCTATTTACATTATCGGCAAATCATAAAGAGAATAACTCTTTATTACTCACTGATTCATATATTTGGGCAGATGTAATACTTGTCGGCAAAAGTGAGGAGAATTATATTTTAGATTTAAAAAGTTTAACAAATAAAAAAATATCAATTTCAAAGAGTTTGTATCAAACTACAACACTAAAAAAAGAGTTTCCAAATATAAAGTTTATTGAGGTACAAAACACAAAAGAAGGGTTTAAAAAAGTAATCAATGGTGAGGTTTTTGCACATGCTGATTTACTTAGTGCATCTACTCCATTACTTCAATCAAACTACTTTAAAGTACTCTCTATTATCCATAAATTTAACCAAAAAGTCGCTTTTAGTATGGCAGTTAATAAGCCAGATGAGATATTGCTTAGTATCATAAACAAGGCACTTAAAGCATTGGGAGATGAAGCTATAAAAGAGATAGCGTCTAAATATTTAAGTACTAAAGTAAATGAAAGAGTAGATAATAAATTTCTTGTATATAGTTTAATTGTTTTTTTATTAGTGAGTGTCATATTTGTAGTTTTGATTTTTTATTTCAGATATAGAGTTAAAAAAGAGTCAGAGATGATAATGCATTATCAAACAAGTATGGCAGAGTATAAAAAAATGGCTTCGCTTGGTGCAATGACTGGCTTAATAGCGCATCAGTGGAGACAACCACTCAATGAACTCTCTATGTCACAAAATATCATTCTTGGTAATCTACAAAATAATCAGATCAACGAAGAGCATATTATGTCAAAACTCAATCATCAGCAAGAAGTTATTGATTTTTTACATCAAACAGTTAATAATTTTCAAACTTTTTTTGATGAAAATGAAAAAGTTAGCAATATTGATATTAACGATGCTTTAGAAAAAGCATATTTTTTATTTCAAGAAACACTAAAGCATGATAATATAAACCTAAGAATTGAAAATAAAGCATCAAACAAAGTGCTTATATCACTTAATAGCATGATACAAATATTACTCTCTTTGATGCAAAACAGCCACTATTTTTTAGTAAGCAGAATGGTAATTGAGCCTTGGATAGAGATAAAATTAAAAAATACTCCCACAGGAGTTAGCATAACATTTGAAGATAATGCTGGTGGGATTAGAATAACACCTTTGGAAGATATATTTTTATCAAGTAATTCACACCAAGACAGCAATAACCAATCAAGTGGCATGGGACTCTATATGGTCAAGTTAATCATAGAGGGGAAATTTGGTGGGAAGATTAATATTGTAAATAGCGAATATGGTGCTAAGTTTACTATAGAAATCAAGAATTGAATTTATATTAAAAGATTTATGAAAGTAAATTCAACTGTTAGAGAAATAGAATCAGAAGATGAATGTATTATTTTTGATGATACGATTGAGGAAAAAAAGTGGATAGATGAGAGCAATAATATTTGAAATATCTAGTTTATCTTTATCAACTATATTGACTGTATTAGAATTCTCTTGAAGTGTTTCTTCTAGTTTTGAAGATTCTACTATTATTGGTGAAAGCTCTATGGTGTCGCCGGCGGATTTTAACTCTGTCAATGACACCTTGCTAAAAGTTTACATCTAAAAGTTATAGCAGATGGTGTTGAAACTAAAGAACAAAAAACTTTTCTAGTTGAAAATGGATGTGAAAATATTCATGGTTATTTTTACTCTAAGCCTATACCTGCAAATGAGTTTGAAAATATACTGAGAAATGGGTTTTAAATATTAACATTTCTGATTAAGTCCCTCAATCTGTAGGTTTTGGAGCAAAATTGATAACGGCTTGTTCATTTTTGTATTAGTCTTTGA
>ERZ889078.3458-NODE-3458-length-10442-cov-13.782805_pt1 | contig 10442 bp, 7 predicted proteins | sample MGYA00521266_ERZ889078 | MGnify/ENA primary metagenome ERZ889078 (study PRJEB32303, sample SAMEA104408618) | aquatic metagenome | biome: Brackish water; feature: Pelagic; material: water | place: Baltic Sea | collected 2014-06-16T06:34:00 | depth 76,534 m ... | reverse complement strand
CTAGCCGGCAAGTTTTGTATAAACGCCTGCAAAGCTTCCAAACTGCCGGCGCTCGCGCCTATTCCTATTACAACGATGTCGTTTTTACTCATTTGCCTAACCTTGTTTAGAAAATATTCGCATCAATTTTATCGTGTCTGCGGAACTACCGTATCAAAATTTCAAGTCGCGTCTTTTGGTAAAAACCACACTTGAGCTTATCTATGTATTATGCCAAAAAGTTTACTGAAAAACACTTAAAATCTTTTGCTTTTGCCGCGCTTGCAAGTTTTTTTCAGCTTTAGATTCGGTTTGACTCGAGCGAAGGAGCCTTCGATTTCTCTTAGAAAATCGTATTTATTGTTAGAATTCGCATGGCGATTTTTAAATCATGAAAAAATAAAAATTGATTATTTTTTAATCACCATTAAAGAGCGGTTTATTAATTAATTTGATATACTAACGCCATAAAAAAATTCAGGAGAAACGTAATGGGAAAATTTGTTAACACTGTGGAAGAATTCTTTGCTTTTAGCGCAGAAAACGACGTTCAATTTGTAGACTTTAGATTTACGGACATTAAAGGCGCATGGCACCATGTTACATATAGAATGAGCGCGGTAAACGCTGGTCACTTTGCAGGTGGTTTGCCATTTGACGGCTCATCGATAGACGCTTGGCAACCAATCAACAAGTCTGACATGCTGCTTAAGCCTGACGCGGGGTCGGCTTTTTTGGATCCATTTACCGCTGATCCAACCATCATCGTATTTTGTGACGTTTACGACATTTACAAAAATCAAGCCTATGAGAGATGTCCTCGCTCAATCGCTAAAGCGGCGCTTACTCACGCCGAGTCTTTAGGCATCGCCGACGCCGCTTACTTTGGTCCTGAAAATGAATTTTTTATGTTTGACTCCGTAACTTTCGTTGACAACATCAATGAAGCTGGTTACAAAGTAGATTCCGAAGAGGGCTCATGGAATTCAAACAATCCGTATCCGGATAACTACAACACGGGTCACAGACCAGGCACTAAGGGCGGTTACTTCCCAGTGGCGCCAACAGACTCCGCCGTTGACATTCGCGCCGAGATGATGCAAGTGCTAGAGCAAGTTGGTCTTGAAGTTATTCTTGGACATCACGAAGTGGCGCAAGCCCAACATGAAATCGGAATCGTTTTCTCCGACATCATCACTGCCGCCGACAACGTTCAAAAATACAAATACGTTGTAAAAATGATAGCTCACCTAAACGGTAAAACGGCTACGTTCATGCCTAAACCAATGTTTGGCGACAACGGTAACGGCATGCACGTTCACCAATCCTTATGGAAAGACGGTAAAAACCTTTTTTACAAAGAAGGCAACTACGCGAACATATCCGAGATGGGTCTTAACTACGTTGGCGGTATCTTCAAGCACGCTCGCGCCGTAGCCGCTTTCACCAATCCAACGACAAACTCGTACAAAAGATTGCTCCCAGGTTTCGAAGCGCCTAGCGTATTGACTTATTCCTCTCAAAACCGTTCCGCGGCTTGTCGAATCCCTTATGGCGCTGGCGAAATGGCGACTCGTATCGAGATGAGATTCCCAGACAGCACTGCTTGTCCATACCTTGCGTTCGCGGTTATGATGATGGCTGGTCTTGACGGCATCCAAACCAAAGAAATTCCAGTAGGTCCAATGGATGAAGATTTATATGAACTTTCTTTAGACGAGATTCGTGAAAAAGGCATTCCTCAAATGCCGCACACGCTTCGTGGTTCTCTAGAGGCGCTTATTCGCGACAACGACTTCTTGAAGCCAGTGTTTACCGATGAATTTATTAACGCGTACCAGCACTACAGATTTGAGCGCGACGTTTACCCCGACGAAGGTCGTCCAACGGCTTACGAGTTCAAAACAACTTACCAATGCTAACAAGCCGTCAATTCTCACTTTTGTGAGGATTAACGCCACTTCACCCCACTTTCAATCATTACTTCAATCCATCAATTTAGTTTATAACCCATAATTTGCTATAATTTCGAACTTAATAACAAATGTAAGAGCTCGTTGTTAAAATTTCAAGTTTAAAGGATTCATTATGAATCGCATCCCCCACGGAAAGTATAAAGCTTACCCGCAAATAGATTTGCCAAATCGCGTTTGGCCGACCAAAACAATCACTCAGGCTCCAAAATGGTGCAGCGTGGATTTGCGCGATGGCAACCAAGCGCTAATCAACCCTATGGACATGAACAAAAAACTTGAACTTTTCACGCTCTTACTCAAACTCGGTTTCAAAGAAATAGAGGTTGGTTTTCCATCCGCTTCCAAAGTGGAATTCGACTTTTTGCGCCGTCTTGTCGACGACAATCTTATACCAGAGGACGTTACCATTCAAGTTTTGGTTCAGGCGAGAGAGCATTTGATAGAAAAAACTTTCGAATCCTTGATTGGAGTCAAAAAAGCGACCGTTCACCTTTACAACTCCACTTCTGTGGCGCAGCGTAAAATCGTTTTTGGCAAAACGCAAGACGAAATCATAGAGCTCGCGCTTGAAGGCGTGGAGTTGGTTAAAAAGTACGAAGCCGAGCATGAGGGTCAGATTTTTCTGGAGTATTCTCCCGAGAGTTTTACCGGCACCGAGTTGGAATTCGCCGCTCGCATATCAAACGCGGTTACGGCTTGTTGGGGAATTGGCGCCAATCGCAAGGTAATCATAAACTTACCCGCGACCGTCGAGATGGCCACGCCAAATATTTACGCCGACCAGATAGAGTGGATGGCGAGACACTTGGACAACAGAGAGAACGTCATCATCTCAACCCACACTCACAACGACAGAGGAACGGCCATCGCCGCCACCGAACTAGCCCTTTTGGCTGGAGCGGACAGGGTCGAGGGCACGCTTTTGAGCAATGGCGAGCGCACCGGAAACGTCGATATAATCACCCTCGCTTTGAACATGACGACGCAAGGAATCGATTCCGATTTGGATTTCACGAACATAGACGAAGTCTTGGAGGTTGTTGAGAAATGCACCGAGATTGACACGCACGTGCGCCATCCTTACGTGGGCGAATTGGTTTACACCGCCTTTTCAGGCTCGCATCAAGACGCGATTAACAAGGGAATGGCGTATAGACAAGCGAGCGACGACGAGTTTTGGGAAGTTCCCTATTTGCCTATCGATCCCGCGGACGTGGGTCGCACTTACGAGAGCGTCATTCGCATCAATTCCCAATCGGGCAAAGGTGGCGTCGCGTACGTTTTGGAAAAAAACTATGGCTACCAACTTCCAAAGGCAATGCACCCGGAATTTGGCAAGATAATTCAAGCTCTCACGGACGAAAAAGGAAAAGTGCTCGAAGCCGAGGAGATATTGAACGTATTCAACGAAACCTACTTCAACGCCAAAGAGCACGTAACTTTTGTCAAATACACCCTCTCTTCAAACAGCGGGATTTCAAACTGTAGCATTGAGTATACTCATAATGGAAAAAACGTAAAAGCGCGCGGAGCGGGCAATGGTCCAATCGACGCTTGTAAAAACGCTCTTATGAAAGAGTATAAAAACGAGTTTAGCGTAAAATCTTACTCCGAGCATTCATGTGGGGACAAAAGTTCCGCGAAAGCGGTCGCTTACATAGAAGTCTCAACCAAGGAAACGCTCTCTTGTTTTGGAGTTGGCGCGGATAACGACATTACGATCGCGTCCATCAAAGCAATGTTTTGCGCTTTGAACAGGGCTTTCGCGTAAACGACCGCAATGTTTGAAGATGAAAATCAAAAACTAATCGATGAAATCGTTTTGCTCTCAAGGCTCTCCAACCATAGGCTTAGAGAGCAAACCCACAAGCTAATTGAAGCGTACGAAAACCAAAAGAAGAAAACGGCGAAAATTGTAAAAAACAACCACGTCTTTTTGAGACAGATAGACAAACGCACCCTCGCCGTAAACGGCACAAGCGCGAAAAAAGACGCGATGCTGCGTCAGCAATCAAAAATGGCCGCCATGGGAGAGATGATGGACGCCGTCGCCCACCAATGGAAGCAGCCGCTCAACGCGTTGAGCATGATGAACGACATGCTTGTGGACGATTTTAAAAGTGGTCTTGTCGACGAAGAGTACGTGGCGGACATGACGCAAACCACTCATACGCAAATTGCGCACATGGTCGACACTCTTAGCGAGTTTAGAAACTTTTTTAGACCCTCGAAGGAATCCGCCAGTTTTTCTTTAAACGAATGCGTGCGAAGCGTTCAAATCTTAATGAAAGACGAGCTTATGAAAAATGGCGTCGACTTGCGAATCAACATACTCGAAGACATGGAGATTCATGGTCTCGTAAATGAGTTTAAACATCTGTTTTTAAATCTTTTAAGCAACTCCATAGACGCTTTCAACGAAAAAGGGATAACAGGAAGAGAGGTGACGATAAGAAGTTACCTAGACAATGAGAAAGGCGTGATAGAGTTTCAGGACAACGCTCTTGGGATACCCGCGCACGTAATAGCCGACATTTTCAAACCAAACGTGACGACGAAACTCGATGGAAAGGGGACGGGTATTGGGCTCTACATGAGTTCGCAAATCGTTCAAAAACATCATGGAGTCGTATCCGCGCAAAACACGGACGATGGAGCGATGTTTACCATCACCCTTAAGTTATAGAAGAATTATCTTCTTCCTCTTGGCGAAGCGCCTCTAGGTTTCCCACCCGTGTTGCCGCCATGATTTCCAGCGCCTCGAGGTTTGTTTCTAGCGCCGCGATTGCCGCCCATGTTGATAGGTTCGGCTTTTATGGATGGATCGGGCTTAAAACCTTTTAACCACACTTTTGGAATGTCTTTTTTGATAAGTTTTTCAATGCCCGCCAAAAATTCGTCTTCGTCCACGCAGACAAGCGAAATGGCTTCGCCCTCGTTACCCGCGCGACCCGTTCTTCCGATTCGGTGAACGTAGTCCTCGCTAACGTTTGGAAGTTCAAAGTTCACTACGTGAGGGAGTTGGTCTATGTCGATTCCGCGAGCGGCGATGTCCGTGGCCACAAGAACCCTAACCTTGCCTTCTTTGAAGTCCGCCAACGCTTTTGTTCTCGCGTTTTGGCTCTTGTTTCCGTGTATGGCGGCGGAGACTATTCCATCTTTTTCAAGCTGATCGCTTAGACGGTTCGCTCCGTGTTTCGTTCTTGTAAAAACCAAAACTTGTTTCCACTTTCCTTCGTTTATCAGGTGCGTCAAAAGCTCACGCTTTCGTTCTTTGTCCACGTGGTAAACCGCTTGTTTTACAATTTCGCTAGAAGCGTTCGCGCGAGCCACTTCTATGAGCGTAGGCGATTTTAAAAATTGAGCCGACAGCTTTTTAATGTCGTCGGAATAAGTGGCTGAAAAAAGCAGTGTTTGTCTCTCTTTTGGAAGAACCGCTATCACTTTTTTTATGTCGTTCACAAAACCCATGTCTAGCATTCTATCCGCTTCGTCGAGGATGAGAAAATCAACGTGTTTCAAGTCGATCGTCCTTTGTGATATGTGGTCAAGCAAACGCCCAGGAGTCGCGACGACTATGTCCACTCCCTTGCGAAGAGCGACAATTTGCGGATTGATTTTCACGCCTCCAAAAATGACCGTCGACTTGTAAGGAAGGTGTTTTCCATAAAGGCGCACGCTCTCCTCGACTTGAGCCGCAAGCTCGCGAGTAGGCGTTAAGATAAGAGCCTTAATCTGATGATTTGTATGTTTGGCTTTGCTTCGTTCAAACAACTCTAGCATAGGAAGAGTAAATCCAGCCGTTTTTCCAGTGCCCGTTTGAGCGCCAGCCAAAATGTCTTTTCTTTGCAGTATTACCGGTATCGCTTGCGCTTGAATTGGCGTTGGAGTTTCGTAACCTTGTTCTTTTATAGCTTTTAATAGTGGGGCCGATAGGCCTAAATCGTTAAACGTCATTGTATTCCTAATATTTGTAAATTCCTCTATAATAGCGTAATTTATGGCTAATATGGATATAATTTTATAAATACTTTTCAGGACTCCAAATGCCTTCAGATTCAATCTCAATCAAACCAAACAATCACCGTGTTTATCAGTGTCCAAATGAAAAAAAACTAGAACTTTTAAACAAATTAATAGCCGACAGCGCCACAACGGACGTCCTAGTCGTTTGCTCGGCGGAACCTCAAACCATTTTAGACGCGCTTGAGAATAAAAAAGTTAAAGTCTACGAAGATAGGGAACTGATAAAAGACAAAAGCCTAAGTTGCGAAACGCTTATCAGCTACGACCTACCCATAAAAAACATAGTTTACATGGCAAGACTAAGCAAAGCGACCGACAAAGCCATCATCCTTTTAGACGAGAGTGAACAAAAAGACCTTTATCAAATAGAGATGCTTCTAGGTCGCGCGGTAAAGCAAGAAATAATTCCTGGTTTTGAGTACGCCAAACCAGCTCCAAAGCCGGAAAAGAGTGGCAGAAAACCTATGACGCAAGAGCAGATAAAAGAAGTCGCGAAAAAGCGTTACGAAGAAAAAACTCAGGAACCGCAAGAAAAAACGTACGATAAGCCAAAGCGCGACTATGGAGACAAAGAGAAAAAACCTTACGACAAAGACAAGAAGCCTTACGAGAAGACTGGCAAACCTTACGACAAAGAGAAAAAACCTTACGACAAAACTGGCGAAAAGAAAGAATATAAAAAAGATTTTAGCAAATCAGATTCCGCTGGAAAATGGGACAAAAAGAAAAAAGAAACGAACACCTTTTTAGGCAAAGACGAAAATGGAAAAGCCATATTTTCAGGAAAGTCCGGAGATAGAAATCACCGTCACGACGGCACGGCCAAAGAAAACTTTTCCGCTCCGAAAAAAGTGGGAAGAACCATAAACATTAAGGCGCGAAAACCTAAAGAAGAGGAATAGCCCTTACCATATCAACTCTCCCTTTGGATCCACCTCCACTTCCACTCTTGGCGGTTTTGAAATATCGCTGAAATACTCTTTTTCGCCGTCAACGGTTACTTCGACTACGCCTTGTGGAACGTCGAACTCTCGTTTTACCTGAGGATAGAGATTTAAAACGTCCTGATTGTATTTACGAAACGCGGGACCCGCGACCCTTCCTCCAGTCTCTTTGTGATACATCGGAGTGTTGTCGTCGTTGCCAAACCACACCACGGTCTCCATGGTGGGCGAATAGCCCGCGAACCAAGCGTCGATGTTCTTGTTCGTTGTTCCCGTTTTTCCAGCGATCTCAATTCCTCTGACCCTAGCGTTGCGTCCCGTCCCCTTGTTGACAACGTCCATTAAAATCGAAGTCATGATGAAAGATTGAGAAGGAGTGGCGACCACGTACGATTCTTCTTTTTTTTCATACGCTATCTTCGAGCCTTGTTCCACTCTCAATATAAGGTGGGATTTCATCTGAACCCCATTGTTTGAAAAAGACGTGTAGTATTGCGCAAGCTCGAGAGGAGACATGGACATGCTTCCGAGCGAAAGCGACAAGTCGTTTGGTAAATTTTTAATACGAAACTTTCTTAATTCTTTTACGAGCGAATTGAGGCCCAACTCGTTTACGAGATTGATTGTGGCGAGGTTTCTAGAGTGAACCAACGCCTCTCTTAGCGTTATGAGTCCCTTGTAATCTTTTTCATAATTTTTCGGTTTCCATTTCATGTCTTCGCCGTCTTTTTCGTATTCGTAAGTTTTTGCTATGTCCACAAGTTTGGTAATTCCAGAATAACCCAAACTTACCGCCACTTGATAGATAAAAGGCTTAAAAGCGGAGCCCGGTTGACGTTGGCCTTGCGTCGCTCGATTGTAGGAACTTTGTCTGTAATCAACGCCGCCAACCAACGCCAAAACGTCTCCAGTGGCGGAGTCGAGCGACACTATGGCTCCATTGAGTTGAGAAACGTCTACGTCTTGAAGTTGAAACTCCTCGTCTCCCGCTTCTCGAGCTCGAGCCAAATCTTCCAAATCTTTTTCTTTATATTTTTCTATTCTGGAAAGAGATAAATCGTAAGCGTATTTTAGAGCCTCTTTGGCAACTTCTTGAAGTCTAAGATCAACCGTTACGTACACTTTGTAACCGCCCGTTTTTAAATCGTTGATTCCGATGTCTCTCATTGCTCGAGAGACTTCGTCAACGATAAAAGGGGCTTTGTTTTTTGTCAAAGTGTCGTCATACACTTTTGGAAATTCGCCAAGAGCGCTTTGATACTCGCTATCGTCTATCCAGCCCAGAACGCTCATTCTTTCAATAACCCTGTTCGCTCTACCCATCGAAATTTCATAGTTTTTCGTTGGAGCGTAAGCGCTTGGCGCCTTTGGAAGCCCCACTAAAATCGCCATTTCCTTAAGCGTTAAATCCTCTAGTTTTTTATGAAAGTAGCCATCAGCCGCCGTTTTAATACCGTAATAGCCATGTCCGTAATATATCTCGTTTAAATATCTTTCCAAAATTTGCTCTTTTGTGAGAGCCCGTTCTATTTTTATGGAGTAAATAGCCTCTTTTATCTTGCGAGATAGTTTTTTCTCGCGAGTCAAAAGCACGTTCTTTACAAGCTGTTGAGTAATCGTACTCGCGCCTTCGACCGCCTTTCCGGCTTTGAGCACTTTTAGCGCCGCGCGAAGAATGGCGTCCACGTTTATGCCGGGATGTTCAAAAAAAGTTGTATCTTCAATGGCGACGAGAGCCTCGATAATACGGGGGGGAATCTCGTCGAAAGAGGCGTAAAATCTATTCTTCTTATCAAAAATGTTCGCGATTCTGTCGCCATTTTTATCATATATAACGGACGTAACCGATGGCTTGTAGTCGACCAATCGCGATATATCGTAATCGTAAGCCAGTAAAAAGTACCCAACTATCGCGAATGGCGAGAGAAAACCTAAAATAAAAATCGTTAAAATAATTTTTTTTATATATTTCATTCTCTAAACTTCCTGTTTGCGAAATTCGCTTCTATCAACGTTTTTGTATACTTTTCTTGTGGGTTTTTCAAAACCTCTTGCATTATACCATTCTCCACGACCTTTCCGTCTCTTATCACGCAAATTTCGGAGCATAGCGAAGAGGCCGCGATCATGTCGTGCGTTACGAAAAGTATTAAAAAATTCTCTTTTTTTTGCAATCTTTTAAGCAGTTCCAAGATGACCGTTTTAGTTTGTGGATCCAGAGCCGTCGTTGGCTCGTCGAGTAAAAGCAATCTTGGTTTGGACTCCAACGCCATGGCGATTACGACTCGCTGAAGCTGTCCGCCGGAGAGTTCTGGAGGAAATCTGTCCAACAGTTCCTCGCTCAAGCCCACCTCTGCGAAAAGCTCGTTGATTCTGCTCTCGCCGCTAAAAAACTGTTTTTTAATCTTGGTCAAAGGGGACAACGCGGTAAAAGGATTTTGGGGGACCAAGGACAACGTTTTTCCAGCGACCAACTCGAAGCTGGCGTCATGCTCCAACTTGCAGTTCATGGAGCTGGGCAACATGCCCAAAAGCGCTTTGAGCGTCAAGCTTTTGCCGCTTCCGCTTTGCCCCACAAGAGCCAAAGAGGAGTTTATTTTGAAGCTTACGTCGACCAAGGTTTCATTGGCGAGACTTATCTGTAGCGTGGATACGTTCATTCTTTTATTTTAGCCAAATTTTTGCACAACGCTCTTAAAGACGTTTCGCTTTGACCAAGTCTCGCGATAAGTCTTATGATGGCGCGAGGCACGGTTGGCTGCCTAATGGCGCCGACTGCGAAGCCCCGCTCTTTTAACGCGGCCTTAATCTCCATAACTTTCACGTTGTCGTTTATCAAAATGGGCACGATCAAACCATCCACCTTTACGCCCAACTCTTCGTAAACTATTTGTTGTCTTCTTCTAATCTCTTCTTTCAACATCTCCGCGTTTGAAAGAATATATTCTAAGGAGTTACGCGCCAACAGCGTGTCGTAGAGCGAGAGCGAAGTTGCGTAGATGATGGGTTTGGCGCGATTTATGAGATACTCGACAATGTGCTCGCTAGCCAATATGAACGCTCCAAAACTGCCGTAAGCCTTTCCAAGCGTTCCCATTTTTACGTGGTTCGGCTTTATGGCGACGCCATAATAATCAAAAACGCCCATGAGCCTATCGCCTATCACTCCGCTACTGTGCGCTTCGTCCACGATAAGTATCGCGTTCGCTTCGTCCGCTATCTCGAACACTTCCCTGGAGCACAAATCCCCGTCCATGGAGTAAACGCCCTCGACCGCGACTATCTTGCGTTTGGCGCTTGAATTTTCAAGCAGCGCGCTCAGTTCGTTCATGTCGTTATGCTTAAAGAACGCGACGTTCATACCGTTCAAATTGGACGCCAAAACTCCAGAAGCGTGATACAACTCGTCCATGAAAAGAACGTCGCCCTTTCGCACGAGCGATTCAATCAAAGCGATATTCGCGTTGAATCCGCTACCCAAAACCACGCAATCCTCGAATCCGTTCGCCGCTTTGAG
>ERZ889078.3457-NODE-3457-length-10443-cov-6.943974_pt1 | contig 10443 bp, 8 predicted proteins | sample MGYA00521266_ERZ889078 | MGnify/ENA primary metagenome ERZ889078 (study PRJEB32303, sample SAMEA104408618) | aquatic metagenome | biome: Brackish water; feature: Pelagic; material: water | place: Baltic Sea | collected 2014-06-16T06:34:00 | depth 76,534 m ... | reverse complement strand
GAGCTCGACTCCTGGGACTGCGTTGACGAGCTGGTGGCTGAGGAAGACTACAGCCTTGAGTGGGGCGAGGCAGCCTCGCGGTAGTTGGCGACCTGAGGGTCGGCGCTGAGGAGTAGTTGTGCCTTGGTTGTGATAAAATCTTGAATTTTTAGGGTTGTGGTGATGTAAGGAGGGGGCTGGAGGGGGCTGCGGACCTACTTTCAGCGTCCGATAAGAGCGTTATGTAAACTTTTGGGTGTGGCTGGAGGACGAAGTGGCATCATCTCGCCTATCCATGGCAACGGTCAGTTCGGCCTAGGCGGGCTTAAGATCGACAGCGTCTCCGGCCTCATCCTGGTCCCCGATGTCGATCACAAGAGCGGCGCGGGCACGATCTACCTCTACCGAATCGACGACCACAAGAAGGTGCCGATGCTGACCGACGTGGCGTTTGCCGGTGCCGTGGCCAAGGACCGATTCGGGATCGCCGCCGGGTTTCTGCGCATCGGGACGACGACGACAGCGCTCGTGGGCACTCAGAAGAAGGAGAGCGCGTACCTGTATGAACTGCTCGGTAGCTGCGACGCGTCCGCCACCTGATCTGCAAGGTCGGCGCGACCGGAAAACAGTGTGGGACCTACATCTGCACGCCGAACTGCGTCGGCAAGCTCTGCGGCAACAACGGCTGTGGCGCGTCGTGTGGGAGCTGTGACCCTGGACTGACCTGCACGGCAGACGGCAGCGGTTGTCAGTAGCGGCGGAGGCCGCTCGAACCGCGAAATCTTAGGCACGGACACAGGGTTCAAGCTCCGATCGGCTGCGACCATCGTTATTATTGTGTTTGTTGTCGGCCACGTCGCTCTGGCGGTGTTCGAACTATTCGCGATCACCGCCATCGACCTGGATCCGCTCGCCACAGCGAGGCCGGCGCCAGTGAACCTGTTGCATCCACCGCTGCGCTGTCGTGGCTTACGCGGCGAAGAATTGCACCCGTTATTTTCGCGCCACAGCTGAGCCATCCACCGATAAACCTTGAATTTTTCAGCATCTAGCGGTATAGCATGGCCACTGTTGACGAAACATTGAGCTCCCTACTTCGACGGGAGGCACGACGACAACCACGCCAACGAGGTCGGACGCGAACCCGACATCAGGCAGGTCTGCCGTCGTGCCCGCCCCGTTGAGCGGGCTTCACGACCTGTTGCCCACAGGGATCTCAGCCGACCGGAACCGAACGATGCCCCGCGGAGGGGGGTGACCTTCGCGATGCGTGTTCCGGCCCACCTGGCGGCGTGAGCCGAGGAGGGTAAACATGGAGCCGACTCGAGTGCTGTTGGTTGACAGTGACCGGACCTTCCGGCAGCTGCTGGCGGATCAGCTGGCCCAACGCGGGTTCTCAGTCGCTTGCGTCGCCGGGGTTGCACAAGCCCGCGCGTTGCTCGACGAACGCACGTTCGAGGTCGCCATCGTAGCCCTTCGCCTCGGCAACGACTCGGGGATGGACGTGTTGCATCACGCCCGGAAGCACCGGCCCGACGTCGCGGTGGTGATACTGACGAGCCACGGCACCATCGCCTCTGCGATCGAGGCCACGCGCGCCGGGGCGTTCGACTACCTGCGCAAGCCGTGTGAGATCGCTGAACTTGAGGTGGTGATCTTCCGATCCTGCGAACATCAACGACTCCTGCAACGCAACGCCGTGCTTCACGATGGGCTGACCCCGGCTGCGCCGGTCAAGTTGGTCGGCGACAGCGAGTCGCTCACGTCCATGCGTCGGCTGCTCAAGCGAGTCGGCCCGACAAACTCGACCGTTTTCATTTTCGGAGAGATTGGTGTTGGCAAGGAGGTTGTGGTTTGAGTTATCTACGCCGCGAGCTCGCGCGCGCCCAAGCCGCTGGTGGTGGTTGATTGCACCAGTTTGCACGGCGACTTGCTCGAGTCCGAGCTATTTGGCCATGAAAAAGGCGCCTACACTGGCGCGAGCGATACGCATCACGGCCTCTTTGAGGTCGCCAGTGGCGGCACTGTCTTGCTCGACGAGGTCGGCGACATCTCGCCGCGTGCGCAGACGCGGCTCTTGCGGGTCCTTGAGAACGGCCGATTTCGACGCGTCGGCGGCACCCGCGAGGTCGCTGTCGATGTGCGCTTACTGGCGGCCACAAATCGGGATCTTCAGGACAGGATGGAACGCGGGTACTTTCGCAGGGATCTCTACTACCGGTTGTGCACGCTCAAGATTCACGTCGCGCCGCTGCGGGAGCGGCCCTCGGACATCATGGTCTTGGCCAATCACTTCCTGGAGCAGCTCTGCGTGCGCTTCCAACGCCGCTGGCACTTCACGCCGGGCGCCGAGACCGCCTTAGTGCAGTGGCATTGGCCGGGCAACGTACGTGAGCTGCTGCACGCAGTGGAACGAGCCACGATTGTGGCGACGGACGAGGAGATCGACGTCGAGCATCTGCCTCGGGAACTTCGAGAATGCGCGAAGAAGGCCGATGACCGCCCGCAGACGCTCGCGGAGGTGGAGCAGCTGCACATCCAGCGCGTGTTGAAGCTCGTGGGCGACAATCGCGCAGCGGCGGCGGAGCTCCTCGGGATCAGTGAGCGCACGCTGTACCGCAAGGTGAAATCGATCCGTCAGACCGGTGGCGAGGATTAGGCTCCCTGCCTCCCTCCCCTGCCGTCCGACCGGGTGACTGCCAAAATGACAGCTAACGCGACACCGCCCCAAAGCCCGTGGCAGAGCAGTGTAACAGGCGGAGATAACATCGAATTTTATGCGTAGTTACAAGAGCCAACTGACAAGTTGGCAGACTCTGAGACGTTGCCAGCGAGACCTGATCGCGCATAACTGCTGAAATTTAGCCGAAAAACAGGCGTAACAATGGGCCGTGGCACGCGAATTGCTTATTGTAAGGAGCAAGAAGCAGAACCCCGGGACCGTCCCCGGAAAGACACCGGGAGTCCACGATCCCCCCCTGGGGCTCGTGGGATTCGAAGTAGCGTTTCGACGTGGGAACTGCCGTGACGTGACCCGCGAAGTGGCCACACTGAAGGAGCACACCATGGAATGGAATTACTGCGCAAAACTCTGCTTGTCGATGATCATCTTCGCGCCAGGCGTCGTGATGCTCGCGGTCGCCGCCGTCTGGGCCCTAGTTCGATCCATCCAAATCGCTGTGGCGGCAACCGATCTCACGCCGCGGCTGCCCAACCACCCAGCGCCGCCACCGACGGGGCTCGTGTGAGCCGCATCTCACATGTCGACTGGGGAAGAACGGCGACCGGCCGCCAGCGCGCGAGGGGCGCCGACTCCCGCCGTCACGGCCGATGAGATAGACGGCCCTGTGTGCGCCTGGAATCTTCGCGGGCGATGAATCGATCGAGATCCGGGTCGTTGAAGGAGGTATCGCGGCTCGCAGCCGGTCGAAGGAGCTCCCCATGAACAACATCACGCTATCCACACCATCCGCCTATAAACTATCGACTTTCGCGCTCATCATCGGACTCGCGATCTCCGCCAGCGGCTGCGTCATTGAGGTCGACGGCAACGGCGGCATGAGCGGCGGTATGTGCCTCGACCAGAGCTGCACCACCACCTGCCAAGGCGGACACTGCGAGACGGTCTGCAGCACCGACAGTTGCCTACCCAGCGACACCGCGGTCTCCGGCTCCTGCCTTGGCATGTGCGGGATGAAGTTTAACGACGCAAGCTGCCAATGTGACGCAGCTTGTGCTGAGAATGGCGACTGCTGCGTGGACTTTGAGCCCGTCTGCATCGCAGAGACTGTGCACGAGACCTCGGGGGTCGTGATCACACGCGCTGCAGCAGGTTCATCGACCGACACGGAGAGCGGCGCCCTCTCGTGCGACGAGCGCTGCGGCGTCTACGACTCGGCGGCCGTCTGCCAGTGCGACGCGGAGTGCGACGCGCAGGGCGACTGCTGCGCGGACCTCGAGACGATGTGTGCGGTCGCGACGTCCGCCGGCCAGGGCCGCACCAGCGGCGGCGCCTCGGCCGGCGCGGCGGCGAGCTGCGAGGCGCGATGTGGCGAATACAGCGATGCGGCCACGTGCCAATGCGACGACAAGTGCGCGGAGAACAACGACTGCTGCACCGACCTCGTGAACGTCTGTGCGGCGCCCTGAGTCCGTTGGTGCAGCCGTGCTTCGGTGCACGCTGCGCCCGCGACGGCGGACTGATACGCTCCCCGGGCAACCTCGGACCCGGTCGCGCACCCCGCTGAATCGTCGGGCGCGCAGCACCGCACGCCGCACCGCCCCACGGAGCCGTCATGACCAGCAACGTCGCCCCAGCGCTCGACTCCCGGCGCGGCGGACGCCCCAAGCGCGACGGGCCAGACCCGCGCCTGCACAGGGTCGCCTTCGGCCTGACGTGGCTCCTCGTCCTCAGCACAACGGCCGTCGCGACCGCGGCGCCAAGCGCTGAGCTCTGCAAGCTCACCATCTCCGATCTGTCCGACGCCAACGTGAGGGGCGCCACCGTACAGATCGACGGCAAGGTCGCTGGCGAGGCGCCCGTGACGATTCGGCTGCCTGGCGGCGAGCACCTCGTCGTGGTCCAGAAGCCCGGGTTTGCGACGTTTTCGCGCACATTGACGCTGCGCGCCGGTCATATGGAAGTGCTGGCGCCGACGTTGATCCCAAACACGCATGGCCGCGCCGACAGCACCTCAGACGTGCGAGACGCGCCCGCGGCGGTCGGAGATCCGGCGGCCGGGAAGACGACAACAGCGCCCCAATCGTCGGCGACACCGGCTGGCCCCCCTCCGGCGACACGAAGCACGACACCGGCGACACGAAGCACGACACCGGCGACACGAAGCACGACACCGGCGACCCGCGCGACCCGGAACCCTGCGCCGGCGAGGGGATCCCAGCCGAACGCTCCTGTCGTAGCGCCGGTCCGGACGCAACCGGCGCGTACGCCGCCGCCAAGCGCCGCCAGGCCGCCCGTGGACCCCAACGCGCGTCAAATGCAGCTGGCGCGGGGCGGCCGCGTGGTGCGGTATGGCGCCGTGGTACTAGACCTGGGCGTCGGCTACCCGCACTACCTGCATCTGCAGGGTACTGCCGGGCTGGTGCAGTCGCCGACCCTGTCGATCGACGCCTCGATTTGGGTTCGCAGCCACTTCGCGCTGACGGAGGGAGGCGTGCGCATGCGGATGCAGCTCGCGCGTGGCGGCCCGTTCTCAGCCGTCGCGATCGGCGCCATCGGTGGAGGCGGCGGCATGGGCGGCCGCAACAGCGTCACCGGAGAGTTTGGCGTGGCGGGCGTGATGGTCATCGCCGAGCGTTTTGCGCTCGGCGCGCGCGCCACCGTTGGCTTCTGGAGCGAGCGACTATGCCCAGAAGCCGGCTCAGAAGCGGACGGCGACGGCGCAGACGTGTGTGAAGGTAACGGTGACGTAGTCGCTGCGAAGAGCCTGCATACAAAGGATTTGACGGAGCGCGACACCGGCTTCGGCATGACCCTCTCCGCCACGCTGGAGATCGCGCTGAGCGAGCGCACCCAGGTGTTTTTTGTCGCCGACGTGGCGCCTGGCCAGGCGGAGCGCGCTGGCTACAGCGGCTTGTTCAATGATGCGCTGATCCTGCGCCGCGATCCTGGGATCGCGGGGCGAGCGGGGGTGAGTTTTGTGTTCTAAGGTGCCGAAAACGCCCGTTCATCGCCTCACATCTCCACACCAGCGCAGACGCCAGCCTCGCAGGTGTCCTTGAACGTCGCCGGATCACCGTCATCGCAGCCTTTGCCATCTGGGGCTGACTTCTTGGTGACGACGCCGCTGTCGTTGTCGCAGCTCACGAGCTGACACGGGCCGACGTTGGTCATCCCAGGCTTCAAGTCGCCTGTGCACTTTCCGGCGGAACAGCCGTCGTTCACGGTGCATTTGCTGCCGTCATCGCAGGTCATGCCATTGACCTGCTCCACGAACACACAACCGGATTTTGCATCGCAGGTGTTCTTGGTGCAGGCCTCGTCATCGTCGCAACCCACGGCTGGCCCGGGCTGACAGCTGCCGGCGCTGTCACACGTGTCCTTATCCGTGCACGCGTCGCCGTCGCTGCACGGCGCGCCCTGTGCTTTGTTGGAGTGCACGCACCCGGCGGTCACGTCACAGGCCTCGGTTGTGCAGGCGTTGTTGTCGTCACAGGCCACCGCGGCGTCGAGATTTGCGCCCGCGCAGACGCCCGCGCCGCACACGTCGTTGGTCGTGCAGGCGTTCCCGTCGTCGCAAGGCTTCTGCTGGGAGACCGGCTCCGACAACAGGCCGCAGCCGCCGTCCGCCAGGCAGACCCCGGTTGCGCACGCCGTGGCGGGACACGAGACGACGCCGGCGCAGCTCCCGTTGGCGGCGCACCGGTCGGTCGCTGTGCAGCTCTTACCGTCGTCACACGCCGCCCCGACCTGCTTGCCTTTGCAGCTCTCGTCGAGGCCCCAGCGCACTTGAACGTCATTGCGCCACCCCGCCGCCGTCGCTACGAACAACCGCGCCTGACCGGCCAGGTGTTCGACCGCGACATGCACCCGCAGCGACTCGGCGTCGATCGCGTCGTGCGGCCACACCGCCTTGGATCCATCGGGAAATCGCGCCTCCACGGTCGTGACTTTGTCGAGATTCCGACCGTGCAGGATCACCGTTGGTTTGTGCTGGGTGGTCAGCACCGCAGGCGTCGCCATGACGACCATTGTGACGCCGTCCAGCACGGCAGGGGCGGTCATCCCCTCCTTGCCGAGCATCGCGGTGAAGACCATCGGCTCAGCGACGTTCGCGCCGTCCGGGTCGTCACAGTCCGGCACTGGGCCGCTGCCGACCGACACGGACGGCATCGCCGGGTCGTGACCCACCATCTTGAGCTCGCCGGTTGCGACGCCGTCGATGATGAACTCAAATTGGGTGTGGTCCGCCGCGTCGTTCGGGGACGGCCCGAAGCGATAGCCAGACGAGACATGCGAGGGATCGATCGGCTCGTTGTTGAGCAACACGCTCGCCGTGCCGTCGCCGTACACTCGCACTTCCCAGTGTTGGGTGCCGAAGCCAGTGGTGAACTGGAACAGATTGTACATTGCGCTACAGATCGGCACGCCGGTGCGCAGGCGCCAGTCGTTGAGCAGGTGGAGTTGACCGGTTTTGACTTTGACCCACGACGGCGTCCCTGCTGGAATCGTCGGCACGAAGCGGACGTAGAAGAGCGCGTACTTGCCTACCATGGGTGAGATGCCGCTGAACTCATGGCAGGCAGATGGATCCGCGACCGACCAGCCCGTGAACGTGCCGTCTGCTGACGCTGCAGGTGGCGTACACCAAGTGCCGGTGGGGCCGTCGAAACCGCTGCCGTCCTTGTCGTTATGCGTGAACTCCGCTGGGGGAGGGGCGCGCCAGTCGTCGCGCTGACAGCCCGGCGCGAGGACCCAAAGGCTGATGATCGGCGCAATCAGGCAGAGCGTCGCCCGGATTTGGTCAGCCCGACGACGGATCGCGATGCGGCGGCTACGGCTCTGGCGATGGCGGGGCGGGGGGAGGACGTTCATGGGGCACCTCGGAAGGTCCGCTGCGCCCAATCGGGGTCAACCCTGCTCGGGATCTGCCCTGCTGGGGATCAACCCTGCGGCGGGCAACAGCGGCTTGTAGGAACTACGTCCCACCGTGTGCCTCTGGTCCGGATGGCGCAATGATTATTCTTCGATCGTGACAGGAGACGGGTGCGACGCCGCGCTCCGCCACGTGTCAACACCCACCGACCGGCCTCACCACCAGCTCGTTCTAGGGCAGTAAGGTGATGTCCGTGATGTAATCCAGCTCCGGAAAATCGCGTCGCAGGTACGTGTTTCCCTCATGCTGAACGCGGCCCTGGTCGGGTCCACGCCCGCGCGGCGCGCCTTCGCCGTAGCCCGCGTAGATCTGATCGACCACGCTCATCCCAGCGCCAATCACGCGTCCAATTGGCGGAAATCCCATCCGGTCGAGATTCGAGTTGTCGCGAAAGCTGATGAACAGCTGCGTTGACCGTGTGTTCGGGCCCGCTTTCGCAAAGGTGAGGTAGCCGCGCTGGTTGCTCGCTACCGCGGGGTTGACGGGGTCGTCAGGGATGCTCGCGCTACGCCACGCACCGGCCACAGCGGGGCTACCGTGCACGCCGAACTGGCTCATGAAGCCGCTGATCACCCGAAATATGGCGATGTCACGGTAGAATCCGGCCTTCACGAGCCCGTAGAATCGGTCTGCACCGTGCGGCGCCCAGGCCCGGGTCACCAGCACCTGGAAGTCACCCTTGGTCGTGTGAAACGCCACGGTGAAACGCTCTGGGGCGCGCTTCACGACGGCGCTTGGCCCTGCCAGGAGCGCCGCGAGTTCGGCGGTTTTGGCAGCCGACGCCGCCGTGACGGGCGCCGGCTTCGGTGGGGCGGGCATCAGGTGATAGAGCGTGGGCGCTTGGTCAGCCGCTGCGTTCCCGCGCCACTTGCGGTAGGTGAGGCAGCGATCAGCTGGAACCGCCGGGCAAGGGGCCGCTGCGTCGCGCGCGCAGGCATGATCCTGCGCTTTCACCCGGCAATGGCGGCCAAATAGCGCCACCGGCGCGCCTTCGGCCGGCGCGATCACCGCGACGAGCGTGGGAGCACAGCAGGCGTCGATGTGGGCGCGCTGCCAGTCTGTGGGTGCGCTGCGAGCGTGGGTCGGCGGCAACCGAGCCATCCAGCGCTTGTCGTCAATCGTGACGGTGGCCACGCGCTTGTCGGCCGCCAGCTCGAGGGCCGGTTCGCCGATGGTGCGCGCCTTCTTGATGCGATGCGACTTCAGCCACCGCTGCGCTTGGGTGTACTCCGGATGCTTGACGTAGGACTGGCTCGCGCCAGCGGGCGGCAACATCGCGGGATCAGCCTGGGTCGCTGACCGGGGTGCGAACAGCTTGAAGGTATGCGAAGGCGCGCCACGAATGCCGTGCACCACCATCGAGATCGTACGGCCCTGCCCCGCTTCGACGACGTCGAAGCAGACGACGGCGTCGCTGCGTCGCGTCACCCAGCTGCAGCCGCTCGCGTAGGGTGCGCCGCCGTCGCCGGTGTCGGTCGGCCAGGTCAGCTCAGGATTCTTGGCGGCCGCCATGACGGTGACGGTGACGCCGGACGGCTCCACTTCGGTCGACGGTCCGCTGCACGCCGGGGTCCCGATGAGGCACAAACCCAGCAGCGCGGAGAAGGCGAGCCGTGCGGTGACGGCTGGGAGGTGGGTGGTGCAGGTCATCATGATTGGGCGTCCGAGTTAAGGCGTTCAGTTGGCGCCCGTTGTCGGTGTTCTGCGCGGCAGAGTCCAGTGCCCGGCGACATCGAGTGGCGCTGCCAGAGCCCGGAGCACATGGCCCGCGGCGAAGCTGATGCGGTGAGGGCTCGAGACCCCGACGAACTTCGCGGACGCGCGCTAGGGCGCCAACACCTCAGACCGCACACGGCCGTCGTGAGTCCCCCTCAACGTCCAGCCAAAGCGCTGCGCCAGGGTCGGCGCCACGTCGATGGCGCGGAGCCCTGGCACCTGCAGGCCGCTGCGAAATCCCGGGCCGGACGCGATGAACACGCCCTCAAGCCCCGGCGTCTCGGGCCGATGGCCGTGATTGCCGCGCCAGATCGGTTTGCGCTCCTGCCGACGACTGCGGGTGCTCCAGATCAACACCTCGGGCTTCATGAGCGCGATCGCGTCGGGCAGCCACGTCTGCTTCGCCGGATCGCCGAGATGCATCGCCACCATCTCCCGGGCCTCCAACCACGCGTCCAGGCGCGGGTCGGCGGACAGGTGCCGCTTCAACTTGGCGAGGCCCTTCGCGCCGTCAGCGGTCGCGTCCGCGTACACGTAGAGCGCGTGGCCATTGCCGACGAGGTGCGTCGCGGCCCGCTCGCGGTGGCTCAACTTGGCCGAGCCGGGCACGAGCCGAATCCCGATGCCGTCGTCCACCTGGGTGAAGCCGTGATCGCTCACAATGACCACGGGGCCGCCGCCGACAGTGCGCCACGTGGTCAGCAGCTGCCCGAGAATCAAGTCGCAGAGCGCCAGCCCCCAGCCCGCGGCCCGGCTGTCGGGCCCGTAGCGATGCGACAGCGTATCGAGGGACAACAGATGCACCATGGTCAGGCCGGGGCGATGCGTCGTGAGCACATGCTCGGCCGTGTCGCGTGTAAACGAGTCGAACTCGAAGCTCTCTTCATGGCTGATGCGGGTCATGCGGTCGGACGGCAGCCCAATCCCGGCGAGCTCCTTCATCAGCCCCGGACTGCCGAGCTTGCGAAACTCGCTCCAGCCGTAGACCTCGGGCAGATTCCAGTCGAGTCCCTTTGCGTTGGCGGTGTTGGGCCAAAAAACGTTGGCGGTCTTGACCCCCGCGCGATGCGCGGCGTCGTACAGCGTGTCGCCCTGCAGCAGCTCGCCCTGCGGCAGCTGCCACGCATGCACG
>ERZ889078.3456-NODE-3456-length-10443-cov-7.382268_pt1 | contig 10443 bp, 6 predicted proteins | sample MGYA00521266_ERZ889078 | MGnify/ENA primary metagenome ERZ889078 (study PRJEB32303, sample SAMEA104408618) | aquatic metagenome | biome: Brackish water; feature: Pelagic; material: water | place: Baltic Sea | collected 2014-06-16T06:34:00 | depth 76,534 m ... | reverse complement strand
GCGGTGTCGGCCAGCGCGGTGTCGGCCAGCGCGGTGTCGGCCAGCGCGGTGTCGGCCAGCGCGGTGTCGGCCAGCGCGGTGTCGGGCGCGTCAGCCTGGCCGCCGTCGGCGAGCGCTATGTCGCCCGCGACGGCGTCTGCGTCGGGCGCGCCTGCGTCAAGCGAGGCCGTGTCAGCGAGCCCGTCGTCTGTCGACACGGTGTCCAAGCTCGCGATCCCGGCGTCGTACGGCCCTGGCGGCGTCGGTCCGCTACAGCCGACCACCCACCCGGCGCTGCCGACCACGAACGCTACACACCACAATCCCAACCGACCCATGAGCCACCTCCAGATGCCGCCGAGGGTAGCGATCTCCGCGCGAGGGTCACAGGATAGCGCGCAACACGCCGGGAAGCGTCTCAAAAGTCGCCGGGGCGCGGCCCATGGCTTCGCCGTCCATCTCCAGAAACACATCGTCGGTGTCGGGGAGTATCTCCACCCGCCGCGCGCGTTCCATGGTGATCAGCGGATGCTCGTGCGCGCGACCGCGGTACATCAATCGCGACACCCACACCATCGGCAGCGGCTTGAACGCGCCGCTGATGACGAGATCCAACTCGCCGTCATCTGTCTGCGCGTGTGGCGCGATCTCCATACCACCGCCGTGAAAACGGGCGTTGGCGATGACGATATTGCGCATCATCACCGGCCGCGGTTCGCCGTCGTCGACACGCACATGCACAGAAAACGGCTGCGTCTTCACGAGCGCCTCGAGGCTGGTCAGGAAAAACAGGGCGTCCGCCGGCATCCGCCCCTTGGGCCGTCGATCCACGCGTCGGCAGACCCAGCCGCCCATGCCGAGCGAGGCGATGTTGACGATGAGCTCGAACTGCGCGCTGTCGTCGTCGGCGGTGTACGTGCAGCCGATCAAATCGAGGGGCTGGTAGTCATTCGCGACAATGCGCGGCAGGAGCGCGGCGGGATCGTGGGCCGCTGGGAAGGTGCGGCCGAGGTCACCGCCGGTGCCGCTGACCAGGAAGCTGAACGTCGCCTCGGGTGCGATGGGCAGCGTCGATCCGACCTCAAAGAAGCCGTTGATCACCTCGTGATTGGTGCCGTCCCCGCCGATGCACAGCACGTGGTGCGGCTGCTTTCGGAGGGCGTCGCGCACCGCGAACGACGCGTCACCCGGGCCCTGGGTCTCGTGGACCTGCACTGGCCCTAAAACCCCGCGAACCTGGGGTGCCAGCTCCGCCCAGCGCTGCTTGGTACGCCCGGCGCTCGAGGCGGGGTTGTAGACAACGAGCGTCGGCAAGGTGGGCACGGGCGCCTCCAAAGAGATGCGCAGGCTTGGCGCGATTGGTTGGAGGCCCGAGGGTGCCATTTTTTGCCTTGCGCAGCGACGCGTCACCCGTCCATGGCAGAGTAGGCGGCGCGTCACCGCAGTGGCGCCCAGAGGAGGCTGCCATGACGCCGCACAATCCACCCGCCAACCGCTGGAATCTGCCCGATCTGGGCCTCGGTCTGGGCCTGCGCACCGAGCATGTGGGCACGATCGTCGCGGAGCGCCCCGCCGTCGGCTGGTTTGAGGTCATCACGGAGAACGCGCTGCACCACCGCGGCCGGTACCGCGGTATCTTGGAGCGGCTGCGCGCGGACTACCCCATCGTCTTGCACGGCGTCTCCCTCTCGATTGGCGGCGCGGATCCGCTGGATATGGACTACCTCAAGCAGGTGAAAGCCCTGGCCGATCACCTCGACGTGCCTTGGCTCAGCGACCATGTGTGCTGGACGGGTGTGCGCGGTCGCAATAGCCACGACCTGCTGCCGGTCGCCTACGACGAGGCGACGCTGGCGTGGATGGTCGAACGGATCCGGCGTGTGCAGGGCGTGCTGGAGCGGCCGTTGATGCTGGAGAACCCATCGAGCTACGCCGCCTTCTCGTGTACGACGATGCCGGAGTGGGAGTTCATCGCGCGGATGGCCGAGCAGGCGGATTGCGGGCTCCTACTCGACGTCAACAACATCTACGTCAGCAGCGTGAACCACCAATTCGACCCCTGGACGTACCTCGATCATGTGCCTTGGGATCGTGTCACGCAGCTGCATGTGGCTGGGCACACCGACCGGGGTAGCCATCTGTTCGATTCGCATATCGGTCCCGTCATCGATCCGGTGTGGCAGCTGTTGGCGGCGGCGCTCAAGCGCAGCGGCGGGCGAGCGACCATGCTGGAGTGGGACGACGAGATCCCGGCGTTTGAGGTGGTGTGGCAGGAGGCGCAGCGGGCGGCGCCGATGATCGCGGCGGCGCGGGCGACATCGGCATCGACAGCGACAACAGCCACGGCACCAGAACCACACACGGACCCGGCTCGCCTGGCGACTGATGGTGCGGCCGCGGGCGCCCCCGACGCGGTGAGCGCGCTGCAGGGATGGTTCTTCGATGCCATCACCGGGCTCCGAACCGCGACCGAGTCGGAGGTGCGGGCCACGGTGCTGCCCAACCCGCTCATGACGGCGGCGCTGCGTGTCTCCGTGTACGAACGCATGGTCGCCGCGCGCCTGCACGAGGCGATGCAGCAGGACTTCCCGGCGACGATCACAGCGCTGGGTGAAGCGCGCTTTGAGGCCGAGACGACGGCCTATCTGGCGGATCATCCATCTCGACACTGGGCCCTGGAGCGGCTGGGGGACCGCTTCGCCGATTGGCTGGCGACGCGGCTGGACCTGGAGATCCCTTGGCTCGCTGCCTGCGCCGCGTTGGAGTGGCGGCTGGTGACGACGGGTTGGCAGCCGTGGCAGGCGCCGCTCGCGGCAGCAGCCTTGGCCGCTGTGCCGCCCGAGCGATACGCCGACGTGCAGCTGACGCCTGCCTCGACGACCTGGTTGGGCCGGGTGGATCGCCGCGCCGTCGCGGCCCTCGCTGAGGTGTGGGAGCGCGCGGTCGATGGCCTCGACGCCAACCGGTCGCAGGTAGTGGATGTGCTGATTTTCCGGGCTGGTTGGGCGATCGACCTGCGCGTGCCGTCACCGGTCGAAGCGGCCACGTTGCGCGCGCTGCTCGACGGTGGGGCGCTAGGCGAGGCCGTGGTGGCTGGCGGTGAGGTTGGGCCGGAGGGCATGACGGAGATCGGTGCGCACCTGGGCGCGTGGTCGCGACGGTGGGTCGCAGACCAGGTGGTGAGTGGCCTTGGCCGGGCCGAAGCGCTCGTCGAGTAGGGGTCTGCGCAGCCGCGGTCGTCAGCGCACCCCACCCTCACGCCTGATAATCCGGCACGTACATCAGACCGGCCAAGTGCGCTCGCAGATCTGCCGGCCGAGGCAGCCCCGCGACCGCCTCTGCGTACGCCTGTTCGGCCACCGCCACCGCGATGGCGAGCGACACGGCACGGATCTGAGCCAGCGGCGGATACAGCGACACCTCAGCGAGGTCGTCCACCGAGACCGCCTCCGCCAAAGCGCGCGCGGCGGCGAGGAACATGGCGTCGCTGATTCTGGAGGGCTCACAGCCGATGACCCCGAGCCCGATACCCGGAAAGATGTACGCATTATTACCCTGGCCGGGCCGCCGCCGCTTGCCGTCGCCCAGTCCAATCGCCGGGAACGGGCTGCCACTGGCAAACACGACCTTGCCACGGCTCCACGTGTACGCCTGCTGCGCCGTACATTCGGCCTTTGACGTCGGGTTGGACAGCGCGAAGACCACCGGCCGCTCGTGATTGGCCGCCATGGTTTCAATCACCTCGCGCGTAAACGTACCCGCGTGGCCGGTCGCTCCGATGAGCACGTGCGGCTTGATCTCCCGCAGCGCCGTCAGAAAATCGGCAGGGGCGTGCGCGTGTGCGTACGGTTCGTTGTGCGGCATCAGATCCGTTCTGCCCTCCACGACCAGCCCCGCAACGTCAACGAACCAGAGCCGCCGTCGCGCCTCTGCCTCCGCTAGGCCATCGGCTATGAGCGCCTGCGTCAGCAAGTCGCCGATACCGGTCGCGGCCGATCCTGCCCCCAAGAACATCACTCGCAGCGCCGAGAATCGATCGCCGGTGATCCGGGTCGCGGCGTGGATCCCAGCGAGCGCGACCGCGGCCGTGCCTTGGATATCGTCGTTGAACGAGAGGATGCGATCGCGATACCGATGCAGCAGCTTGTAGGCGTTCGGCGTCAGGAAGTCCTCGAACTGCACCATGGCCTTGGGGAAGGTGCGCTGCACGGCCTCGATGAACTCGTCTACCAGCGAATCGTACGCGTCGCCCGTGAGGCGGCCACTTGGGTAGCCCAGGTAGAGCGGGTCGTCGCGCAGCGCCTGGTTCGAGGTGCCGACGTCGAGCATGACGGGCATGCACTGATCGGGCGGGATCCCGGCCAGCGCGGTGTAGAGGTCGAGCTTTCCGATCGGGATGCCCATCCCGTTCGCGCCCAGGTCACCGAGCCCCAAGATGCGCTCGCCGTCGGTGATGACGATCACGCGCACGTCCTTGTGCGGCCAGTTCGCGAGCATGTCTTGGATCTGGCCACGATCGTCAGGTGTGATGTAGAAGCCCCGCGACTGCCGAAAGATGTGGGCGAACTCTTTGCAGGCCTGCCCCACGGTCGGGGTGTAGATGATGGGCATGATCTCGTCGACGTGGTCGATGAGCACGCGATAGAAGAGCCGTTGGTTGCGGTCGTGCAGGGCGTTGAGGAGGATGTAGCGCTCGATGGCGAAGGTCTTGCGCCGGAGGTTGCCAAGTACGCGGGTCACCTGCGTGGACTGATTCGACGTCGCCCACGGCAGCAGGCCACGCAGCCCGAGCTTGTCGCGCTGTTCACGCGTAAACGCGGTGCCGTGGTTGAGCGCGCCGTCGTTGAGGACGTCAGCGCCGGTCTTAAGGTTCTGGTCCATGATTCTCCTATCCATCCGACGTACCAGCCAGACGCATACGGATTGTCGCCAACGTCGCGCGGCAGGATGACGTTGTCCGATGTGCCGTGAGCGCGGGGCTCGAAGACCAGGGCCGCGTGGAGCCAGCGTCCGTGGTTGGCGGCGCGGCAGCCCTCCCCGTAGACCACCGTACGGCGACAAGTTCAAGACTTTCGCGAATCGACCGCGGCGCCCCTCGCGACACGACCCAGGCGAGATGACAGGTGCGGCCCAGCGCGGTATGGGTGCGGCGAGATTGCAGCGGCAGCGCTCGTCGCAGCCGCCTGGAGACGACCATGGCTCACAACAAAGTCCTGCAGCGCCGGATGGGTGGCCTCGATGTGCTCGAAGTCCCAGGGTCCGACGATGGTCCCGTGGTCGTCATGCTGCACGGCTACGGCGCCAGTTGGCAGGATCTGCTCCCCCTGCACCGCGAGATCGCCGCGCCGCCGGGCACGACGTGGATCTTCCCAAACGCGCCTCAAACCGTAAATATCGGGCCTTTCTCGTCCGGTCGCGCCTGGTTTCAGATCGACATGGACGCCCTGAACCGCGCCATGATGGCGGGCACGCACCGCGACATGTCAGGCATTACACCCCAAGGGCTCAGCGAGGCCCGCGAGCTCGTCCTCAATTTACTCGCCGATCTTGGCCGACCGCTCGACCGCGTCGTGCTCGGCGGGTTCAGCCAAGGCGCCATGGTCTGCACAGAGGTCGCGCTGACGGCGCCGCTGGCTCCGGCCGGTCTGGTGCTCATGAGCGCGACGCTGCTGCACGAGACGGTCTGGCGGCAGGCGGCGCCGGCGCGCGCGGGCCTGCGCTTTGTGCAGAGCCACGGCCGCCAGGATCCGCTGCTCGGTGTGGCCGAGGCGCGGCGGCTGCACACGCTGCTGACCGACGCCGGACTCAAGGGCGATCTGCTCGAGTTCAACGGCCAGCACGAGATCCCGCCCGTGGTGCTAAACGCGGTCGGTGCGTTCATCACCGGGCTACCTTGCAACGAACCGACCGGCCGGCCAGCGACCCAGTAGCCGACGCGCGCCAGCCACAACAACGCAGACGACAGGACCGCAACGCATCATGAGCGAAGACAGACCCGCCGAGTCGCCCCCGGTGCACGGCATGTACGGCGACGAAAACGCGGCGCCACGTGCGATCCGCAGCAGCGACCTGACCTACAACGACTACCTGCGCGTGAGCGAGCTGCTCAGCCTGCAAGTGCCGGAGTCCGACCCACCGCACCACGATGAGATGCTGTTCATCATCATCCATCAATCGTACGAGCTCTGGTTCAAGCTGGTGCTGCACGAGGTCGAGCGGGCCATGGGCTTCATGGCACAGGGTCAGCATCTGCGCGCCCGCCACTTCATCCACCGCATCGTCGAGATCATGCGGCTGCTGGTGCAGCAGATCCACATCGTCGAGACCATGCAGCCGATCGATTTCCTCCATTTTCGCGATCACCTGATGCCGGCCAGCGGCTTTCAGTCCGTCCAGTTTCGCGAGGTTGAGTTCGCCGTTGGGCTCAAAGATCCCCGCTACTGCACGTTCTTCAACAATCGACCCGATCTGCGTGAGCGCCTCGAGGCCCGGCTGGCCGCCGAAGATCTGCGCACGGTGTGGTGCCGCATGGTGCACGCCGCAGGTTTCGAGGTGCCGGAGGCGGCCTTCGATCCCGACCAGCGTGACGACGCCGCGGTGCGTGACGCCGTCGTGCAGGCCTTGCTGCCGGTGTTTCAGCACCCCGACCAACACATGCCGCTGTACTTGCTGTTCGAGAGTCTGATCGCGTTTGACGAGTACCTCAGCCTGTGGCGCGAGCATCACGTGCGCGTCGTAGCCCGTGTGATCGGCTGGAAACCCGGCACAGGCGGCAGCGCGGGCGTCGACTACCTCAAATCAACCACCGGCAAACGCGCGTTCCCCGAGCTCTGGGAGGTGCGGACCGCGCTGCAGCGCGATGGCAGCGGCGGTGGATCGAGCGGCACCGCCGGTAGCGGCTGCCCGATGGGATACTGATCGCGCACCCCTGAACGCCCCCATCACGCCGGAGATCCGGCTTCCGAGGTACCTTGCATGGGACGCTTCTCCGATCCCTTCGCCACCCCCAAGCTGATGGATGGCGACGGCGCCATTCGCATCGCACGTGACGCCCACGGCGTGCCGCACATCCACGCTGAGTGGGACACGGATCTCTATTTGGGCCTCGGCTACTGCCACGCGGTGGATCGCGGCATGCAGCTGCTGGTCACGCGGGCGCTCGGCCAGGGCCGCGGCTGTGAGCTGCTCTCCGACGACGACACGATGCTCGGCGTCGACACCTTCTTCCGCCGACTCGGGCTGCATCGCGGCCTCACCGCCGAGATTGAGAAGATGCCGTCGGATCACCGCAGAATGCTGACGGCCTATGTCGATGGCATCAATCGCGGCCTCACGGCCCATGGCAAGCCCTGGGAGCTGCGGCTGCTGCCCTACCAACACGAGCCGTGGCGGCGCGAGGACTGTGTGCTGATGACACGCGTCATCGCCTACGTGAACCTCGCGCAGAGCCAGGGCGAGATGGAGCGCTTGTTGGTGGAGTTGGTGCAGGCCAACGTGCCACGCGAGCTGCTGGAGCCCCTATTTCCCGGGCAGCTCAACGATCTTGACCCGTGGCTCCTGAAGAAGGTGACCCTTGGTGAGCGGGTCGTGCCCGAGGCGGTGCGATGGATGGGCGCCCTGCCCTCTGCCGTCGCGTCGAACAACTGGGTGATCGCTGGGTCGCGGACGGCGTCCGGCAAACCGATCCTCGCCAACGACCCGCACCTGGAGGTCAATCGGCTGCCGGGGGTGTGGTACGAGGCGGTGCTCGAGCTGGAGACGCGGTGGTGTGCCTGCGCCACGATGCCCGGCCTGCCGGCGCCGCTGTTGGGTCGCAGCGACGATCTGGCGTGGGGCGCGACGTATGCGTTCATGGACGGCACAGACTCCTGGGTCGAGTCCTGCAAAGACGGCCGCTACAAACGCGTGGAGGGCGGCCGAACGACGTGGCAGCCGTTCCGCACGCGCATCGAGTTGATCAAGCGGGCCAAGAAACCGGACGTTGAGGTGACGTTCTACGAAAACGACCACGGCGTGCTCGACGGTGATCCACACGTCCCCGGCCACTACCTGACGACGCGCTGGGCCTGCGCCAAGGACACGGGCGGCGCCTCGCTAGCCGCGTCCCTGAGCCTGGTGCATGCGCGGGGTGTGCGGCAGGGCATGGCGCTGTTGAGCCACATTGAGACGGCTTGGAATTGGGTGCTGGCCGACTGCGACAACCACATCGCCTACCAGATGAGCGGTCGCCTGCCCTTGCGCCGCGGCAAGCGCAGCGGCCTGGTGCCGCTACCAGGCTGGGATCCCAACAACGACTGGATGGGCTTCACCCCGCCAGATCGCCTGCCGTGGGTCGTGGATCCCGACGAAGGCTATTTCGTCACCGCCAACAACGACCTGAACCGCTACGGCCGATGCCGCCCGATCAACCTGCCGATGGGCCCCTACCGCGCCGAGCGGATCGCCTCCGTGCTGGCCAGCAGCAGCGAATGGACCGTCGACGAGGTGCGCCGGCTTCAGCTCGATCTGCACTCGACACAGGCTGAGCGCTTCATGGCGATCCTGCGTCCGCAGCTGCCCGACCGCCCTGGCGCGCTGGAGCTGCGCGACTGGGACCTGCGCTACGACGCCAAAAGCCTTGGCGCGACGCGGTTTGAGCGCTTCTACACGGCGCTGCTGCACGACGTGTTTGGCCGACATTTTGGCGAGCCGGTCATGACGTGGCTGTTCAACGAGTGCTCGATCGTGGCGGACTTCTACTGGAGCTTCGACTGCGCCCTGCTCGACCCCGCGAGCCCGTGGTACGGCGACGAATCGCAAGCGGAGGTGTGGCAGCGCGCCGGCGAGGTCGCGTGCGACGGCGCTGCGCAGGCCTGGGGTACCGAGCGAACCGTCACCATGAGCCACCTGCTGCTTGGCGGCCGATTGCCCAAGATGGCTGGCTTCGACGTCGGCCCGATCACCCTCGAAGGTGGCCGCGCGACCGTGCAACAAGGGCAGCTCTACCGCAGCGGTGGGCGCCAAACGAGCTTCGCGCCGAGCTATCGCTTGGTGACGGACATGGCGGAAGCCGAGGCCCACACTGCGCTCGCTGGCGGGCCGAGCGATCGGCGCTTCTCGAAGCTCTACCGCCAGGGCATCGAGGCGTGGCTGGCCGGTCACCTCAAGACGCTGCGACCCACCTGGCACAAGCTGCCGCCGACGAAGTCGGGTGCTTGAGCGCGCTGGGTCCTATACGCCCCACAACTCCGGGCTTGTCGCCGCCACCGATGGCTTGTGCGCAAGAACGTTCGCTAGGCTAGCCCCATGCAGTTGACCTGCCCTTCGTGCACCCACAGCTTCGACCTCAAGACGCCGCTCATCGCCGCAACGCCGCGGCGGGTGCGGTGTCCAGCGTGCGCCGAGACCCTGGTTGCACGCCGCGACGAGGCCGGGCTGGTGCACGTTCATAGCCTGCAAACGGCGCCGGAGGGATCGCCGCCTCAGATGCCGGAGACAGAGGTCGTCACCGCGGTGATGGGCGCGGTCTCATCGGTAGCGCCGCCGCCGCCCCCTGAAGGTTTTGATGAGGAGACGCGCGGCCGAAAACGCACGGTGATGGAGGGGCCGAGCGCGCGAGACAACATCTCGGGCCTGCACGACGTGGAGTCGGTGACGGATCACCTGGATCCTGCGGAGCGCGACCTCGTCGAGTTCGCCCCCGAATCTGGAGACTTGGAAGACTCGGAAGACTTCGAAGACTTGGAGGTCTTGGCAGACTTCGACCAATCGCAAGAATCGCCCGAGATCACGGCCCAACCGCTCGCTGACAGCACACCGGACCCAGCGGTCACGGCGCCTGAGCCGCAGCGTCGGTCGACCCTCTCGGGGCCACGTATCGTGTTGGGACAGGCGGTGCAGCAACGCGTCGCGGTGCACAGCAACCGCACGACCGCTATGGAGACGGTGCGGGATCTCGACGCCCTCACGCCGATCACGGCGGCGCCAGCGCCCCGGCCAGCCGCGCAGGTGCGCACCTCGGCGCCCTGGTCACCGGCGGTCGACACCGAGGTCACGCACGAACCTTCCCAGGTGCGTGCGCTGCCGCGACGCCGCCTAGCATGGGGGGTGCTGCTCATCGCGGCGCTCGCTGTGATCGTGGGCGCGAGCGCAGGAGCTTGGTTGATCTTGCAGCGCGCCACCAGTGGCGTGGCGGCGACGGCGGAACAGGCGGCAGCGCCCGTTGTGGGGCTCGCCGAGGCCGCTCAGTCAGCGGCGGCAGCCGCAGCCGCGGCCGGAGAATCCGACGAATCCGGCACATCCGGCACATCCGGCACATCCGGCACATCCGGCACATCCGGCACATCCGGCGAAGCGGCTCGTGCCCCCGCTGCACCAGACGAGACCACAGCGCCGAAGCCCATCCCGCCAGCACAAGCCGCGCCCGAGCCAGCCGCGCCCGAGCCAGCCGCGCCCGAGCCAGCCGCGCCCGAGCCAGCCGCGCCC
>ERZ889078.3454-NODE-3454-length-10446-cov-7.890482_pt1 | contig 10446 bp, 9 predicted proteins | sample MGYA00521266_ERZ889078 | MGnify/ENA primary metagenome ERZ889078 (study PRJEB32303, sample SAMEA104408618) | aquatic metagenome | biome: Brackish water; feature: Pelagic; material: water | place: Baltic Sea | collected 2014-06-16T06:34:00 | depth 76,534 m ... | reverse complement strand
GTCGTTCCATGCTTGCAACTGCTGAGTGGTGAGAGAAGCAGGGTTTCCTGGATCAGCGTCACCAATCAACCAAAACAATGTAGTTGGATGTGTGCGTTTAATTATTCGCGCACTCTCTACAAACTCAAACACACCTTTGTCTCTGAGCATTCGTGCAATTAGCACAACAATCTTTGGGCCAACTGGTTCTGTTGTAGGTCGGAATACGTCGAGGTTGACTCCAGTACCTCGAATGAGAACGATTTGATTACTGGACAAAAATCCACCCTCAACCAAACTTGTTCTATCGTCCGAGTTTTCAATAATTGTCATCGATCGTTTTCTGCCCAGAGTCGATTTGAGCACTAGCTTGACCAGTGGTCGCGCTAGTCGGGCACGCACATCGTTCGATGCAAACAAATACCCCATTCCAACTGGAGCATTGACAACTTTGGTTTTCGGATAAAAAATTGACGCAAGCGAACCCAAGACGATTGGCTTTAGTGCGATCAAATGAATTACATCTGGGCGAAAGCTTCTAAAAACTTTGATGAGTTGAAGTATCGATACCAACTCCTTAAAAGGGTTAAGTCCACTCCTTGAAATGTTGTGAGGGATCACTTGTAACCCTGCTTTCTCGATGACGGCGCGGTGTTCGCTGCATCGAACATGTACAGCAACCTCATATCCAGCATTTTTTGCGGCAATAGCTCTGTCCAGGAACAGCGAAGCAAAGGCCCAATCCTCCGTAAACATAAAAATTATTTTTTTGTCTCGAGATGACATCTACTTCACCAACGACTTTGCTCGGTGATTGGAAAACGTTTCCAAACTGACGATCCCAACCAGACCCATTGCGATAATGAACGGAATATTCTGACGAGACGAATTCCAATTGGTTTGTGAAGTTAAGCCATAGAAAAAAACAAACGACGTAAATACCCAAATCTTCAATTGGTTCCACTGTGGAGTGTAGATAAGAAGCCAAAACACAAAAAGTAGAGGAGCAAGGAATGTATCGAAAAATACAATTCGGCTCAGTAGAAGCGCAGGTATTGATGCCGAAACTATTGATTCGTCAAATGTGAGAAATTGTAAACCGATAAAATTTGCACCAAATCGGTTGAATTTGTATTGAGACCAGACGCTGCTAGCTAATTCCAATCTTGGACCACTATTTAGATTTGCACCAAGGAGGTAGCTGTATGCACCAACGGCGTATGCCGTGATAAAGATAGATCCGAGTGTGAAAATGTAAAATTTCTTTGATACGAATCGAAGAAAATAGCCGACAACCCAACCCACGATGAGTGCAACCGCTAAGTGCGGCCTAAGAAGCGAAGTACCAAGAAGGCCAATAAAATTTGCGGGAGGGTGTGCGCTAAAGAGCGACAAGATTACGAAATAAGCAAGAGCGACATCCCTCAGTGCAAGTGTTGACATAAAAATGGTAATCGGTCCGCAGAAAAATACAAGATGCCACCATTTGACCACTACTTGATTTCTCGAAAGGTAATTCTTGCCAGCGTTGTAGATGAGGGTGAGGTAGACCAATTGTTGAAACTTCAAAAGTAAAACAACATCGAATCCTAATTTGGAAACAAAATAGACAGGCAGTGTCGTGACGTATCGCCAGCTAATCAGTTCGTTTAATCTCAGCGGGATTCCCTCAAGAGGGATGTATTGCGTTACAAATTTCAGCTGACTTAATTGATCGTTTGAGTAAAAAAAGACTTGATCTGCTCCGTATCGTCCATAAATTGTGATTACTGCAACTGACCAAAACCCAAGAAGAAGCACAAGGAAAAGATCCAATTGAGCGTTACGACGCCAAATCAACGCAAGCAGCGTGACGAGGATAACTGTCTGTGTGGCGTAGACCAGCAACTAAATTACCGCTTTGGTTTCGAGCGATTTACTTCGCTTCCTGTGGGCATTGGACACTCCGAACGGCGGTGCATCCAACGGATGCGTTACGAGACTTTCCGAGAAATAAGCCTACTTGCAATGCCACGGAACCAGGGAGGACTAGAAGTCTCCCATTCGCCAAGGTAATCAACCTGCGTAGTTCCCGTGCCCTTCTTGAAATCATAAACACCACGATTATTCACTGGGTCAATACCACCTAAATCAAATTGCTTTATACCCAATTGAAAGCACTGTTCTGCGAGCGCCCAAAAGACAGCATGGGATGCATATTTTTTGCGACCAGTCGGTGTGGTCACAGCAATGAAATCCCATGCCGTTTCGTTAAACAGAAGAGCACCTCTTACTGCAAGAGGAGCACCATCTTGGTCATCACTTCTAACGAGTATCAGACTGTCACCAAAAGTGTTTATCACGCTTTGGAGATCATCGATTGACCTAGATAGTGAGACTCCCTTGATATTTTTGAATTCATCCATCTGCGCATAAGCATCTGAGATTGACTTGGCATCAGGTGATTTCCAAATGTATGTTAAGCCTTCATTTCGAGCGGAGCGTTTCAGATTTCTTTTCCAATTCGAGGAACATCGAGAACGGCGAATCGATTCTTCGACATCAAGGGAATGGACCAAGCTTGATTTTGTACCAATGACGACGGAAGACTGCCGCCATCTATGTATTGCGAGTGCGTTTGCGGTAGCTACATCGGTTTGTCGCATGACAGCGATCCGAACGTAAAGAAATCGTGCTTCAACTTGATGTTTTAAGACGGTGATGAAATTGGATGAGAGTGAATCAATTTCACCAATCGGTCCTCCGGCAACCCAAACGACGACTGATCCGAGTGGACCTCGGCGAAACAAACACTGTGCCACCGCCACAGGAATGTGCTGATCAAAATTTGCAAGTCGGATTACTTGCCAACCAGATGATTCCTTATGTTTTGCCCATTTTGATGTTTGGTAGATGGACCCATCCGGAAATTGCGAGACGATTAAATCCCATTCATCGCCAGCTTTATCCAAAACTTGCCAGTTGCTGTGTTGGGAAGGTGAAATCACAAAAAATTCACCAGCCAGATGTCTTTGTAATGTTTTGGCGCAAGATCAACAACTGATTCGGGAAGATCAGGCCAATGAATGACCTCAACACCAAGGTGCTTAACGAGAAGTCCCGCAGATTTGGCATTGCTAGTACTTGCATAAAATGGGTATCCATAAGGGACGCAACCATGGGGGAGTGATGAGAATATTGGGGATACTTCACATTTCGTCAACACTGACTCAACCTTTACATATAAAGTTCGTCGTCGCTCAACTTCTGCATGTTCGTCGAGTTGGGTGATTCGTTTCATTGATGACTCTCGAGGCGCACAAAGAATAATCTTTTCAAATTCGGCACTCGGTGGTGAGATGGGAAGAGCTTTTCCAGTCAACAATTTTCGCCCAATTCGTACCAATGATCGAGCCCAATCGAGCAAGGGTAAGTGGATGGTTTGTTGTGTCTCTACTAGGAATCTCTGAAGTACCGGTCGGAGTCCGGGGGAAAGTTGAGTAAAGGTCAGTTGTGATGGAAGTGATTTGATGTTGTTGTCATTAATCAACAATTGGGCACCATCAGCAATTCGCAGCGTCTTCCTGATACTTACAATTCCAAAATTCGAGCGCGTTCCAAGATGTTGGCCCGATGAGTCCTGGCTCAAGTAGCCATGGGCGTTATCCTCAATCAAAGAAGCACCAACCAACTCACATTGTTGCTTGAAAATTTTGAGATCCTGAGGGAAACCAAAGTAGTTCACAGCAATTGCCGCCTTAAAGTTTAGAAATTTCGCAAACTCCAATGGTGCAAGATTTTTATCCACTTCATAAAATATTGGTGTTGCACCAACGGTGTGGACAGAAGCAACGACATCTTTACAAATGAGGGCAGGAATCAACACGTTGTCTCCATTGCCAATCTGTGCAAGTTGTAATGCTTGAACCAAAGCTTGGCGAGCAAGTGCGTAATAGCGAACTTGCGACTCACCAATTTCATTACTCATGACGGGATCCCGGAGTTTGGCCTGAGCAACATAATTAAGGCTATGTATGTTCGCAAAAAGAACGGGGATTGATTAAGTGCCTTGACAAAGTAGCGGCTCGCAGTCAATTTATTGTGTGCTCGCATTTCTGCTCGACCTGCAGCGTAAATAGCCTTAGAACGACGTTGACGAAGGCGAAGATAGTTCCCCAAGCTGTGCATATTTTGTGAAGAATGGTGATCAATCACTGAAAGTTCGGCATCAAGGTGACGTTTTACGGCGCTACTTGCACTTTGGTCATGTCGTCGGAATACACCCAAAATTTCATGTATGAAATAAAATTTTCCAGTGGCTTTTGCAAGTTTGATCCAAAGTTCGTAATCCTCCGCAGTGATGAATTCGGAATTTTCACTAAACCCTCCAACCTCATTCAGAACGCTCGCACGCACAATCGTTGCTGAAGTTGAAATACAGTTACCTCGGAAGAGGAGTTTTTTTGGCGTCGAATTTTTGGCTGGTCCGTAATATACGGCTCGAATTGGAAGTCCCTCAGAACTCCAGTTTTCGCCGTGACAAACAACGTCGTTACCTTGATCAATTAGTTCAACACATTTAGCTAATTTGTGAGGAAACCAGTGATCATCCGAATCCAGAAATGCGACAACCGACCCCGTCGCTAACCGGACCCCTTCATTTCTTGATGCTGCAATTACACCATGATTTCGATAATTAATAAGTTGAATTCGCGGATCGTTAAATTCGGCTACCACTTCAATTGTATTATCGGTCGAGAAATTATTGACAATGATCAATTCCCAATTCGCATAAGTTTGATCCATTACCGACTGAATTGCTGTTCGTAGAAAATCGGCATGATTGAACGTCGGGATGACAACCGAAACTTTGGTCAAATGGTTATTTGAGCTAATTGGATGCGAGCTCATAAACTCAGTTCTTTGCACATTGTGAGAAGTCGATCAATTTCGAAGTCAACATTATTTGATGGGTTGAATCCGGTCGAAACAAGTTTAGAAATTTGGTAGTCAAGCTCGCCAGAATTGTCTTTCGGAGACACTTCCGGCCTAAGTATTTGTGGATCAATTCCTAGTACAGCCTTGCTTCGGACTGCAACCTTTTCGGCCATTTCTAGAACCGAATTGGAAATTGGCCCACCAAGATTAAATAGACCATCTCCAATTCTTGTCTGGTCGAGAGTGAGGAAATGCGTCAATGCACCGCAGATGTCGGTGACCGGAATAAAATTTCGACGCTGAACCCCACTTGAATTGAGCGTCATGAACCCGTGTGATGCAACCTGTCTGCAGAGATCATACATAAGGACATGCCAAATGTTGACCGATGGATCTAAGGGGAATCCAAATCCGTTTGCACAACGGATTCGAAAACTGAGTAATTTCCCTTGCTCGTGTTTGGATAGAACTACATGTTCGCCTGCAAGATGGCTGGTGGCATAGGGATGTGTGCAATACGTGCTTGACGATTCGTTGATCGTTCCTTCTAGTGGCGACCCATATACATGTGATGTCGACATAAATAGAAAACGCTTAACACCCTGATCTACCGCGGCATCTGCGAGTAGTCGCGTGCCTTCACCAGAAAGAGCGGCAGCGAGTTCAGGGTGTGTCACAGCCTCACGGTCGTTCAGCGCGGCTAAATGGATGACGGAGTCCACGCCTTTGCATGCGTCAAGAACTCCTGAATTTTTAAGTAAGTCGAGATGCACAACCTCTGCATCTGGAGCCCAACTTGGTGCATTTCGATGGGTTCGTGATGCAAGTCGGACATTCCAATTTCCGGAATGGTGGAGAGACGCAGCAAGTCGTCCGCCGAGGTTTCCAAATCCTCCTGTAAGGAGGACAGTCGGTTTCATTTGTGCTTTAGCGCCCAGTCGTAAGGGATGTGATTGTCGGCGGGATCAAGTCGACTGATTTCTGTCGGATCGTGGGGGATGCTCGCACAGTTTGCAACGAGCGCCATTTCCGTACCAACACCTTTAAATCCATTCCAAACGTTTGGGGGAACTGTGACCAGAAAATAATTATCCGGACCAAGAAATAATTCTTGAACTTCGCCAAAAGTTTTGCTACCGGGTCGCTCGTCATAAAGAACAAACTTAATTTTGCCAATTGGTACTGCATAATTCAACGTCATTTTTGTGTGGATATGCCAAGCCTTAACGACATCCGGGTATATGCCAGAAAAGTAAATTTCGCCAAAATTTTGGAAGACAGGATCGGTTGCCTTCAGCATGTGCATAACACTTCCGCGCTCGTCATGGATTTGAAGCAATGGTGTTATTTTTACGCCATCAATCATTTGCGCTCGTTTCATAGGTTTTAAGTTGTTCTGAAGAAGACACAAAAGTATTAACTCCAGCTTCAGCCTGCTTGTACCACTTTATTGTCTCGTGGATTGTTTTAGAGAAGTCCCATTTTGGTTTCCAACCGAGCTGAACTCGCGCCTTATCGCAATTGAGTTGCAAGAGAACTGCTTCGTGCAGTTTGTTCGGTGTGGACAATATTCTGAGAGTGCCAGAACCCCACTCTTTCAACACATTTTCGGTGACCTCTTGAACAGTGTGGACTGCGTTCTCTGGCGGTCCAAAGTTCCACGAACCCATATTGCCAATTGGGCTATTAAGAAGTTTTGAGCCAAGAGTGATGTAGCCAGACAAAGGCTCAAGTACATGTTGCCAAGGTCGAGTCGCGTGGGGATTGCGCAACTCAATTGGCCCTTTTGCCATAAGTGAACGTATGCAGTCGGGGATTATCCGATTTGCGGACCAATCTCCTCCGCCAATGACGTTGCCGGCTCTCGCAGATGCAGCACCAAAATATTTTCGCTCTGCAAAATACGAACGCGCATATGAAGCAAATGCTATTTCGGCTGCAGCTTTTGATGCCGAATAGGGATCATGACCACCCAACTCATCCGTTTCCACATAGCCACGAGTGACTTCTTTGTTGAGGTAACACTTGTCGGATGTAATGAAAACCAACGCCTTGATACTTTCATTAATTCGAACAGCTTCAAGTAAGTTCACACCACCAATAACGTTTGTATCAAAAGTTTCTTGCGGATCAGAATACGAAGTCATCACGATGGCTTGTGCGGCGAGGTGAAATACTGCTTCTGGTTTCACCGCCTTTATAAAATTTGACAAATGGGAGAAATCTCTGACATCTCCATCTTCATGATGAATTACTCCGTTTAATCCAAGTGCCAAAAAATGTGAATTTTTCTCTGCTGGAAGTGCGTATCCATTAACCTCTGCGCCATGTTGATGGAGCCAAAGACTCAGCCACGAACCTTTGAAACCCGTGTCTCCAGTGATCAGTACACGGCGACCACGAAAGTTTTCTAAAGCATCTACCAGGTTTTCCATGGGGCCTGATTCGTCGTTAGCAAATTATTCAAGAGTTGCCAGTCCCTAGCTGTGTCCATGCACTGCCAAAAATCATCATGTTCATAAACTGCTAGTTCCTTGCGTGCAACAAGGTCTTTGATCGGACCTTGTTCAAAAACTAGATCGTCATTGTCATTAAGCACATTAAAGATGCTTGGCTCACATACAAAAAAACCACCCGAGATAAGACCGTCGCTAGCTTGTGGCTTCTCATTAAATTCAGAAACTAATCCACTTGCCGAAGCGCGAAGTTCGCCAAATCTGCCTGGAGGCCGTACGCCGGTGACCGTGGCGGTTTTCCCGTGCGATCGATGAAATTTTTCGAGTGCATGAAGATCAACATTGCTCAACCCATCACCATAAGTTAGAAAAAATGCTGAGTCATTTACATATGATCGGATCTTGCTTACCCTGCTCCCGGTCATGGAGTCTTGGCCAGTGTCAACAAGAGTTACTTTCCAGTCGGTTTCGCCGTTGGGCGAGTGATATTGAATTGAGTTCGATTGACCAAGAGTGACTGTGAAATCTTGAGTGTGCGCCTGGTAGTTAAGAAAGAAATCTTTAATGATCTGGCCTTTGTATCCCAAGCAAAGAACAAATTCATTGTGGCCAAATGATGAGTAGTACTTCATGAGATGCCAAAGAATTGGAAGCCGACCGATTGGGAGCATTGGTTTTGGGAGGTCTTCGTTTACATCGCGAATTCGGGTTCCGTATCCACCACAAAGAATCACTGTTTTCATCGAAGCGCCCCTGGCTTGAAGGTAGGTATTAGAACCTATTTTCTCGTGAATCCCAATCCTACCAACAACTCTTTAGAGGTGTGCCTGAATCTAAAGCGACCTAAGAAATGCACTCCATCTACCTAGTGAATCATCAAGAGTGAAATATGGACGCTGACTATTTACCAGATGTTGGACACTTGTAGCAATTGCATCACGCAATTCGTTGCTGGATGAGATGAACACTACTTCTCGTGCATCTTTGAGTGGGCTCATATTCAGTCCATTCCTATTATGGAAAAGAATGATCTGTATACCCAAGCAAAAACCTTCGACTGCAGCACTAGTTTGAGATGTCGCAATCATGATGTCAGTCTCGGCGAGTAATGGAGCAATCTCTCCCGTAAACAACTCGAGTCCAATTTCAGAAAGCCTATTTTTGTTGACCGGACACATTGGATGTGGTTTAAACACACATTGATATTTGCTTGAATCAACTCCATGTTCAAATATTGAGAGTAGTTGGTCGGTAATTTCAGCGTTGAAATCTCCAAGCACGGAAATTTTGGGCGGACTGTTAGAAACAACACCCTTCGAATTATTGTTTAACATGAGCGGTTCTATGTGTTGAAACGCAAGTGCTTCAAGATCAAGAATATTGTCTAAGGGCACACCATTTGACAATAAATCCGATTTTGCGATTGTTGAATTAGAAACCACCAAGTCAGGTTGAGGGAACTGACCAATTCCATTTTCGATTCTTGAACGAGGATCTACGAATCTCCGCATCTCCCAAAATTTTGGTGCCGCATGCGGTATTCCTACAAGCTTCCCAGATTGGTATGACCGCCAAGCATGAATGAGTGCCATCTCCCAAGGTTGATTCTCCATGAGATACAGACACACTTTTTGTTGTGGAAGATGTTTAATTTTCTCCGAAACACCATAAAAAGTAATGAGATTGCGAATTGCAGTTGTGCCGCGGAGTGAGTCATTCCACTCCCTTTTGAAAATTGGCCAAAAATTGATTTGAGATTCGCTCAATTTAAATTTGTTTTTGACACCACGTAGGCGAAAACATGAAATCTGTAGCCGGACATAGCTTGGGATGATACGACTGAGTTGCTTTACAGAAATCCTTGTTTCAAGAATTTCATGTGCAACGCTCGGGCTTGAACTGAGATGCTCGGTGTGCTTTTGGGCATCGATGAGAGACAGCGAATTTGGGCCAACGTCTTGAACGTGGAACCAAGTGATTGTTTGGAAAATTGATTGAATCAGCGAAGGCAATTTGTGCCAATACCGTGAAACATACTCACCACGAAGTGATGCGGCATGATCAAAACCATTGAAGTAGTCAATAACTAGTGCCGCGTTACCGGTCTGATTTAGCGGTGCAGCTTTCTTTATGCGACCCTGACTTAACAACTGTCGTACGAGAACGAACATAGCCCCGAGGAAATTCGGCACAAGATCCTTTGCTGATTTTGTCTGAGTTGTGACATGGTGTGCGCTGGTTAAGGGTCGGTGAAATGTAAAAGTCCAAGAATTTTTAAGACAAAGACCCTTAATGCATTTTTCAACTTGTCTATTTGCACCAGCAAAGACAACTTGATTGGCGCCAAGTCGTTTAAGTTCTGTCTCAAGGGCTAAAAGTTTGATGGTGTCGGTTGTGCCGCTTTTGTCATTCCATCGGCGCAGGCCGAAAAGCGTGAGCCACCAAAAACTAAAATCATGCTCAATTCTTAGTTGCTCAACTACTGATTTTCCATTTATGTTTAACGAGCCAATTTCATATACGAGCTTTAAATACTTTTCTCTATATTCATCTGCGGAATCTTCAATTACCTGAATCAATTTGATTTGGTTACTGGCAAGTTGGAAGCCAGGAGAATCATTCCAGGAAATTGCTACGTCAACCTCTTGGTGAAAGTCTAAAACCTCGCGTTCGTGTATTAGTACGACGAAATCTTTGACCCCAATATTTGTATCAGTCATCAGTCGCTATCTCATTAACAATAAAGCGCAGACCATCAGGTATTTGTTGTGCAAATTTTGATTGAAAGTTGGAAACTGCTTCTTGGGTTTTGGGCATGTTCCACCAAGAATCTACGTCATCCCAAACGGAAGTTATGTGGTTAACCAAAGATTCGACGGAGTAGTGAACGACTCCCGCTTGTTCGAGCAGTTTGAAAACTGGAATCATTGACTGCCGAAGATGCACAATTTTTAGGTCTAGAAAAATCACCGTTGGGATCTTTGAATAAAACTGTTCTACTTCAGAGGTTCCAAGCGTTGTACAAATAATCAGCTTTGCATTCTTCCGAAGATTTTGTATTGGTTGCTCACCGTTATCGACGCGAATCTGCTCC
>ERZ889078.3453-NODE-3453-length-10447-cov-19.492783_pt1 | contig 10447 bp, 4 predicted proteins | sample MGYA00521266_ERZ889078 | MGnify/ENA primary metagenome ERZ889078 (study PRJEB32303, sample SAMEA104408618) | aquatic metagenome | biome: Brackish water; feature: Pelagic; material: water | place: Baltic Sea | collected 2014-06-16T06:34:00 | depth 76,534 m ... | reverse complement strand
TTTGATATTAGACAGTTTAACCGTCAATACTTTACTCTCCCAATCAAATAATATATCTATATCAATCCTATCTATTCCTTCGACAACTGGATTATCTTCATCAAGTAAATCATTTTCAAAAATTTCACGGCCATTTATTTCTTTTAATAAAGGAAGCTGTACTTGATCAGCTTTATATAAAAAACCTGCTTCAATATTGTCATATAGTGCTTTATATGTGAAATTAAAAGATCCAGTTAAAAAATAACTAACTTGCTTATTATAAAAATGAAATACCTTTGCATGTAGTTTTCGATATGCTGGTCTATTACCATCACTATCTTTTTGAATATCCAAGGCTTTTTCTATTTCAGGTGTAAACTTAGACCAAACAAGATTATCACTTTTACAAAATTCATAATAATCTTCTTTGCACATTGCTTTATCTTGTTGATTCTTAGGTAAAAATATATTTATATAATAATCTTTTGGAAAAACTTTTACATGCAAATCACTTCTGTCATTATCTGGGAAGAAAGGAGATATTATTTCTAAATGTGTAAGCTTTGATGATAATTGTTGTTCAAAAAGTTTTTTACAATTATCAGTTTTATTACTTTGAAAATAAAAACTAATATTAGTATTATTTACTATTTTTACATCTGTTTTAAGAAACTCTTCAATGGCTACTATAGTACTGTTTTCTATTGATTTAAATGACTGGTGCTGCTTTAAATATTTTAGAGATTTTTTTATATTTTCATATGTAATTTGATTAACACCATGCTTTTTATCTATAAGTATATAGTTTCCAGTTTCTATATTATCCCACCAACCTGCTTTAGTTAAATTATGCGAACCGGAATAAAGAAGCAAACTGTTTTCCATTAAAATATAAATTATTTTTGGGTGAAAAGCTCCATTTAGATGATTGACAGATTGATGTATGTATTCCATTTGTGGTGTTTCGTCTGAATTAAAAATATTTTTATCATAGAATAATTCAATATTAATTTTAGATTTATCTAGCTCTTGTTTTACTTGGAATCTTTTTATTGTAGGGTGATTAGAATAATACCGTTCTTCGCCAAATAAGAGCGGGATTATTTCTGTTTCAAAAAAATCAGGTTCAAAGTTGTAAGTAGTAAATAAAGCATGTGTTACTTTTCTAGAACCTATCTCTTTAGTAAAATATTCAGTCAATGTTTCATTTATCATTAAGAAGCCTTTAGATGCTTAGCGATACTAAGGTATGAACAAATAAAGTAGTTATAAGCCATACCCAAAAACTCTTCATTTTCATCTATAGTACTATGTGTTTTTACTCTAATTTTCAACTTGTTCTTCTCATCAACTTCCACCCATGGTATACTATCTCTATCTTTCATAATTATTTTATTTATTTCTAAGAGTGCTTCAATGGCCAATCTATATTTTCTACTATTTATACTGTTGACAAAGTTAGTTAACACCTCTTTATTTCTGAGTTTGCCATCTGGAAGTTCTAACCTTGGGATATTTAATTTAGAGATGCGTTCAATGTATTTATCAACATTATCTCCATCATTATTGGCATGACTTAAAGCATTAAATAACTTATTGGCTACTAACATTACCTTATCTATTTTTCTTATATCTGAAATATTGCTTTTTAACTCTTCATTAACTAATTTATTATTAATTATGCTATTAGTTAGCTCTAATAAATTTTTTGATGTATTATCACAAAGTAAATCTCCACCCTCTTCTATATACTGGTAAAGACTTGATTTTTTTAGTAATGAACTTAAGAGAGTTTTTCTAACCTCTTTATTAGCTAATAATTCAGATACACTTTCTACATGTTCGCTATATCTAAGTGGGTCACTATTTTCAAATTTAGACTTGTTTACAATATACTTAAGTAATGATGGATATTCTTTTTTTATCATTTCAATAATCTTATAACCGTCTTGAGTGATTACTCTATTTTTTATCAATCCTACATCTGCTAAAGCAGTTGAATATAATCCCCAAAGACCATAAGACAATTGACTGCTTAGAATTTGGTTATGAATAGACAAAGCTTTATTCCCATTTACTTGCATATTCTTTTTAGCTCTGCTTACCCCTAAAATATTCGACCTCTGATCTTTTTCCAATCTAATATAAGCGATAAGCTGTTCATACCTCATAAAAAAATTAGCCTTATCTTTATTATCCCCTGCGTACTCTTCACTAAGATAAAATCCAAGTAATGCTACTATAAAATTATCTAATGAGCTGGTTATTGTCGTGATTCCTACAACAATTTTTCTTCCATAAAATGTCCATATTTGTTCAAACCCCAAGGAGTCTCTAGTTCCTTTTGGTCTTTGTCTTGGGTCCAATTGTGATAAAAAAATATCCATTTCACACCTTCTTATTTAATTATTTTTGTCGCGCTAATCATTCCATAGCGAATCCAGTTTATTCCTATACCAAGGATGGGTTTGTCTAGCTTTGTAAATTTAACATAAGACATTAATTGTGGGTAGTGATGTATAAATTGCGATAAAAAACCATCCTCATCTACTCTATCACTTTTGTGATCAATAATCCAATACCCATGTTCTGTTTCAATAAGTAAATCTATACTACCACTAACTACACTGCCCTCTTCCGTCTTACTTAGTATTGGAACTTCACACTTAATATTTTTCATGCTAAACTCATCTTTTGTGTAGTTTTCAAATTCACTAACTTGAGTTTTAACTTCTTCTAGCACATCAGAAGATAACTTTGTAGCTAGTGAAGAGAAAAGTCTCTCTTGCATATCTTTATCTACTAAAAGAGCATGGTAACAGTGGTGTAATAAAGTTCCTAAATCAGATGCGCTTATTTTTATTTTCGATAAATCTACTTTGGATCCATATTTTTTTATAGATATATCATATTTATCTAAAAGACTCTCTTCTTGAACATTTGACGGAGAAATTTGGGCAGAAATTTTTACTGTTTCAGCTAATTGTTTAATAGCAACTCGACCATAGTTAATTGGAACCTGATTTGGTTTATCATTACTTGCATCTGACATTATTGCTGGTACAACAGAAGCTTCAAAAGAACCTTCTGTTAAGCCATTCATTGTAATACCACTAGCTCCCACTTTCATTTTACATTTAGTTATTAACTTATGCATAAAACTAAACTTTTCAACTTTACCTTCTTTAAAAGATGGCCAAGGAAGTATTAACTGCTCTCTTGCCCTTGTCATAACAACATAAAGAAGATTTTCTATTGTTGAGTGTGCTGATTGTTCTAAATTAGCAATAAAAGCTTCCTGGGTATTGTCATCATTAAATTCTGTAAAAAATTTAATATAAGTATTTTTTAATGGATCATTTCTTGACTCGTCAGTATATCCTAATGATATATTTGGCAATCGTGGAGCCTTATCACTATCCAATCCAAGAACAACTACCACCGGCCACTCTAAACCTTTTGAAGCATGCCAAGTCAAAAGTTGTACTGCTTGAGTATTAATTGATTTTGGTTGCGGTTGAGCATCATTATCACTCATACTTAACCATGTTAAAAAACTGTTTATATTCCGCCCATATATTCCTAAAGCATTTAGTGACTCAAATTGTAATGATTCAAACTCTGAACATACATAAATAAGCTTTAAAAGGTTTGCTCTTTGCTGTGAACTATCCACATGTTCCATAACATAGTTCCATAGATCTAAGGCTTCTATCATTGTTATTAGTTGTCTAGATAAAGTTAATGTAGTAATTTGTTCTCTTAAATTATCAAGAGTTTCAATTAAAGGATGTGAAAATTTCTTATCTCTTAAGTACATATCTAAAGCATCCTGTAAAGTCACATCTCCCAACTCAGTAATTATCATATAAAGTGCAGCATGCTTATCAAGTGGGTTCGCCAGATAAGATAGAGCATAAAATCCAATCTGAACTATTCTAGAGCTAAACCATCCATCTTGTTTTATTTGAGCTTCTAAGCCACTTTCTCGTAAAGAACTTGCCATTTTCCCTAATGCGATATGACTTTGTCCTAAAATTGCTATATCTGATGCCTGAATAGCTCTTTTTTGTTTTGTATTCTTATCATATATAATTGTTTTTGAAGAGATAAGATTTTTTATATGTTCACTTATAACAGCACTTTGATTCTGAGTGAAGCTTTTTTTACCGCTATTAGTACCATTGGCACTCCAATTGTCATCATCAAAATCAATAATTTGTATAGGAGTTATAGATGAATCATAATTTGCCATTGGAGTTAAGCTTGTATATTTATCGCCATATAAATTCGTTCCCATTGCGTTAATAAACTTCATTAATTTAGGTGTACTTCTCCAATTATGTTTTAGTTGATGATTTGCAGCATTTTCATTGCCTATTAATGATTCAAATAAAGAGGCATCTGCTCCTTGAAACCCCATAATGGACTGTTTTAAATCTCCAACAATTAAAGTTTTTAAACCAGTCTGTTTAAACTTCCATAACAGTGCAAATTGAATAGGATTAGTGTCTTGAAACTCATCTATAACTAAACAATCGTAAGTTTCTGCCATCTCTTTTAGCCAAGCGCCATCATCCATAATGGAGTTTGCCAAATGTACCATGTCTGAAAAATCTATAAGTGCATTTTCTCGTTTGGCTTCATTGTAGTTATGCAGAGTATCTATACTTATTTGCAATAATATTTTTATATGAGAAATGGCTTCGTCTAAAGGTCCTGGATGTAAATAAAGCTTATTGGCTACATCCATAACTGCCTGCGCCAATAGAGTATAATTATTATCTTTTATTGAAGTGAGTCTAAGTGTTTGTAAGGATTTCCATAAATCCCAATCCTTAGCTATATTATTCAAATCCAATGCTTTTTTTAATGCTTTGTAATTAGCAGTTAGAGCCTTGTCTGCAGTAGCATTTCCACCAAAGACATCTTTGATATTATCTGGATAACTACTGAGCATATTTTTAACTGCATTATGTAAATCACTATTCAAAGTGGAAGCTTCCAATGGCCTTCCATATATTAGTTGTATCTCTTTTGAGAGTTGAGCTATATACTGATTTGCTTTATCTTCTGTAGCACCAATTGTTCTTAAAGAATTAATTAGTCCAAGAACTCTACTTTGAAGTTGATCTAGTGCAGTTGAGTACTCAGAACCATTATATTTTCCTTTATAACCAAAGGCTTCCAACTTTTGTAAAATACTATTTATTTCTCTATGTCCGCTCAATGATAACTGTAATAAAATCTTCTCTTCTGCTTCACTTAGCTGGCGTACTTTTGGTGACATTCCCGATTCATAAGCAAAAGACTGAATTATTTTTTGTCCAAAACTATGTATAGTAGAAATTTGCGAAGATGTAACCTTTTTGGCTGCATCTATATTTCCAGAACTGAGTAAAGCGGCACGAATTCTAGATTGCATTTCGCTAGCAGCCATTTTTGTAAATGTAACTGCTAGAATCTTATCTGGTCTAATTTTATCAGGATACGCTTCTAACCAATTTGATAATGTTTGTTGCACAGTATAAGTCTTACCGGAACCAGCACCTGCAGAAATCACATTCAGATTTTTAAATTTAATTTCTAACATTTATGCTTCCTTACATTCTGACTTTATAAATAAATTAATAATAGGTGAACTTTCTAAAGAGTAAGATGCTGTTATCCCTCTTTTGTCCCAAAGTGAATTATCATCTATACAATTAAGTTTTATATCTCCATTAACAAGCTCATTGATTCGTTCAATAATTAAAGATGATGCATTAACGGTACAATCTTCTTCTATGCCTAGAATATTGAAATTACTTCCACTTTCTAGTGCGATATCCTCATCAACTACAAGAGTTGCATCATTCATTGTATAATAAGCTGTGAGTGCTTTTTCATCATTTAGCATTACTCTGTATAAGAATAGCTGGTGATCAAAACCAGATTTCATTCTTTTAATACGGCTTGATGAGCCTGATTTCTTATAGTCAAGTACAAGCTGTTTCCCTCCAATATTCAATATAGCATCTGTTCTACCTGCTATTGGAATACCAAAAATTTCTCCAGTTAATTGCTCTTCAGTACTTTTGACATCAGCATCACAATGTAGAAGTAATTCTTTAAACTCATCTGCTGATTTCAAAATACTTGTTTTTAACTGCTCATAATCTAATCGTCGATGCTCCTGGGACAAGAATGGAGCTTCTTCCTTTATTCTTCTTTCTATATGTATATTTATATCACATAAGTCGTAAGTAGGATTATTAGGGCAAAATATATCTTCAAATACGCCATGAGCGATAGTTCCTTGTATTGCAACAGTCAATTCTTCAATATCCCAAATTTTTGACTCTAGACCTTGTCTGTAAAAAAACCATCCTAAAGGAGATATCATTATCTTTTCAAAACTACTTGGTGATTCCGGTCGCAAGGTACCATCACTATTTTTTCGTAATTCAAAAATATTTTGAGAGAAGCTAAGATTATTAGAGATTAATTCTCGATGTTCTTTAATTTCAGTTTTATCATTTGTAGTATAAAAGAATGGTTTATCTTTTTCTTTTTCAAGTAATATCAATAGTTCTGTAGGTTCAAATTCTCCATTACCATTACCATCATAAAAACAAAATGCTATATCACTCAAAGAGCTGGATGGAGTTTGATAAGATCCTTGTAAATCTAAAGCGGAAGACAAAAATGTAATGGTTTCTTTTGCACATTGAAGTTGTCTTTTAAAAGTTGCTTTAGCACCCTCATAAAATTTCTCTTGAAAATCTAGCGACAAGTTGAGTTCTTCGCCTAATAATTGCCAATTCATTCTTGAAAAAGCACCTATATTTTCAAGTTTTCGAGGATAATGGGCATCATTAAAACCTAAAATAAATAGATGTTTAACTTCTTGAACCATATAGTCATCTTCATAAACTATATGAAGACTATTTAAGAATGATTCTCTTCCGTAGCTTTCTTTTAATGGATAAGGCTGAATTTGATTCAACAAAGTTTTAAAATTAATTTTTGAAAAAGTTCTGCAATATATTTTTAAATCCGTAACTAAAGTTTTAAATCGCTCCTTATGTAGTCTAATGCTATCTTTATTACTTAATAATGAATATAATTCCTCTAACTCATCAAGGAACTCCTCCAAAGGCTGTTCCACTTCTCTCTCTTGCCATGCAATCACTATTTTTAGTAAAATTTGAGCATCATCGCCTAGTTTATCAAACAAATTTATTTTCAAATTACCTGTACTATCTCTCCAGGCATTATCCAGAGCTATAGAAGCTAAATATTGTCCTTTTGAATAAGAGTAAGGCATCAAAGGTGAAGATAAAAGAGAAGCAAATAACATAGGAGCTGCAAAGTTATCTTGCGCTTGAACAGCATCAAAGATCCACTGAGTTCCAATATCAGCATATTCTTCAACTTGTCCAGCTCTAGATAAAGGAATATTAAAAGTATTAAATGTTTGAATAAGAAACTCTTTATACCAGCCATCTCTAGGGATGATAATGGCCATCTCATCAAAATTCGCTTTTGTGTTTTGAATCATACCTGCAACAACTTCGACTTCTTGTTGAACATCTCTAGCAACAAGCCACTGAAGATTGTTTTTATTAGGATAATCTGTAGATGATTTATTGGAAAACAGCATTTCTTGTAGATGCTTCATATCATCATTTTTAGTATTTAAATCAGGAACCAATACCTGCCTATATATATTTGAATACTCATTCTCAACAGAAGACTGTAATTTAGTTACTATTTCTATTTGCCATGGTTCCAATTTAAGTGAAGCATCTGCATATATGAATATATCTTCTAAAGGTTTTAAATTAAAATTTTCATTCCAAAGACGAGCTTTTTCAAGGCTAGGAGGAAAAATGCCATCCATTCTTTTATGTAAGCTACATAGATTATTATAATATCTACTATAACGGTTTTCATTTTCTTTTATTAAAGGTAATACTTTTGTATCTACAGAAAGAGCATTTAAAAGTAACTGCAAACTTGTATCCAACTCGTCTATCACACTTTTTTCATCTATCTTAATACTCTTAGCCCAAAAAGATTCTGTCATGCTAAGAGCTTGATGCGTTAATTTAGTTTTCCATCTTTTATCGTCTATAGGAGTAAGGAGCCAATATTCCATCAAGAAATCAAGTAAAACATCAAAGGTTCCAACTTTGATGTTTATTGCATTTATTTTTGCAAACTCATCTCGTATCGTCGCCCCACTCTGGGAATCTGGGGATAGCATGAAATGTATTGACATTTTTTTCCTTGATTTTATATTGGGGTCTCAATTTCATTGGTTGTTTTTATATTCATCTTGTGGACAAATAAGATAAACTGAGTATAAATCATCCACTTATATCTTGAGTATCAAATTGATTATTTTCTTCGATTACAAGTGAAGCATTGTATTCTTCATAAGCTCTTCCAATAATAATTTCAATTTTGCCAACATTATTTTTGAGCCAATCAAAGACTTTTTTCCTTTTTTCTATATTGTCCGGAATCGACAAATCTCCATACCAATCGTTTGGACGAGGAAATGTTATTACTTGAGTAGAACGATTTTCCTCTATTTTAAAAGTTGGTTTTATTCCAACGATTTCTTCAAATTCTTTTGTATAGCGCTTCAGCCAATTAAAAAAGCGGAACTCTTCATTTGGTTCCATTCGCTTTCTCGTTGTAATTCTTAACATTTGTTTGGAGTTATAAAAAGCAGTTATATAGAGATTTTCATCAACCAATCCTTCTGGAACTGCATCATAGTATGAGCTCCAATAAGTAGACCTTTTTTTGATACCAGCAAAACAATTATTACTATTTAACATGTGTCTGGAAAAATCTTTCCAAAATGCAATCAAGCTTATTTGATTATCATCATCTTGATCTTCTATTTTCACACTATCATCTATTGACACAACAGAAGTAACTGCTGTTAGGCGTAAAGCTTCAATCAATAATTTGTCTTTTAATTCATCTGACATTACTAAAGTTAATACTTTGTCTTTGATAATGCTCAAAGCTTTTGAAATTTCAATAATTCTATTTTTATGCCATCCATTAGACCATAGTATTTTAAATAAAGATTGTTCCCAAGTTTCATCAAAATCTTCTTCATCTAGCTCCATAGCCCTTTGTAAAGCGGTCTGAGTTTCTTGACTTTGGGATATAGTTGTATCGGTTACTCTATGAACAAATTCATCATCCCATTCATAAAAGATAGGGTATTTGACAATTAGATTATATAATTTTGGAAAGCTAATCTGAAGACAAACCAAGGTAATTAATAATTGCTTTATAACTAGTTCATTATCCATCAAATCCTTGGCAATTTCTTTATTTGTAAATTGCCTTTGAATCAGAATTAATGAAAGTGAATTGACTAACCGTTTTAGAGCTCTGGGGTTGGCGCCAATGGTTAATTTTACAATTTTACTTAATTTACTACTTTTAAGAACAGCCATTTCTTTTTTTGTAAAGTATGATGTTTCCTGCAGTAGGTTTTCTACATAATTTGTGAGATTATACGCGCCCATCGGCATCATAAACGGCAATTGGATTATTTTGTCAAAAAAAGCTCTAAACTCCCATTCATTATGTTCATTTGGTTCACCAAATTTGCTTTTAAGACCTTTAACAACAACCTGATAATCAATAGCCAGCACAAATACGCAGTTTTCAATATGGAAAATATTTTTTAAAAGTTCTAATATCATGACGGCAACTGCTGGATCAAGACGGTCCAAATCGTCAATAAATATTATAAATCTCTGAACAGAATTTTGGTCTCTCTTGACAAGTTCATCAACAGATTGTTCTAGCGCAGTTCTCAATGTTCGAACTGAATTCATACCATTTAATGACTGCCCAACTTCGTTAGCGGCTTCTTGCCCTAATGCAACACTAGCCCCTATGCGTAGAGCACCTTTTGCTAACATAGCAAGTGCTGTTTTTGCTTTTTGTGCTGTTTTCCAAGAACCGTCTACAGCAGCAATTGCATTTATTATTTCTTCTATTATTGAGAGCAGACATTCTTCTGGTGTTTTTAATAGGGAATGTTCCCAAGTGTTGATCCAAATTACTTTAAACGCATCTGAGCCTTTAATAGAAGCACCTCGTCCTTGAGTTTTAAATTCAGTACCCTCAATTACTTCTTGCATCATATTCAGCAGAGAGGTTTTGCCACTCCCCCATTCTCCTTGAACACCTATCGTAAGAGGAGTTCCACACTCCATAGCAAATTTAGCCAAAGCTTTTGCATAAGATTCTGTTTCGAGTATGTCATAACTCGTTCCATCTTTGTCTTTAATTTTTTTTATTGGATGATCGATTGATGAAATTTCTGACATTTAATGCCTTTAATATGTTATAGATTTTTTATTGCGCTTGTAACAAACATTTACTATTCTAGATAATAACAAATATTCATATTATAATGTATTATTTAAATTTTATACTT
>ERZ889078.3450-NODE-3450-length-10451-cov-30.556753_pt1 | contig 10451 bp, 8 predicted proteins | sample MGYA00521266_ERZ889078 | MGnify/ENA primary metagenome ERZ889078 (study PRJEB32303, sample SAMEA104408618) | aquatic metagenome | biome: Brackish water; feature: Pelagic; material: water | place: Baltic Sea | collected 2014-06-16T06:34:00 | depth 76,534 m ... | reverse complement strand
CTTGACCAGTTACCTGATCACAACAACAGACCGTTCAAGATGGCCTAATTCAGGTCATCTTGTTTTCATGGGAACATTTTGTCTTCCCAATGACCCAGATTCGCTTCTTGACAAATACACATACAAAATTGCTGATACTTCACTAAATCCCAACCAAAAACTTCGCTATTTTGAAGTGTCGCAATCATTGCATACAACTATCAGTCGTGACCTTGTGACAGTGCTCAATCAGTTCCACCAGATAGATGAATCGGAACGTTACTGGTCGATCATTACAGGAGCCTGGTTGCGGTCATTTATAGACCTGGTCGTAAGTCGAGCGGTTGTCCTAACACGAATGCAACTACAGCACAATGACCTCAAATTGATTGCCACAGATCCCACATTTTGTGTTCGGGCAGCTGGAAATTATGTCGACTTTAGTTCACTCACCGAATCATCTGAATGGAACTCCATAGTTTTCTCAGATGTTTGGCACCATTGCTCAAAGGTAGAAGGATTCACTCCACAAAAATTTATTGATTCAAATTTTAGTTCAAGTACAAAAAAACAATTGATTGGTTCGAAGTATGTTCTCTCGGCAACATATTTGCCACGATTGAAAGAAACCCTGTTAAGTCTGACTCTTGGCACATTGCCACGCAGGATCAAAGTAGTTCAACCTCCAATTGTTCAGAGTGATAATTTGCTCCGCCAGCAACTGAACATGAGAAATGAAGCCAGTGATGACTTTGAGATTGCTGTCAGGGAGTTAATTAGGAATTTTTTACCTACTGCATTCCTTGAAGGCTTCAGGGATTTAGAGCGCATGATTCCATTGATGAGATTTCCGACAAATCCAAAATCAATTTTTACTGCAAATCGTCATGTTTATGATGATGTATTCAACGTCTGGGTCGCCAATGCCACATCACAGGGATCTTCTCTCACTCTTGGCCAGCACGGTGGATATTTTGGAATTTCCAAATATCCCTCATTTGTAGAGCGTCACGAATTATCTATCGCCGATCAATACATCACATGGGGTTGGGAATCTTCATCGAGAACAGTTCCAGGACCCATTCTTACTACCATCGGGATGAACAAAAAATCAATTGCAACAGGTTCCAAGTTGATGGTTGTTACCGAACAATTGTGGTCGTTACCCAGATCAAGCTTTTTAGACTTTGACGACTCTCCGATGTATTTCGAACATCTTGAATCCTGCATTAAAGATCTTCCAAGCAATATCCGTAATTCAGTCAAGATTCGACTCCATCCATCGGATGGCACAACTGCGAAACCTATGCATGACTGGTGGATGCAGCACGTTCCAGGTATAGAAATTGACGATTGTTCTAACTCGTTTCGAAAGACACTGAAAAGTGCCAAGTTAATCGTGGTTGCCCATAACAGCACGACACTTCCCGAAACATTTTCAATGAACATACCGACTCTTGTTTCCTGGAAACCCGAATGGGTAGAGATTCGGGATTCTGCAAAGCCTGTATTCAACAAACTTGAAGAGGTTGGAATTTTTCATTCCGATAGCGACGGATTGGCCCGACACATAACCACGATTTGGGATGATGTTGATAAATGGTGGCAAAGTTCTGAGGTTCGTGATGCAAGGAAACTATTTTGTGCTTCTTACGCCCAATCAATGCCTCGACCACTTAGATTTCTTCGAAGTTTGCTGAGGGAAAGTAACTCTTGAAGACTCAGCACACTCCTCTCACCCAGAATTTTGAAAATATTCTCCTTTGGGATTCAGACCAAGCACCACCAGCTTCGTATAGGCGGGTTGTGCTTTGGCGGCAATTTTGTGGAGACATGAACCCGACACAATTCATTTCTCTACCGGAGTACGTCGAAGAACACTCACTGCATCTCCGGAACAAGTACCTAGCTTTCATCAATCAAGTAGGCGAATCACGCAGCGATGGAGAAAGCGTCCAAAAACTTCTTCAGATTCGTCCGTCATTTAGTTATTGGTGGATGACACTGTTTGCGTCTACTCGATGGCATCCGTCTAGTCATTCAACAGAAGCAATTAAATTGCTCGCTCTTGAAGAGTTGCTAACGATTCATGATTGGAGTGGCTTGGATGTGGTAACTGATAGTGAATTAATCCTTGAAATCACTCAACAGTTATGTACTGGTTATGACAAGCCCTGTTCTGCGGCGATCTCAAAGATTTCCACTTCAAAGAAATCGACGTTGCATGTATTTCGTAGACATATTTTCCCTGCACTCTTAGTCTTCATTAGGCAAATATTCAGACTGGTGCAAGTCACACCACTTAGCAAGCTTGATTCAAAATCTGATTTGATGATCTTTGATCACCTGATCAGATTTGATGAAGAGGCTGCAACATTGGGAAGATTTGATTCCCAGTATTGGAGAATGCTCGCACCGCACTTCGAATTAATGGATATGCGAGTTACGTGGTTGCATCAGTTTGTTGAATCAACTTCAATACCGACTCCCAGAGATGCAGACGTGCTCCTTCGCAAATTGAGCGAAGCTTCTAACGAGCCACATTACCTATTTGAGACAAGACCAACTATCACAGCTCTCACCAAATCCATTCGTGATTATGTGCATTTAATTCGCACTACCAAAAAATTGCGTACGATTAGTCAAACTTTTGTGCCGGGAGGTTCGAAAGCAAATTTGTGGCCACTTTTTCAAGATGAGTGGTTTGACTCGATGTGTGGACGAACCGCAATTCGCCACTGTTTGTTGCTCTCAATTATTGAAGAGACTCTTGCCTCCACGTCTCACCGCGACACTGGTTTGTTTATCATGGAAAACCAACCATGGGAAATGGCATTGATTCATGCATGGAGATCTGCTGGTCACGGACAATTGATTGGTGTTGTAAATGCACCGATCAGATTCTGGGATCTGAGATATTTTTATAATGACGTCAGTCGAAATAGACCAGCGCCAGACCATGTTGCAGTGAATAGTCCAATTTCTCGAATTTTATTAGAAGAAGTTGGAGTTCCGCCTACCGAAATCTGTGATGTTGAGGCTCTGATGTATCAATACCTCAATAGTCCTTTGCAATTTGGACAATCACCTGACTCTGATGTGCTCATCCTTGGTGATTTTTTTACTCAAATTTCTGAAAGTGTCCTCAACATTGTGTTGCCACTTGTTAAAACTAAATTTGCTCACTGCACGATTTTTTTTAAACCGCACCCAGCAAATAAAAACTCTTGGGCTTATCTAGCGGCGGACGGAATTGTTATAACTGATCTTCCACTTTCAAAACTCTTTGCCACATGTGGAACTGTTATTTCTCCTTCTTCAAGCACTGGGGCTGTCGAGGCATATTGCGCCAACAAGCATGTGATATCAATTCCCGATCCAACCACCCTTAACTTCAGTGCTCTCAAAACAATTAAGGACGCTCAATTTGCCTCCAGTTCTGAGGAACTCGCGTTTGCACTAGAAAACCCAGTCAATTCGTCGGTTGAAAACAGAACGTTTCTATATTTCGATGAGTCATTAACAAAATGGAGAAAACTTCTCTGGCCGAGCTATCCATCAGACTCAGCCGACACAGTGGAGATCTCTTAAAACCGTTATTTTGTGGGCTCTGACAGGCTCACATCTCTGTGCCCCGCTCAATCAAGTGTGTCTCAAGGCATAATGTGAGGGATCTTTTAATTCTCTATTAACGCTCAAATTGGATAGTTAACGATGAAGGAACCGGGTGTTGTGCCAATGAAAACAGTAATTCTGTGCGGTGGCTTTGGAACCCGGATCCGAGATGTAGCCGAAGATATCCCGAAACCGATGATTCCGGTTGGGCGACTTCCTATTTTGTGGCACTTGATGAAGTACTACTCATCATTTGGACATAACGATTTCGTTTTATGCCTGGGTTATAAAGGACAGGTCATTAAAGACTTCTTCCTTAACTACCAAGCCCATACTCAGGATTTTACGATCTCGCTTGGAAGTCCCAACACAATTAAATATCACTCCTCAAATAATGAGCTCAATTGGAATGTCACACTCGTTGATACAGGTCTTGACTCCATGACTGGAAGCAGAGTGAGTCAAATTCGACCCTTCGTAGATAGCGAACCATTTTTCTTGACGTATGGAGATGGGCTCAGCAATGTTGATCTATCCGCACTGCAAACGTTTCATGAAAGTCATGGAAAAACTTTGACGGTGACTGGCGTTCGGCCTCCAGGTCGATTCGGGGAATTGCGGGCTTCATCTGATGGAATAATTTCAGAATTCAACGAAAAACCCCAAGCAAGCGATGGACTCATCTCTGGTGGATTTTTCGTCTGCCAACCGCGAATTTTTGATGTATTGGACGACCGAGCAGACCTTGTATTTGAGCAAGAACCTGTGAGGACTCTCGTGTCACAAAAAGAGATGGCCGTTTTTCGTCATGAGGGCTTTTGGCAATGCATGGACACAGCAAGGGATTGGCAACTGTTGAATAACCTGCTCCAAACGAATCAGGCACCATGGAAAACTTGGTAGACGCACTCGAAGTATTTCGAGGACGCAAAGTCTTTATAACGGGTGACACAGGATTCAAGGGTTCTTGGCTGAGCCTCTGGTTGCATCAGCACGGCGCGAAGGTATTCGGTTATGCGCTTCCGCCCGAAAACAACTCCCATTTCGACGCACTTGGTCTCTCAAAAATTGTTCAACATCGCGACGGCGACATTCGAGATTACAAAAGCCTGTCCACCTCTATTAATGAAGTTGACCCCGACATTATTTTTCACCTAGCAGCACAGGCGCTCGTTATTAAGTCGTACCAAGATCCGAAAGAGACCTTCGATACAAACGTTGTTGGTGGAATCAACCTTCTCGAGGCTGTACGACATCATCATGGCCTCAAGGCCCTCGTATTTATAACTTCCGACAAGTGTTATTTAAATAAAGAAGTAACACGGGGGTACACCGAGCTCGACGAACTCGGTGGGTATGACCCTTACTCAGCGTCAAAGGCTGCAGCAGAATTGGTGTTTGCGTCCTATGCGAAGTCGTATTTTGCTCACCGTCCGTCATTCGGGGCCGCATCTGCGCGTGCAGGAAACGTCATCGGAGGAGGCGACTGGTCAACTGACCGAATAATCCCTGACTGCATACGCTCACTAATCGCTCAAACTCCTATCGAAGTTCGAAATCCAGATGCGACCCGGCCATGGCAGCATGTGCTTGAACCACTTTCCGGATACATCACCCTTGGATCTCGACTGCTAACTAACGGTGGCGGCAATGTTGGTTCATGGAACTTTGGCCCTCCCGAGACTGCAGTCCACACGGTCGCAGAAGTAACGCAGACAGCGATCAATGAGTGGGGCTCTGGCACGATGTCTATTTCTCCATCAGATAAAAAACTGCACGAAGCAAAACTATTGCAACTGAATTGTGAAAAAGCACGCGGAGAACTGAGTTGGAGACCTCGTTGGGACTTTGTTCAGACAATGCACCAAACAATTAAGTGGTACAAAGAATTCAATAAAGGCTCAAATACTTTTGCCTCATCATCTGCGCAACTACAAACATACGAATTGAGCAAACATGATTGATGGAGTTATTGTCACACAATTGAATCAGATTCCTGATGAACGGGGAACTGTCATGCACATGCTTAAATCAACTGACTCAGCTTTTACCCAATTCGGAGAAATTTATTTTTCTGGTGTATACCCAGACGTGGTCAAGGCTTGGCACATACATACCAAGATGACCCTTAATTACGCGGTGCCAATTGGTAAAATTAAGTTTGTGCTCTACGATGAACGACCAAATAGCCCAACGTTTGGCGAAATTCAAGAATTATTCATAGGAGAAAACAACTACTGTCTTGTCACGGTTCCTCCAAATGTATGGAATGGGTTTAAAGGGTGTGGCACCGAGATGGCGCTCGTCGCAAACTGTGCTTCTATCCCGCATGATCCAACAGAAATCAGCCGGTTGGACCCCGCGGATAATCACATTCCTTACGACTGGGCATTGAAGCACAAATGAGACCAATAGTCCTCCTCACTGGGGGATTTGGCAATCTGGGTGGCCGAGTCGCAGCGGCACTCAACAATCAAGGACGCTGGGATATTCGGTTGGCATCGCGATCCCACACCGCTGCGCCGGCATGGGCCCCACTTGCCGAAGTAATACATCTTGACGTACTTGACGCTGAGGATGTTGCTCGGTCTTGCAAGGGTGTGTCCGCTGTCGTTCACTTGGCCGCACTCAACGACAGACTGGCGGTACAAGATCCAGAATTAGCAGAATCGATATTGGGCACGGGTACGCAAGCTCTTGTGAACGCCGCGATTGAGAATCATGTTCAGCGATTCATTTTTATGTCAACGGCACATGTTTATAGCTCACCACTTCAAGGCGTCATCACTGAATCAGCTTCGACCACAAACCAGCATCCGTATGCAACTAGTCATATTTCAGGTGAGCATGCAGTTGCAGAGCGACACGACCGAGAGCGATTCCTTGGCATTCGTTTGCGATGCGCGAATGGGTTTGGATATCCGATGAGCCCAGACGTGGATATCTGGCATACTCTCGTTTACGACCTCTGCAAACAAGTAGTTGCAACACAACGAATAACTTTGCGGTCAAGTGGGCTCCAACAACGCAACTTCATTCCCGTGAGCGATATTTGTGCAGCAATTCTTCACTTTTTGCAACTTGATGCCGCTCAGGTTTCAGATGGTCTCTTCAATCTTGGAGGATCGTCCTCCACAACAGTTCTTGAAATGGCAACAGTTGTAGCTGCACGAGCACATGCCATTTTGGGAATTATCCCCACAATTGAGCGACCAAACCCATCAATTGATGAACTTGTTATTCCTCTCGATTACCAGATTGACAAATTGCTTGCCACGGGTTTCGTACCCAAAAATGTTGTGAACGAAGAAATCGATCGGCTCTTAATTGTGTGTGCAGAGAACCAATAATGACTTCAAACACGAATACTCCAATGATTGGATCTCCCGCAGTTTCTATTGTCGTTCCCACTTTTAATCATGCACAATTTCTCCATCAAGCACTCGCCTCTGTTATTGCTCAAACCTTTCAAAACTGGGAAGCAATTATTGTCAATAACTTTTCCACCGATGACACTATAAATATTGTCGAATCGTTTGGGGAAAAACGATTTCGTCTCATCAACTTTCATAACAATGGAGTAATCGCTGCCTCCAGAAACGAAGGAATACGACTATCAAATGGATCCGTCATTGCTTTTCTGGACTCCGACGATCTCTGGTACCCAAATAAATTGGAGCATTGCATGCCAGCATTTGATGCACATGCAGACGTTGTATGCCATGGTGAGTATTGGGTTTCCGATGGCATGCAACAGCGCCAGATTCTCTACGGCCCACAAAAAAATGCACAATATTCAAAGCTTCTCTACCGAGGAAACTGTGTTTCTACTTCAGCAACACTTGTGAGAAAAGATCTTCTGATTGAGGTTGGTGGTTTTAGCGTTGACCTGGAGTACATCACTGCTGAGGACTACGACCTTTGGTTGAAACTCGCACATCGAAAGTCAAGCTTTACATTTATCTCTGAAGTGCTTGGAGAATTTAGACAGCACCAACTAGGTGCGAGTAGCTCGGTCGAAAGGCACCTACGGTCTGAACTTGCCGTTATTACATCGCATCATAAAACGAACAGAACCTCGATTGGCAATGCGATCAGATTTAGAAGGCGCAGCGCCAAAGTGTTCTATAGCGCTGGGCGCACACACATGAGGGGCGCAAATTCTCATCAAGCCATACGCTTTCTCTTGCGTGCCATTGCTGTTTTTCCTTTTTATTCAAGACCATATGTGGCCATGCTGATGGTTGTTTCACGCTCGGTCTCAAAGAGAATCGCGCGTTCGTCATGACTCAATCAGAATTTGTTCGCTATTACGCATTTGCCCGCCAGGCACTTGTTGAAGCGTTGCATTTGATGGGTGTTGGATCAAGTGATCAAGTTTTAGTGCCATCATTAATCTGCAAAGACGTTCTGGCTTCAGTTCATACATTGGGTGCAACTCCAGTGTTTTATGAAGTCGATCGAAATCTGAATCCAATAGGACTAGATCAAATTTCCTCGTCTAAAGCAATACTCGTTGTGAACTATTTCGGATTTGCCCAAGATCTCACTCCGTTTAATGAATACTGCAGGCGCACGGGTGCCGTCCTTGTTGAAGACAATGCACATGGCTACCTGAGTGCTGACCCGCTTGGCATACTGCTTGGCACACGAGCCTCGGTCGGCGTCACGAGTATTCGTAAAACTCTTCGAGTGCCAGATGGAGCAATTCTCACGGTCAGTCCTGATGTCTCCGTGGCTCAACTATCGCCACAGTTACCTTTCACTAGCAAAACCCTTGATGTTCGTTGGAGGATGCAGATATTTCTTACATCTCTTGGCAGGGCACTTCATTTACCCCTCATGGATCTACTGCGTTCGCCTGTTCGATGGTTGAGAAAACTCAAGACAGGAAGTGCGCTTCCCGTTTCTAAACCAGGCTCCGAGATTGAAACCATTATTTCCACTGCTCCACGTCAATCCTCAATGTCTCGTATCCAAAAATTGGATTCTCATCTAGAGATAACGCGCCGTCGAGACCTTTATCAGATCGTTTCAGAATTAGCTGTCAAGACTTCTGCAGTGCCGGTGTTTAATCAACTACCCGATTTCTGCTCCCCTTACGGGTTCCCTTTTTATGGAGACGCCGAAACCGCACAAAAATTGCATTTAATGACAAGACGTTTTGGGACAGAAGTCATCCAATGGCCAGAGTTGCCGCAGTCAGTTGTAGAAACAGCCCCAGAGCACTACAAGAATCTATGGTTGGTGAACTTTCTATGACCGATCTGCACGGCCTCTCGAACTGGTCCAACTGGGATGGAACCGATGACCAATGGAATGACATCGTTCTTAAACTAGAGAATTACAACGTCTATCAATCAGCACAGTGGGCTCGACACAAAGCATCCTCGGGATGGTCGCTGATCCGCATGGTTCGACGATCACATGACTCAGTACAAGTAGCAGCTCAGTGCCTCGTTCGGCGAGCACCATTCAAGTCTGTAATTGTTTGGATCCCGGGCGGACCCATTGGCAATCTCGGTTTGGTCGATAGTCAATTGGTGCACAATCTCAAACACGCACTCGAGGCAAAACTCATCTACGTCCGATGCTCAATGATGTCACCACACTCGTCTGTTATTGATAGAGAACTAGTTTTGCAAGGATGGCGACTTTCACCTCATGTGATTGGCGCACGGGCAAGTTTGATCCATCACTTGGATGTCGATCAGGAGACACGCCTCACAAGATGCTCGTCGGATTGGAAACGCAATCTCAAACGTTCAAAAAAGATTGCAAACCCTCCTTACGCATGGACGAATCCCGATGCGGCAGAAATATCTGCCGCCTACTCACTGATGGACCAATTTAAACAAGTGAAGGGCTTATCCCTAGCTAGATCAGTCCAAGAGTTACAAAGCCTTATCAAAACTTTTGGGAACAACCTTCTCCTCTATCGTTCCGATGATGTAGATGGTTCGCCCCTCGCAATTCGCGGCGCCCTCAAGTTCGGTGACGTACTTTGGGACTTCATTGCACTCACCACACCTTCGGGTCGCAAAACCTCCGCTTCCTATGCCGTCTTCTGGATGCTTGCCGAAAGATGTTTCCAGGTTGGAATTAAAGAATTCGATCTCAGTGGCATCGATCCAGTGAATAACCGCGGTGTGTACGACTTCAAAAAGGGTACGGGAGCCGACCAAATCGACTTTCAAGGGGAGTGGGAAATCGCATCACCAAAAATACTCCGAATGATCGCTAGCAAACTGATATCTAGAAGAGTTTCTTAGGACACTGATGGTCAGCTTGCTCGCCTATTCAATCCAGACATTGATTCTTGCAGTCCTGCTCATTGTTGTCTGCCAACGACTGCGAACTCTCGATCTGTTTTTAGCAGGAACAATCCTGTTTTGGGTGGTCGCAGTAATTGGAATTTATGCAAGGTACAAAACAGACCAGATCTATTTTTACTCAAACGATCAGGCGTACCACCTTCAATTGATGCGTTACTACGTCCCTGTTGAAGGTATAAAGTTTGGACTTGAGGAACTCACGAGTTGGCGTTACCCCGTAATACTTCCATCCTATTTTCTATCCAGGCTGGGCTTTGACCCCATCCTCGCCAACAAGTTCATCCATTTGCTCTACTTGATCGCTACCTATAAATCAGGCCGGCGGTTTCTTGCTCAACATAAGATCATCCCAAAGTGGTGGCATGTCGCATTATTCTGCGGTCCTATCACCGTATTTATGTCAACACTTGCTTTACGTGATATTGCGATTTCATTTTTTGTGATGTCATTTTTCTTAGAACGCAACCCGGCAATGAGAATTTTAGGGGTGGTTGGAACTCTTTTATTGCGACCCCATCTAGC
>ERZ889078.3449-NODE-3449-length-10454-cov-17.318877_pt1 | contig 10454 bp, 9 predicted proteins | sample MGYA00521266_ERZ889078 | MGnify/ENA primary metagenome ERZ889078 (study PRJEB32303, sample SAMEA104408618) | aquatic metagenome | biome: Brackish water; feature: Pelagic; material: water | place: Baltic Sea | collected 2014-06-16T06:34:00 | depth 76,534 m ... | reverse complement strand
CCAATAGCGGGGACCCTTTGCCCATCATATTCAATTGCATGATTTTGTAGTTGATCTTTTTGATATGCTTAAGTTTTTCTTTTTCGTCAGGAATGTTGTCCAGCATGTCCTCCATGACCCGAATCTCTTTTTTGAGCTGAAGTTCAGGGGGAAGACAATCTGCATTTCTCAAAATCTTATAGGTCAGTCGGAGATCTTCCGGAATATTACTGTCATCTTCAAGATCAATGGGTTTTCCTTTTCCGGGCAGGTTATCGAAATCCCCTTGATCCTGAGCGTCCCGTATCCGTTTTTCGACAATTCTCTGAAATGCAAACATGTTTCCGATACCTTGTTCAGATGTGGAAGTGCACCGTTTTATATCCGATCGACCTGGTTATTTCAAGATAAATCCGTCATGGACAAGCCGAATTGAAATGGGGTATAAGCAACCAAATAAACTTTCGCCCCACTAAATCATAATCGTTTCATTTCCCGGGAGAAACTATCATGAAATCCATCCTGAATTCCTGTGACCCCCGCTCCGATATCATTTCGGGCACCTTTAATCCCGAAATTTTTACCGCATCCCTAAGCGAAGTGTTTCGGTTTTATTCCGGTCGAGGCACGGGCATCAACGCCATCTATACCGATGCGGAACAGTTTTTCAAAGAAGGCACCTAAGCCACCGACGGTATGCGCATGGTCATTTCAGAGGTTTTCAGTCGGCTTTCCGGCGATAATTCGGCGCCGGCCATCCATCGTCTTTAAACGGCTTTCGGTGGTGGAAAAACCCATACCCTGATCGCATGCACCCATCTGGCCTATAAAGGAAAGGGCTTAAAAAGGCGCCGTGGGCGCTCAGGATTACCGAACACGGGGACACGCCCGCACCGGTCATGATTGTCAAGGAGCGCATCTTGCCGGAACAGCGGGACGATGTGGAGGACCTGGTGGCTCCCAGATCCGTATAAGGAGGTATAGAAATGCTTTATCAATTATTTACCCGCGTATCTCTGACAAAAGATTTTCCTGAATATGGTCTTCAGAAAGGCGATCTGGCGACCATTGTTGACCGGCATGAAGGCAAACCCGGTCAGGAGTCGGGTTATTCACTGGAAGTATTCAATGCAATCGGTGAGACCATAGGTGTCCTCGTGGTAGATGAATCCAAAATACTCCCTGTTCATGCCAATGAAATCCTTCGCGTCCGGCGTTTTGATAACGTTACCGCTCTTTAGGTGTTACAAAACTCGGGAGACCCCATGAACCATTCCACCCAAAATGATCTGAGACTCATCGAAGCCGGCTTTCCCTGTCACCAGGTGGGGGCGGAAACCCAGCCGGCCGCCTTCATTTTGCACCAGCGGGGATCCGGTTTTTGAGACTCTCATGGACGAATTTGAGCAGCATGAACTACCTTTATGCGTGGCGAAGCTCACTGAAACCGTGCCGGATCTGGATGTGACGGTGGCCGCCTACGCGGCCGCCTGTATGGATGAGAAAGGCTTTCCACAAGTGCGCCTGATCACATCTTGGAAAGGCCTGAAAGGCTATCGGCTGAACTGTCTGAAGCGGAACTGGCGCCTATTCAAAAAGAGCTCAAAGCTTTGGTCAGGCAGGAATTTGACCCCACCCGGGCTGTGCCACGAATGGCAAAACATAATGAACGGGCCGGGCGCGCTCAGCGCCTCATGAATCTTCTGACCATCCGAAAACTGATGCCGCCTCCGGGATATACGGCGGCTGATAATTTTTGGACGGCGGTTAAAGAGCGCCTCGATCCCCTTGTAGCGGATCGCAAACGCCTGGATGTCACGGACATGCCGGTCAGTATCCTGGCGGCCCTTAAGGATGAACTGCCCTATGATCTTGACCTGCCCCGAGTGGGGGAAAAAACCATTGTGACCCTGCCCATTTACGCCATCGCCGCTGCAATAGATGCCGGATGTCGAACGGCCGATGCCATGAGAAAGAAAAAGTCGGATCTGTCCATTTCCGCGGTGCAGGGGCGTTTGGACCGGGAGATTGAAAAAGAAATAGAGGCTTACAGGAGGCGAACGTTATGAAAGCCGGAAGGTCACCTCGGAAGACGGTACATGGCGGCATGTGAAGATTCTCCTCAAGCCCGACAATCCCGACTTTCAGCCCATTGAGTTGACCTGCGAAGATGAGGGCAGCGCCCAGGTCGTTGCTGAACTGTTGGAAGTGCTCGGTTGATTCCTTCTAAGCCAATCCCGTGCCTCATTCTCTGTTTCCTTCAAGCGCGCTTCCGACCATGTCTCCAAATGGCTGGGCAGGGGTTGGTTTTTTCGAAAAATCGTTTCGTGGTATTTTTCGCGGTAATCGGCCAGCACAAGGAGTTTACAGATGAACCGGGGTTCCTCGGGATTGAGATCCTGGTTCAGATAGGCCCTGGCGAGTCTGGCCTGCAGCTGTAAATCAGGGATTGCCAGGGCGCCGGCTGATTCCATGGTCATAACAACGGATTTCCAATCCCCGCTGTTCATATATTGATCCACGGTTTCAAAAAGTGCCAGGCCCCTTTTCATGTCCTCTCCGATCCTGCTTCGTTTCCGCTGTTTTTCATCCTTGAGTGAAAGTCGGGCATAAATGATGTAAGGATCCAGATTGCAGCGCCCGTCTTTATAGCGCTTTCCCCGTTTCCAAATGCGTAAGGCTTTTTCAGCATCCCCTTCAGCAAAATAGGCCATCCCCAGAAGATGACATCTATGGCGAGCTGTGCCGTCATCAAGATCCCGTGGCACAACCTTTTCAAGAAGAGATATGACCCGCGGCCAATCCTGCTTTTTGGCAGCGTTTTTTGCCGCTTCCATCAGGACCCTGCAATGACCTGGATGGTAATTTTTCAGCCAATGGCGCAAATATTTCGCTTCATCCCACCGACCCATATACCCCAGCGCTCGAATCAGAACCGCAACCTGATCCGGATCATTTAGAAATTTCGTATTCTTCAATTGTTCCGGGTAGAAAAGTTGTCGAATTTCTTTCAGTTGAAGTGTGCGGGCCAGCGTTTCCGCCTTAAAGGCGCCTGTTTCCACATCACATTCCCAGATGGCATCAAACGACGGGAAAAAATATCGCATTTCCTCAAAACCAACCATACCTTCAAAGGATGGCGGATGGGCATCAAGGCGTACGGCTTTCAGTCCCGCGGATGATGGACCCATTGCCACAAGGCTGTCGGAATGCTCATTCGAAAAAATAACCAGCTTTTTTGGTGCAGACACCCGGTAGATCGGATCAAACCCTTCTTTTGACGGTTTCAAGGCCAGAAGACCTGCATCAGATCCCTCATGAGACATAAAATACACGAAAATAATGCCGGTATTATTGAGTATGGCCATGGTGTTTCGATATTCGCCATCAGTGTCATCAATAACCAAGGGGGCAATCTTTTTGTCCGGGTCCGGTGTTGCCCGCACGGTCAACGCGGCATTATCAGATTCATCACCATCATAGGCGGTATCCGTCATTGGGTCATGGAACTCCAAATCCTTGTGGGTCAGAAGCACATAATCAACCCCGTTTGGGTGGGGTACGGCCCCATCCAGTATTCGAGGCTCTTCAAACAGGATGGTTTGAACCGTTTTGCCTTTTTCCGTACAGATCCGAACGGTTTTCTGGTGCCAATCCGCCATGGCCACTTCAAAGCGACCCCCATGATTAACCGGAATAAGCAGGGTGGACCAGTTGATCCTGCGAATCGTCCGCCCCAGATCCCACCGAATGACTTCAATAATTTCTTCGTATTTTTTTGAATTTCGTTTCTGCAACCAGACGATTTTCTCATCGGGAAAAATGAGGGTGTCCTCAATCACTTGATCGTCCGTGGCAAAGGACGAAAAATCATGCCAGTATCGAATCGTCAGAGGATCCAGACAAAGGGCCGTTACACGGCTCTCTTCACCAACAATCCAGAGCATTTTTCCGACAGAAAAGAGCCTTGGCAGTACCATCTTTTCAGGTGTGCGGAAAACAATTCCGTCTCTGAAAATCTGGTCATCCACACAGAAGGTCCGGATAAAGATCCACCGGCCATGGGATGTCACCAGAACCGCATTGCGACCATCCGGGAGCAAAAGGCAGTTGTTCCGCTCGGACATCCAGGGCATACCCTTATATCCATAGGCTTCCGGGATATGCCGCATATCGAAGGATAGAAGCGACCACTCCCGTTTCACGGCGTCCTCATGGTTTCTAACTTTTCCGTTCCAATCATCGGAAACCTCATCATCATCCAGTTCCGCAAGTTTTTCCGCCACATCCATGCAGGCAAAATGGTCGCCCCGTGCGGCGGAGGATGCGTATTGTTTCCGAAGCATCCCAAGGGATTCCAGGCGCTTGTGTTTTGATTTCAAGTTTTCCAGATGGTGTTTATCCGCCTCATCAAGATACCCGATTTTGACAGCTGAAAGCGCCTGTTCCGCCTTGTCAAGATCCTGATGGGTCTTGGAGAGAAACCGAGCGGCCCTTGCCAGGAGGTCCCTGTTTTCAGAGGAGGCCATTGTCCGGGCCCTTAACGCCGCCTGCTCCATGATGATCCGAGCATCCCGTACGGATTGGAGCACCCCGGCATGAGCCTTCAACCCCATAATGACGGAATCCGGGTTCTCCCCCGCGTCCAGGTCCATTTTTGCCCGGCCCAGGGCCAGAACTGCATCCACCGCTTTCTTGCGGGAAAAAGCCTTGTCCGCGGAAAGCATCTCATTCAACCAGCGAAAATGTGGATGTTGAACGATCCCCGCGAAACGGTTCCGTTTCTTTTCGTCAAAATTCAAAAATCCGGTAAGAGTTGCTTCCCTCCGCCCATCCTCCCATAGCTCTTCCAGGTCGGAGAATGCCGTTTCTTCCCGTTGTTTTTCCGCCATGTTTCGTGCATGTAGAAGGCGGTTTGACAATTCATCCCTATGGGCACCGAGGGCAACGGCCTTTGCCAGCAGATCCGCCTCGCGAGCAAAATCGCGGCGCCTTTCGGCATCATCCGCATCCCGCAAGAGCCGGGAGATCCTGACCCGGCACTGCCGCTTTAAAACCTTATGGCGCACCTGCTGCGCTTCTCTGTTATCAGGCAGAACCGACATGATTTTATCGGCCAGAGTCAAGGCTGCATCAAGACGATCCTCCTCCCAGGCTTTCATCATGTCCTTTTCCAGCGGCGTCATTTGTTCAGCCATTCGCAGCCGTAACTGCCGCTCAAGTTCCTCAACGTCCACCCGTTGTGCCCCACCAGCGTAGGTCTTCAGTTTGGAAAGGGCTTTTGCCGCAAAAGTTTCAATGCCTTTTTCGATGAAATGCCGAGCGGCGGGCAGGTATACTTCCGCAACGCGAGAATGCGTTATCCGGTCCACATAATCCATGGCGGCCTCAAAATGCCCGCTATGGACCGAGGACAACCCCAACAATAATTTTACCCTTTCATCCTTGAGGGCCACCGATGAAAAATCGGCGCTGACCGCGAGTGCCTTGTCATAAACCCCCAGATGGTCAACGTAGAGTTCAAGTACCGAAACGGCCGCCTCGACCCCGCCGGCGGATGCCTTGAGCGCAGACCTGAAATACCCTTCACATGCATCGTAATCATAACGATCAAGGGCTATTTTTCCCAGGCGGATACACTCATCAGCACTCAAGTCTTCACCCGTTGCCACCGGTTCCATCTCTTTTTGTAACCCATCACCCATCAGCGGATCAGCTGTTTCAGGGGCTTCCTCCGGATCTTCCGCACTTACACCCGCATCGTTTACCTCTTCATCGACCCTTCTTCTGACCCATGAAGCGGCATCATCATCCAGTTCCCGGATCAGTGCATGACAGGCATCTTCATCAAACCGGGAAAGCCGTAATCCCACCAGGTCGGGGTTTTCCGGCATCGGGGCTTCCACCCGCAACCCCTCGCTAAACCGTCTGATGAGAAGACTCTGGAGACGCGCTTTCAGTCGGTAGCGATCGGAGACCTTATATGCGTCCACTTCTTTGCGGGTGGGATTGACACCGTGAATCAACCGGATCAGTTCAAGCGCTGAAACGGGCACCCTTCCATCAAGGACGTCATGGGGGTCAAGCAGGCGTTTCTTCTTCTTTTTCTTCTTTTTCCGGGCCATGTTTCTTCCTTTCCCATTTCAATTGATATCATATGGCCAACATCCACGACAAGGAAAGACCACCTATTTCAGCTATTCAGGCTTTTATGTTAAAGATCCAGGCGGGCATTGTATCACTCGATTTCAAAATAATTGTTTTAAACCTCGCTCCGATGGGCTAAAAAGTGTTGGTTAGGATAATTCCGATACTCAGCAATATGAAAGGATATCCAATGAAAGCGCTTAGTAATTTTCCAAAAATAGAATGTCCATTTGTTAGAAAGAAATTTAAAGTCAATGTTGACGATTGGAAAAAAAAGGGGAAAAAACTTCAAATCAGAATGCCTGAAGTCTATTTGGTCACTCCCGAAATTAACCCTGGCTACGAATGGGTTTTTGAGGATGATACCATAGCTGTTGAAAAACTTGATGGTACGAATGTTAAGCTACTCACCGAAGACGGTCGGTTAACATCACTCTACAATAGAAAAAATCCCATTGATCCTTTACAAATTATGAAGGGGAAAACATTTATAATAGAGGGGGTATTCAGGGCGATTCAGAAAGGGTATATTGAAAAAGACGGGGTACAAGCAGGTGAAGTCATCGGTCCAAAATTGCAAGGCAACCCTTACCAATTGGATCATCATATTTGGTATCCCTTCAGTAAGGCTATTAAACATTTGGCTTATCGGTCTTTTCACGAACACGAAAAGACTTTTGATAATTGGAGTGATTGGTTTAAGAGTTATTTAGTTTCTCGTTTTGCAGCCAAACGGAAGAGCAAGCATGCACAATATAATGAAGTAATGGCTGAAGGCGTTGTATTTTATAATCTAAGAAGAAAAGAAGAAGGTGAAATATATAGAGCAAAATTAAGGCGTGATATGTTTGATTGGTATTACCATGATGACATTGAAATTTATGATGCCTGAGGATGCATGGGAAAAACCGGAACAAGGAGTAAAGAATAGAAACCGATGGCATTCAAATCAATGGCGAAGTGTCGGGAAAGAAAGGTTCACCGGTAGTGGTAATGAGCCACTCTCTGGGCTCGGCCATGAATCTGTGGAACCCTCAGCTTGATGTTCTGGAACCGCCGGAAGGGCACAAAAATTGTTTACACTTTTCACTTGTTTAACAATGCAGGCAGTAGTACCAATATGACTGATATGTATCGGTTCCGTGAAAAAATAGGAGATAATCTCATGGATTTTATCATTCAAAAGGGTCTGGCCCAACTCCGCGGCATCCCTTTTTATCCTGTCATCCAATCCAGAAGCAAATATGAACTCATCGACATGACCCTGACGGTCATCGGCGTGGCCTTTGAAGAGGTCTCCAAACGTGCCCCTGATTTGAAACGGGAGATTTCAGCTTGGAATGACGGCAGACGGTGCTCACTGGGGGTGCTCCCCACGGGGCCCTATATCACCCTGGAAAAAAGGGAGGATCGTATTCATTACCTGGGAAAAAGAAAGATTGACCCCCATATGACATTTCTTTTCAAAAACCTGGATTCCGCCGTACTGGTGCTGACGGCCCAGATGAGTTCCCACCAGGCACTGGCCGAAAGCCGGATTCTGCTGGATGGCCAGGTTTCCTACGGCATGGAATTGAACCGCGCGCTGGCCATCGTGGAAACCTATCTCTTTCCCCAGTTCATCTTGAATAAAATTTTCAAGCGGCCACCGACCCTCAACGCTTATCAGCTGGTGACCAAAGGGATCATATACGCAGCAATGGGTCCGGCACTCTTAAAAAACGGTCTCAAATGCGCCCTAAAAAAACAATAGGAGGAGATATCATGCTACCCAATTACTACCAGTTCTATTGTCCCGTCAAAATCCTCTCAGGCCAGTTGGCTGTCAGCAATATCCCTTTTGAAATGACGCTTCTGGGATGCAAAAGAGCCATGATTGTCACCGATAAAGGCGTCGTCAAGGCCGGGCTAATTGATATCGTTAAGTCGGCCTTTGCGGATTCTGATGTAAAAATAGGCCGCATTTTTGACGAGGTACCCCAGGACTCAAGCGACAAGGTCGCCAACCGCATTGCGCAAATGTTCAAAACCGAGCGGTGCGATTGCTTTATCGCCGTTGGCGGCGGGAGCGCTCTCGATTCCGCCAAAGGCGCCAATATTGTCCTGTCCGCGGACTCCGGTAATATCCTGGATTTTCAAGGGGCCGACAAAATTACCAGTGATCTGAAACCCCTCATTGCCATCCCCACCACAGCCGGAACCGGGAGTGAAGTGACAAAAGTGGCTGTTATTTACAATGAAACCACGGAAACCAAAATGAGTTTTGTCTCCGACAAGCTCTACCCCGACCTGGCCGTGATCGATCCCCGGATGACCTTGACCATGCCCCCCATGATTACCGCCGCCACCGGCATGGATGCCCTGACCCATGCGGTGGAAGCCTACACCTGCATTCAAAAGAACCCCATTGATGACATCTATGCCAAAACAGCCATTGATCTGATCCGCCGTTATCTGGTTCGCGCAACCGAAGACGGAAAAGACATGGAAGCACGGATGGGGATGGCCAACGGCGCCCTTTTTGCAGGAATTGCCTTTTCAAACTCCATGGTGGGGATGGTCCACGCCCTGGCCCATGCCCTGGGCGGCGTATGTCATGTGCCCCACGGGTTGGCCAACGCCATCCTTCTGCCATGGTGTCTTGAATATAACCTCCATAAAGTGCCTGAATATATTGCAGAACTTTCGGGGCTTCTGGGGGGGGCACGGGCTTACCTGGAGCCTCTGGAGCAGGCGGAAGAAACCATTTCCCTGATCCGGAACCTGTTGAAAAAACTGAACAGGATTTCAGGGATTCCCGAAAAATTACGGGATGCCAAAGTTGAGGAGGATCAACTCCCCGAAGCAGCCGAAGCAGCCATCAACGACGGTGCCCTGGTCTACAACCCGCGGGAGGTCTCTTATGAAGATGCACTCGGCGTTTATGGGAAGGCGTTTTGATCCGGCAGCCTTGACATTAAACGGTTGTTGATCTATTCTACTCAAAGAATTGAATTATTTGGTTAATTTCAGGAGAAACCCCTTGGGCATCACCATTGTACAAAAAAGCGATTTAAATCACCCCAAACCCAACCCCAAAGTGGCGCTGGTGCTTTCCGGCGGAGGGATTTCCGGTGGCGCTTTTAAGATCGGCGGATTAAACGCACTCAGCAGCTTCATGACCAATCGACAACTCAGAGATTTTGATATGTTCGTGGGGGTCAGCGTCGGCGCCATTATCGCGTCTTTTCTGGCCAACGGCGTTTCATCAAAAGATATGTCCGCCAGTCTGGAAGGACTTCCCGGCAGGTTGAACCCTATTAAAGCATGGGACCTTTACACCCCCAATCTTCTGGGTTTTCTTAAGATGCCTCCTCACATTCTCGGCCACATGATATCCATTGTACCCAAATCGCTCTGGGATATTCTGCAGTATAAAAATATTTTCAAGGAAGACTTTCGCAACCGGCTGACGAAAACAGTCCTGAAACCCACCTATAAAAACGTGGGGGATTTCCTTGCATATTGTCTTAAGGACGGCAACCCCGATGCTCAAAATCCCAACTGGCCCTGGCATTACTTGCCCAACGGCATTTTTACCACCCACCACTTTGAACGGGCCATCCGGAAAAACCTTGAAAAGCATGGGCTCCATAATGATTTTACAACCCTTTACAAAAAACGGAGAAAGGCTCTATATACCGTCTCCATGAACCTGGATTGTGCGCAACAGACGGTTTTCGGACATGATGAAATCAACACGGTTCCCATTTCAAAGGCCATGGAAGCGTCCATCGCCATTCCTTTTTTCTACAAGCCGGTTAACATTGACGGTGTGGATTATGTTGACGGCGCGGTAGTCAAAACCACCAACCTGGGTCTGGCTGTCGAAAAAAAAGCGGACCTCATTATCTGTTATAACCCTTTTCGCCCTTTCAATCTGGATCTTTTCTGCGAACAATGCGAAGGCAAAAAGGATAGGACCCGCATTGCTGAAGATGGCATCTATGCCATTTTCAATCAGGTCATGCGCACCATGCTTCATACCCGACTCATGCATGGTATTTCGTTGTATCGGAAAAATCCCGATTTCAAGGGTGATATCATTCTCATTGAACCCACGGAATATGACGATAAGTTTTTTGACATGAACCCCATGGGCTTCTGGGAGCGCCGTGTGGCCGCTAAACGGGGATACGATTCGGTCCGGCAGTCCATCAGCAAGGACTATCTGAAACTCAAGAAAATCCTCATGGCCTATGGCATAGAAACAAATCCCAAATTCAAAACCGCACCCGTAGAAGAAACGCTTTCAATGATCGCCACCTGCCCGGAACCGATGGCGGCCT
>ERZ889078.3446-NODE-3446-length-10465-cov-12.509510_pt1 | contig 10465 bp, 13 predicted proteins | sample MGYA00521266_ERZ889078 | MGnify/ENA primary metagenome ERZ889078 (study PRJEB32303, sample SAMEA104408618) | aquatic metagenome | biome: Brackish water; feature: Pelagic; material: water | place: Baltic Sea | collected 2014-06-16T06:34:00 | depth 76,534 m ... | reverse complement strand
AAGTTGTTAGTGCATAGGTGTTTGATTGTAAAATGCTTTCTACATTTTTTCTAGATAATAAATGTTTTGAAAGTTTCGTGTCGTTGGTAATTCCACTTAAATAAATTACTTGTTTTGCTGAAGTTTTTTCTATAAATTCCTTAAAATTTTGAGCGCATTTTTCTTCTAAGGAATGAAATTCGGTTGAAGAATTAGACATAGAATGTATTAAATAATAAGCAGCATCAATATCTTTAGGAATATTTGTTAATGTATCAGACTTTAAAAAATCAGCTTCAATAATTTCTATATGATTATCTTCCTCGTATTTAATGGTTCTAGAAGCATCTCTAACAGAGCAAACCACTGTATGTCCTTCATTTAATAATAATGGAATTAATCGTTTTCCAATATAACCAGTTGAGCCTGTGACAAGAATTTTCATATAGTTTAAATTATAGGTCTTTGATATTCAAAGCGTTGTTTTAAATTTGGTATTGCATAGCCATCCAAACCGTTAATTGCTGCAATTGTTCCTTTAGATAAATTAATAAAACCATCTTCTTCCAATAGATTTTCTTTAATATAGAGTCCTTGTATTTCTCCAATAACAAGTTTGGTGTTATTAGATTTTATATCATACTCTTCAATGTATTTCATAGATAATTGAATTGGACAATCTTTAACAAAAGGCGCATAAAAATGATCTTTGTACTCCGTTTCTAAATCTGTCACATCAAATTCTGAGATGTTTTTGTCATATTTTGCTGATGTATGATGCGCATCTTTCAATATTTTTTTGTGAATATGATTAATTGTAAAAAAACCAGTCTCCATTATATTTTCATAGGTATTTCTTAAAACTGTTGTTGGTCTCAAAAAAAAACCTAGCAAGGGTGGAGATGAGCCAATATGCGTAATTGAACTAAAGATAGCAACATTTGTTATATTTTCAATTGATTTTGTTGCAATTAAATTAGCTGATTTATATCCAGCACAACTATTGATAAGGTTTATTTTATATAAGTGCTCTAAAGAGTTGATTTCCTTTGTGTTGAAATAAACCATTAAAAGTTTTTAAAATTGTTGATTTTAATGCCTTTGGCTTTTAAATCGAACATTAAATTGTACAGTCCGAAAAAAGTTCTGTTGATGTATATGAAATGTTTAGAACCTCTGTTTCCATTCATGTTTTTAAGTTCTGTGCTTTTTGAATAACGTTCGCCTAAATCTGCAATTTGTTTAAAAAAATATGGATTGGAGAAATCGAATGTTTCTTCATGAAATGGTTGTGTAAATAAACTTAACATATCATAAAACATGGCTGTAAAAAAAGTTAATTCTTCTTCAGAGTCGTCATTTCTTAATATCTCTAACTCAAATAAGGTTTCTTTAAATAATTGAGTGTTGTTGATATTTTCCTTTTTCGCCAATTCAAAATATGGAATATAAAATTCATCTGGAATGGTTTTCATACAACCAAAATCTATTGCAATTAATTCAGTATTTTCTGAAATTAAAAAATTCCCAGGATGCGGATCAGCGTGTACCTTTTTTAACTGATGAATTTGATACATATAAAAATCCCACAAGGCTTGTCCTAATTTATTCGATTTTTCTTGGTCTGTATTATGTGCCGTAAATTCAGATAAATGTTCACCATGCATCCAGTCCATGGTAATAATTTTTTCTGAAGAAAATTCTTCATAGTATTTAGGGAATAGTAAATTAGGAATATGAGCACAAGCTGCTGAAATTTCTTTACTTTGTTTGATCTCTAAAAAGTAATTTGTTTCTTCAATTAGTTTGTCTTCAACTTCCTTAAAATATTTATCGGAATCTTTACCTTTAATGTTAAACATACTAATGGCAATAGGCTTTACCAAAGCTAAATCACTGGAAATGCTATTTGCAATGCCTGGATATTGAATTTTCACCGCTAAATTTTTACCATTTTTTGTGGCTTTATGAACCTGTCCAATACTTGCTGCGTTTACAGAATTAGAATTAAAAGTATCAAATAGTTCGTTTGGAGATTTTCCAAAGTATTTTTTGAATGTTTTTACAACCAAAGGGGCGGAGAGTGGTGGTACTGAAAATTGTGATAGCGAAAATTTTTCTACATAGGCTTGTGGTAAAATGCTTTTTTCCATACTTAGCATTTGGGCAACTTTTAAAGCACTTCCTTTTAGTTTTTTTAAACCATCATAAATATCTTCAGCATTGTTTTTATTTAAGCGTTCTTTAGCTTCAATTTCTGGATTTACCAATTTGTCACCATAATATTTTAAATAGTTTACGCCAACTTTTGCACCTGTTTGCATAAGTTTAGAAGCTCTTTGTATTTTAGAAACAGGAATTGTATCTATGCTTTTTATCATTATCTATAAATTTAAATTCATTTTTTCCTTGTACAAAAATTTACCAAAATCAATCATGCTTTTTAAAGGCGTTATAGAAATGATATCGAAACTAGTATTGATTGATTTTTCAATAAAAATATCGGTTTTTTCAAATGATATAGAACTATCATTTAGCCAAAATCGCAATGTAATTAAAAGCTGAACCCAAGCACTCTCCTGAATACTTTTTTGTTGAAACTGCGTGATGTTTTTCTGTTTAAAATCAATCGTTTCTATTTCAAGTCCGTTGATATAATGTACAAAGCTCTTTTTTAACTCAGAAAGTGTTTTGAGTTTGTTTAAATGATTTTTATTATCATTCAGCGCCATTAAAATATAGCTTCTGTTGGCCGAAAGATTTTCAAAAAAAGTAAAATAGAAACTTAATAATTTGTTTCGGGCATCAAATGTTGGGTATTCTTCACTGTTTTCTAAAGCTTGCATTGCATTGTTGAAGAACGTTTTGAAAATAGCTTTTTCAAGAGATTCAAAAGAACCAAAATAATTATAAAATAATGATTCGTCAAAATTGGAAGCTTTCGCAAATGCGTAAACTGATTTTGGTGATGATTCATTTTCTAACACATAGCTCATATAGCTTGAAATGATTTCGTTGTGTGATGTTTTTTTATTTTTTGCCATAATCTATTTTGTTTAATAAAATATTATATAAATTAAACAAAAAATAATATCACATCAAATAAATAGTTATAGTTAATAATTATTATACCATAGCTAAAAGATATAAGAATTATTTTAAAAAGTGTTTTGTTATGTTTAATATTGTATAAAATAAATTAAACAAAAAAATGAATTATAAATCAGCTGTTACTAGAAAGGAACATTTTAATTCGGCACATAGATTGCACAATGCTACGTGGTCTGATGAGAGAAACAAAAGTGTATTTGGTAAATGCAACAATCCAAATTTTCATGGTCATAATTATGAACTTGAAGTTAAAGTAATTGGACTTATTAATGAGGATACGGGTTATGTAATAGATACGAAAGAGTTATCGGATTTAATTAGAATGTACATTCTTGAAAAATTTGACCATAAAAATTTAAACTTAGATGTTGAAGAATTTAAAGATTTAAATCCAACTGTCGAAAATATTGCAATGGTTATTTATATGATTTTAAGACCTCTTATTGAGGAAAAATACGAACTAAAAATTAAACTTTATGAAACACCAAGAAACTTTGTTGAATTTCCCTATTAACGGAAATAAATTAAACGGTTTTTCGTTTGATGAAATAGGAGACGATCATTTATATACTGGAATTGAAACACCTTTAACTGAAGATGCTTTTTTGTTAAGTGATGAAGAAAAGAAAGAAAAAATAGCGAATCTTTTTGCTAAAATAATGGAAGTAATGGGGTTGGATTTAACCGATGACTCCTTAAATGGAACTCCTAAAAGAGTTGCTAAAATGTATATTGATGAAATTTTTTCAGGATTAAATCCTGCTAACAAACCAAAAATTGCATTGTTTGATAATAAATATCAATACAATCAGATGTTGGTTGAAAAAAATATTCAGTTTTATTCAAATTGCGAGCATCATTTTGTGCCAATTTTTGGTAAAGTACACGTGGCATATGTATCATCTGGAAAAGTTATTGGACTATCAAAAATTAACAGAATTGTACAATATTTTGCAAACAGACCGCAAGTACAAGAGCGTTTAACAAATCAAATTGCGAGAGAATTGGCTGCAATTTTAGAAACAGAAGACATTGCAGTAATTATTGATGCAAAGCATTTGTGTGTGGCTTCTAGAGGAATTAAAGATGATTCATCAGCAACAGTTACAAGTTTTTATGGTGGTGTGTTTAATTCACCTGAAAAAATTGTAGAATTTCACAATTATTTAAATTTATAGATTATGGGTTTAGTTGAAAAAGGAATTGAATTTGAGCAACGTAAAATTTCGTTAAAAACAACGAACGAACGTATTATAGCATCAAAAGAAGTAAAATCATTAATTTTAGGAATTAATGAAATATACAAAAAGACTAAAAATCCAGATTTAATGGATATCATGAAGCGTTTAACAGTAATAAAGCGAAAAATTGAGAAACGTTTAAAATTACAAATTACGATTTAAAACAGTAACAAAATGAAAATATTAGCGAGTATAGTCACCATTTTTAGTTTGTTTTTAACAAGCTATTTAATTACAAATAAATCAGATAAAATGAAATCAACAAATTCAATTTACGATATTTCTATAAAAAGTTTATCGGGTGAAAAAATAGATTTAGCTACCTTTAAAGGAAAGAAAATTCTTTTTGTAAACACAGCTTCAGAATGCGGATTTACAAAACAATATGCCGATTTGCAAAAATTGCACGAAACATACAAAGAAAAATTAGTTATAATTGGCGTGCCTTGTAATCAGTTTGGTGGTCAGGAACCAGGAAATGCTACGCAAATTCAATCTTTTTGTCAGGTTAATTATGGTGTTACTTTTTTAATGACTGAAAAGGTGGATGTGAAAGGAGATAACCAACATCCTTTATATAAATGGCTAACTCAAAAAGAATTAAACGGCGTAAAAAGTAGTTCTGTAAAATGGAATTTTCAAAAATACTTAATAGATGAAAATGGCAATTTTCTTGATTATTATTACTCAATTACAGGTCCTATGAGTAGTAAAATTACAAAACAACTGTAATGAAACAAATGATGTGGTTAGTCTTGTTTTTACTAATAAATTTTTCAGCGCTTGGTATTGGTAGTTGGCTAATGAATAGCGGCCCAACATCTAATTGGTATTTAACATTAAATAAGGCTCCTTGGACACCTGCTGGTTGGGTTTTTGGTATTGCTTGGACAATTATAATGGTCTGTTTTTCAATCTATTTGTCTTATTTAATGAGCGCAAAAGCTACTGATACGTTTTGGTTATTGTTTATCATTCAATTTGTTTTAAATGTATCTTGGAACTTCGTATTTTTTAATCAGCACGCCATTGGTTTTGGGTTGATATTAATTGTGTTGCTAACAATACTTATTGGATATTATTTGTTCAATTTTGTTGCTGATATGAAATTAAAATCACTTTTAATTCTACCTTATTTTTTATGGTTACTCATTGCAACTAGCTTAAATGCTTATTCTTATATAAAAAATTAAGGTTATGAAACGAGCATGCTAAAAAGTTTATCAGCAAATAAAATGACTGGTAGAGAACAGTATGTAACCATTAAAAAAAATAATATATATACATGAAATTTTCTTCAAAAGGAATTGTTTATCGTTTATCTTCAAAACAAAAATTGCCAATTTCAGTAGATCAGGCTTGGAATTTTTTATCCAACCCAAAAAATTTAAAAATCATTACTCCTAATTATATGAGTTTTGATATTATTTCTGGTGATGATAAGCCAATGTTTGCTGGGCAAATTATTCAATATATAGTTACACCAGTATTTGGTATTAAAACAAATTGGGTTACGGAAATAACTCAGGTGGTGGATAAAAAATATTTTGTGGATGAGCAACGATTTGGACCTTATGCTTTATGGCATCACAAACATTTTATAAAGCCTATTGAAGGAGGAGTTGAAATGGAAGATATCATAGATTATAAAGTTCCGTTTGGTTTTATAGGAAGAATGCTACATCCAATACTTGTAAAACCTAAGTTAACAGAAATATTTAACTACAGAACTACAAAATTAATTGAGTTATTTGGTTCGTTAAAGTAAAATTCAATGTTTTTAAAAATTATAATAATGTCAATAATAATAAGTAAGAGTATGCTCATTTTCAATTTTAATAAAACAAGTGTTATTTCTGATTGGAGGTTAGTGAATGATGTTGTTATGGGTGGTCGTTCAACAAGTGAATTCTATTTAAATGAAGAGGGTAATGGTGTTTTTACTGGAGCTGTATCTTTAGAAAATAATGGTGGATTTTCATTTTTACGCTATCGATTTGATGAAAAACATATTGAAGGCTTCAAAAAAGTTAGTATAAGATTAAAAGGCGATGGAAAAGAATATCAGTTCAGAGTAAAATCTAATAAATACAATCAAGAATCTTATAAAAAAATATTCAAAACAACTGGAGAATGGCAAACAATTGAAATTTTACTTTCAGAATTGCAGCCAACCTTTAGAGGCAGAGAGCTTAATATTCCTAATTTCTCTTCCAGTAAACTGGAAGAAATTGGTTTTTTAATAGGCAATAAAACGAATGAACAGTTTAAACTTGTTCTTGATGCTATAACATTGAACTAATTTTTAACAATTTTTTTTCTTTTATAGTTACATATAGTATATCAAAAATATAATTGGAATAATAATCCCAAGTAAAGTATAAATTCCACCACGCCCTATAATTCCTTTTTTTCCTTTTAACATAAATAATGATGTTAAAGCAAAAAGAATAAGTGCTGCTGCAAATGCATCTGAAAACCAAGTCCAAAGCCTATTTGGATTGTAGTGTAGATAATTTGATTCATAAAAAACAGAACGGCGTTTTAAGTATTCAGCCATTCCTTTTCCACTTTTTATATTTACAAATATTGAAGAACCTCCTTTTAAAAATATTTTCAGCGTATTAGCATTTGAATAATAATGACTTTTATAGTTTTCTCGAGAGTCAACTTTATCTAAAAGATTTAAAATATTATTTTTTAAAGAAGCCGTTTTTTCTAAATTTATAGAAGTTGTAAAATGATTTATTTCAACTTTATAATTAGGATTCCAATCGGCCATGTGATTTAAAGCTATACCTGAAATGGCATAAATTAATGTGGTTCCAATAAAAAAGAAACCAACATCTCTGTGGAGTATTCTACTCCATTTTCGCAAAAATTTCATTTGAAACATAAAATTACTTCACTTCAGTATGAGAAACATAATCTAACGAATAATTTGAAATATGGTCTGTATTGTTAGCTTTCATTTCATCTCTATATTTTTGAACGTGATTCTTTTTGGCTTTAAACTGCTCATCATTTGAAGTTCCTTCTGAATGACTTTTAATATTGTCTTCATCCATTTTTAAGCAGTAAGATTCATCAATTCTTTCTTCAAGAACAATACCAGTTAATTTTATTTCATTACCCATTAAGGCTTCATCAAATCTTTCTTCAGAAGTAATATGAACGCTTCCATTATCTGTAACTAACAATATTTTTTTGCCACCATGTTTGCATACGTGATCTACAATTCCTTGAACGGTAACTTCTTTGTTGATATAATTACCAGCTTTTGTATCAAATTCACTTAGGGCTAATGTGGGTGTTTCAATAGTTTCTGTTTCTATTACTTCTACAGCTTTTTTGTTTTCAGTTTTACAAGAAATTATTGAAATAATTAAGACTAAAAAGAATGCAATTTTTTTCATGTTTAAATTTTTAAATTAGATAAGTAATTTTGTTTTAATTAACCACTAATTTAAAATTGTTTTGACTTTAAAAAGATGATTAAAATCAGGAAATGAACATTCGTTATGTTACTTAAGTAGCTTTAATTGCTTAATAAGTAGATTATTAGTTATTTAAAATTGTTAATGCAGTTTTAATTCCTATTCCAGTTTCAAAAGAATAATTACAAGCAATCAAACTACTTTCAATGGCTCCTATAGTTGCTAAAATATCATTGTTATTTACACTTCCCATATGACCAATTCTAAAATATTGAGTTTTATGTGAAGGAAGTAAACCGCCAGCTAAAATGATATCATTATTTCCAACGTGTTTTAGAAAAGTGCTTCCATCTATATTTTCAGGGTAATAAACAGCTGTTAATGTATTTGCAGAAATATTTTTATGAACAGGTAACAGTTTTAAGCCTAAAACTAACATGGCTTCACGAAAAGCTGTTGCTATTTTTTTATGTCGCAAAAATCTAGTTTCCATTCCTTCTGAAACAATGTGCTGTAAACTAACCTCTAATGCAGTAATTAAATTAACTGGAGGTGTACCAAAATAGGAAGGATTTTTACTTTCATAAGCTTTCATAATTGGTAGCCAATGGGTGAAATCTGCATAATAATTTTGAACTGGTGTTTTTCTGTTTTTAAAAACATCCATTGCCTTTTCAGAAATCATTAATAAAGCTAATCCTGGAGGAACTCCAATAGCTTTTTGTGAAGCGGTAAGCACAACATCAATTTTCCAATTATCTTGATTAATTTCTTCTCCTGCAACTGAACAAACACCATCTAAAACTGTTAACGTATTGTATTTACTTCCAAGTTTTGCTATTGGTTCAGGATTAACCAAAACTCCAGTTGAAGTATCAACATGAGTCATCGTTAATAATTTGTAATTTTTGGTAGAAAGTTCTTTTTCAATAGTATTTAATGAAACTATATTACCAACATCAGTAGTTAAAATAGTTACATTAGCCCCGTACCGTTTACAAATATCTGCATATCGCTCTCCAAAATATCCAGTAGAAATAATTAGTACATTGTCATTTGGTTCAATTAAATTAACCACAGCCATGTCCATTGCCAACGTTCCTGATCCTGCCATAATAAATGGTTGGCCAGTTGGACTTTGCCAAACTGTTCGCATTAATTCTAAAGAATTTCCAAATGTTTCTATAAAACTGGGAGCTACATGGCTATCTGTAGGAGCTCCTAAAGCTTGTAATACTTTTGGTTCAAATTCAATTGGGCCGGGAATCATTAATAACTTTCTACCTTTCATTTATTTAGATTTTTTAGAAATTCTAAAGTACAAAAGAAAAACCATCTTTTAATAAAAAAGATGGTTTTTGAAATTTTTAATAATAAGATAATTTACACTTTTAAATTTAATAATTACATTGAAGGTAAATCTCCATCACCCTTACTTGGTAAGTTGCTATAACCCATCAAATATTCGTCTACCTTTTTAGCAGCTTCTCTTCCTTCTGAAATTGCCCAAACAATTAAAGATTGCCCTCTCCGCATATCGCCAGCAGTGAAAATATGAGGTATATTAGTTTGGTAATTGGTTGATTTATAATTACTTCTATCGTCAACTTCAACTCCAAGTTGAGTGCTTAAAGTAGTTTCAGGACCTGTAAAACCAAGTGCCAATAAAACTAAATCACATGGCCAAATTTTTTCAGTACCAGAAACTTCTTTTAACATTGGTCGTTGTCCATTTTCATAAATCCACTCTACTTGAATTGTTTTTAAAGCAGTTAATTTTCCATTAGCATCGGCTATAAATTCTTTGGTATTTATTAACCAATTTCTATCACAACCTTCTTCATGTGAAGTGGATGTTTTAAGTTTTATAGGCCAAAACGGCCATGGTGTACTTTCGCTTCTGCCAATAGGTGGTTTTGGCATTATTTCAAAATTTGTAACAGATGTTGCACCATGGCGATTTGAGGTTCCTACACAATCTGAGCCAGTGTCACCACCACCAATTACAATAACATTTTTATTGGTTGCTAAAATATCTTCTTCACAAAATTTAATATTTGAATTTCTTTTATTTTGTTGTTTCAAAAATGTCATTGCTTGGACAACTCCTTTTGCGTTAATACCTTCAATTGGTATACTTCTACGTTGCGTTGCTCCACCACACAATACAACAGCATCAAATTTATTTAATTTTTCTACTGAATAATTTACACCAACATTTACATTGGTATAAAATTCAATACCTTCTTCTTTTAAGATTGCAATTCTTCTATCAATAATTTCTTTTTCTAATTTAAAATTTGGAATTCCGTAACGTAATAATCCACCAATAGCATCATCACGTTCAAAAACCGAAACTAAGTGTCCAGCTCTGTTTAATTGTTGTGCCGCAGCTAAACCAGCAGGTCCTGAACCAATTACTGCTATTTTTTTTCCGGTTCTTATGGAAGGTTGTTGTGCAACAATCCAGCCTTCCGCAAATGCTCTTTCAACAATATTTTTTTCAATATTTTCAATTGAAACAGGATCAGCTATAATTCCTAAAACGCATGATTGCTCACAGGGAGCAGGGCATAAGCGTCCTGTAAATTCAGGAAAGTTATTGGTAGTGTGTAAAATCCAAGATGCTTTTTTCCATTCACCTCTATGAACCATATCATTAAAATCTGGAATTAAATTTCCAAGTGGACATGCGCT
>ERZ889078.3442-NODE-3442-length-10472-cov-6.916579_pt1 | contig 10472 bp, 2 predicted proteins | sample MGYA00521266_ERZ889078 | MGnify/ENA primary metagenome ERZ889078 (study PRJEB32303, sample SAMEA104408618) | aquatic metagenome | biome: Brackish water; feature: Pelagic; material: water | place: Baltic Sea | collected 2014-06-16T06:34:00 | depth 76,534 m ... | reverse complement strand
CGGCAGCCCTGATCATCGCACCGACGCGGGAACTGGCGCTTCAGGTCGCGCGGGAGCTGGAATGGCTTTACGGCGAGGCGGGGGCCAAGATTGCCACTTGTGTGGGTGGCATGGATTACCGCACTGAAAAGCGGGTGCTGGACCGGGGCGCACATATCGTTGTGGGCACGCCGGGGCGTTTGCGCGACCATATCGAGCGGCGCTCGCTTGACCTTTCGGGGCTGAAAGCGGCGGTGCTGGACGAGGCGGATGAGATGCTCGACCTCGGGTTCCGCGATGATCTGGAGTTCATCCTGGGCCAAGCGCCGGAAGACCGGCGCACGCTGATGTTTTCGGCCACGGTGCCCAAGGCGATTGCGGAGTTGGCCAAGGAGTTCCAGAACGATGCCTTGCGGATTGCAACGGCGGGCGAGGCCAAGCAGCATGTCGATATCGAATACCGTGCGCTTTCGGTGCAGGTACGCGACCGGGAACATGCGATTTTCAACCTGCTGCGCTTTTACGAGGCGCAGGCTGCGATTGTGTTTTGCAAGACGCGAGCCAATGTGAACCATCTTATGGCGCGGATGGGCAACCGGGGTTTTGCGGTTGTGGCGCTGTCGGGGGAATTGAGCCAGCAAGAGCGGACGAATGCGCTTTCGGCGCTGCGTAGCGGGCGTGCGCGGGTGTGTATCGCGACGGATGTTGCGGCGCGGGGCATTGATTTGCCGGGGCTGGAACTGGTGATCCATGCGGATTTGCCAAGCAATTCCGACACATTGCTGCACCGCTCAGGCCGGACCGGGCGTGCGGGATCCAAGGGCGTATCAGCGCTGATCGTGGCCCCGTCGGAGTTCCGTAAGGCGCAGCGCTTGTTGCAAGGTGCCAAGGTTGTGGCGGAATGGGGTGCAGCCCCTTCGGCGGAGGAAGTGCAGGAGCGCGACGATCAGCGTATTATGGAGCATCCGGCGCTGGGCCCGAATGATGGCGAGAATAACGTTTTGGCGCAGGGGCTTTTGGAGCGGTTTGGGGCAGAGCAGGTTGCGGCGGGATTTGTGACCCTATGGCGTCAGGGGCGGTCTTCGCCCGAGGTGCTGTCGGATGTGGCCAACCCCGGCGAGCGGCCTGAGCCGAAGCCGCGCGGAGAGTTTGGGGCCTCGGTCTGGTACACGGTTTCGGTGGGGCATACCGGGCGGGCGGAAGCGCGCTGGTTGTTGCCGAAGATCTGTGAAGCCGGTGGGATTACCAAGGACGGGATTGGCGCGATCCGCGTGCAGCATGATCTGACCTATGTGCAGATTGGCAAGGCCGTGGCGGATAAGTTTGGCGCAGGTGTGGCACTGGAAGAAGGCGTGGAGATGCGCCGGATGGAGGGCGAGCCAGAGTTGGACCGTCCTGAGCGCGCCCCGCGCCCCGAGCGGGCACCACGGGCTGAGAAGCCTGCCTATAAGGCGAAGCCTTCGCGCTTTGTGGAAGATGACGCGCCCTTGCCAGAGCGCAAGCCCTATACCAATCGCGATGCACCACCCAGAGCCGCCCCGAGGTCTGAGCCAAGAGCTGAGGCCGCGTGGAGTTCGGATACAGGCACGCCCAGGGGCTATGAGCCGCAGGAAGGCAAGCGCCCTTATGCAGAGAAAAAGCCCTATGCCAAGGCTGATGCGGGCAAGAAACCCTATGCCAAGCCAGATGGTGAGAAGAAGCCTTTCGCCAAGCGCGCTGATGGCGATAAAAAGCCATGGGTGAAGCGCGAAGAGGGTGATGGCAAGCCGTGGGAAAAACGCGATGCTGCCCCGCGCAAGCCTTATGCCAAGAAGCCGGATGCGGCGGACGCGCCCAAGCCCTATGTGAAGCGGGAATTTGGAGCCCGGCGCGACGACGGGGCAAAGCCCTATGCGCCGCGCGGAGCTTCGCCTGAGGCGGGTGGCGAGCGCAAGCCGCGTTGGAAGGATGATGCTTCTGGCCCGGCCAAGCCGCGCTCTGCCGGGTTCAAGAGCCAGGGCGGAGGCAAGCCTGCCGCCGGTGGCGAAGGACGGCCTGCGCGGGCGGCGGGGTTCAAATCCCACAGCGGAGAAGGCAAGAGCTTTGGCAAGCCGGGCGGCAAGCCAGGGGGTGGCAAGCCGTTTGCCAAGCCTGCAAAGCCAAGAGCCAACCCGACGGACACCAGCAAGCGCTTTGTGCCGCCGAAAAAGGGCTGATTAGATTTCTTAGTGATGATTGGAGGCCCGGTGTTATGCGCCGGGCCTTTGTTCTTGTCGGGCGCAAACGGCGTTTCGGGTTAAGATCGGAACAGAGCTCTTTGCCTATCCATCAACAGAAAGCTGATTTTGGGCGCGCGCTCTGATCTGCCATGTCTAACGCGAACCTGAAATATTCTATTGGCTGACGGCCGGGGCGCTGCCCTGGACCCCCGGATATTTTTTCCAAAGAGAACGGGGGGTATGGGCGGGATGAGCGGCGCGGCATTTGGCAGGACAGGGAGCGCGCTTTATTGTGGGTTCAGGCGACGTTGGCGGTTTGATCTTCGATGATGGGCAAGACCCCTGCCGGTCGATGGGACATGAGCGCGCTGGCTATCGCTGTTTTGCGCAAGGGTTTGGTAAGGTATTTGTCGATCCCGGAGGCGAGGATGGAAGTATCATCACCCTCCATCGCATGGGCGGTGAGCGCGACGATGGGGACGTGGTTACCTTTGCCCTGTTCAAGGGCGCGAATGGCGAGGGCGGCGGTTTTGCCATCCATTTCCGGCATGGAAATATCCATAAAGATCAGATCGGGTTGGAAGCTCTTAAACAGATCCACCGCCTCATGCCCGTTGTTGGCGAAGGTCAGCTCAATTTGCATGTCTTTGACCATTTTGCGGAAGACGAGCTGATTGGTGCGATTGTCTTCGGCGGCGAGGACGCGCATCAGACGACGTGTGCCGGGATCCGCTGGGCGTGGTGATGCGGGGTGCGGAGCGGCTGACGGAGGCGCGGTGAGATCGCGCAGGCGGCGGTAAAGCTCGGAGCGCAGAAGCGGCTTTTGCATCACTGCGGCAAGATGTGTGGCCCCGGCCCCATCGCGCGCGGCGGCGGGGTTGGAGGAGAACAGCACAATCGGCAGGGAGTGCCCAGCCTCGCGCACTTTCTCGGCCAGTTGCAACCCGTTCATTTCGGGCATTTCATGGTCGGTGATCAGTACGTCATAGGCGCTGTCTTGTGCCAGTTCGGTCAGAACATCCGCGCCAGAACGGCAGAGTTTAACCTCCATGCCGCAGGTGACGAGTTGGCGTTCCAGAATGGTGCGGTTGATGAACTGATCATCCACCACAAGCGCGCGTTTCAAGGTGACAGGCACTTGCGTCGCAATTTGATCTTCGGCCACGGGCAGGGAAACGCGGAAGCCAAAGCATGAACCTTTGCCATATTCGCTATCGACCCAAACTTCTCCGCCCATGCGTTCGATCAGTTGTCGGGTGATGGCAAGACCAAGGCCGGTGCCTTCGAACTTGCGGTTTGCCGCCGATTCCACCTGATTGAACTCGCCGAATATATGGTCGAGTTGATCGGCGGGGATACCGATGCCGGTATCTTCGACCGATATGTGAAGCTGTTGGTTGCCGGGCTCGGTCTCAATCCCGACGATGCGGATCAGAACATGGCCACTCTCGGTGAACTTCACCGCATTACCGACGAGGTTTGTCAGCACCTGCCGCAGCCGACCTGCATCGCCGATGAAACGGGTGGGGAGGAACATATCAAAATCGATCATCAGATCGAGGCCACGCTCGCGGGCGCTGGGTTGCAGCAGCATTGCAATTTCATGGATCAGACGTTCCAGATCAAATGGTTCGGGGTTAAGCGTCAGACGCTCCGCCTCGATCTTTGAATAGTCCAGAATATCATTGATGATGACCAGAAGCGCCTCGCCGGAGGAGCGGATGGTCTCGGCGAAAAGCCGTTGTTCTTCGTTCAACCCGGTATCGCAGAGCAATTCGGCCATGCCGACAACGCCGTTCATCGGGGTTCTGATTTCATGGCTCATATTGGCCAGGAAGGCGGATTTGGCGCGATTGGCGGCCTCGGCGGCTTTGCGGGCCTCATCCAGAGCGGCCTGTTGTTCCTTTTGGTGGGTGATATCGACGCGCAGGCCGACGCGACCACCGTCGGGGGTGGGTTGTTCGTGCACGCGCAGCCATGTGCCATCGGAAAGCTCCTGTTCCAGAATGGTTCTGGGGTCCTGATGGCGGTCCACCCGTTCGCGCAGCCACTCCTCCTCACGTCCGAGGGCTTCTTTATACTGGCCGTTTTCAATGCCGAAGCGCAGGATATCTTCGAACCGGGCGCCCGGCACCATGGCTTCGGCGCTTTGATGATAGATCTCGCGGTAGCGCTGGTTGCAGGCCAAAAGCTTGTCATCGCGGTCAAACAGTACGAAACCGTCGGGGATTGCCTCTAGCGCGGCCCAGATGCGCATTTGTTCGGTGATATTAAGCACAACGCAGACCATATCGCCATCGCGCGCGCGTCGGTCCACAAGGCGGATCCATTGACCGCTGGCGGTCTGGACCACCTCTGGCTCAATCTGGTCGCCGTCCCATCGGGCGAGCATGCGGGCGATCCAATCGGCAGGTTCGGTATCACCGATATCGACCATCCCTTCTTCTGCCGCGAGTCTCAGGATTTCAGCATAGGGCGTGCCGGGGCCGACATTATACTTGAGATAGGGATTGAGATAGGCGTGATTGGCAATCAAGAGCTTTTGATCGGGATCAAACACGGCAAAGCCGCCATGTAGCGCATTAACCGAGTCACGTAGGCGGCGTTCGGAGATGACAGCGCTGGTATGCGCCGCCTCCAGATCTGCGAGAAAGCGGGAGTTCTGGCCCTTGAGGGTTTGCGCCTCCGTCAAAGCGGCCTTGGTGACGTGGCGCTGTTCGACGATCTGATCAGACAGATTGCGTGCGTGGAGCGCCAGCTTTTCATTGGCGGCGAAGAGTTCACGTTGCTTTTGTTCAAGCAAGCGCTCGGCGGCAAGCCTTTTTCGCCGCTCACTTGCCAACCTGTCTACTATATCCATAGATGCGCCAACCACTGCTTATTGCGTCCTGCGGAAATGCGGTGCGTTCTGCCCCGACCTTTGGCGACATTGAGCGAACAAGATGAAGCGATGGTTAATGTAGTTGCGGTTTAGGGCAGTAACCTTGCCTTTGGCGGGCGGGTCGTGGCAGGCTTGGGGTGAGATTGTGGGCCGTCGGCTTCATGCGAAGAGGGGTTCCTCCGGTACGCAGAGCGGGCTGTCAGGGCAGGCGATGGCGAGAGGAAATCTATCATGATGCATTTCAAACGGTTTGGTTTTGGGGCGGTATTGGCCAGCCTTTTGGCGGTTGCCCTGCCCGGCGCGGCTGTGGCGCAGGAGTTGGTGCCTGAAAAGCGCTTTGTGATGACGCGGGACGCTGATTTGCCGGGGGGCGATATTGCCTCGATGTTCAATACTGTGCTGGAGGCCTGCCAGAAGGCCTGTTTGTCCAACAATTCCTGCACGGCCTTTACCTTCAATGCGCGCAATGGCTCGTGTTTTCTGAAGGAAAACCCCGGTCCGCCTGCCGATTATGCCGGGGCGTTTTCGGCCTATGTGGTGACGTCGGCGCCCGGCGTGGGTGCGATTGCCACGGCGCGGGCTGCGGATTTGGCGTTTTTGCGGCCCGACGACCTTTCGGGTGCGCGGGATCTGGCCGAAGGGTTGGCCGCACGGCATCTGACCGGGCCGTGGAGCGCGCAGGAGCATTTGGCAGCAGCCGCGGCGCAGGAGGCCAACGGCAATCTGTTGCGGGCCAGCGCCTTTGTGGGTGCGGCGCTGAACATCACTGATGCGGCGGCCGATTGGGTGGAATACGCGCGATTGCTGAAAGCGGCGGCGCGCCGGGATGAAAATGCGCGCCAAGAGTTGGAGGCGCGGGCGTTTCTGGCCACGATCAACGGTTATCTGCGCACGGGCAATCCGGGGATGCGCCACACGCTGTTGGCAGAGATGGCGGAATTGTTGGAAGCGCGGGGCCGTGGGCGCGATATGGTGCCTGCTTTGCGTTTGGCGCAAGAGGTGCAACCGCGCGACGACACCGAAATGGCGCTCGACAATGCGATTGCGAAATACGGGTTTCGGGTGACAGAGCATGACGTGCAATCGGATTCTGCGCGCCCAAGGATCTGCGCGCAGTTTTCCGACCAATTGGCAAAGACGGGCGTGGATTTTGAGAAGTTCGTGCAGATGGATGCGCCGGGCCTGACGGTGGAGCGCGCGGGCGATGCGATGCTGTGCGTGGACGGCGTGAGCCATGGCGCGCGCCACACGCTGACTTTCCGCGCGGGCATTCCGGCGGCGGATGGGCAGGTGACGTTGAAGCCAGTGACGATCACCGCTTATGTACGCGACCGCTCGCCTGCGGTGCGCTTTGCGGGGCGGGCTTATGTATTGCCGAAGGTTGGCGAAGGTGCAGCACTTCCGGTCGAATCGGTGAATGCCGCGAAGGTGGATTTGACGCTGTTTCGGGTGACAGATCGCAACATCCTGCGGGCCATTCAGGGTGATTATTTCGGTGAGCCGATGCCCTATTGGCGCGAGGATGATTTTGCGCGCGGTGTCGGTGCGCAGATTTGGAAGGGCGAGGCTGATCTCGCGGTGGAGGTGAACCGCGATATGGTTACGCGCTTGCCGATGGCCGAGGCTTTGGCGGGCCAAGGCGCAGGGATTTTCGCGTTGCGCGCGCAGATACCGGGGCGGAGTAGCGATGAGCTGGCCCCGGCGTGGCAGTGGTTTGTTGTTTCTGACCTTGGGATTAGCAGCTTAAGCGGGATTGACGGTTTGCATGTGGTGGTGCGCAGCCTTGGTTCGGCGGGCGCAAAGCCGGGGGTTTCGGTGGAGTTGCTGAGCCGCAGCAATGAAATATTGGGCACGGTGCAGACCGATGCGCAGGGTTACGCGGTGTTTCCTGCCGCCTTGACGCGCGGCATGGGTGGCCTTGCCCCCGCGATGTTGGTGGCCAAGGAGGGCGAGGCGGATATGGCCTTCCTGTCCTTGACCGACCCGGAGTTTGATCTTTCGGACCGGGGCGTGGAGGGGCGTGAGTCAGCGCCGCCGATTGATGTGTTTGTCACCACGGATCGCGGCGCGTACCGGGCTGGGGAAACGGTTTATGTCGCGGCACTGACGCGGAATACGGAAGCGGCGGCGATTGAAGGCCTTGCCCTGACCGCAATTGTGAAGCGCCCCGACGGGGTGGAATATAGCCGTGCGCGCGCCGAGGATGCAGGCGGAGGCGGGCATGTGTTTGCCTTGCCGATTGCCGGAAGCGCCCCGCGTGGGCTGTGGCGGCTGGAGTTGCGGGCCGATCTTGAGGCCGCACCCTTGGCGGCGAAAACTTTCCTTGTCGAAGATTTCTTGCCGGAGCGGATTGATTTCACGCTGGCGCTGCCTGATGGCGCGCTACGTCTGGGCGATGCGCCGGAAATGGTGCTGGAGGCGAAATATCTGTTCGGTGCGCCGGGGGCTGATCTTGCGATTGAGGGCGATGTGATTTTGCGCGCGGCCAAGGGTTTGGCGAAGTTCCCCGGCTATCAGTTTGGCCGCGAGGATGAGCCGTTCAACACCCGGATCGAAGGCTTTGGCGGGCAGGTGACGGATGGTGAGGGCCACGCGGTCTTTGCGCTGAGCATGCCTGAGGCCGATGATCCGGCGCGGCCTTTGGAGATGGTCGTGGTGGCGCGGGTTGCCGAAGGGTCGGGCCGCCCGGTGGAGCGGCGCTTGACGCGCACTTTGCAGCCTGCCGCTGCGATGATTGGCGTGAAGCCGCTGTTTGACGGCGTGGTTGGCGAAGGCGCGGATGCGCGCTTTTCGGTGTTGGCCGTAGGGCCGAATGAGGTCGCGGTGCCGATGGCTGTGACGTGGGAGCTGTCGCGGATCGAGACGCGGTATCAGTGGTATCAGGAATATGGCAGCTGGTATTGGGAACCTGTGACCAGCCGCGAGCGGGTGGCGGATGGCCGCGCCGACCTTGGGGCTGCACCGCTGGAGATTTCTGGCGCGGTGACCTGGGGGCAGTATGAGTTGAGCGTGGAGCAGGCCGATGGCGGCGCTGCCGCGACCACGCAGCAGTTTTATGCCGGGTGGTATGCGCCTGCGGATGTGACGAGCACGCCCGATACGCTAGAACTTTCGCTGGACCAACCCGCCTATAAGCCGGGCGATGTGGCGCAGTTGCGCATTGTGCCGAGGGCTGCGGGGACTGCGCTGATCTCGGTTTTGTCCAATCGGTTGGTGACGATGAAAATGGTGGAGGTCGCGCAAGGCGAGAACGTGATCCCGCTGGAGGTGACGGCGGAATGGGGTGCGGGGGTTTATGTGACTGCCTCCGTTCTGCGACCGATGGATGTGGCGGCGGGGCGTAACCCGGCGCGGGCCTTGGGCCTTGCCCATGCCAGCATCGACCCCGGCGCAAAGGCGCTGAGCGCTGTGGTGGAAGTCGCGGCGGAAGTGGCGCCGCGCGGCCCGATGGAGGTTGCCGTGAAACTGGAAGGCGTGGCAGCGGGCGATACCGCCTATGCCACAATTGCGGCGGTGGATGTGGGGATTTTGAACCTGACCTCTTTCGCATCGCCCGATCCGAAGGGGCATTATTTTGGCCAGCGCAAGCTGGGTGTTGGCATCCGCGACATTTACGGGCGGTTGATTGACGGGCTGAATGGCGCGCCGGGGGTGGTGCGTTCGGGCGGGGATAGTGCCGCACAGGCCCGGCTGGAGGCCCCGCCCCCGACAGAAGAGCTGGTGGCCTATTTCACCGGGCCGGTGGTTGTGGGCGCGGATGGTTATGCCCGCACCACGTTTGACATGCCGTCTTTCAACGGCACGGTGCGGGTGATGGCGGTTGTCTGGTCGTCCGGCGGTGTGGGGCAGGCAGAGGCCGATGTGCTAGTGCGTGACCCGGTGGTGGTGACGGCAAGCGTGCCGCGCTTCATGGCGCCGGGAGACGAGAGCCGTTTGTTGCTGGAGGTGGTGCATGCCAAGGGGCCTGCGGGCCGGATGGGGCTGGATGTGACGGCTGCCGGAATGCGACTTGGTGATGTGCCTTCGGGGTTTGATCTGGCCGTGCAGGGCAAGGCTGTGTTTTTGGTGCCGCTGATTGCCGGGGATGAGGGCTTGCAGACCATCACGGTGGGGCTGACCACGCCGGATGGGCGGCAGCTTTTGAAAACGCTGACGATTCCGGTGCAGCGCAATGACCCGGAGGTGGCGCGCACGACGCGGCTGGATTTGGCGGCGGGGGCGACGTTTACGCTGGATCAGGTGGCGTTTGATGGGTTTGCGCCGGGCTCGGGGTTGGCCACCATGGCCGTGGGGCCGATTGCGCGGCTGGATGCGCCGGGGCTGCTGGCAGCTTTGGATCGCTATCCTTACGGCTGCACCGAGCAGATTACCTCACGCGCGTTGCCGTTGATTTACTTTGATCAGGTGGCGCAGGCGATGCAGTTGAAGGGGGCAGAGAATATCAGCACCCGGATTTCCCAAGCTGTGGCGGAGGTGCTGACCAATCAATCCTCGGAAGGTGGGTTTGGCCTTTGGAGGCCGGATCAGGGCGATGCATGGCTTGATGCTTATGTGACCGATTTCCTGAGCCGCGCGCGGGCGCAGGGCCACGATGTTCCGGGTACCGCTTTCCGCTCGGCCTTGGACAATTTGCGCAACCGTGTGAACTATACCGCCGACTTCGATGAGGGTGGTGAGGCGCTGGCCTATGCGCTGATGGTTCTGGCGCGCGAAGGCGCGGCCTCAATCGGCGATTTGCGCTATTACGCTGATGTGAAGGCCGATGCCTTTGCCACGCCGATTGCGCAGGCACAATTGGGGGCGGCGCTGGCCAGCTATGGCGACCAGCGGCGGGCGGATGCAATGTTTGCCAAGGCGGGCGCGCGGATTGCGGCTTACCAGAGCCTGGATGAAGCGCAGATTTATCGCACCGATTATGGCACCAGCCGCCGCGATGTGGCGGCGGTGCTGACGCTGGCGGTGGAGGCCGGGTCCGATGTGCTGGACCGTGAAGCGCTGGCCGTGGCCTTGCGGCCGGGGGGGCGCAGCCTTTCAACGCAGGAGGCGACATGGACGCTGCTCGCGGCCAATGCGCTGATTGACAGGCCCGGAACCGAGGGCATTACGCTGAACGGTGCGGCGGTCGATGGGCTGTTGGTGCGGGTGCTGAGGGCGGGGGATGCGCAGCCGGTGGCGGTGGTGAACGGCTCGGGCAAACCCACGACCCTGACACTGACGGCTTATGGCGTGCCAGACGTGCCGGGGCCTGCAATCGGCAATGGCTATGCCATCACGCGCAGCTATTTCACGGATGCTGGCGTTCCGGTGTCACTGGCGAATGGTGTTGCAGCGGGGGCGCGGCTGGTTGTGGTGCTGGAGGCGGTGCCATTCGGGACCGCCGAGGCGCGGCTGATGGTGGCGGATCCGCTGCCAGC
>ERZ889078.3441-NODE-3441-length-10473-cov-159.530332_pt1 | contig 10473 bp, 7 predicted proteins | sample MGYA00521266_ERZ889078 | MGnify/ENA primary metagenome ERZ889078 (study PRJEB32303, sample SAMEA104408618) | aquatic metagenome | biome: Brackish water; feature: Pelagic; material: water | place: Baltic Sea | collected 2014-06-16T06:34:00 | depth 76,534 m ... | reverse complement strand
TTAGATACTTCATATCATACGCCAATTCTGCAGTGGGTCGCCAGGGGCTCGAACCCTGGACCTGCGGATTAAAAGTCCGTTGCTCTACCAACTGAGCTAGCGACCCGATTAGGACACAAAACAGGAGTCGAAAATCGTCCAAAGCGTTGTACTGACCTGAAGAAGATCGTACCCGTTATCAATTGATATTCATAAAGTTGTGGTTAATTACTCATGAACAACAGTGCCAAATCGGCCGCAGCTGCCTTCGAAGCCCAAGACAGCACTCATGATGCGTCTAAAAATCACTTTTGTAGAATATTCTCAAAATAATCATCAAAGAGATTCGCTGAAAGCTTCGCACCTTCTAGTGAAAGGTGATCATCATCAAAATACAGCCACCCTGCATCAGAAAATCTCTTACACAGATCATTACTGCAAAACAATGGACTCAGATCCATCGTAGTGATTTGATTTTCTCGAGCCCATTCGCCCAAATCATCTGATGCAAATTTGTCTGTTACCACCATTTTTGACTGGGGAAAGGACTTCGGTGGATAATAACGAGGGAACAACAATGGGAGCCTCACCATAAAGCGACTTTTGTCTGGAAACACGGGGGTATTTTCAATTAGTAGAACATTTGGCGTGATTAACCTAAGTTTTGCCAATGCATCTCTTAAGTCAATCTGCGATGAATCAGCCTTTACGAATTGGGAAACAATAATCACTGAAGGTTTTTGCTTTTGCGCCCAACCCAAAATATCTATGTTTTGTTCGATACATCGATCTGGGAGTGAATTCTTGAAACTTTGCTTAAATTGAATCGCACATGAACCCTTGTTCCATACGGCAGTATTCCAAGAGCGATTAGCAGCTACATCAATAACTGTTTGAGATATATGTGTTGCATGTGAGTCGCCTATTAAAAGAACAGTTTGCCTTGCTCCCGATATCGCAACCAAACATGGCTCCGAGAGATCGCCGATACCAGAGCAACCTGAGCGAAAGTTAAATGCTCCCTGTGGAGGCTGAATGTTTTGCTCTATCCCCCAATATTGGTTCCTTGACCCAATATCAATAAGCAACAGAATCGAAAATGGTATTAGAAGTGCTGCAAAGCAAACGTTAAAAATAGTCCTTTTCAACCCGGCACTGCTCATCCACCCTTTACGAAACCTCTGTTCCACTTTGGCGTAACCCAACCCTCCAAAGAAAAAGGAAAGTGCTACCGCTCCAAGAATTGCAAAGATTTGATTTCTTCCAGTACCTAAAATTGGACTTGGAGAATATCTGACCAAATAAAGTAGTGGCATATGGATTAAATAAATCGAATAGGAGCGATTCCCAATCCATTCCATATTTCTGATAACAAAATTAGGAAGTAAATCAAAACATTTATAAATAATCGCTATCAAACTAGAGATCGAAATCAATACAGATCCTGTTATTTGTGACATTGAAATTTGAGAAAACAACAGCATAAGTAGAATAACCATTGAACAAATCTTTATGAATCTATTTGTGTTCAGTTTGATCGCTCGCTTTGTACTAACAAAGAAATATGCAAAGCCGCCAAGAGCGAATTGCCATACTCGATCCAATGTTGAATAGAAAGAAAACTGAGATGCCAAGTTGATACCAAGTCTTGAATAGAGAGGCTCGAGCAAATTGGGATTAAGAAACGAAATAAAACTGAAAGCAGAGAAAAGCAAAAAAACTAAGAACAAATAGAGGTTTCCCCTAATTCGTCTTATCAAAAATGGCGCAAGAAGAAAAGGTAAGAAAATATAAAATTGCTGCTCTACAGCTAATGACCAAGTGTGAACCAATGGATTTGGATTCGGAGAAAAATAGTCTTGAGAATACAAGTATGCCCCAAAATTTCCCCCAAATAGGAGTGTTGAAATTCCCTGACGTGCAAACCGTTCGTGATCGTCGGGACTTCCTAGTAGCAATATGAGCACCGATGAAAACCCAAGCATTGCGCCTAGTGCAGGAATTAAACGGTATAACCTGCGAATATAAAACGATTTCAATCGTCGAGTGCGACCTGCATGAGAATCAAAAATGTCGAAAATTTGCGGGGTAATGACAAAGCCAGAAATCAAGAAGAAAACGTCTACACCCAGGAACCCGTTAGGGAATGTGTTCTCGAATGCATGAAAAAAAACCACAGCAATTAGTGCGAACCCCCGCAGAACTTGTATGTCATTGCGAAATTCATTTTTGCTGGTCATAGACACCCGCTCTGAAGCCTAATTCACGATTTATCTTTAAGTTATTCAATCGGTATCTAAAGATCATCGTGTTGAGTTAAACAAATAATTTTGTATTGAAATATTCGGTATTGCACTTACGGCACATGTTCCGACCTTTCGGTTCCAAGTGGTTCACAAAGTACCTATAGGTCGCCCCAAAGAAAAGACAAAAAACATAAAGGCAGCATGCTTACCCATAATCCGTTCGTATGACGGCAGACATACGGCAGCAATTTCAGCGCTTCAAGCTGGTGTCGCTATCCATGTCGTCAAGGGTCGGGTCGGTCGCGCCAACGCTTCAACCACGCTGGATGTTTATGCGCACTTCCTACCTAGTGCCGACAAGCTTGCAGCCGATAGCGCTGGGTCAGTACTTGACCATGCAACCAGCGAAGGTGGCAACAGACTCAGAACTGACTGAACTGGGCAACACCATAAGCCCTTATTTCCTTAAAAATAGGGACTTCACGACTTCAGAAAAACCTTAAAATAGTGGGTCGCCAGGGGCTCGAACCCTGGACCTGCGGATTAAAAGTCCGTTGCTCTACCAACTGAGCTAGCGACCCGACTTGCCAACAGACTAGTTCCTCGCATCAAAAGAACCTCAATCAGATTCAACTCTCGTGGTTAACTGATGCTGTGCGTTTCCTCCTCAACCTCAATTCCACTCGACGCACCATATTGCTCTCCACTTGGGGCTTGTTCACTGGCCTCGCGCTCTTACTTATTACCGCAGGCGTCTTCAGCACATTGGTCGGCATTCGTGCCGAACTAAAGCATCTACCAACTCTCATCAGTGGCGGTATCACCACCGCCTACTACGCGGGCTTCTTGCTCGGCTCTTGGTACACGCTTCGAGCACTTAAACAAGTTGGTCATATTCGCGTCTATGCGGCACTCGCCTCGCTGCTCAGCGCTTCCATACTGATTGCCGGTGCCTATGACTCTCCACTCGTATGGATCATCATGCGCAGTAGCACAGGATTTTGTTTTGCAGGTTTGTATGTCGTGGCCGAGTCCTGGCTCAATGGCCTTGCTACCAACACATTCCGCGGCCGCCTGCTTGCCATGTACAACGTTGTCACTATCGGTGCATACGGCGTTGGTCAATTGCTGGTATTTAATTTTGATGCACGGACGCTCACGGGCTTTGCATTTGCGGCTGTTGTTTCATCGCTCGCGGTCATTCCTGTCGCAATTTCCGAACAAGCAACAACTCCTCATGTCGAAAACAATACGCACATAACAATGCGCGAACTTGCAAAAATAGTTCCAACGGGTGCCGGCACCATTTTACTTGTCGGTCTTGCGCACGGTGGCATGCTCGGCATGGCCGTAATCTTTGCAACACGAGAAGGTCTCAGCATTGGTCGCGTCGGTATTCTGATTGCCGCAATCAACCTCGGTGGAATGGCACTTACATGGCCTATCTCTTCGGCATCTGATGACATCGACCGTCGCATCATCGGCGTTCTGAGTTCACTTGCCGTGATTGTCATGGGTCTGCTCATGCTCACTCAAACGCCAAGTAGTTGGCTCACCACGGCACTGCTGTTTGCCATTGGAGGTTTTAGTTTTCCGTTGTATGCAGTGGGTAGTGCCTACACCAATGACTGGGTGTCACCCGAACAGATGGGCGCCGCGGCATCTCAACTTGTCATGCTGTATGGCTTTGGCGCGATGATTGGGCCTCTCGTTGCTGCACCATTTCTTGACATCATCGGCACTTATGGTTTTGCTTGGTCGATCATTTCGTTACATTCTCTGATCTTGTTATTTCTCATCTATCGCATCCGTGCATGGAGTGCGCCAGTTACAACAAAACATTGGAACGATGTTTCATTTCATGGACGTGCGTTTTTCATTCCGGCCACCATCGTCTCTCTAGGTATCAACCGTGGTTCAAGAAAAAATAAAAAACTTAAATAGCGGCGCTTAAGCGGCTCGAGCGATCAACACACCGACGCCTGCAAACTGCAAAATGCCGGCAACGACAGTGAACAAATGCCAGATTTCGTGAAAGCCAAATACCTCTGGTGAAAGTTTTGGTTTTTGCATGTAAAACAAAACAGCGCCAACGGTGTAGACAATGCCACCGAGCGCATACAGCAACAAGCTGGTGAAGCCAGCTCGGTGATACGCCCACGGTAAAATCAGAAGCGCGGCCCAACCAATAATTAAATACAATGCGTGACCAAGTCGTTTGGCTTTCCACGTGATCTTGAGACCCATGCCCACTGCTGCGGTAGCCCAAATTGCGAGCAAGAATGGCACACCAACTTTGCGTGGCAAAGCCAGCAAACACACTGGCGTGTACGAACCAGCAATGAGCACATAGACCATTGCATGATCGAGTTGTTGCATTGTTCGTTGTCCTTTTAGCGAGCGCGTGAAAAGGTGATACGACGCAGATGTTGAATAGAGCGCGAGTAGTGACAATGCATAAATGCCGACAGCGAATCGTGCAATGCCCGCAGGTGCAACGAGGGTGAGAATAATGCCGGCGGGAATGGTGACGGCTACCGCGATGGCATGAATACGCCCACGCCAACGAGGACGCCACTTGCCTGTCGAGTGCTGAAATACGGGGATATGCGGCACTGGGGTCACCTCCTAACGACAGCGTAACCTTGGCACATGACCTACAACTTTGATCGCTTTTTAAAATACGACGAGATGGTGTCGTGGTTACATGACTTACAAAAGCAATTTCCTGGTCTTGTTGCGCTTGAAACATATGGAAAATCACACAAAGGTCGTGATTTATGGATTGCTACGGTGACCGATGCCTCGACTGGTGCACACAACACCAAGCCCGCACATTGGATCGATGCCAACATTCACGCCACCGAGGCGACAGGCAGTGTTGCCGCGTTGTTCATCTTGGAATATCTTGCCAACAACTTTGGTAATCACGATCAAGTTACTGAAGCATTGCGCACTCGAACGTTTTATATCGTTCCGCGAGTCAATCCAGATGGTGCAGAAGATGCGCTTGAAGATCGACCCCTCTATCACCGCTCGAGCGTGCGTGCGTGGCCGTGGCGCGATGGGCATCGTTGGCCGGGTCTGAGCGTTGAAGACATTGATGGTGATGGATCAATTCGCACCATGCGCATACCCGATGCTGATGGAGCGTGGATGGAACACGAGGAGGACGCTCGTGTGATGGTCGCTGTTGGGCCACTCGGTGCGCCAGCTGGCAAAACTCGATATCGCTTACTCGACGAAGGTGTTGTCACAAACTTTGATGGCTTCACGATTCCGATGCCACGCGACCCGGCAGGACTCGACCTCAATCGCAACTTCCCCGCGGGTTGGGGCACCACAGTGCTTGGGTCGGGCGACCACCCGATGTCGGAGCCAGAAGTGGATGCATTGGTGCGTGCTGCGCGCTCACGCACCAATGTGTGTGGTTACAACGCATTTCATACGGCTGGTGGTTTTATGTTGCGCCCATCGAGTACACGCGCCGATTCATCATTGCCACCGTTTGACATTTGGGTTTTTAATGAACTCGGCAGAGTTGGCGTACAACACACCGGTTACCCAGTGCACTCTGTGTACGAAGATCTCACATGGGACAAGAGCGACACAATGAGTGGCGCTGGTGATGACTGGGCGTACGAACATCTTGGTGTGTTTAGTTGGACAACCGAATTTTGGGATGCGATCTATCATGCAACAGGAGAGCACTCACCCACCGATATTTGGTATGTCGGGCCATCACCACAACAAGATTTGTCAGTGTGCAAATGGACCGACACTCATGCGCCCGGTTCATATGTTGCATGGAAAAAATTTGATCACCCACAACTCGGGCTAGTTGAAATTGGTGGTTGCGACTTCTTTCGCACATGGACAAACGCTCCACCATCGAAATTACGCGATGAAGTCAAGGAGCATGTGCACTTTGCACTCTTTCAAGCTCTTGCATCACCGCGCATCGAGATCAAACTTGCCGACGCGCAGTCGGTGGGCGATGGAATGTGGCGAGTACGTGTAGGCATTGCCAACACGGGCTGGCTCGGCACCGAAATCAGTGCCTGGGCACGCAAGCACAACATCGTGTTGCCGCTGACCGTGCAAATAGACGGTGTCTCCGCTAGCGATCTTGTTGATGGCGCGCCTCGCGTCAAGCTCGGGCAGCTCGATGGTCGCGTGCGCTTTCGCGTCAGTGGTGATGCAAAAAGTGACGGCACTCCAGATCGCGTGATGCACACGTGGCTTGTACGGGGCAAAAAAGGTCAGACCGTCACACTGACCGCAACACATCAACGGGCAGGCACCGCCGTTGCATCGGTGGTCTTGCCGTAACGATTGTGTGACTGTAACGCACGCAACATAATAAAGAGCGCGCTCGGCACAATAACTACGTTTGGCATTGCCACGAAGAAGTCGCCAATCATCAGACCGTAAACACCCCACGACACCGACATGACAACGACCATTGCGAATGTTGCCACCGAGACACCAACTAGATGAGTGGTACGCGCTGCGCGAATAGCTTGTGGCACGATGCCAGTGCCGCCGACAACGACTGCGATCGGGCCAAGTACATCTCGAGATACCGCACCAGCTACAACCGCAATTGCGATTACTGCAGTCAATACAACGAGCACTCGTTGCCATGACACAACACGGTGGCGCACCAGAGCAATAGTCACCGTGCCGAAACCAACGATGGTCATCACGTTGGCAGTGACCACCAAATAGGTGTGAGCGACAATCCCATAAACAACCCACAAAATTGAACCGCTCAAACTCTGCATTTGCGAAAAGACGGAAACCCCTTCAACGGTGTTACGCCGTACCACTCGGTAGGCCTGGGGAATCGTAAAAGTAAACGACAGGCTGATACACCACAGGCTAAAAACATCGCGAAAACTCACTTCGCAACCATAGGTCGTGTCGTTAGCGTAAATGGGGTCATGAACACCATCTATGCCGTGAGCCTTCCAACCAAGAAATGGTCCGAAGAGATTCGTCAAGCGTGCAATGACAAAGTGAAGGATTGGCTCAATCGCCAATTTCCAGCAGACCGCATGCCCGCGAATATGCGTATCCGTGTGAGGCAGTCACCCAACGATGAAGTCTTTCGTGCCGAAATTTCAGAAACATTTAAGGCCACCGGTTCGGTGCGCACGACCACTATCACCATTGCGCCACACCGTGGTCAACTGGTTTTCGATGTGCGCATGCGACATATCGCCGGAAAAGATTCTGTTGTGCCTCGTCGACCTGCCGAAGTTCCACCAAAGGCATTGCTGCAACTTTGTAGCGACATTTCCCAAATGGTCGAGGTGTACGATGCCGAGCGTCGTATCGCACCAGTTGTACGCATTATTTCCACAGCTGATGATGGTCAGGCTCTCGGCGCAGATTCTTTGGACGCACTTTCCCGACGACTCCCGATCATTATTGAGTACACGGCAGAAAAAAACGTAGAGGCCTCACTCACTGCTCAGCTCGCTCACGATCTGTTGGGAATCGCACATATCGCACACGTCACCACTCCTGATGCACTCAAGGCATTTAACGCGTATTGCGGCGCTCAAACTCTGAGCGAGCAATACATCACCATTATGTGGCCACAACCTGTCAAGCCAACTGTGGTCGCAACATCTCAACCCAAACGTGAACAAATCGCTGCGATGATCATCGACGCAGCAACCATGCAGCCAGGGCTGCCAATTCAGGCACCACCGCGTGCGACTTTAGGCCGACAAGTGCAGAGTCCTGTTACTGCCGGAACAAATATTGGTGCCGATATTGCGTCGCTAAAAAAGACAATCGATTTACTGCACAAACAAATTGATGAAAGGCAGTTTCATATCGACCAACTTGATGAATTGCTAGCTGAGTCAGATGAACAAAACGATGCACTCGTTGACGATCTAGATGAGCGTGAAACACAAGTTGATGAATTAACAGCAGACAACACTCGCTTACGTGAAAATATTGATGCGATTATTTTGCAAAAACTTGACCTTGAGGCAGAACTCGATCGCAAAGCTCCGGGTGCAATCCCCCGAACCGTGCTTGACGCTGTGCACAAAGCGTCAAAAGAGTGCAGCAATCTTGTCTTTTTAAAGTCTGCATTTGAAACCGCCGATGTGCTGCAGGGCCCAGATCCGGTTCGCCTCTTAAACGATTTAAAGAAACTTGACCTGGTGGTGCAGGCCTGGCGGTCAAACAAGTTTTCGTCGAGTGCGGGCCTCGGTTCGTATATGCGCGATGAGTACAACCTCGACTACGTGCCAAATATCGCGCGTGACACGGCACAAAAACATGCTGCGTATTACACCGTTACCTACGAAGGTAAGTCGGTGCTGCTTGGTGCCCACTTGCGACGCGGCAAAAACCGTTCGCTCATTCGTATCTACATGTATGTCGACAATGCCAATAAGACCATCGTTATTGGCAAGATCGACGATCACGGACCAGATCGCACCAGTTAATTCGGCATCACTTGCACAACCCCGTAGCATCGGGTCATGACTTCACCGATCTACAAACTTTCCGATAGCTACATCGATCGCCTTGCCGTGCTCGACCCAGGTGCTGCCACTTACATGGGTATTCCTGGTCATGACCACGAGATGACCGACTTCTCACCCGCAGGCCATGATGCTCGTGCGGCGCTTGATCACGATGTATTAACGCAACTTAACGCACTTGATTCTTCTGCAGATGCAGATCGTCTGGCAGCAGGCGTATTGCGCGAGTCACTCGAGATGGGCACACTCGAATTTGCTGCGAACGAACATCTTCGATCCATTCGTGTGATCGCAGGCGATGTCGACGCTGGTCGTTCGATCTTTGACTTGATGCCAACCGATACGGCCGAGCAATGGTCGATAATCGCAGAGCGCATGTCTCAAGTACCGAGCGCATTCGCTGGCATGCGCGAGTCGTGGGCACTCGGTGCGCAACGAGGCGCACTCGCGCAACGCCGACAAGTGCTCGCATCGGCTGAGCAACTGAGCGCTTGGGCAGGTCGCGGCACTGCACCAGCTTTTTTTGAACAGTTCGTTGAAGGTGCCGCCTCGGTTTCTGGTGCACCAATCGACCAACTGCGCTCAGTGGCAAAAGCTGCGTCAAAGGCCCTTGGTGAGACATCTGATTATTTGCGCAACGAATATGCACCGATTGCGGATACCCGCGATGGTGTTGGCCCAGATCGACACGCCCTCGCGCGGAGGCGTTTCATGGGTATGAATGTTGAGGCCCGCGATGCGTACGAGTGGGGCTGGGGCGAAGTAGAACGTCTCGACGCTGAAATGGCACGCGTGGCACAAGAGATTCAGCCAGGTGCATCACTCGCCGAAGTACGGCACCTTCTTGACACCGACCCTGCCCGTTCGATCGTTGGTGAAGATGGATTGCGCGATTGGCTACAAGAAATCATGGATGACGCAATGAAGTTCTTGATTGATAAAGACCACTTCTCAATTCCACAATCCATTCAGCGAGTTGAGGCGATGATCTCTCCTCCTGGTGGCGCAGCAGCAATGTATTACACAGGACCAAGTGAAGACTTAAGTCGTCCTGGTCGCACTTGGTACCCAACGAATGGTCGCACGGTGTTTCCGCGTTGGAGCGAACCAACGACCGCCTATCACGAAGGAGTGCCGGGCCATCACCTACAAGTTGCAATTGCCACAATCAATTCTGAAAAGCTCTCACGTTTTCAACGAAACACATTTGTGTCTGGTCATGGCGAAGGCTGGGCACTGTATGCCGAGCGATTGATGGACGAGTTCGGTTTCTTCGCCAATCCCGAATATCGCCTTGGATACTTATACGCACAGGCGTTTCGTGCAGCACGTGTAGTGATCGACATCGGTATGCATTGTGGATTCACAATTCCCGCTTCATGGCCTTGGCATCCAGGTGAGGCATGGACGCCAGAGCTGATGCTCGAATTCTTGAGTGCCCGTTCGTCGAGCGACGATGAGTTCAATCGTTCTGAGATAAATCGCTACCTGGGCTGGCCGGGTCAGGCTATTTCATACAAACTCGGTGAGCGAGTGTGGCTCGATTTGCGCGATGATGCACGTAAAAAATACGGCACCGCATTTGATCTGCGTAAGTGGCACGCACATGGACTCGACTTGGGCAACCTTGGTCTCGACTTACTGAAATCCGAAATGGCGCGCTTCTAGTTACGGCACCACTACAACCTTGGTGCCAAGCGTGGCCCACCGATAAATGAATCGAGCATCTTGTG
>ERZ889078.3439-NODE-3439-length-10475-cov-52.132150_pt1 | contig 10475 bp, 5 predicted proteins | sample MGYA00521266_ERZ889078 | MGnify/ENA primary metagenome ERZ889078 (study PRJEB32303, sample SAMEA104408618) | aquatic metagenome | biome: Brackish water; feature: Pelagic; material: water | place: Baltic Sea | collected 2014-06-16T06:34:00 | depth 76,534 m ... | reverse complement strand
AAGTCACTCCCGAAAACATCCCAGCAGCGACACAGCTCTTTACTCCTCACTGGATTGTGCAGTACATGGTAGAAAACTCTCTCGGACGACTGTGGATGCTCAACAATCCTAACTCAAAACTCATAGAGAAGATGGAGTACTACATCAAACCTGAAACTCCTGAGAGTGACTATCTCAAAGTATCATCTCCTCAAGAGCTAAAAGTGTGTGACCCGGCATGTGGAAGTGGGCATATCTTGGTGTATGCGTTTGATTTGCTTTATGAGATTTACAAAGAAGAGGGAATCGATGAGTCAAGCATCGCCAAGCTTATCTTGAAGCATAACCTTTTTGGCATAGAGATAGACGAGCGAGCCGCAGAACTTGCAGCTTTTGCACTGGCTATGAAAGCCGCCGCACGTAGTGAAAGTAAAAGAAGATTTTTTAGAAACCCGATAGAGGTAAATATATGTAAACTTGAAACTATCAGCTTTAGTGATGAGGAGATAGGTAGCTATATGAATGCTATCGGTAGAGACCTTTTCACCGCTGACCTTCAAGAGACTTTAAAGCAGTTTGAAGAGGCAGATAACTTTGGCTCACTTATCGTGCCAAAAGTGCAAAATGTAGAAAGTATTCTAAAGCTACTAGAATCAAAAGATGTAACCAAAGATATATTTCTGCAAGAGACTCATCAAAGAGTATTAGAACTACTTAAACAAGCAGATTATTTGAGCCAGAAGTATCATGTAGTGGTGGCAAATCCACCATATATGGGTGGAAAAGGGATGAGTGATAAACTCAAAAAGTATCTAAGTGATAACTACAATGATGTAAAAAGTGATTTATTTTCTGCATTTATGGTTAGAAATACACTTTTAACTCTTCCCAAAGGTCAACTTGGATTTATGACTCCTTTTGTTTGGATGTTTATCTCAAGCTATGAAAAACTAAGAGAATTTATTATCAATCAAAAAACTATCACATCTTTAGTACAGCTTGAATACTCAGGATTTGATGGTGCAACGGTACCTATTTGTACATTTACACTTGAAAATGTCCATAACCCAGAATATTTAGGTGGATATATAAAATTATCAGATTTTAAAGGTAGTGAAAATCAAGCTCCTAAAACATTAGAAGCAATTAAGAATAAAAATTGTGGATGGTTTTATGCTCTAAATGCTAGTCTGTTTATGAATATTCCATCTTGCCCCATCTCTTTTTGGTTAAGTCCAAAATTAATTAAAAAATTTCGTGATAAAAAAGTGTCTGATTTTTCTGAAACTAGATTAGGCATGGCTACTGCAGATAATAATAAGTTTTTAAGATTTTGGGAAGAGCTTAGCAAAAATACAATAGGCTTGAATTTTTCAGACAGAGAATCGGCTTTGAATAGTACATTTAAATGGTTTCCTTATCAAAAAGGTGGAGAATATAAAAAATGGTATGGAAATTATGACTATGTGGTTAATTGGGAAAATGATGGATATGAAATTCAAAATTTTATAGATTTAAATACGAAAAAAGTAAGATCACATAATTATAATTTAGACTATATATTTAAAAAAGGCATCACTTGGAGTGCATTGAGTTCTGAAAAAACTTCAATGAGGGTTTCGGAATACTCATTATTTGATAATGCTGGTTCTTCACTATTTTTGTTTGATAACAAAAATTATGAACTTCTATTGGGTATTTTAAATACTAAAGTTTTACCAATCATTATTAAAGCTATTAGTTCGACGATGAATTTTCAGCCAGGAGATATTGCAAAAATTCCAATATCAATTCCAGAAAATACAAGTATTGTTATTGATAACACAAGTAAGGCAATTAAAATTTCAAAACAAGACTGGGATTCATACGAAACTTCATGGGATTTTACCTCTTTGCCACTACTTCAAAAAGAGTATAAAAAAAGCTCATTAGAGGAGAGCTACAAAACGCTAAGAGCATTTTGGCAAACTCAAGTAGATACGATGAAAAAGCTTGAAGAGGAAAACAACGACATCTTTATCAAAGCCTATGGCTTAGAAGATGAGCTAAAACCAGAAGTACCTCTCAAAGAGATAACCCTTACATGTAACCCTGTTTATAGATACGATGCCAAAAAAAGCAAAGAAGAGCTAGATACACTTCAACTTGAAGGCACAATGAAAGAATATATCTCTTACGGTGTGGGTGTTATGCTTGGCAGATATTCCCTAGATCATGATGGATTACATCAAGCCAATCAAAACGAATCTCTCGATGAAGCCAATGCAAAATTCAATATTCAAAATCCAACCTTTGAAGCCGACGATGACAATGTTATCCCTATTTTAGATGGTGACTGGTTTACAGATGACATTAGTGAGCGATTTTTACAGTTTGTCAAACTCACTTTTGGCGATGAGTATTATGAAGAGAATGTGCAGTTTATCGAAGATGCTATTGGTAAAAGCATCAGAAAGTACTTTCTAAAAGATTTCTATACCGACCATGTCCAACGCTACAAAAAACGCCCAATTTACTGGATGTTTAGTAGCTCAAAAGGAAGTTTCCAAGCACTCATCTACATGCACCGATATAAAAGCGATACGGTCAGCGTCATACTCAATGACTACCTAAGAGACTACATCAGTAAACTCGAAGCGACAAAAGAGAACCTAGAAGCCATAGGCATCAAAGCCGACGCTCCTAAAAGTGAAAAAGTAAAAGCGCTCAAAGAGATAGAGAAAATCAAAAAGATGATTGTAGAGTGTGAAGATTATGAAAAAGATATACTCTACCCACTCGCCACGCAAAAGATAGAGATAGACTTGGACGATGGGGTAAAAGTGAACTATGCTAAGTTTGGTAAAGCGTTGAAGAAAATAGTGGGGCTTGATTAAAAAATGGCAAACGCTCAAACCTATCAACCGCCATTTAACATCACTTCAAAGATACTAAACTTAGTAGGTGAGATTAGTGCAGAAGTTGCAAGATTAGAGATACTAGAACCTAAGATAATTACTCCAACTTTAAGAAAAAACTATAAGATTAGAACGATTACAGGCACTCTTGAGATAGAAGGAAATACCCTAGGTATAGAAAAGGTTACTGCTATTTTAGAAGGTAAGCGAGTGCTTGGTTCTGTGCGTGAGATAGCTGAAGTACAAGGAGCTATTAAAGTCTATGATAACTTGGAAAATTTCAACTATAAAAAGTTAGATGATTTGCTTAAAGCACATAAAATGCTCATGAGTGAGATACTAACTAATGCAGGAAACTTTAGAACTAAAGATGTAGGTGTTGGTGGGAGTGAAGGCGTTGTACATGTAGCTCCACCATCAGGGCATGTGCATAATCTTATGCATGATCTCTTTAGTTGGTTACAAGAGACAGACATCCATCCGCTTATACAAAGCTGTGTATTTCACTATGAGTTTGAGTTTATCCATCCATTTAGCGATGGAAATGGTCGCATAGGAAGATTGTGGCAAAGCATCATTCTTCACAACTATAAAAAAGTGTTCTCAGCGATACCAGTAGAGAGTGTTATCAAAGAGCATCAAGCCGAATACTATAAAGCTTTAGAGGATTCTGGTTCAGCTGGGGAAAGCACTCCATTTATAGAGTTTATGCTCGAAATCATACTAAACACCATTGAAGAGTCTATACAAAACGATCAAGTAAGCGACTATGTAAGCGATCAAGTAGATAAGCTTTTACATGTAATGGGTGAGAGATGCTTAAGCAGCAGTGAGATAATGGAAAAACTTGAACTCTCTCATAAACCAACCTTTAGAAAGAACTATCTAAATCCAGCACTGGAAAATGGACTTGTTGAGATGCAAAACCCTGAGAGTCCAAGAAGTCCAAAGCAGAAGTATAGGATAAAAACTAAATGAACACACAAATAAAACAAGCCTTAGATAATCTTTTTCAAAAGCACCGTATCGTATTTTGGTACGACGACAAGCAAGAGTTTAGCAAGGATTTTGAAGCTCTAGAATTTGATGATGTCACAAAACTTGAGCTAAAAAATAATGAATTTAGACTCAAACATCAGATACTTCGAGAAGAAAAAGAACAGAAATTTTTGCTTTATAAAAATGAGGCTAGACCTACAAAGTATCTTGACAATTGGCTTCTTGATGTGGAACTGTATAGTGGTGAGTTTAGAACGGATCAGGTGGCGATTTGGCTGAGTGAACTTGAGCTAGGTTTTGAGTTTGGCGATTTGATACAAGAACATATAGAATTTTTCAATGCAAAAGAGAGAATGGATAAGCTCAAAAAAATCATCCTAAAAGAAGATACGCCTAGGTCATTGAGATCTAAAATGATGAGTATTGTTTGTAGTAGTGATGTGAGAATAGACGCCATACTAGAGAGCTTGTTGGCTGAAGACGCTAAGAAAAAGGATGATAAGTACAAACTCTTAACACGCTGTGGTCTTGATGATTTTTTATGGGAAAATATAGATCGCAACTATGGTTACCGTTCCGAAAAAGCAAGCGTTCAAGATTTTGTAATCACTCTTTTTAAAGATACTTATTTTAGTAATTTTGAAGATACAAAACTGCTTAATGGCGACTCTCTAGTCTTTATGAACCGATGGAAAGACAGCAGAAAAAATCAAGACTCGTATGAAGCGCACTCTCTTGAGTGCGAAGAGACGCTTAACATCGAAAGTGATCTCTTTAGTAGAGATTTTAGAAATCTTATAACACTAGACTTTTTTAATATCATCGATAAAAAAATAATCATCGACTTAGTAAAAGCCGTGAGTGATAGAAAAGTAAGCGCTGGCGATGTTACGCTATGGGTAAGAGCCAGAAGACAAAGCCATTGGTATGATACTTATGCTGACATCTATGAAGCTATAGACTATGCTGCAAAGTTCATAGCCACATTAGATAAAACTGTACTCGATATAGATAGTCTTGATAGTGGCATACAGCTTTACAGTAATAACTGGTTTAACATCGATAAGCTCTATAGAAAATATATTTACCACATGAGAGCGTCAAAACAGCCGACGCTCTTGGACAAGCTGACTCTGACTATAGAGAACTTGTATTCAAATAACTATTTACTAAAGCTAAGCGATACATGGCAAACGCATATCGATAAATTAGATAAATGGTCTTTTCCATCACATCCAATGCAAAAAAATTTTTATTCAAAGTATGTTAAGCCGGTACTAAATAAAAATGGAAAAATCTATGTGGTTATCTCAGATGCGTTGCGCTATGAAGTTGGAGACGAACTTGTTAGTATTATTCGCCAAGAAGATATGTTTGAAGCAACGATAGAACCTGCGATATCAATGCTGCCAAGTTACACACAACTGGGAATGGCATCGCTTCTTCCAAATAAAACTATTGCCTTTAGTGGTGACGATCAAGCTACCGTTATTGTAGATGAGATCAATGCAAGAAGTACTAATCGAGAGAAAGTGTTGCAGTCATATGTGCCTAAGAGCGTAACGGTTAGTGCAAAAGCACTTATGGACATGACAAAAGATGGTGATAATGGAACGAGAGCATTAGTGAGAGACAACGATGTGGTTTATGTCTATCATGACATCATAGATAATGCTGGCAAGCTTAAAACAGAAGATACTGTTTGCAAAGCAGCCGAAGATTGTCTTGCAGAGTTAAAACTAATCATTAGAAAATTAACCAGTGCCAATGCAACAAATATTATCGTTACTGCCGACCATGGCTTTATTTATCAGAACAAAACTATCCAAGAGAGCGATTACCTTGGTGCAAGTGCTAGTGGGGAAAAGATACTTTACAGCGATAGACGCTTCATTATAGGTGAAAAACTACATGAAGAAAGAAGCTTTAAAAAGTTCACTTCAGAGCAATTAGGCTTAGTTGGTGACATAGAAGTGTTAATACCAAAATCAATTAATAGACTCAAAAAAAGTGGCTCTAGCAGTAAGTTTGTTCACGGTGGAGCGACACTTCAAGAGATAGTAATACCAGTAATACAGATTAAGAAAAAACGTAAAAGTGACACAACACAGGTTGACATAGACATTATTAGAGGCTCTAGTTCTGTAATATCTTCTGGTCAATTATCGGTTACATTTTATCAAAAAGACGCAGTAACGGATAAACTCTCACCAAGGGTTTTAAGAGCTGGAATTTATACACAAGATGGCGTTCTGATTTCAGATATGCATACACTAACATTTGATTTAATTTCAGATAATGCAAGAGAAAGAGAGATGAAAGTAAGATTCTTACTCTCTCAAAACTCTGATGATTCCAATGGTAAAGAAGTAGTGCTAAAACTTGAAGAGCGAGTTGGAGCTACATCTCACTTTACACAATACGCAACTATGGCGTATCAGATAAGACGGGCAATCAGTACCGACTTTGATTTTTAGGAGTTTACGATGAGCAAATTAGACGATAAAATAAACGAACATTATGCAGGCTTAGTAGTACGAAAAGACTTAGTAAAAACTGTTAAAGGTAATGCAATTGTTCCTTCGTATGTGCTTGAATACTTGCTTGGTCAATACTGTGCTACTAATGATGAAGATAGTATTAATTCTGGCATCGAAACAGTTAAAGAAATCCTCTCAAAACACTATGTTCATCGTAATGAAGCAGGTCTTATTCGCTCCACTATCAAGGAAAAAGGTCGTCATAAGGTCATTGATAAAATCAGTGTTTCACTTAATGAAAAAGATGATGTTTATGAAGCAGAGTTTTCCAATCTTGGCATCAAAAAAGTGCTCATTGACTCTGGAACAATTAAAAAACATCCAAAGTTACTAGTTGGGGGTGTTTGGTGCATATCGGATTTGGAGTATGAACATAGTGAAGATAAAAATGCCGCTCCTTGGATTCTTGGATCTATTAAGCCTATACAGCTAGCAGATTTTGATTATGACAACTATCTCGAAGGTAGAAAAAAGTTTACTACGGATGAGTGGATTGATTTGCTAATTCAGAGCATGGGTTTTAATCCTGAGATGTTCGGTAAACGTAATAAAATGCTTCAGCTGACTCGTCTTATACCTTACTGCGAGAGAAACTACAATATCATAGAACTCGGTCCAAAAGGAACTGGTAAATCGCATATATATTCAGAATTTTCCCCTCATGGTATTTTAATATCCGGTGGTGAAGTGACTGTTCCTAAACTTTTTGTTAATAATTCTAATGGAAAGCTTGGTTTAGTTGGTTATTGGAGTGTTGTCGCATTTGATGAGTTTGCGGGTCAGGCAAAAAAAGTGGATAAATCTCTTGTAGATATCATGAAAAACTACATGGCGAACAAGACTTTTTCTCGTGGCATAGAGACATTAGGGGCAGAAGCTTCTATGGTGTTTGTAGGTAACACCGCACACACCGTGCCTTACATGCTTAAGCATTCAGATCTCTTTGAAGAGGTACCTACTAAATATCATGACTCGGCATTTTTAGATCGTTTACATTTTTATCTACCAGGATGGGAAATTGATATTATTCGTGGAGAGATGTTTTCAGACGGATATGGTTTTGTGGTGGATTATATTGCAGAGATATTGCGATCACTACGAAATGATGACTATTCAAATCGTTATAAAGAATATTTTACACTATCTAATGAAATCGCAACTCGTGATAGAGATGCGATTAATAAAACTTTTTCTGGTCTAATGAAAATACTTTACCCTCATGATGGTGCCACAGTAGAAGAGATTGAAGAAATTCTCAAATTTGCTATAGAAGGTCGAAAGCGTGTTAAAGATCAGTTGATGCGCATAGACTCGACTTATGCCGATACGAAGTTCTATTATGAAGATAAAGACGGTAAAAAGTATTGGGTGACTACACTTGAAGAGGATGAGTATCCTAATTACTACTATAAGACTGTTAGTGATGGCTCTGAAGAGGATTATGAAGAACAAGTAATGCCAGAACTTGCCTCTAATACAAGTGCTGTAAATAGTACCGTTAAAACTGTAATTACCGAAGTAGAAGATAAAGAGTTAAAAGAACAACATTTATCTTTTCATGAAAATCAAAAAGGTGTTACATATGATAAGCTTTTTAGTGCTTACTTAAAAGGTGCTACAGAAATAATAATTACAGACCCTTATGTACGAGCATTCTTTCAGATTCGTAATATGATGGAACTGATAGAATCTATTGTTAAAATAAAGCCTATTGAAGATGAGTTAGTTGTGCATCTCATTACTATTGCTGATGATCGCAGTCCTGAACAACAAGTTGAGTATTTTCAGCAAATACAATCCGCTTCTCAATCTGCTGGTATATCTTTTACTTGGGAATTTGATAAAACGGAAATAATCCATGCTAGAAGTATAGTAACGGATACGGGTTGGAAGATATCTCTTGACAGAGGACTAGATATTTTTCAACAATACGCAATGAATGATGCTTTTAGTCTTTCTAATAGATTGCAACAGTTTCGTGGATGTAAGGGGTTTGAAGTCACTTATATAAAACTATGATAATTAAATATGGAGCTCTGTTATGACAATAGATATAGAAGATTTAGAAACTATAAGATATGCTAAATCATTATTAGAAGGTGAGAGTTTTGCAATTAAGGCTACAAACTTTATAGGAAAACCAATTGAAATTGGATTGGGTATGCTTCCGGAGAAGGCAAATAAAACTATTACAAAAGCAACTAATAAAGCCTTAAACGTTGCACTTAAAGCAGCAGTTGTGACTATGTCTAAAAAGCCAACAAAATCATCTTGGGAAAAGATGCATAAATTAGCCTGTGATAATTGTTTGAAAGTTGTAGTGAAAATGTAGTCAAAAAATAATGAATTAAATAAAAGATGCATGGAAACATTAAATATCCATATTATTGAAATTATAAAGATACAGAATTAAAGGCTTGAACGTTGTCTCAGATAATTAATGAAAAAATAGATCAGGAGCAAAATAAGCAGGTAAAATTATCTCATATTGGTGTTAAAAAATATTTATACTTGAAAAATAGTTTTAACTATGAAGATAATGGTGAATTGGAATTATTAAAAATGATATTTAATAATATTCATGTGTTTTACGATAAAAAATTTGATTCATATATTCAAAAAGGTTTCTTGCAATATACCCAAGACGATATAAGTATTACAAAAAGATATTACGATTATCCATTTTTAGAAAATGTAAAAAAAATCCATTTTGAAATTACAAGCGAATGTAATTTTAGATGTGATCATTGTAGAAGTGGGAATGTCGTTCGGGTTACAGAGGATAGTATTGAAAAACTCTTCAATGCAGCTGATATATTTATTGACATCGGGATAAAAAGATTTGACTTTATTGGTGGTGAGGTTACTTTGTATGGTGGTTCATGGTTGGAACTCGTTAAACATATAAAGCAAAAATGTAACGATTCAATCATAACAGTATATACAAATGGATGGTTTTTAGAAAAAAAAGATTTTATGATAGATAATAAAGTATACAAAAATGACGAAGAATATTTTACGCATTTAAAAGAAAATGGACTCACTCATATTTTATTCAGTATTGATGCCCCAGAACAAGAACATGATGCGAATAGGCACCATCAAGGTTTGTATCAAAAAATTTTAAATTCAATTGAAAGAGTTATTGATAGTGGATTAAAGCCTAGAATATCTACAATAATTTTTAAGGGGAAGAGTATTTCTCATCTAGCTTTGTTCAGTAAAAAAATTTATCAATATGATTTTAAATCTACAAAAGAGGCTTTGCAAAAGCTTCAAAGTGATAATACTAATCATTTTAGTAATTTTATTGATATCAACAATGGTTCAAAATTGAGGAAGGGCTTGTTTCATGTTAAAAATGAAAGAATAACAAAAGAACTTATCCGATGCAAGGCTTTTTATAGACCATCTCCGACACTAAGAATTAGAGCTGATGGCTCAATCGGGATTTGTCCATTGATGAATCAAGATGAGCTTTATGGAAATATTAATGACAAAAGCACGATGGATATTATAAATAATGTACATAAAACATTCTCTTACCAATTACACTCAAAGAAGTTATTATCAAACTATATTCCATATTTACATAAAGGAGTTTTAGAAAAATTTGATCATTTGTGTACATTACGAATTGCGCTACATAAATTAGCTCTTGCATTTGAAACAATTGGAGTAAAAGATGTGACAAAAGCATCAACGGATGAAATCAAGGAAGCTAACAAATTATTGGAAGAATATTTTTAGAAAGAATTAGTGGTTTGCGTGGAAGTGTTCAAGATTTTCAAATGAAATCTTATAAATAAACAATGCTTCATGAGCAAAAATGGCATACAAGGATGAATACTTTATATTAAATTAAGTAAATATAAATATAAATATAGCTAGAATTATTCAATTTATTTTTATTTACACAAAACTCACACCCCCAGAAAATCGCTTCATAGCTTTTTCTTTGTATCCCATAGTGGTGTTTAGTTTTCAAGATTTAACCCTTAATTGGATTATCTCGACTAACAATCAACCCCAAGCCGGATAGCTTGTAGGACTGTTGATA
>ERZ889078.3433-NODE-3433-length-10483-cov-6.292290_pt1 | contig 10483 bp, 8 predicted proteins | sample MGYA00521266_ERZ889078 | MGnify/ENA primary metagenome ERZ889078 (study PRJEB32303, sample SAMEA104408618) | aquatic metagenome | biome: Brackish water; feature: Pelagic; material: water | place: Baltic Sea | collected 2014-06-16T06:34:00 | depth 76,534 m ... | reverse complement strand
ATGCCGGTGTTCTCTATAATTCGTCTCAATCCCTTACCGAAACTTCCAAGCTGATGGCAACCAATGCGGCACATACCTCCGAAACGGCAAATAATGTTGCCGCGGCAAGTGAGGAAATGAGCGCGAATATGCAGTCGGTTGCCGCGGCGATGGAGGAAGCATCTACCAACGTCGGTATGGTTGCTACAGCAACCGAAGAGATGTCGTCTACAATTAATGAGATTGCTGAAAATACTGAAAAAGCTAGCAATATAACCGCTTCTGCCGTTAGCAAAACCATCAGTGCTTCCTCCCAGGTGGGTGAATTAGGTAAGGCTGCCCGGGAAATCGGCAAAGTTGTCGAGACTATAACAGAAATTTCCAGCCAGGTGGATCTCCTGGCGCTTAATGCGACAATTGAGGCAGCAAGAGCAGGAGATGCTGGCAAAGGGTTCGCAGTTGTTGCCGGTGAAATTAAGGAACTGGCACGACAGACAGCAGAGGCTTCAGGAGAGATTAAAAAACGAGTTGAGGGGATTCAAACCAACACCGCGGGGACCGTCAATGAGATAAATGATATCTCCGAGGTGGTGAATCAAATTAACACAATCGTTGCAACTATTGCCGCAGCAGTTGAAGAACAGTCGGCAACCACCAGGGAAATAGTCAGTAATGTCTCACAGGCGTCCATTGGGCTGAGCGAAGTCAATGAGAATGTGGCGCAGAGTTCCCAGGTTTCAGCTGAGATTGCTCGGGATATAAGCGATGTTACAAGGTCCTCAAGCGATATATCGAATAGCTGTACAGAGGTGAATATGAGCTCTCAGGAGCTGGCTCAGCTGGCAGAGCAACTTAATCAGATGGTCAATAAGTTCAAAGTTTGATGTCATGGTACAGCGGCCCCTCGCCTCGCATGGAGATGGGCCGCTGTGCTTGGCTAACTATTCGTTATAATTCAGAAGGCCAAGTTTTGCAAACGGCTTCAATTGCCTTGGAAGGAATCCAGCCTTTTCGGTCAGTTCCATCGGTAACATAGCTAAAATCGCCGTGTTTTTTTTGCGGATAGACCAGTCGACCTTCTTGCAGGGTACCTATGGAGGCGGACGATTCAAATGGGGAGATGAACAACTTCACATCCGGCGAGACAACCACCGAAGGGTTGAAGTATTGATAACGAAACATGGTCCCACTTATTGCCAGGCAGAGGAGCAGGAAACAGCTCGTTCCCACGCCGATGTTGAGCTGTCTGGAGAAGCGATATTTCATTGAAAAAAGCAGAAAAGTAGTAACCGTAATAAGAGAAAACAGAATGAGAGCCGTCCACTGGTTAAGGCTCAGAAGTCTAAAGAGCCGCTCCGCCCCGGTCGGTTCTTTAGGAAAAAGACCATTCTCCTTTTTTACCAACTCGAGATTTCCGAAAATTTCAGACTGAGAAGGTGAAAGCCTCAGCGCCCTTTCATAGTTAAGTATCGCTCTCCCTGTTTTGCCTGACAAAGCATAGCTGTTGGCGAGATTGTAAAGGACAGATGGTGAATATCCTGCTGTGTCGGTTATTTGCTCATATTTTGAGATGGCCTGGCCATAGTCGCCGCGGCTGTATGCCTCGTTACCCTCCTGGAACAAGTTATCTTCCGTTGAACCGGCAAAGGCTGCTATGGCCGACAAAAGCAGGGTGGTTAGAAGTATGGGAAAAAAGAAACGAAGTCCTGCATGGTTCATAGTAAATCCTCCAGCTCCGTTTTCAGGGTAACAAGATAGTCCTGCATCTTTTTGTCCGTTAGGGTGGCTCCGCCATAGGCCGCCTCCTCGGCGGCACGGAAAATTTCAAGCAGATGCGAATCCGCCTTCAGCCGACCGTTGATATCAGCAAGACAGAGAGCTGCTGGTTCGATATTCCAAAGCAGGCCAAGCTGATTTTGTATGGCCGTTCTACCAAAAGAAAGAAAGGCGGGACCGTCCCCAACTGACTGGGCCTGTTCGACTTTTTTGAGATCACTTTCAAGCAGTAATCTCTTCTGCCTTTTCAGTTGAATTTCGGGATGTTTTTCGATATTTCGCTGTCGTATTCTGAGAATAGAAAGTCCAATCAGAAAAAGAACACAAAGCGAGCAGATCGCTATTAACCAACTGCTTCTGAACAACGGAACGATGCGCTCTTCAAATTTGCCGGTCTCCAGGCTAAGCGGAGCCAGGCCGACTATGGTTGGTGCAGGTGCGACCTGAGTGGTCGGCTGTTGGTGCTGTGTCGTCATTGGTTGTACGGATTGAGGGAGTTGTGCAACGGCCTGGGTGGCAGGTCTTTTCAAATGTAAGGTCACAGCTTTGCTGGTTTTGGTGACATACCTCTTTTTACCTGGATCGAAATAGCTAAAAGAGAGAGAAGGAATTTCGCTGACTGCTCCGCTCCTGACAACGACCGCTTGTTCAAAGACCTTGGTGCCTGCATAACTTCTTCCCTGCTCCGAGAAGTTCGAGGTGGGGGCGTAGGTTTTCCAGTCGGGACTGTCCGGGAAAATAGGAGCCTCTACCCGATCAAAGTTACCCGTGCCGAATATTTCCATGGTCAGGGTCAGAGGTTCTCCGATCTCAATATCTACAGGTGTCGCCGAAACCTTCAGATGAAAATCACCGATTGCGCCGGTAAAGTCGGCAGGCTGATTGTCAGTGGGGAGGGGCAAAACGGTAAAAACAACCTCGGGGCTGACAGAGACAATTGGCTTGCGTTGATGACTGCCGAAGAAGGAGTCGTTCAAAAACGAATCGTCAAAAAGGCTGTTGCCACCAAAAGAAGACAGGGAGCGGCGTTTCTGTGGAATAAGCAGGGTCGCATCAAGAGAAAAATGTATTGGATGTTCGCCCACTTTTATGCCGGACAGACTGGTTTCCCAGATAAGCACATGATACTTCCTGCCATTTACCGATTCTTCTGTTTGTTGCGGTTTATCTTGCAACTGTGACATGACCACTCCGTCGCCGTTGAGGCTGGGCAGTGAGTTGATGTCGGCTCTGTAGGCCTGATTGAAATAGGCTTTAATTGTAAGTGGAACAATCTCTCCGGGATAATGGCTGCCAGTTTTTTCCGATATGCGGATGAAGGCAATCTCATTCGCTGTTTGACTGTTCGTGCCGGAATAGGCGCGGGGCTGAACTCCGGCAGGTGTTACTTGAAAATCTATAGGTTTTGTCGAATAGGGTTTTCCCTCGGCTATCACCTTAATGGAAGGGATAGAATATTTTCCAGGTTTGACAGCCTGAACACGATAGTTATATGAAATGGACGAAGAAACACTAGTAAAGTTGATGATTTTATTTTGTGTAAATTGACCGTTAAATTGCAGTTGGATATTATCGATTTCAGGAAATTCAATATTGGCTTCGTCGCTGGTTCCTGAAACCGTTATGGTCAACCTTGCTGCCCTATCCTGGGGGAAGGAAAGGTGACTGAGTGTGGCATCGACCGTGACCTCCGCGTAGGCCTGCGAGGCGCAGGGACCAAAGGTACAGAGGGCAAGGATGATCAAAAAGATCAGAGGTTGAAAAAATAGTATTTTTTGTCGCATTACCAGTCTTTCTCTATATCATTTTCATTGTTTCCATGACCGGACGGAACGAAATTCAATTCGCCTTCCTCATTTTTCAGGGCATTGAGCAGACTCTCCGCCTCTTCTTTCGTCATCTTACCAAGTTGTTGCCGTAACGCATCCTGATTTGCTTGTTCTGCAGGATTTTTATCCTCCTGCGGTTCATTTATGGCTGTTGGCTTGTCTGGTTTTTTTTCATTGTTTTCTGCGGCTTGCGGTTGCTCTTGGTCCTGTTCATTTTTCTCTGGTTCCTGCTTTCCCCCTGACTGCTCATCCGTGGAAGGTTGTTTGTTTCCATCCGGCTGTTGCTGGTTATCGTCCTGCTGCGAACCCTTGTCCTGCTTTTGATTTTCGGAATCTTCGTTTTGTTGCTGATCCTGCTGGCCCTCTTCGTTTTGCTTGTTCTGTTGCTGTTGTTTTTCCAATTCCTCCAGCCGCTTTTTGATGACCTCATTGTTATGCATAGCATCAGCATCCTCTGGAGCGAGTTTCAGGGCTGATTGCATGGCACTAAGAGCCTGTTTCCAATGGTTGACTGTTGTTTTAGGGTCGGCCTGCTGTACCTCTACACCTTTCTGGTAAAGACTGTTTCCCTTATTGTAGTAGGATTTTTTCTGTAGCTCTATGTCATCACTCTTGAGCGCTTTGGTAAACGCCTCGATAGCATCGTCAAACATGTTGTTTTTGAAGGCGGCCGTCCCATAATTGTAGAGCAGTTTTGGATCATCAGGCGACTTTTCCAGCTTTTGTCGGTAATATTCGGAGGCCTGGAGATAGTCACCCCTGGCAAAGGCTTCTTCGCCGATGGAACTGTACGCTTTGGTGCTGATATGTAGGCTTAGAAAAAGAATAATGACGACAACTTCGGCAACCTTCTTTTTTCGCCTGACTATATTCCGTATATTTTTATAGAAAGGCAGGGAGCGAGCCTTTTTTCTTTCTCCGATCAACAGCTCAAAGATCAGGAAAAAAAGAGCCGCCGCGAGCGGCCATTCGAACCTTTCCAGCGGCACTTTGTGCCTACGCTCCATCAGTTCTTCTTTGGGGATAAGGGCCAATTTTTGCTGATAGATAGTTTCCAACCCTTCTCCAGCGGCCCCAAGAGGAACATAGAGTCCGCCACTTTTTTCAGCGATAGCCGAGAGTGTTGTTTCATCAAGTCGGGAGGTGACAAAATTACCTTTTGGATCTTTGATAAAACCTTTGCCGTTTTCTCCAGCAACCGGGATGAGTTCGCCCTGGCTGGTACCAACGCCTACGGTATAGACGATGAGTCCTTGTTTGGCAGCCTCTTCGGCGGCTTTGACAGCGTCACCTTCCAAATTTTCACCGTCGGTCAAAACGATCAGAATTTTGTGGTTTGCCGCATTATTCAGAGTTTCGACTGCCTTGTCGATAACTGCGGCAATATTAGTACCGCCACGGGGAATTATCTCGGTTGTTACGGCTGAAAGAGAGTCTGCAAAAGCCTCGTAATCAAGGGTCAGAGGGCACATGAGATATGCTGAACCGGCAAAAGGCATGAGTCCCACCCGGTCACCATTTAACTGTTGGACAAAATCGAGTATGGCCAGATGTGCTCTTTTTAAGCGGTTGGGTTTTATGTCTTCAGCCAACATGCTTTTCGAGGTATCAAGCGCAAAGAGCAGGTCAATACCTTTGCGCTTTACATCTACCCATTGAAAGCCATATTGTGGACGGGCAAGAGCCGCAAAACACATAAAGACCGCAAGCAGCAGCAGAATATTTTTATACCGTCTCCTGTTGAGGGAGATATTCCGAGTCAGCTGACCAATGAGCTGATGGGCAGCGAATTTTTCCAGGGCCGCCTGCCGTCTTTTCTGCATGAACCGGAAGAGGAGAGCCAGGCCAATACAGGCAAGAAGACCGATGAATAACCAGTGTGGTTGTGCAAAGTCCATAATTATTCTCTATTCTCTTAAGGCAATTTTTTGCGTGATTGAAAAATTTCCATACTCAGCAGAATCAGGGCCCCGAGGACAAAAAATAGAAACAGCTCACGATAGGACTCAAATTTTTTGATGGTTCTCGTTGTCGTCTCCATCTTATTGATCTCGTCATAGATTTTTGACAGGGACGCAGTATCGGTGGCTCGAAAATAGATAGCACCGGTTTTTTCGGCAACCTTGGTCAGCGTCTCTTCATCAATATCAACCTTTACCTGCATAATTCTACGACGGCCAAAACTGTCGGTTACCGGCATTGGGGCCTCGCCACGGGTGCCTGCGCCGATGGTGTAAGCCTTGATATTCAGCGTTTCTGCTGCTTCGGCAGCTATGAGTGGCGGAATTCGTCCCGCATTATTCATCCCGTCGGTGAGCAGGATTAAAATACGTGACTTGGACTTTCTATCCCGCAGTCGATTAGTGCCGCTGCCGATGGCCGAACCGATGGCTGTTCCATCTTCGATCATGCCTATTTGTAATGATTCAAGCCTCTTTCGTAACCAACTGTGGTCAAGGGTCAAGGGGCTGACCAGGTAGGGACGGCCTGCAAAGGCCAGAAGGCCGATGCGATCATTGGGTCGTTGTTCAATAAATTCATCGACCACCTTTTTGACGACCTCAAGCCGATTGGCAGGTCTGCCGCCGAGGGTAAAATCCATCGCCTCCATGGAACCGGAAACGTCTACCGCGAGGAGAATATCTATGCCACTGGCTTCGATTTCCGTTGTGCTGCTTCCCATTTGTGGTCTGGCAAGGGCCAGAATCAAAAGAAAAAGCACGGCCAGGCGGAGGAGGAAGTGGAGGGTACCTGGCCGTGTTTTTCTAGCCCCGGCAAGAGACGATGCCAGGGAGGTGGTCGAGAATAAAAGCGCCGGGGCGCCTCCAACCCGTCCGTAAAGAAAGGCGAGCAGCGGCAGTAAGGTAAGCAACCAGAGCAGTTCGGGGTGGAGGAATCTCATGACCGACCTCGCTTAAATTGCTTCGATTGCTTCGGTTTTTTTGGTGGTCGAGATGCCTTTGGCTGTTCAACAGGCTCGGTTTTCTTAATAAAGGTGGTTACCGCGACCTCCATCTGCTCAAGATTTCCAAGCGCCGGATGATGGTGTGCAAATTTAGCCATGTCTGCCTGCTCAAGGCAATCCTGTAACTCGCTCTTGTGGGCCTGTAAAGGAGAGCTGCCACCAACATCTGTCAGCCCCTGGAGAAACTCGCGAGTGGTTTGACGGGTTGACTGAATGGCAAACCGTGCCTCTATATAACCACGCAGAATTTGACTGACCCGGTCCATGTATAATAACGCCCGTTCTGGACTCAGCAGTTTTTTTGCGTCAGCAAGGTCCAATAGTGCTTTTTCCCAGGGTGGCATGGGCGGCGGAACCGCTTTACTTCTATTTTTCAGAAACCAAAAAACTGCTGCTGCGACTAGAAAAATTAAAAGTATGATGCCAGCAATCAGCAAGTAGGGCGGTTGTTCAATTATCGGAACAGGACCCTGTATATCGCGTAACTCTTCATCTTGATTTGATATAGTTGGATTTTGTGCTGACTGGGCACTTTTCTGGGGTTTATTCAAAAGAGTTAAAGGAGCTTCCCCGCTACTGGCTGCAAAACAAGAGATGGGCAGCATAAAGAGCAACAACAGAGGGAGGATCAATATTCGCCTTGTCATGATGCCCTCCTTTTTCGAGCACTGAAAAAATTGAGCAGAGTCGGCAGATACGGGGTGTCGGTAAAGAGGTCGAGAAGATCGATGCCTGCTGAGCGAAGGGCCTTTTGCACTGTTTTTTGTCTGGCTTTCGCCATTTCGCTATATCGTTTTCTGACGCTGGCATCTGAGGTGTTTAAATCGACCTGATCGCCGCTTTCGGCGTCCTCCAGTGTGATCCAACCCACATCGGGGATCTCAAATTCCCGAGGGTCTGAGATGATCATTGCTATCAGGTCATGGCGCCGGTTGCTTATCTGGAGTTTTGGTTGCAGCTCTTTAAGACCTTCCTCGAAGTTGTTTGGCAGGCAGAAATCGGAGATAAGGAAGGCCACGCATTTTCTCTTTATGACCCGATTGGTGAAATCGAGGGGAACTTTCAGATCGGTTTTTCTGCCCTTAGGTTGGTAAAATAAAATTTCTCTAATCAGTCGCAGTATATGGCCTCGCCCCTTCTTGGGCGGAATATAGAGTTCGACCGAATCGGTGAAAAGCACAAGACCTACCTTGTCATTGTTTCGAACCGCCGAAAAGGCCAGCACCGAGCCGACCTCTGCCATCATCTCCCGTTTGGAGCTTTTTGCAGAACCAAAATCGCCGGAACCGCTGATGTCGATCATCAGCATGATGGTCATTTCCCGTTCTTCGGTGAACTTTTTGATATGCGGAATGCCGGTACGGGCGGTAACATTCCAGTCTATGGTCCGGATATCGTCACCCGGAACATATTCGCGGACCTCGTCAAAGTTCATGCCGCGGCCTTTGAACACCGACTGATAACTGCCGGCAAGGCTGTCGTTGACCAGGCGGTTGGTACGTACCTCGATCTGGCGGACTTTTTTCAGGATTTCCCTGGTAAGCAATGTATCCATTTTCGTTTCGCTTTAAATCAGGGAACTGGAACCGTATCGAGGATTTTCCTGATGATATCCTCACTGCTGATCCCTTCGGCCTCAGCCTCATAGCTGACCCTTAGTCGGTGCCGCATGACGTCCATCACCGATGCCTTGACATCGTCCGGCGTCACATAGCCCCTGCCGGCAAGAAAAGCAAGACAGCGTGACACGGCTTTCAGATTGATGGTGGCCCTCGGGGAGGCACCGGTCTCGATATATTCCTTCAGCTCAAGCTGGAAACTCTGTGGTTCGCGGGTGGCATAGACTAAAGAGACAATATAGTCTTTGATCTTGTCATCCATATAAATGGAATCAATAACTTTTCTGGAAGTAAGGATATCCCGGGGATCAGTCACCGGGGTCACCAGTATTTCTGAGTCAGTGTGGTCGAAACGATCGAGAATGGTTCTTTCCTCGGTTCTGCTCGGGTAACCGACAACAACCTTCATCATGAAACGGTCAACCTGGGCCTCGGGTAGCGGATAGGTGCCTTCCTGTTCAATGGGGTTCTGGGTGGCCAGGACCAGAAAGAGCTCAGGCAGTTGAAAGCTCTGGTCGCCGATGGTGACCTGTCTTTCCTGCATGGCCTCTAGTAGTGCGGACTGCACCTTGGCCGGAGCACGATTGATTTCATCGGCCAGAACGAGAGAGGAGAAGATCGGGCCTTTTTTCACTTCAAAGGTCGTCTGCTGAGGGTTATAAATCTGGGTACCAATGATGTCCGCGGGGAGCATGTCCGGCGTGAACTGGATTCGTCTGAAGTCGGTCTGTATCGCTTTGGCCAGGGTTTTAACGGCAAGAGTTTTGGCAAGACCGGGCAGTCCCTCAAGGAGAATATGTCCTCCGGTGAGTAGACCTATCAGCAAACGATCGAGAAGGTGTTCCTGCCCAATAATGACCTTGGACAGCTCGTATTTAAGCGGGGCGATCCAGTTTGAGCTCTCCTTGACAGCCTCGTTGATTCTCTGGATAGAGCTGTAGACATCGGAAGTTTGTGGTGATCCCGCTGAAGCTGATGGCGGAAAGGTTGTTGGGCTGAGCTGCTGAGATTTTTCTAACATGGATATTCCTCAAACCTGTTGAAAATTATCTTATTTTAATGAATGATCATACTGAGTCTGAAGTATATTCACACAACATTGCGAGAGTCTTTCATGAACATTACAAAGTCGTAATGTTTGGTAAAATTTGTTTTTTTCGATAGACCATACCATTAAACCTGGCGATAATTTCCCCTTGTTCGTCGGTGACCAGGACATCGTAGGCACCTAATCGTTTGGGTTCGCCCACCTCTGTTGCTGTGGCGTAGAGGGTACCTGACGAGGCACTGCTTAAAAAGGAGATATTGACATTAATCGCTAAAGCCAGCTGGCCGTGGCTGTTTGATGCCACAGCAAAAGCCAGATCTGCCAGGGTGAACAGAGCACCACCCTGAACGACGTTTGCCGCATTGAGATGTTTGTCTTCGATTGTCATACGGGCCTTGCAATAGCCTAATCCGGCTTCGACTATTTCAATGCCGGTAAGAGCGGCATATCGATCCCGGGAAAAAATGTTTCTGGCTGTTTCTGTATCCATGGGACTCCTCTTTTCGATTCAGGATTGTGTGAGATTTGTTAGTACCTCACAAATTATTTTCTTGTTTTCAGGTAAAATTAGTATTTCTGTCTTCATGGTGAAGATGATGTGTTGAAACTTGCGAAATGTTTTGAGGGACGAAGGAATGTCATTTTTTGGTGTAACAGATATAGGTTTATTTATCCTTGCAGGACTGCTCCTGAACATTACCCCAGGTGCAGATCTCCTCTATATAACAAATCGTAGTGCCATCCAAGGCAAAAAAGCTGGGGTGATTGCAGCGCTTGGCATTGGAGCAGGGTGTCTGGCCCATGTACTGGCCGCTGCTTTCGGCTTGTCCATGATATTGGTTTCTTCCACCTTTGCGTTTACTGCTGTTCGGTATCTGGGTGCAGCCTATTTACTCTATCTTGGCATTAAAACACTTCTTACTTTAAAGCAGAAAAATTGCTCTGAAACAAAAGAGTTGGCTGTATTATCTCTTACAACAATATTCAGGCAGGCGATTCTTATTAATATTTTGAATCCCAAGGTGGCGCTCTTTTTTATGGCACTCCTGCCGCAGTTTGTTTCACCTGCTGCCACAAATCCGGCACTGACATTTCTGTTTCTTGGGCTATTGTTTAACGTCAATGGTACGCTGGTGAATATTATTTTTGCGACTTTTACCTCAATTCTGGCAACAAAATTAAAGTCTGGAACCATCCTTCCCCGTCTCCTTCAATCTCTTGTCGGCTTTCTTTTTCTTGCTCTTGCGGTTCGCCTGGCTGTCGTCGC
>ERZ889078.3428-NODE-3428-length-10487-cov-11.614647_pt1 | contig 10487 bp, 6 predicted proteins | sample MGYA00521266_ERZ889078 | MGnify/ENA primary metagenome ERZ889078 (study PRJEB32303, sample SAMEA104408618) | aquatic metagenome | biome: Brackish water; feature: Pelagic; material: water | place: Baltic Sea | collected 2014-06-16T06:34:00 | depth 76,534 m ... | reverse complement strand
TAAAAAGAGATGAAAAGAAAGACTTAGTGGTTGAACTACTAAGTGTTTTGAGTTAGGCGAGGGTTTTGACTCCCAAAGAGGGATAATAAATAAATAATTATAATAATGGTGGTGGGACAAGCACACCATAACAATCTTAATTCTTAAATCCTAATTCTTAAATCCAAAAAACCAAAATTAAAAAATTGGCGCCTACCGATAGGTAGGCGCCAATTTTTTAATTTTGGTTATTATTGGCTAACAGTCGCTGTTTGAGTTCCATTAATTTTAGCAATATCTTTTTCCATTCTTTCTATCATTCTTCCTGTTTCTCTTAAAATTAAATCTAATCTTTGTAACTCAGGGCTATGAGGAGTTTCTGGAGTCATTTCTTGATTTATAGTAATACTTCCCTTTTGAATCTCATTGACTTCATTTTTAATTCTTTCTTTTAATTCATCTGAATTAGACAATGTTTGAGGATTCAAAGCTTCCTCATTTTGAACAACTTTTTTTTCTCCAAAGAATGGATTTTCTTGATAACGGTCAATTCCTACCATTACAACACCAGCTAAAACAAATCCTGTTAACACTCCGATTAAATATCTTTTGTCCTTAAATATAGATTCTTCCATAATTTTATTTTTGATAACTAATAATTGCTTACCTTTATAGCATTAGTATAGTAATCCGAAGGAGAAAGTCAATAGATTTGCTTGACAAAACAAAAAAACGAGAGTAATATCCCCCGAGAGTAAAAAATACTAAAACAGATAAAACAACCATTGGAAATCTTAAAATAATCCAATAAGGCCCATCCCCCTCTTAAAAAAGAGAGTTGAAATTCAAAGCCGGTTGTAATTCTGTTTTAAATATAAGCCTTAGAGATAACAAAAGTTATCTCTAAGGCTTTATTTTTTTGCACATTGAAGAACTCTCTAATCTAGGATACAATATCTATAGAAATTAAAAGTTCAAATTTAGAAGAAATATTATTTTGCTTAGTGCCCAAAATAAGATTTCTTCGAGACCGCCTACAGAACTTACCACCCTGTAGAAAAGGCATAAAAATTTTTCTTATAGAGAAAATCTCTTTATAAAGGCCTTGAGATATTCTTATGAGAAAAATTTTGTAAACACACTGTGTGTTGCTGAAAGGTCGTCTATCCCTTGAAGTTGTTTGCTATAACAACTTCAAGGGATATTTTTTTATTACCGAAAATGAGAAATTATCCTTTGCAGAAATCCTTGACAATATTTATAAATTAAAATAATATATTAGAAGAACTGCTGAGAAAATTTTAAATTGCACAAAAATGGGAATCTTTGTGCAAAAAGTCGAAGTATCTCAGCTTAACAGTAAAAGAGATCAAGGAAAAAGTCCGTTGCTGGAACAAAAACTCAAACAGATGAATCTAGTTGATTAAAGCTCCTTTTAGTTGATGGGTTATTAAGGTGCAAAGACAATTAGTCTAAAATCATTTGAACGAAACCAGAATGATGATAAATTTCAAGGTTACCTGAAATTTGAATTTTCCTTGTCTCAAGAGTTACTCCCTTGGAAGGTATTTTCACACACAATACCTTCCAAGGGTTTATTTTTTTATCTTACTTTTTTGTCATTATAAAAAAGTTGACTATATGCTTATGTTAAAGTAATATATTAATAGTTTTTCTGAAAAGAATAGCCATTGGGGCTTTAAAGAGATTCGCCTTTTCTTTTTTAAAATTCTTTTCAGAAATTCCAGTTCAAAACTGGAGAGAGATTAGTTATTAAACAAATTATTTCCTTTACCTGCTATCCTCTATGTAACGTTCTCTCTCCAGCCCCTAACAATATTTGTTAGGGGTTATTTTTTGTATATTTTTAACCATTAACCAAAATCCCAACAACCACTAATACTTAGTAGTTGAACTACTAAGTTTTTAAACGGCTACGATTTTAAAATCGTAGCCGTTTAATTAGGGCTATAAATATACTTATTCCAATGTTCTTAAGAACATTGGAATAAGTATAAAAACAAAAACATTCTCTTCTTACCAAAAATTCGATTGTAAAAAAAAATGTTTCGTCTTCGCGAGGAAGAGGATTTTTTAAATTTTTGAAAAAATTTAAAAAATCCTCTAACGAAGCGATCCAGTAATTTTAAAAAAGGTGTCAAAAAAAAGATAATAACTAAACGGGCGAGGCTAAAGCCTCGCCCGCTTAACTTATTTTTAATTTATCATTTTTATTTTTAATTTATCATTTTTAATTTTTAATTCGAAAGCTGAAAAATCTTTAATTAAAGATTTTTCAGCTTTCGGCTACCAATTATCCACAACCGACATCGATTGAATTCCCACAAACTGAACATTTTCATTTCGAGTTACCGGCACTGTCTGATTATCTACAAAAATCGACCAAGTGTTATAACTGTAAATAACATTTTTTAAGTTAATCGGCGATTGAACCCCATAAGTATCATAATAAGCAGTGGCTCTATCCAAATACCTAAACTCTGCATTTTCAATAGTCGATGTAGCCGAATGAAGATTAATCCCCCCAATCTTAGAAATTGAACTTGTTGCAGTAACTCCATTTCCATAAACATCTATCCCGTCACTGTCATCATCAGCAGAAGTAAATATTACTGGATTACCTGCAACTCCATTCACATTCAATTCTCCAGCCACATTTATATTGTATTGTTTAAATTTAAAGACAGAACCGGAACTTATTGATAAAGAAGTTCCAACTATAACTTCTATACTTTTTTCAACCAAATATGGCAACGGATTTTGAACTAAAGTTGTATCAAAACCAATTTTTGTAATATAACCACAAACCTGAATTCCATTTTTATCATTCCCTGATCCAGAATTATTAACTAAAGAAAAACCCGAAGAACCATTCATAATCAGCGGGAAACCTTCGTGATTAGTAAAATTATTATCGCTCACGCTTGATCCCAAAGTATCAAAAAATCCTATTCCAATTTGGTTATTATCAAAACTCGAATTATTAACTTCCACCTGTCCTCTTAAAGCATAAACACCATAAAAGTCTTCATTATCCCCAGATTGCCTTTTATAATTATTTTGAATCGTACTATTCGAAATAGTCGAAGTAGAAGTATTTAAAGAAAGCCCACTACCTCGAGAATTTTCTACAGTCACATTATCAAAATTTGCCTGAGCATTATTTAAAATAACCATAGCCTTAGGATAAGTAGTTCCCAACCGATATCCTCCATATTTAAAGACAGTATGATTAAACAATGATCCTAATGACCCCGTAGGCAAAATTATTTGCGACCAAAAATTATTAGCTTCTCCTGGAACAGCAGTTGTCGTTGTCGCCGTTGCTGTCCCAAAAACTCCATCGCCGTTTGTGTCACCACCGATATCATCGGTAAAAGAAGTAAAAATAATTGGTTCACTAACTGAGCCATTTGCTTTAATTGTGCCATTAACAATTATTTCCGCATCGCCAGAGCGATTAATCGTTTTAATAATTACCCCTTCTTCAATGGTTAAAGTTTTGCCTGATTGAATAGTTAAGCCATCACTCCCCACAAAATACGGCGAGTTAGCTTTTGTGATTGTTTTATCTTCAGTCAAAATGTTTCCTTTAGTGATTTTATGATTGATACTATTTCGAGCCTTGGGTGTTCCTTTTATAGTGGCTATTCCACCAGCATCATAACCATTCAAAATATATTGCCCAATTGAAAGTCCCCAATTATCTCTGCAGTCCTCCACACCATTGCACAAATAATCCGGATTATATCTTTCTAATGTTCGATATCCATCTCCTGTAGGCCAACCACTCCCAAAAGGTGCTTGATCAATGGTCGTCGTCGCTTGTTCTGATTTTTTATAAGCTAAAATTAAATGTTCACCGGTGTTATTCAAGCCGTTACTTGTCCCTGCCCCACTAAATGGGGTTACAAAATCAGCTGTTATATCATTGACCGTCGTATCATCAGTTCTTTCAATTAAATAATAACTATTCGCCTCAATAACTTTATCAGTCGCATTTGAAAAACTTAGATCCGGGGCGCCATCTGCCGAATATAAAAACCAATCTGTTAAATCTATATCTTCACCTGAGCGATTATATAACTCTATCCATTCATCGTCGGTTGAAGCACTTGTGCCCGCCCAAGCGATTTCATTGATAACAATTGGCATTGTATTTATTTCTACTTGTTTAGTAGAAGTGGCGGAGGTATTTCCATTATTAGCCACAGAAACCACTGAAAAATTATAAATATCTCCGTCGTTCAAGTTGGTAATTTGAGTACTTGTGGCGGTCGTAGTCGAAAAAGTTCCATTTTTATCAATATTAAAATATGCAAAATCAGAAACTTGGGCTGTAGTTGACCATAAAATATTTAGCGTAGTAGAGGCAATTAGGCAAGAGCTATTTAAAATTGAATTGTCGCATTGGGAGATGCTTAGCGAAACATCTGGAGTGAAAGTATTTATATAAATGGTTTTTGTTGTTGCTTGCGAGATATTTCCTAGATTATCACTGGCATAAAAATTAATGGTCGTCGTGCCGGTGATAAATCCAGTTAAGTTTAAATTCCAAATATTACTTGAATTTGTTGTGGTTGTGGCAGATGAGAAATCAGTTGAAATTGTTTGAGTCGATGATGCTGTTCCTGAAAATGCGATACTCGATGAAGTGAAAGTTTGGGTCAAATCAGTTGGAGATGTTATTTGTGGAGGAGAAATTGTTATAGAAGATGTTGCTGTTGAATTTGATGCCTGAGTTTGAGTTTGGGTGGCGGCTTGGCCACCCGTTAGGGTGGCTCCGCCGCCACCCCCTCCACCTCCAGAACTTACAGAAGTTGAGGTCGTTTGAACCTGTTCTTGTTCTTCCTCTTTGTTTTCTTCTTCATTCGTCTTTGCGAGCCTGTCCGCCTCAGGCGTTGGCTCCGCAGAGCTTTGCAACCTGCCTGCCGGCGAGGCAGGTCCAGCGTCCCCAGCACCCAAAATCAAATTTCCAATACTTCCCCCCACATTCTGCCCTTCTAAATTATTAATTTGTTTCCCAGTTCTAACCAACATTCTTTCCGCTTCTCTTAAAATTAAAGCTAATCTCTGTAGTTCTGGGCTATTGGGGTCTTCTGGTTTTGGTTCGTTATTGTTTGATGAAGGTTCATTATTAGGAGGGTTTTGCGCCCCTTCTTCGCTAAAGCTACGAAGGGCAGGCGCAAAACCCTCCCCTTCATTCTCACTTCCGTCCTTTATATTAGCCACCAAATCCATTCTGTCTATTTGGGCGACACTTTTATTTACATTTGCAAATGCTTCTGAAAAAAATCCTGTAATACTACTTGTTGTGTTTTTAATATTTGAAGCCAATTTATTCAAACTACTTTTATTTTTTTCTAATAAAGCTAGAGTTTCTTTTTCTTTTTCCACCTCGTCAAAAAATAATTTAATCACCCCCGCCCCGTACAACACAGCTTGTTTTGATAAGATTTGCCAGTAGTCTTGGAGGATTAGATCATTAGCACCTTTTATAAAATAAGTGTCATTTTTTTTATTTTTTATAAATGCTCTTTTTATCCCTACTAACTTAAAATTATCTCCTTCTAAATTCTTGTATCCAAACAAAATATTTTCTAAACCTTCTATATACTCCTCTTTCTCAAAATCAACAACCGGCTCTGCATATTGTCTAAAACGAATTTCGTTATCTACTGTATCTTTAGAAAAGAAATTATTATTAGTAAAACTAGCTAAAGAATTAAAATACTTCCCAATATCACTCAAAATGATTTCTTCTTCGTTTTCTAAAGAACTGGAAATATCTTTGATATTATCTTTATTAAAACTGCTAGTATAAGTTTCGTAAGGAGAATCATCTCGTCCTGATATATGGTCATCGTTTCTAGTATGCGGAGGGACCGACATATCTTGAATTAAATGTAAAATATGTCCCAAAGATTCCAAAGCTCTCTCTTTGTCGTTATGAGCATAGTCATAAATAGCTCTTTCCCAAGAGTAATCCGAGTTAGCACTGAACAAATCTTTAGTCAGACCAACTCCTGCCACATTCAAAGCCCCCATTTGATTTTTAGTATTTTGGGACCAATCCTTAGCATCTAAACCTAGAGAAATTCCTACTGTTAATCCATCATTATAAATAGGATCATAAAAATGATTAACACAGCGAGTGACAGGGTCATCTTCTTTAGTACTTCCTAACATAAGCAAATCTCTTTCTTTGTCTGAAAATTTTAAATCAGAATGATAATAATTAAACAATTCTACAGTTTCTTTAGTTAGGGCAGGGTGAGTAGTTTCTGCATCATAGGCATTAACAAAAACAGGAACCAATGTGATTCCTGTTAAAATAAATATAAACCCTAGATACTTTCTAATTTCCATATATCCGTTTCTTTGTTTTTTACAAATCTTGTTATTAATACATACTCTTCTTCATAAAAAACATCAAATTCATATTCATCGAAAGTTTTTAAATAAGTGCTCCTAGTCTCTAACTTTAAAATTAATAAATATTCCACCAAATCACTTTCAGATAACTCATCCAATTCTTTAAACTCCCTCTCCTGATCCTCCAACACAAAATATTTACTAGCCAACTCAAAATCCCTAGCTTCCAAAGCTTTTATATACAATTCCAACGTTTCTTCGGGTGTTTTACCTCCAAAATTGTCTTGTTTTTCCAATTCTTTCACCCATTCCAGATATTCTTGTTCATTTCCACCTCCTGCTATAAATTCACCATATTCTTCACTATTAGTGATTAATTTCATCTCAACTTCCCTATTTTGAAAATAAACCCCTATCAATACCAAAACAACCACTACTCCTAGTGTATAAATTATATTTCTCTTATTCTTCATATATAATATTTAAAATTAATTAACAAAAAAAATTAACCTATTGTTTCTTCTGTTGCTAAATTGTCAGCAGGATCTATATCATTCTTTAAATCTTCGCTAGTACTAAAATATACCAAAATCCCCAAAGAAACCATCAAAATCAACACAAAACCACATATAAACTTACTAGATGTCCAATTTATAATCATAAACAAATTATATCACAACACAAATCGTCAAACCGCCCAACCACCCACCAAAACTGTGGATAACCCAATTTCACAAAAATTTTACAGGAGTCGGACTCCTGTAAAATATTAACAAATCTTCAAATAAATTCACACTTTCATCAATTCTTCTCCTAATTAAAAATCTCATCTGATTGAAAAATTTGCTTAAAACTTTTTTCTATATCAAAAACCAAAAGCTCCATCTCATTCTCACCCTCCTTTTTTATATATAAAGCCATTTTAGTATTATCTGAGGACCATATAGCCTGCGTTTTACTTTCTAAATCATTTACAACCGGCCCCCGCTCTCGTCTTAAAGTAAAAAGCTCATTACCATATTTATCCCCGATAGTGATACCATATTTCCAACTATAGTGATAAGCGACCACCATTTCTTTATTAGGAGACCACTCATATCCAACTCCATATTGCAATGTCCATTGTTTTCCGCTGTCTATATCTATAAGATAAAGCACTCTGCACTCTGTTCCGCAACCATAAGAAACTAAAACTTCATTTTCTGAAAACCATTCCCAGTTAGATGCGCCAAAATTGTTATTATATACCTCTTTTGTTTCCCCATAATTCACATCTCGTATAAGCAAAACCACTTCTTTATTGTGAAGATCCAAACTTTCTATATAACCAAATTTATCTTGTGTAGGAGAAAAATGCAGATTGCTTACAGAATGATTATTATGAACAACTCTTCTTTTTATATTATTAATTGTATAAAAAATTGGTTCATAATCATCAATGTCCAAATTGTTCAACACAGATACCGGAATTTCAGAAATATCTATAGGCTCACCTTCTATTTCCACCAAACCAATCTCCACCAATTCTTCGTTAACTTCTTCATAATTTGTTTTATTTTCCGTGTCATCATTATCATATTTTCCAGACTTTATAGCAGGAAAAACAACCAAAGTAACTATTAAAATAATAATAGCGACAAATAGAAAGATAATTTGTGAAGAAATTTTTTTCATTATTTATAAAATTTGGAAAAATATGGCAAGAGGTTTTTGTTAATAATCAGTTTTTACAAAACCATTTATTTTTTTAGAGTATTCAAAAATCTCTTTCTTTTGAACAACCCCTTCAATTCCTTTAAAATCTCCTTCTACTATTATTTCCATTTTATCATCATTATCAAAATCAGAAATTACAAAATTAGAATAAAGTAAATCTGTATGTTTAAAAATTTCTGAGAAATCTCCTTCTTTAGAGTATTGATAAACCAAAAGATGATATCCCCCTCTACCAAAACTGAAAAATAAAAGGATTTCTGGTTTTAAATCTCCTGTTACATCAACCAAATCCACATAACCCCTATGACCTCCGTTTACCTTAAATTCCATCATCTTAAATTTATCATCAATCTTATCAACAACTGTCACAAAAATATTTTCTCTATTTAAAAAATCTTCTTTAGCAAAAACAATTTCATTTTCACCATCACCATCTATATCTCTTTTGAAAGATTTTTCAGGTAAAATTCCTAACGCTGATGTGGCATATATAAATTGGTTATTGTCTTTCATAAATTCTACAAGATACTCATAATATCTTCTAAAAATCACCCCATCCATACAATTTAACTCTTCGCATTTATCTATCGTATTTTCAAAATTATCAGAAAATTCCCCTTTATTTCCTTTTTTATAATCTTCCAAATCTTGAAAGAAAACCAAATCTACAGAATTTTTTATCTCAGCAGTCAGATTTTTTTCTTCAGAATAATTCTTCAAATCTTTACTATTCAAGTGAAGAGATACACCAAGCAACAAAACAAGAATCAATCCCATAACTAAAAATAATTTCAATGCACTAAACCCGCTAGAAAAATTTTTCCACAAAATATTTCCGTTCTGGTCTATGCCGTTTTCGTAAATTCTATAAATGTCATCAATATACTTTTGTTCATCCGGACCATAGCCGACAACAGCGTCTTTCCAGCTTCTCCAATACCGTCTTTCATCATTAGTAATCCCTTGTGCTTTATGATACAACCATCTAACACCCCAATGGATACTGTCTTCAAAATTATTTACAACAGCTTCTTTATAATTTAATTTTTCTGGTTTTCTACCCTTTCTAATTTCACTCTCTATCAATTCACCCCTCAATGTTCTCATAGCTGGGTCATCTTCATGCCCAACCTGCATTATGTCTGGAAAACTATATTTATCGTAATATCCCATCCTACTTTCTTTATAAATCATAGCTTTCACAAGACTCGGATCCAATAATTCTTCTGGTGGATATGGTTCGTTTATAAAAATATTATTCCAATATTCAACAATTTTATTTATTTCATAATCAAATTTATTGTAATCCTCATCGCCTGAAATACCCTGATAAATATATGTTTGTATTTTAGAAACATTTTCTCCAAAATCCAATCCCACATTATGCAAAGTCGGCATTCTGTCCGCATGAAATTCAATATAGTGAATTCCTTGCGACAAATTTAATTCGATAATTTTGGTTTGAGTTTCGTTTTGGAAGAGTTTTTTAAAAATTGAGCCAGCCCACAACCAATTTTTCCATTTTGAGAAAAAACCTTCTGGTTTTTGAATTTTACCGTCAATGATTAACTTAACATCATCGCTGTCTAAAAACCTCCATTTAGTTGTTACTTTTGCCGATAAGGATTTCAATGGCAAATTGATTAAAACAAAAGTATACCAAGGTCTCCTGTCTCCGTCTTCAGCTTTTTCGTCAAAATTAAACTCTATTTTAGAAGTGTTTTCAACAAACTCAATGTCGATATCTTCTATTTTTGCTCCTTTATGAGGTACAAAAGTAATTTTATGCTTTCCTTTTTCCAACCACAAAATGAAAATAATTGACTTTTTTAATCCTTTCAATTTTGTTCCATTCCAAGAAGCTGGGATATTATATAATTGAATATTTTTCTCTGGGAGAATTTCTCTAAAATTTTGTCCATCAATTTCTAGCCTCAAATCTTCCCCACCTCTTTCGTTTATTTGTTTTCCAGAACGGCAACTAGCCGAAACTGAAATGCCGTAAAGTCCCCGTTCATTGATGTCAAAATCGTAATCAAAGTTTTCGGTAATCTTTTTATTAAAGTTTTTTTGTTCAACTATTCGCATATCTATATTCTAACATGATAATTGTTAATTCCTAATTAACTTTTTTCCAAAATTTATCACTATTCCACCTGTGGATAACTCAAAACACTTAGTGGTTCAACCACTAAGTGTTTTTAAAAAAACTTTTCAATCAACAAGTCTTCAGATAAATTTACACTTACATCAATTCTTCTTTCTATAATTCCTTCAGCAACACTTTCAGCAAACTCTTTATAATCAGTTATGTCTCCATCACTTCTATCTAAAATAATAGATTTATTACAAAAATTTGTTTTCTTTTCTCCTATATATTCTTTCCAACTGCTGGT
>ERZ889078.3425-NODE-3425-length-10490-cov-7.166363_pt1 | contig 10490 bp, 9 predicted proteins | sample MGYA00521266_ERZ889078 | MGnify/ENA primary metagenome ERZ889078 (study PRJEB32303, sample SAMEA104408618) | aquatic metagenome | biome: Brackish water; feature: Pelagic; material: water | place: Baltic Sea | collected 2014-06-16T06:34:00 | depth 76,534 m ... | reverse complement strand
CGTCGGGTGCGTCGGGTGCGTCGGGTGCGTCGGGTGCGTCGGGGGCATCGGACGCGTCGGGCACGCGGGCAACATCGGTCGCATCGGTCGCGTCGGCCGCATCACCGCCAGCTGCCACGACGTCGCTACCCACAGCCACCGCCGTGTCTGCCCCCGAAGCTTTGGCGTCCACGCTGGTTGACGCGGCCGGCGAGGGAGTGGCGCCGCAGCCAACGCTGGCTGCCACTAGGATCGGCGCCAGCGCCGCCGAGAGGCGCCGAATCAGCGTGTGTTTTGCAGGGAGATGAACCACGCGTGGACTCCGATGGGGACTTCAAAACACGTGCGCTGCCGCTCGTCGGGGCGGCCGCTCGGCTCGTCCTGACAGTGGCCAGGATCGCATGACTCGAGGCATCTGCGCCAGCGTCGGCGCGGCGAAGGTGGGTGGCGTCATCGGAGGGCGAGAGGGTGCAGGGCGAGAGGGTGCAGGGCGAGACGACGACCAAGGCCTACCCCACCAAGAAGCCTCGCACCGCGCGCGCCGCCCGCTCGGGCTCCTCCAGCACGAGCACGTGACCACTATCGACAAACTCCAGGAGCTCCGCGTGGGGCAAGGTAGTCGCCATCCAGCGCCCGGCGTCTGGGTAGACGGACCGCCCGCCGTACATCAACAGAGTCGGCTGTGTCACCCGTCGCACGTCCTCACGCCAATCCTGCCGCAGCATGTCTTCGGCCAACCGCAGCGTGGCCTCGGGCATATGTGACAGCCCTCGCAGCAGCGCCGGCGACAACAGCAGCTTAATGCCCAGGTGCTCGGCAGACCGCCACAGCCCCCTGAACAGCGCGACGCCGAGCCGCCTCGGGGCCGCCGCGATCTCCGTGACAACACGTTGCTGCTCGGCCAGATCTCCCGCGCCGAACAGGCCATGGGGCCAACCGGGATGGCAAGCGCTGCACGGGCTCTGATCGATGAACACAAAACGCGCAAAGGAGTTGGCTTCGGCGATACGCAGCGCCTCAAAAACCGTCTGCGCGCCCATGCTCAAGCCAACCACGTCGGCGCCGTTCGGCGCGTGCGCCGCCAGCACCGCCAGCAGGTCTTCGGCGAGGGTGCGCATGCGCGCAGGCCCCAGAAATCCGGTCGATTCGCCGTGTCCCCGCGCGTCGTAGAGCACCACGGGGAGGCGGTCGGCGATCGCCCGCGCCAAGGGCCGCATCGAGGTGTGGTCGCTGCAGAACCCGTGCAACAAGACCACGGGACGCCCGGAGGCGGCGCCGCCCAACCAGGTGGCGAGGCGGGTGCCGTCGGGGGTTACGGTCTCGGTCCGCGCGAACTGACCGCGGGCCCTCAACAGCGCCGCAGCAAAGCGCGCCGCGCTGACGCCCAAGAGCGGGCGGGCGGTGGGCACACAGGCAAGGCGAGCGTTGTGACCGGTTGGCATGGCGGAGTCCCTCGACGCGCTACCTCGCAGCGCACGCGCAACGGCTCGCAGCGCGCACCGACAGCCTAGCCCTGGCGAGGGAGCGACGACTGCAACCCTACGACTCCACCCCTACGACTCCACCCCCAGGTAACGCAGAATCACGGCACAGATCTCCTCGTTCAGCCGCCCGCTCCGCAGCAGCTCATGACGCTCAATCGCCGCCATGTGGATGAGCGACTCGACCGTCGTCATCAGCACCCAAGCCGCAGTTTTCCGGTCTTTTGGCAAGATCTGATCCCGCCGTTCGTCCAAGTACACCTCGATCAGCGCCAGCGCCGCCTCGTCGATCTCGCGGAACTGCTCAAGGCCGATCTGCAGCACCAACATGACCAGCGCGTGGTGCAGGGCCGGGTCGATCAGGTGGGCGGCGACCACTGCGTCCACGTACGTGCGCACCGCCACACGGATGGGCTGATCGCCCAAGTCGCTCATCGTCTCAGCCAGCAGCGCCACCATCGCCTGAGCGTGACGCTCCGCGACCGCCATCACCAGCGCCTCTTTGTTGGGGAAGTACTGGTACAGCGACCCCACGGACACACCCGCCACCTTCGCGACATGATTGGTCGTGGTCTTGGCGTAGCCCTCCAGCACCAGAACACGAGCGGTCGCGTCCAGCACAGCCGTTACCGTCGCCTTGCTTCTGGCCTGTGTTGGTTGTTTTCGCGGGGTTGCAGCCATTATTCTGGTCTCCAGCAATGCGAGTTGAACGTGAGCAATCGCTCACCTATGTTATACGAGCGTTGGCTCACATTTACAAGTCAACCTCATGACCGGAGTCCACAATGTTGAGTGCCACCGCCGTTCCCCAAGCCGCCGTCCCCACCCAGCGTCGTGATCTGCGCACGCTGCCCAACCCGCCAGCGGTCCCTGCTTCTGGGCTGCTTGGGCTGCTGTCGGAGATGCGCGACGACCCGATCGGGCTGTTCAGTCGGGCGCATCGCGAGCACGGCGACGTGGTGTCGATGCGCATGTTCAATCAACACATCGTCACGATCGCCAACCCCGAGCACTGGCAACACGTGCTGGTGAGCCACCGCGAGCAGTACGCCAAGCGCACACGCGGCTACGAGAAGCTCAAGCTCTTTCTGGGCGACGGGCTGGTGACCAGTGAGGGCGCGCACTGGCGGCGGCAGCGTCGCATCGCGCAGCCGGCGTTCAACCGCAAGCGCATCGCCACCTTTGCGGCGTCGATGGGCGCTGCGAGCCTGGATATGCGGGCGATTTGGCAGCAGTCGGCGGCCCGGGGTGAAGAGCGCGACATCGCGGCAGACATGATGAAGCTGACGTTGCGCATCGCCGGCGAGACGCTGTTTTCGCTCAACATCAGCGACGAGGCGGCGGAGGTGGGCGCGGCCTTGGGCGTGGTGCTGCACGCGTTTGATCGCATCACGACGGCGCCGGTGCCCTTCCCGGAGCGCTGGCCGACGGCGGCGAATCGCAAGATGCGCAAGGCGATCGCGACGCTCAACAAGGTGGTCGAAGACATCATCGCCCAGCGTCGGGCGGCGGACGCGCGGGGCGAGGCGAGCCAGGAGGACCTGCTCGGTGCGCTGATGGCGGCGCGTGACGAAGACACCGGCGAGGCGATGGATGACAAGCAGCTGCGCGACGAGGTGATGACCATGTTGCTCGCCGGCCACGAGACCACGGCCAACGCGCTGGCGTGGACGCTGCACCTGCTGAGCACGCACCCCGAGATCGCGCAGGCGGTGGTGGCGGAGATCGAGGCCAACGTCGCTGGTGAGGTGCCGCAGCTCTCGGAGCTGTGCAAGCTGCCGCTCTTGGACCAGGTGATGAACGAGTCGATGCGGCTGTTTCCGCCGGTGTGGATCATCGGTCGGCGCGCTGAGCAGGACGATGAGATCGGCGGTTTCCTGATCAAGAAGGGTACCTATGTGTACATGCCAGCCTATGTGCTGCATCGCCACCCGGACAACTGGCGAGAGCCGGAGCGCTTCGATCCGTCGCGTTTTTCGGCCGAGCGGGTCGCTGAGCGCAAGGAGCAAGGGGTGCATCGCTTCGCGTTTCTGCCCTTCTCGGGTGGCCAGCGAAAGTGCATCGGCGATCAGTTCGCCCGCATGGAGACTGCCCTGGCCCTGGCGACGCTGCTGCCCGCCGTGCAGCTGACGCCCCTCGCCGGTCGGCCGGTGGTGCCGGACCCCCAGCTGACGCTGCGACCGCTCGGAGGGTTGCCGATGCGGCTGTCGGAGCGGACCTGAGGCGGCCAGAATCTCCGGGATGGGGGCTAGGACACCAGCGAATCATTGATCTATACTGCCGGCCCACCATCGACCTGAGGAGCGCCGGATGAGCAAGCACAGCGACAAGAAAGTGAAGGCACCCGGCGAGCTAGCGAGCTTGGAGTCCCTGCTCCGCCAGCTGCCGGAGCAGGACCAGGCCGAGGCGTGGCGCATCCTGTACGGCGACATGCCAACGCCGCTGCCGATCTGCGAAGAGGCCGCAAAGATGGGCGTTGAGGGCGATTTTGACGTCGAAGCCCACAAGTTCAACGCCCAGCCGGAGCAGCGCCGCGCGCCTCGAATTGTGCGGATGGGCGTGATCCAGATGCGGGTCACCGTGCCGACCACCGAGCCGGTGATGGTGCAGTACCAGGCCATCGTCGATCGCCATGTGCAGATGATCCACGCCGCCGGCGCCATGGGCGTGAACGTGCTGTGTTTGCAGGAAGCCTGGACGATGCCCTTCGCTTTCTGCACCCGCGAGAAGGAGCCGTGGCTCGAGTTCGCGGAGGCGGTGGATGGCCCGACGACGCAGCTGCTGGCCGAGCTGGCGCGGCGGTACAACATGGTCATCATCTCGCCGATTCTGGAGCGTGATGAGGCCCACGGCGGCACGATTCACAACACAGCGGTGGTGATCAGCAACAACGGCAACGTCATCGGCAGCCATCGCAAGGTCCACATTCCGCGCGTCGGCGACTTCAACGAGTCGACCTACTACATGGAGGGCGACACGGGCCATCCGGTGTTTGTGACGCAGTTTGGCAACGTCGGCATCAACATCTGCTATGGCCGGCACCACCCGCTGAACTGGCTGATGTTCGGGATCAACGGCGCGGAGATGGTCTTCAATCCGTCCGCGACCGTCGGCAGCTTGAGCGAGCCGCTGTGGCCGATCGAGGCGCGCTGTGCGTCGATCGCTAACAACTACTTCACCGCGTCGATCAACCGCATCGGCACTGAGACGTTCCCCAACGCCTTCACCTCGGGTGACGGCCAGCAGGCGCACAAAGACTTTGGCCACTTCTATGGCTCGAGCTACGTCACGGCGCCCAACGGCGGCCGGACGCCGGGCTTGAGCCGGGTGCGTGATGGGGTGTTGGTCAGCGAGGTCGATCTGAACCACTGCCGCCAGGTCCGCGACAAATGGGGCTTTCAGATGACCCGTCGCCTGGCCGAGTACGCCGAAGAGCTGACGGCGGCGGCCCGGCCAGATTTTAAGCCGCAGCAGATCGTCGACCCGAGCATTCGCTCCTAGCCTATGTTTTAGCCGCGGTCGCAGCATGGTTGGTGGCCCGAAGCTGGAGGCTGCTATGCGTGCGATTTTGGTCCCCATCGATTTCAGCGTAGGTTCGCTTGCGGCCCTCGCCACCGCCGACAAGCTGGGCGAGGCGCTTGGCTACTCCGTGACGCTGCTGCACGTGGTGCGCCAGTTGAGCGCGGTGCTGCAGCCTGACGCCAGCCTGGATCCGGCGATTGCGGGGCTGGCGTCCGGTGGTCTGTATGACGATGAAGCGGCCGTCGAGCGGGCGCGCGTGCAGATGACCCAGTTCTTGGCACGCGCGCCGGAGACGCGGCGGCCGAGGCAGGTGATCTTTCGCACAGGCGTGCCGTCGGACGCCATTGTCGACGCTGCAAATGCCGTGCATGCGGAGATGATCGTGATGAGCACGCACGGTCGTCGTGGGCTGTCGCGCGTGTTTCTTGGCAGCACGGCTGAGGAGGTCGTGCGCAAGTCGGACGTGCCGGTCTTGACGGTCAAACCACCTAGTTCGATGAATCCGAACGCGCTGCTGACCTAGCTGGCTTCCCGTTCAAGTCCACTTGACCACGATGTTGTGCAGCGACTCACCAGCCTGCGCGACGCGATCGGCGGCGTTGGAGAGGTGTCGGTAGACCTCGCGTTTGGTGAGCATCGACGTGACGAGGTTGAGGCACTCGAGCCCTGTGGGCCCGGGATCCTGGGCCCGCAGCGCGGTGACCGCTTCGCCGCGCAGCCGCTCCGAGGCACCGACGCCCATGATAGCGGAGGTGACGACGTGCGTGGTCGACACCGGCCCGCCAACCAGCGCCGCCCCGAAGATCACGGCGCTGGAGGCGAGCTGTGCGTCGAGGGCATGCAGCGGGCGTAGCCGATAGATGCCGAAACCCAGGGTGCGCACGATGCGCCAGCCGCCGAAGACGGTGCCCGCGGTCATGGCGAGCGCGCACAACAGCATCACCCACGTGGGCACCTCAAAGCTGTGCAGCTGCCCTGTGAGCAGCAACACCAGGGTCAACACGCCCATGCTCTTCTGCGCGTCGTTGGCGCCGTGGGCAAAGGCCATGGCCGCGGTGCCGACCACCTGCAGCCGCTTGATCGGCTTGTTGGCGCGCGGGGTGGCACGCCGCAGCAACCACCGCGCGGTGCGGTGGGTGCCGTAGCCGACGGCGAGGCCGGCGACGGGCGAGAGCATCAGCGCGGCGAGGATCTTCGTGGCGCCGACAAGCTCGCCCGATGTCACCAGCTCCGTATAGCCCCACCGGACCGCACCGTCGCCGGCCGCGAGCACCGTCGGGCCGATCAGCGCGCCGATGAGGGCGTGGGATGACGACGACGGAATGCCGAAGAGCCAGGTGCCGACATTCCACAGCACCGCGGCGAGAACAGCGCACAAAATCAGGCTAACAGCGGCATGCGGCGCCAGCGCGTCGAGGGTGATGACTTGCCCGACCGTGTCCGCCACCGCCGTGCCGCCCAGGAGAGGGCCCAGAAACGTGAAGACGGCGGCTGTGAGCGCGGCCTGGATTGGCGTCAGCGCACGTGAGGCGACAGCGGTGGCGATGAGGTTGGCGGCGTCGTGGAAGCCGTTGGTGAAGTCAAAGACCAACACCGCCGCGACGGTGGCGAGGACTAGGATGAGGATCAGCGTCATGGCATCGGCCCTCCTACTTTAGCCCACCACCACCAGGGTCCCTCTGGGTCCGGTGAAGTCGCGCGACCGGCTCATCTGCGTCCTCCCTGCCGTTAACCATCGGCCCGCTGTGGATAGCATTCACCCGCCAAGCGTGCGCTATTGCACTCGGATCGTGAGCTGGCCAAGCAGCAGGGCTGTGCGCTACGACGCTGGTCGTTCCTGCAATCCTAGGATGATCAGCATGAGCAAGACCACCCCAACCCCAGCCATAGACGAACAACCAACCTGGCGGTCGAGAGATGGCGCGCCCTATCCGCTGGGCGTCTCCTACGTGTGCGACGAGGACGCGCTCAACTTCGCCCTGTATTCCAAGCACGCCGACGCTGTCGCTTTGCACCTCTACAGCGCCGACGACATCGAGACGCCCTTACGCTCGGTCGACCTCCACCTCCGCCGCAATCGCTCGGGTCGCATCTGGCACTGTCGCCTCCCCTGCGCGGGCCTCGAAAAGGCGAAGTACTACGCCTACACCGTCGACGGCCCAAAGCAGTGGCGCGCGCCCGACTTCCACGCCTTCGACGCCGACAAGATCCTCCTCGACCCCTACGCCGCGGAGGTCTACTGCCCGCCCGGTTTTGACCGTGCATCGGCCTGTCGACCCGGCAGCAACGCCGGCAAGGCGGCCTTGGGGCGACTCTGCTCGCGGCGAGAGGGCCCGCAAGCTCGGCGGTGTCATGACCACATTCGGCACGACGCTGATCTTGTCATCTACGAGCTGCACGTGCGTGGCTTCACGCAGCATCCCAGCAGCCCCGTGCCCGACTCCCAGCGCGGCAGCTATGGCGGCGTCGCGGCGATGATCCCGTACCTCGTCAGCCTCGGGATCACGGCCGTCGAGCTGATGCCGGTGTTCCAACACGACCCAGATACCGGCGATTTCTGGGGTTACTCGCCGATGAGCTTTTTTGCCCCGCACGTTGGCTTTGCGGCCTCTCAGACGCCCGACGCGGCGGTGACGGAGTTCCGGGAGATGGTCGACGCGCTGCACGCGGCAGATATCGAGGTGCTGCTCGACGTCGTCTACAACCACACGGCAGAAGGCGGCGCCGCCGGGCCCAACTACAGCTTCAAGGGCCTCGACAACTCGACCTACTACCTCTGTTCACCCGATCCGGCGCAGCCGTACCTGGACTACGCGGGCACCGGCAACACGCTGCACTGCGCCAACCGTCAGGTGCGCCGCATGATCCTTGACAGCCTCCGACACTGGGTCACGCAGATGCATGTCGACGGGTTTCGATTTGACCTCGCCTCGATCTTCGCCCGTGACAGCCAGGGCACGCTGGCGATGGGTGACGACGCCGCGCCCCTGTTCAGCGCCATCGTCGGAGAGCCGTCGCTCGCCCACGCCCGACTCATCGCCGAGCCGTGGGACGCGGTTGGCACCGACCAGCTCGGCCGCAACTTCCCCGGCATCGAGTGGCACCAATGGAATGGCCGATTCCGCGATGACGCGCGCCGTTTTGTGCGGGGCGACGCCGGCCTAGTCCCAGCGCTGATGCGTCGCATGTACGGCAGCGACGACCTGTTCCCGGACCATCCGCCCGACGTGTTTCGACCCTACCAGAGCATCAACTACGTCACCGCGCACGACGGCTTCACGCTCTACGATCTGGTCGCCTATCAACACAAACGAAACTGGGCCAACGGCCACGACAACACCGACGGTCCGAGCCGAAGCTTCAGCTGTAACTACGGCCACGAGGGTGACGATGGCGTGCCGAGCGCCGTGCTGGCGTTGCGTCAGCGACAGGCGAAGAACCTGATGGCGGTCCTCCTGCTGGCCAACGGTGTGCCGATGCTGCGGGCCGGTGACGAGTTCCTCAACACCCAAGGCGGCAACGATAACCCCTACAATCAAGACAACGAGACCAGCTGGCTCGACTGGCGGCGGCTCGCGCAACAAGCGGAGATGCACCGATTCGTATGCCGGCTGATCGCGTTCCGCAAACGTCACCCGACGCTGTGTCGCAGCCTGTTTTGGCGAGATGATGTGCAGTGGTTTGGTGGCCATGGATCGGTCGATCTGAGCCCGGACTCCCATAGCTTTGGCTACTACCTGCGCGGCACCGCGGAGGGCGACGCTGACCTGTACGTCGTGTTGAACATGGGACCGACCGCGCTGCCGGTGACGCTTCAGGTGGGGCTGGCCTCGGAGTGGCGCCGCGTCATCGACACGGCACGTCCGGCGCCGCGAGACATCATCGACGAAGCGAGCGCGGCGCGCCCAGTCGGCCCGGGCGACGACGGCGGGATCGGCGACGTTGAATCCCGCAGCGTGGTCGTGTGGGTACGCTAGGCCAGCTAACCACGGTCGACGCGACACGCGGCGAGCGCGAGCGGAGTTCGCTGTTGATTTGTCCGCAGGCTGTGTGTGGAAACGACCGCAGTTGGTGATCGAAGTCGGACGCGACGCTGAGGCGCCGATACGGCACACCTGCAACATCCGGGTGGAAACAAACGTCAATCTTCGCGGCTGCGCGGCACGGCACGTCCGTTGCATCTATTCGGTGCGACGACCACGCAAGGACGACCGCAGCCAGAGCGAAGCAGTCGAACTGTGTCACACGACGATCGCGACACACGTTGTCACGACGAGATTACTTCATAGGAGACCGCCATGGGAACGAATCTAGTTAGGACCGATCAGTTCAAATCTCTGCTCGCTGGGACACGCACGGTCGCCGTGGTTGGCGCGTGCGACGAGCCCGCGCTCGCTGCGTATTACGTGCCCGACTACCTGCACCAAGAGGGCTTCCGCATCGTGCCTGTGAACCCAAAGCAAGTTGGCCGCAAGATGTGGGGTGAGCGCGTGCGCGCGACCCTCGCCGAGGTTTCGGAGCCGATCGACGTGGTGTGCATCTTTCGCGGCGGCGGCCAGCCGGACAGTCATACCGGTGATGTGCTCGCCATGGTGAGTCGACCCAACGCAGTCTGGCTGCCGCCCGGGGTGCAAGATCCAGTGTTCACGGCCAGGATGGTGGGCGCAGGTGTCGACGTGGTGCAAGATCGCTGTATAGCAGCAGAGCATAAATGCGCCGGTCTCAGCTTGTTTGGGTGAGATAACGACCCTTAACAGCCTGTAGTTAACGCGGAAAAACAATCAGGAACACGAACAAAAAGATGCTTGCGACAATTATTTGGAATCCTATCATTGACCCATCAACCAGTTGGCGAGTAGTTGGCTCGACGCGAGATGGCGCACCTACGGTCTGGGAGGAGGACGCCTTGGAGATATCACGTTGGAAATCATTGGCAAATCTCGATCGAGCTGCCGCGCGGATAGGGCATATCTTTGACGAGACGCCGAGTCTGTTGAGCGGTGACGGGCAGGATGTATCGAGAGGTGCGTTCGGAGGGACGGCGCTCGTGCCAGCGGCGGACATCCACGAGGATGCCAAGGTCTTCACGGTCTCCATCGACGTGCCGGGTGTGAGCGCTGACGAGCTGCACATCGAGGTCGACGGCCACAAGCTGACGGTGCATGGCGAACGCAAGATTGCGCACGCGGAGGCACGGGACCAGTACTTGGCCATTGAGCGCTGCTACGGCAACTTCCGTCGCACATTCACGCTGCCCGCGAGCGCCGATACATCGAAAGCCAGGGCGGAGCGACACAACGGTGTGCTGGTGCTGACGGTGCCCAAGAACGGCGGGGCCGTCACGCGCGAGATCCCGGTGAGCTGACACGGCGCGCGAGCGAAATCTCTGCGATCGCAGCGTGGCGGCGACGATTCCCGCGATTGGGGGTCGTCGCCGTTGTTTGTATTGCGGTCGCTGGCCTTGGTCATCGTTTCGTCCACCACGAAAAAATCAGCGACCGAACAGCA
>ERZ889078.3424-NODE-3424-length-10491-cov-6.655998_pt1 | contig 10491 bp, 6 predicted proteins | sample MGYA00521266_ERZ889078 | MGnify/ENA primary metagenome ERZ889078 (study PRJEB32303, sample SAMEA104408618) | aquatic metagenome | biome: Brackish water; feature: Pelagic; material: water | place: Baltic Sea | collected 2014-06-16T06:34:00 | depth 76,534 m ... | reverse complement strand
GCTGCTGTTCGGTCGCTGATTTTTTCGTGGTGGACGAAACGATGACCAAGGCCGCTGGACGGCACCCCACGCGCGAAGCTACCTCGTGCGGGTGAACGTCTCGGTGCGACCATTCCAGCCCATGACCTGCAGGCTGTGCGGGTTGCGCTCCGACCAGGTGCAGGTGATGCGCTCCTGGCGGCGGCTGAACTGCAGCTGCGTACCGCGGAGACCACGAGTCCAGTTCGCTCGGAGCTTGCGCATGGAGCGACCGTTGGCGGACTGCCACACGACGTCAAAGTCGCGACCCGCATCGCCTGGGATGCCAAGCACCACGCCGCTATCACGCGAGCGCCAATTGCCGCCGATGCTGACCTGCGGCGCGCGCACGACATGCGCGCGGGGAGCGCCCCACGGCGCGATCAGGGTCCACGTATTCACCTTCGTCCCCACGACCCGCATCTGACGGCCACCGGGCGCCAGCGTCGCGGTGTTGCTGCCGCCATAGCTCAGCTGCCGCCCTTGCATCCCGGGAATCCAGCGTGCGGCCGAGACGTACGCGCGACCGCTGAAATTCTTGAGGCCGGCGACAAAGAAGCCACGGCTGCCCGGCGCGGTGACCATGAAGACGCTGCCAGAGGACGAGGACCAGAACCCAGCCGGGGCGGCCGCTGGCGATCCGTGGGAGACGCGCGCCCACTGAACGCCGGATCCGAAACGCACGTGGTTGCCGTCAGGGGCCAGGGTTCCCACCGCGCGGCCGAGGCGAAACTGGGCGCCGCGCATGCCGTCGACCCAACGCAGCAGCATGACGGTCGGAGTCCCACCACCCTTGGCTGTGCGCACGGCCACCAGCGCGCCAGCGAGCGAGGGTTTGCCAGCGAGGCTGTCAACGGAGGCTGGGACGGGCGGTGAGACATGGAACAGGGAGCCGCTCTTCACGCTCTGCCAGACCCCGTGAAGGTGGGCGGCCTGAGCTGGCGTGGTGACGAGCAATCCGGCGACGAGGGAGCCGGCGACGAGCATCGCGCTGCAGACGGAGGTTCGGCGGATGTGAACAGGAGATATCATGAAGACCTCGGCGCTTTCGGAGCGGGTGAAGGGCGGCAACGATGGTGCGTGATGGTTGGTCTCGGGGGGACGAGCCGCTGGAGGGTACGAGAAAGCAGTCTGGACCGAAAGCCACGCGGGGGGAGCGCGGTCGGGTCCAGGGAGCCGCGCGACGCCCGATCAGCGAGCTATCGCGGGAGTCGCCGTCGGATGAGGTCGCCCCGGATGCGTCAGGTTCTCGAACGGACGACCCGCTTTCGCGGCTTGATTGTAGGCGCCGAGCAGCTTTCGCTGGCTGTGCACCCAGGCCCGAAGCACCCCTCGCAGCTCAGCTCTTCGCGGCGTATTGCATGACTTCGGTCGGCGCTCGCGGGGATCCGCGCGCAGATCATACGCGCGACACCAGCGCTCCGTGAGCGACACTTGCACCTTGGTGCCGTCGATATGGATGGCCGACACGGTCGCCTCGTTGCCCCAATGCAGGCTCACTTTGCGACGCAACCGCTGCTGGAGCAGCGATTCGCCCTGAAACAGGCGCGGTTCGTAGGGCACCGCAAGCAGGTCGAGCACGGTTGGCAACAGGTCGATGTGGCTCGTCTCCGCTGTGATCGTCCGCGGTTTCAGCAGCCCCGGCGCCCACAGGATCGCCGGCGTCTGCAGGTTCTCCTCCCACGATCCCTTGGCGTGCGCCCAGTTCTTCTTGTGCTGCCCAAATGCTTCGCCGTGGTCGCCGACCAGCACGACGAGCGTGCGGTCCAGGATGCCCTTCTTCCTGAGCCCGGCAAAGATCCGCCGCAGCTGATTGTCCAGCAACCAGAGCCCGTTGTGATAGTGGTCGATGAGCCGCGGCCCCCGGTAGCGGCGCCAGCTCACGCCGTAGTCCGTGTACTCCCAGTGCGGCATATACGAGTAATACACCCCAAAAAACGGCTCTTTGGCGCGGTCGAGGCGCTGTAAGAAGAAGTCGACCGTGGCGATCTCGTCCTTGGCGAGCCGGTCCTCGGCGACGATCTTGTGGTCCGGCAGCTCCTTGAAGCCCCAGAGTTCAGTCATCCCGTTGTGCAGAAAGAACGATCGCGGGAAGAAGTAGCTGAGCTTGCCCGGCGTGACCAAAAACCGGTCCCAGCCGGTGAGAAAGCTCGGAAGTCCGGGCAGATAGTTGTCGTTCTTCACCGACATCATGTTGAGCGAGGGCAACGGCAGCAAGCCGCTCATCTGGGAGACGATGCTCGTGGCGCTCGAATTGGAGGCCGAGCGGTGTCGCGATAGATACCAGCCCGATCTGGCCAGCTCCTGCAGAAAGGGCATCGGCGGGCGCGCCTTGAACACCTCGCCCATCGCATAGCGGGTACCGGTGCTCTCCATGATCACCCACACCACGTTCACGGGCTTCTTTGCCGCGTCGGGACGCGCCGTGTCGACGCACACGGGCGACACCACGCGCGGATCGCTCCAGCGCATGCCGACGTGGGCGAGCCCTTTACCGCCGCGGCTCACCGACGCCGAGATCTCCTCGGGCAGCGGCACGTGTCCAATGTCTTGCCGCCTCGCCGGGTTGTTCCGTCCCGAAGCGGACGGCCGCTCACGGCTGGCCTCTGCCGTCGCGGGCTTCGGCATCGGCGCTGGGCGCGTGCCGCCATCGTCAGCCTCGTCGCCGTCGGCGCCCCCGGCGCTCTCGTCATCCACGTCGGTTTGGTCCGTCGGCGTGGCGGCGGCGGCGAGCAGCGAGCGGGCCATATCGACGGCCGTGAACCCGGCAGGTGGCCACGGCGCCTCGTCCGGGAGCCCGGAGATCGGCGCTGCTTGCGGGCTCATGCTCACGGCGACCAGGGCGACGGCGGCCGTGAGCGTCGCCGCTGGCAGCCACACACGGGCGCTCGCGTGTCGCTCGGGCAGCAGACGCGCGGCGACGAACATCAGCATCGGCGGCAACGCCCAGGCGAGGGCCATGGTGGTGGTCTCGCTGACCACCGCCACACCGTCGCCACTCATCAGCGCGTCCGCGAGGACGCGGAACGTGAGGCCGGAGTGCATCGCGACAAGCAGGCCGAGATGGCTGATCCGAATCAGGCCCACCGCAACGAGGCTCGCGAGCGTAGCTGCGACCAACGCGCGACGCGCCCAGATTCGTGGGCCAATCGCGCGTCCGACTACAAAAAGCAGCGCTGCAGCGACGGCCGCAACCACGAGATCTGCCCAGGCGAGATGCCACGCGGCCAACGTTGGCACGGTGCCCTTCAGGTCCAATCGCGCCGCCTGCCGGGTCAGCACGGCAGATAGCCGGACGCGATGGATCGCGCTCGAGAGCAGTAACGAGGCGGCGGCGTGTAGCGCGATGCGTTGGTGCCACGCGGCGACCGGTTTGCACATGGAGCGACCCATCCAGGCGACGGACACTCGCGCCGGCTGCGATGGTCGCCAACCTCGGGCAGCCAAGCAAGCCGACAGCGTCTTGTGCAATTCCAGGCGGTCGCACGGGCTGTCGCTGCGTCGGTCAATCCGCGACAAGGGTTGAATTCGTAGTGTGAAAGTGGTCTATGGTGGGTCATTCAGTGGGGCCGCGAGATGGACTCCACGTCCGACACGGCCGCACATGACAAGCTGAAACGAGCGGTTGGCGAAGGGACGGCTGTGCGAAGTCGCCAGTCTCTCCGCTCTGTGCTGTGCCGACTTGTACTGGAGCGCCATGGATACGGCTCGAATTTGCCCCGCCTGCGGCCAGCGCACGGACTCCGAGACGTGTCCCGTCGACAGCGTCGCCACCGTCGAGGTGAGCCGTGCGATCGGCCCCGCTGTGCGGTTGGCGTGGGGCGACGTCGTGGGTGACCGCTACGAAGTCGTGAGCGAGCTCGGTCAGGGTGGGTTCGGGACTGTGTACCTAGCCCGCCACCGGGGAACCCGCCAGCTGGTCGCCCTCAAGCTCCTCGGCGGCGAGGGAGAGCTCGACACCCGAGACATCCGACGCTTCCACCGCGAGGCTGAGGTCACTGCCAGCCTGCGTCACCCGAACACGGTTCGGGTCTTCGACGTCGGTCAGTCAGCATCGGGCGCGTTGTACATCGCGATGGAGTACGTCGACGGCGTCACGCTCGCAGACCGGATCAGAGCGAGGTGCCAAGCGGACGATCCCTTCTCGGAGGCTGAGATCCTCGACATCGCGCTCGGTATCCTCGGCAGCTTGAGCGAGGCCCACGAGCGCGGGCTCGTGCACCGGGATCTCAAACCTGGCAACGTGATGCTCGCGACCGTCGGCGGCGACCAGGTGGTCAAGGTGCTCGATTTTGGCATCGTGAAGACCTTGGATTCGGACCTCACGGCGACGGCCTCTGCGGTCGGCACGCCGGCGTACATGAGCCCTGAGCAGTGCATGGCTGAAGAAGTCGACGCCCGCTCAGATCTGTATTCGCTGGGCGTGATCCTCTACCTGCTCATCGCGAATCGACCGCCATTCGTCGACATGAATCCGATGACGATCATGTTCCAACACTGTAGCGCGACGCCTCCGCCGCTGCCGGACGTGGCCGTGGCCGATGTGAGCCGCGGGCTGCGCGACGTGGTGATGCGCACGCTGGAGAAGCACCCCGACGCACGACCCGCTAGCGCGCAGGCGCTGCGCCAAGAGCTGCTCGAACTCAAACACGCGTTGCGCGAGCCTGGGCACAACCCAGTCGCTGCTACCGCGGACTATCGGGCCCTGGAGCAGGCCGCCCGCGACGCGCGCGCCGATTCCACCGCAGGCGTGGCCACGACGGGTGCGACGACGGTCGCCAGCGCGCCCCGCGTCGGCCGAGGCCACGGGGCTGCGCCAGTCGCGGACGCCGCAGTGGCCCAGCTGCCCGATGGCACGTCCGCGACGCCGGCCTCGACAGCGCAGTCGCAGACCCACGAGCGCGGCGTGGCACACCCTCAGCAGGGCGTGCCGCGCCCCGAGGTCGCTGACGCCATTCGGGCTGCGTCAGCCGTCCTGAACAACGCCCAGGCCGTGTCGTCGGGAACGACGGTTTTGCCGGCCGATGGCGCCTCCCGCGGCATTGGCACGCTAGGGGTCGCCATCGTGGTGGGGACCATCCTGGCGCTCGGCGGCGGCTGGTGGATCCTGCAAAATGGCGGCGAGAGCGCCCGGAATCCGACCGCTGTCGTCCGGGGGCGAAGTCCAAAGGTCGTGTCTCCGGAGGTTCCTAAGCTGGCGGACGCTGGCGCTGCGCCGGAATCGACGGTCGAGCGCGTGGCGCTGCCGACGGTCGACGCCCTCAACGCGGCCTCGGCGGACGTCCTGCCGAACACCGCGGCGGACGCGTCGAAGCTGGACACCTCCACGCCGGACGCCTCCACACCGGACGCCTCCACGCCGAACGCACAGCCCCGGGCCCCCCGCGCGGGCGGCGCAAGGGCACCGGCGTCGCCGCGGGTGACCCGGCGCGCGACGGTGGCGCGACGGCGTGGTGTGACGGGCAAAGACTCGAGAGCAAAGCCAGGATCGCCGACACCGTCGACAGGTGTGCCGGCGTCGGCGATACCTGCCGCTGCACCAACCGTCCCGACGGCGGCGGTCCTGCCCACCGAGTCGAAGCCTCCAGCGCCTGCAGCGCCTGCAGCCGCAGCGTCAGCCCCGAAACCCGCCACGAAGCCGCCGCCCACTCCCGCGCACGAAGGTCCCTACGTTCCCGATTGAACCCTGTCGCTTCCGCGTCGTTCACGTGGCCGCGTTCACGTGCGCCGCGGTGCTCATGAGCGCCGTCTGTATCGTCCCAAGGACCGTCGTCGCCAACGACGCTCACGACGCGGTCGTGCTGTCGAAGCAGGCGCTCCAGCTGTACTTGGAGAAGAACTACCTCGTCTCAGCCGAACTCTACCGGCGCGCGTCGCGGCTCGATCCAAAACAGGCAGCCTACGCATACGCCGCCGCCCGCGCGTACCACAAAGTCGGCCATTTTTCTGAGGCGGTGCTGCTCTACGAGGAGGCGCTCAAGATCGACGGACCGAAAGGCGCCTATGGCCTCAAGGCGCAACACCACCTCGCCGCCGCGCACGAGAAGAAGGGCGCGGACGTCGCTTGGATGAAGGCACAAGCGAAGGCTCAAGCGACAGCGGCGAAGGCGCCAACAAGCCCGGCGAAGGGTTCCGCAGGAGCTGCGCCTACCCTGCCGTCCGGTGCGGTCGGACGCTCCACCAGCGCGGATCCGGTCGGCGCGACTCCCCAAAGCCCTGGCGTCCAGGCCCCCGCCGCCAGCGTTCGGCTACGATCGGCGCCGTCGCACGCGTTGGCGTGGACGGCGATCATCGGCGGCGGCGCGAGTCTGGTCGCAGGAATCGTGTTGGGTGGCCTCGGCGCGGCCAATCAGGGCGTTTTGCGTGCCGACCTGAAGGAGACGAAGACCTACCGCGTCGATGGCGCCACCCGCGCACTGATCACGCTCGACGCCGACAGCGCAACGTCACGCGAGACAGCGGCCAATCGGTTGGTCATCTTCGGCTGGAGTCTCGGCGCTGTGGGAGCCGCCGCCGCGGCCGTGGGGGTTTGGCGTCTCATGCGACCGACGGATGGCCTCGCGCTGGCTCCGATGGCGACAGGACGGGGAATGGTGGCACGATGGCAGTTCTAGGGTTGTGGCCCGGCGGTTGGCAGCTGGCCGAGCCGCGTCGGGGGCTGTCGCTGCAGGCGGCGGCGCTGGTGGCGGCGGCGCTGGTGGCGGTCAGCGCGATTTCAGGCTGCACGATGGACGAGGTCGCTGCGCTGCGAGCGGATGGGCGCTTTCTGTCGCAATTTCCCGACGCGATGGTGGCGTCCGATGTGATCGACGCGTCGGACACCTCGGACACAACGCTCGACAGCGCGGCGCATCAGGATGTCACCTCAGCTGATACCGCGACACCCGATACCGCGACACCCGATACCGCGACACCCGGTATCGGCGACGCGGACGCTGGCGACATGAGCGACGGCGACACCGTGAGCGTGCAAGACGTTGCGTCGGACACCGGAACAGCGGACTCGCAGTCGACCGACAGTGCAGGCTCCGACACCTCTGGCTCCGACACCTCTGGCTCCGACACCTCTGGCTCCGACACCTCTGGCTCCGACACCTCTGGGCCCGACACCTCTGGCTGCGGTAACGCCGGCGACTGCGCCGGGAAGATCGCGATTGGGGTGTGCCAAAAGGCTAAGTGCGAGGCGGGGACCTGCAAGGCGGTGGCCGAGAGCGACGGCACGGCGTGCGATGACGGCAGCAAGTGCACGAGTAAGGACGCCTGCATCGGCGGCTCCTGTCAGGGCGCTACGGTGGTCTGCGACGGCGGAATCCAATGCAAGAGCGACAGCTGTGACGCCAAGGCGGGCTGCGTGTCGACTGCAGTGAAGGATGGCACGTCATGCGACCTTGATGGCGTGGCCTGTACGCCCGACTCGTGCAAAACCGGCGTGTGCACGGCTCCTGCGAGCAACACCTGCGGCTGCCTGAAGGACAGCGAGTGCAAGGACACAGACGACGACCTCTGCACGGGAGCGCCCTACTGCGCAACGGACAACACCTGCAAGCTAAAGCCGGGCTCCGTGATTACCTGCGACACGTCCAAGGATGATCCTTGCGAAGTGACATCCTGCGCGCCGAAGACTGGAAAGTGCGCCGCCGTCGCTAAGCAGGACGGCACTGGGTGTGATGACGGCAGCCAGTGCTCAATCGGCGACTCCTGCAAAGGAGGCTCGTGCACGGGCAAGGCGAGCCTCGACTGTGACGACAGCAACGTGTGCACGCTCGACAGCTGCGACGCAACGAACGGCTGCAAGAACGAGGCCCAGGCCGGTAGCTGCGACGACGCGAACCCCTGCACGGTGGGCGACGCCTGCGCCGGCGGCGTGTGCAAGGCCGGCCCGAGTGGGGGCAAGACCCACTGCGGCGGACAGTGCGTCGACACGCTGAGTTCGGTTGAGCACTGTGGCAAGTGTAGTAACCCGTGTACGGTTCTGCAGAGCTGCAAAGTGGGGGTGTGCTCGCTCTGAATCCCCCCGCTTGACCTCTGCGCGCCTGCGTCTGCGTGGGTTCACGACCGCGTCGCGCCGACGCAGCGCATCCCGAGGCGCGATGGGCTCGGAACTCGGCCGTGACCGTCCCAGTCAACAGGCGTGACCGTCACGCCAGCGTGGGGCGCCAGTCGCGTCGTGTGACCTGAAAAAAGTCCAATAAGTTAAGCCTTGTCGGTCCTGTGAGCGCGGTTGGCGTGGGCTGTGCACCTCTGTTTCGATATGCAATCGCGGTCGTCAACGACCCTGCGTTCGAATGGAGGAACACCGATGAAGTACCGGACCAACACCCTGACCTGTGCGCCACTTTTGGCGCTGACGATGATGGCATGCGCACACACGCCTTCGCATGACGTCGCGCTCCAGCCGCTGGTTGCCAGTGGCGCATTCAACCGCGCGTTGCCCGACGGGCGGCGCTGCCAGGACGACGCCCGCGTGGTTCGCCACACCCCGGTGTCGGGCGTCATGGTCTGGCGATGTGAACGACACGACCCGGTCGCGGCTGGCAGCCTCGCCGAGGCGCACGGTCCCAGCCTCACCATCGCGCGGCGTCTCTGCGATGACGGCCAGATGCACGAGGTCCGAATCGGTCGAACCTTTGTTCACGGCGAGCAGATCGGCCGGGAATACGGCGCGAGTGACGGTCGCTGGGCCTACACGCGCACCTTGTCCGCGGACGACCTCGACACCGTCGAACGTGCCGCCAGCGCCAAGGTCGAAGCTGGGCCAGCGATGGCGACAGGTTGGGCGCACACACGGCGCGGCGGGCGAGCGTGTGACGGTCTGCACCTGTGCGGGGCGCCGGTCGGCTACGCGGTTTGCATCGACGATGACCAGCAGACGCGGGGCGCCCACCTCCATGGAAGGTTGCACGGCTATGGCGTCCGCGGGCGCAAGGGCCAGACCGCGCGCGGCTGGTTTCGTGGCGGGCAGCTCCACGGTCGCGCCTTTGTGAACGCCGCTAACGGCGACCGACTGAAGGGCTCCTTTCGCGACGATCGTCGCCACGGCTTCGGCCGCACGGAGTTCCCCGGCGGCGGGTGGCTCACGGGGCGTTGGCGCGATGGGCACCTCACTGGCCGTGTGGTGTGGGAGAACGCCCAGGGCGTGCGGGTCGTCACGCGTTGGCGTGAGGGGGAGGAGGTGCGATTCATCCGCCGCTTCACGGTCCAGCGGCGTCATCGAAGGACGCAAGACGTAGTGAGCCTCACGGTGGTCGGGCGCATCAACGCACATGTGCGTCGGGACAGCTTCCCCTGGTTGATGTGGACGCTGGAGCGAAAGGCGAACGAGCTGCAACTACATTTCTGGCACGTCGCGGCTGGCTCTCGCGCGGACGCCCTGGCGAGTCTGCCCCCGACGACCGTTCCCGGCGGCCTACATCCGGCGCACGCCGTGGCGGTCGGTCGCGCGCCTCTGGCTGGCCGCGCGGCTGTGATCGACGAGCACGAGCGCGCGATGCAGCGGCGGGGCAAGCCAGAGCGGCTCACCTGGGTCGACCATGGCGCAGTAGCGCGACGCGGCGCGCCCCAACGCGTCGGTGCGCACTGGGGTCCACAGCGACTGTCGCCAGCCCAACGGAGGCAGCGGTGACCCGCCGCGGTACTAGATTCCTGCCTGCTGGCGTTGAGTCCAATGGTGGTGCAGTGATGTGAGTCTGCGGTAGAGTTCGGGACATGAACGAGACCGCCACCCGCCGCCGCATCCCTCCAACACCACAGCGCGCGCGTGGCACCTCCGCCTGGCTGCGGGTCGTGCACGCCCCTGATTCGGCGGAGATTGACCGGCTCATCCCGGTGCGCGCGAACGGCCTGGAGTTGGGCCGCAAACCCGCAGACGGCGTGGCCATCGCGGACCCGCTCGCCTCGCGCCGGCACTTTGTCGTGAGTTGCCGCGGCGCCACGGCCGTCGTTGAGGATCTAGGCTCCGCGAATGGCACGCGACTGGATGGCAACGAGCTAGCGCCGAACGTCCCGACGCCGCTTCACGACGGCGCCGTGATCCGCATGGGCGACACAATCATGCTCTGGCTCACCGAGGATCCGACGCCGAGCCGGGGCGCTGAGGGCCTGGGCATGTTCGGACGAGCGCCGTCGGTCGAGGCCGTGCGTCGCAAGGTTCGCCTACTGGGCCCGAGCGATCTGCCCGTGCTCGTCTGCGGGCCGACCGGCGCGGGCAAAGAGCTCGTGGCGCACGCGCTGCATTCGACCAGCCGGCGAGACGGGGAGCTGGTGGCGGTCAACTGCCCGGCGCTCCCCGGGTCGCTCGCGGAGGACGCGTTATTTGGGCACGTGAGGGGGGCGTTCACCGGGGCATCCGGCGACCACGACGGGGCGTTCGTGCGTGCGGACCGTGGCACCCTCTTTCTCGATGAAGTGGGCGACATGTCGGCCGAGGTGCAGCCTAAGCTGCTGCGGGCGCTTGAGACGGGCGTCATCGCTCCC
>ERZ889078.3423-NODE-3423-length-10493-cov-17.223702_pt1 | contig 10493 bp, 9 predicted proteins | sample MGYA00521266_ERZ889078 | MGnify/ENA primary metagenome ERZ889078 (study PRJEB32303, sample SAMEA104408618) | aquatic metagenome | biome: Brackish water; feature: Pelagic; material: water | place: Baltic Sea | collected 2014-06-16T06:34:00 | depth 76,534 m ... | reverse complement strand
CACCATTTTTTTCAGGAAAAGGGGGGGATTCACAGCAGTATCTCCCTGCCTGAGCTCAGCGTCCTATTTGATCGGATATCCGTTCCCGATGAACCGCTGCTCATAAAAGATGTGTTGTCGGAGATAAAGACAAAGATTATCGCCCATTCGGTGAAGGTGGGAAATCCCTACTATATCGGTCATATGATCAGCGCTACGCCCTATTTCATGATCCTTCTTGAGATGGTCATTGCCGCCTTGAACCAGAATCAGGTGAAAATTGAGACGGCCAAGGCTTCCAGTTTTGTGGAAAGAGAGCTGCTGGCCTGGCTCCACCGCCTGGTTTTCGACAGGGACGAGAAATTTTATACCAGGCATATTCAGAATCCAAAAGTCGCCCTTGGCAACGTTACCTCAGACGGTACGCTTGCGAACATGACGGCGTTTCTCGTTGCCAGAGAAAAAGCTTTTCCTCCTGACAAAGATTTCCCGGGCCTTCGGATATCCGGCATGGGACCGGCCCTCAAGCATTACGGATATGAAAGGGGGGTGATTCTGGTATCCACGAGGGGACACTATTCTATTAAGAAAACAGCCAATTTGTTAGGGATCGGGGAGGAAAATGTCCTAACCATCCCGGTTGACGAGAAGAACCGGATAGATATTGATAAGCTTCGCAGAAAGATACGGAGCCTTGCCAGACCAGATGCCGAAAAAACCAAAATCATGGCCATTGTGGGAATTGCGGGCACTACGGAAACGGGAAACGTGGACGACCTCCAAAAACTGGGAAAAATTGCCCGTGAAACAGGTGCCCATTTTCACGTGGATGCCTGCTGGGGTGGGCCGGCGCTTCTGGTGGATGAGTACAGGAGCCTTTTTCGAGGGATTGAAATGGCGGATTCCGTTTCCATTGACGCTCACAAACTCCTTTACTGCCCCATGAGCATGGGAATTATTCTCTTTCGCAATGAAAGAGACCTCCACTTCATAAAGCATTCGTCCAGGTACATCATCCGGAAAAATTCCGTCGATACAGGGCGTTTCACCATCGAAGGATCCCGTTCTTTCGCATGCCTGAAACCCTGGGCTGCGCTCAAAATTATCGGCAGGGAAGGATACGGGCTTCTTCTCAGGGAGGCCCGCAAGTCAACGGATACGCTGGTAAGAATGGTTGACGGATGCGGCAATTTTGAGACCCTGAATAGTCCGGAGCTTTTTATTGTCACCTATCGCTTCATACCGGAAGAGGTTAGAGTGTCTATTACCCATTTATCGGAAAAGATTTGTTCCTCACAAGACAGGGAAAGTTTAAAAGTGCTTGCGGACAAAATCAGGAAGGTAAACCTTCTCATCAACGGTCTGAATATAAAGCTGCACAAGGCATTGCGAAGGGATGATACGACTTTTGTTTCCAGGACTACCCTGGAATCCACGCGCTACCGGCCTCAAAATATTGTGGTTTTGAGGGCTGTACTGGTAAACCCACTCATTGATGAAGAAGTTCTCGGCGAGATCGTCCATACCCAGAATCGAATCGGTCTGGAGCTGTGGCGGGAATTTGAACCGGTCTATAAGCGGATCTGATGGAAGCGTCTTCGAACGTCGGGAAGCCTGCGCCCCGCGCGGCAACGCTCCGAGAGGATTACAGCCACGGTTTCCCGGATGGCCGCTTCAAGGTCGTCATTGATGATCAGATAATCGTACCATGTGCAGTTCTGGATGTCGCAAACGGCCTCCCGCATTCTTCTGCCTATTACCTCCTCGCTGTCCGTGGCCCTTTTCCTGAGTCTGTTCTCAAGGATTTCCAGCGAAGGGGGCAGGAGAAAAATAAGTACGCTGTTCGGGAAGCGGCTCCGGATATTTTTGCCCCCCTGTGTATCCAGATCCAGGAGGATGTCCGAACCGGACGATAGTTTCTCTTCGAGCGTTGAAAAACTGGTCCCGTACAGGTTCCCGTAAACCTCAGCCCATTCAAGGAAGTGCCCTTCCTCAATCATCTTTTCAAAGACATCCCTGCTCACGAAGTGATAGTCTTTGCCGTCCATTTCCCCTTTTCTCGGCAAGCGGGTGGTATGCGAAATGGAATAGGCAAGGTCTTGGTACCTTCGTCTCAAGGCTTCAACAATCGTTGTTTTTCCTGCTCCTGATGGAGCAGAAATCACAAAAAGCTGCCCTTTCATTTTCTACTCAGCCGTGTCGTGAATATCCAGCTTGCCCCCGGGGGTGAAACGCTGGGCAAGGGTTTCCGACTGAACGGACGACAGAATCACATGATTGCTGTCCGTGATCAGTACGGAGCGCGTTCTCCGGCCCTGGGTCGCATCGATGAGACGTTTTTCATCCCGGGCTTCATCGCGAAGACGTCTTATGGGGGCGGCGCCCGGTGAAATGATGGCGATGATCCGTTTCGATACGACGGAATTTCCAAAACCGATGTTGACAAGTGTGGGACTCATGAAATACCTCCTTATTCCACGTTCTGGGTCTGTTCTCTGATTTTTTCCAGTTCTGATTTCATCTCCACGACGATGCGGGAGATTTCAGCATCACATGATTTGACGCTGAGGGTATTTACCTCCCGATTGATTTCCTGGATCAAAAAGTCGAGCCTCCTTCCAACAGCGTCATCGTCGGTAAGGTAGGTCCTGAATTGTTTGAAATGGCTTTTTGCCCTGACGATCTCCTCTGTGATGTCCGATCTGTCGGCAAACAGGGCTGTTTCTCTGCTGATGCGTTCTTCATCCACTTCCAGATCCTGAATCATCTTTTTTACGTTTTCGATCAAACGCGTTCTATATTCCTGAACGAGGCCCGGAGCGCGTTCATGTATTTTGTCTAAATACCCTTCCAGGAGGGATATCCTCTGATTGAAATCCTTTTCGATTTCATGACCCTCTTTCAGTTTCATCTCCATAAGGGAATCGAGGCTTTTCTGGATCGCCTGTACAAGCCAGGGTTTTATCTCATCCAAATCACTCTCTTCGGTCTTCGTCAGGATGACGTCCCTCATGCCGATCAGGGCGCTTATGCCCACATCTTTTACCAATCCTGAACGTTCTGCCAGCTCCTGAAAAATTCCAAGGTAGGCATCCACCAGGGGTTTATTGATCTCCAGTACATAGGGCAGGTCGTTTTCGCCTTTTTCGATCTGGATGGTTGCTTCCACCCGCCCCCTGCCGATGCTTGAAGATATCATGAGCCTGAGGCTTTCTTCAATGGGTTGAAGGTTTCTGGGGGTTCTCAGGAGGATATCTTTATGCCGATTGTTTACCGATTTCATCTCGCAGATATAGCTTCTGCTTCCATCCTGGTATTCCCCTCTCCCATAGGCGGTCATACTCTTAATCAATTTGTTTTATCTCCTCGTGTGAAATTCAATTCCTTGGAGGTTTCAGGTTTCGGGTGTCAGTAATATAAATTCTCAGCGTCTCTGCGACTCTGCGCGAGTCACGATGGTAGTTTCTGTCTTATCCCGCAATCTTTTTTCCCGGATTTCGTTCATGTACCTTTCCCGGAGTTGGTTCCATATCTCGATCATTTTCGGGTCTGAATAATCCGGGTAGGTCCATTCCAGGGGCACAAAGGTCCCCCTCTTGAAGATCAGGGTAAGGTCCGCAAAGATCCCCTTGCCCAGATAAATCCTGTGGATGTAATTCTTTCCCGTGGCAAGGATCAGTCTTTCCGCCGAAACGTACCCGGGGTCAATATTGATCAATCTGTTCTCCCCGTCCAGGTACCCTCGCTCTATTTCGTTGGTTTTTATTTTGATGGGAATCAGATGTTCCGCTGGTATGAGGGTATGAAACGAAATAAACCGTCTGTGAAGAGGCCAGCCCATTTCTCTGGCGTAATATCGGGTACGGTCAAAGAATAGCGGCGGGCTCATCCAGTCCACGGGGCCAAACAGATCGGTCAGGTTGCTGATGACTTCGTGAATCAGGCCTTCCCGTGGAGAAAACAGGCTGATGAGAAGCTTCACTTTATCCGGCTCTTCCGGTACACTCATTTTCCTATCGCTTCCTTGAGATCCTTTGCATTGACGGCCGAGGTCCCCACTTCTCCCACAACAATGCCGGCAGCGAAATTGGACAGAATGGCTGCCGATTTCAAGTCTAAACCTGAGGCTAAGGCCAGGGAAATGGTCCCGATTACCGTATCGCCGGCGCCTGTTACATCAAATACTTTCTTGGCGACAGTTGGAATATGGGTGATTTCCCCGGCCTTCTCGAAAAGAGTCATCCCATCTTTCCCCTGTGTGATCAATACGGACCGGCAGTGGAGATGGTCCAACATGGCTTTTCCCGCTCGCAGAAGGGTTTCTTCGTCTACAATTTCTATCCCACAGAAAAGACCTGCTTCATGATGGTTGGGTGTTATGATATCCACGCCGTGATAATATTCGAAATTGCCTGTTTTCGGATCGACGGAAAGAATGATGGTGCGTTTTGATGGCGGCCCGATCAGAGTGGTAAGCCCATTCATGATCTGTCCGGAGATCACTCCCTTGCCGTAGTCTGAAATGACGATGGCATCAATCTCGGCAAGATTCTCCTCGATATAGGATAAAATGTTCTTGATGCTGGTCGGGCTGATTTCTTTGCGGCTTTCACGATCAAAACGGACCACCTGCTGATTGTGCGCGACGACCCTTGTCTTTACGCTGGTTATTCTGCTGTCTTCCGTCACAATTCCGTCTTTTTTCAATCCCATCTTTTCAATTTCAGAGAGAATTTCCTCCCCGGTTTCGTCTTTGCCCACTACCCCGCACAGAACCGGTCTTGCGCCAAGGGCTGCTATGTTGCGAATGACGTTGGCGGCCCCCCCTAACATGCCGTTTTCCATCTTCACATCAACGACCGGGACGGGCGCTTCGGGGGATATGCGGGAAACGTTACCCCAGATATATCTGTCCATGATGATGTCGCCGATCACAAAAACCTTCGCGCCGGGAAATCTGTCAATATGGGCTTTCAAGATGTCGCTTTGATAATAGTTGCCGTTAATTTCAGCCATGATCTTTCAGCCGGAACCTCTTTAAAACCATCGGATAACCCCGTACGTGTGAGAATAATTTCTCGTTCCCACGCTCCTGCGTGGGAATGCATAAGTTTCTGTCTCGATCTGCCTGGCCTTTTTTTCGGGCCAGAGGCGGCGCTCGTATGGTGTAATGTGGACATCCTGGTAAAAATGATGAAAATAATCTAAACAGATAGTGCCGCAGGGGTGATTTGTTCCTCCATCCCCTGAACCCGGCTTTATATCACTGCGCAGGTGGATTGTAAACAGATAGTTCCGGAGATTTTCTTCGTTGAAACCCCGGGATGCCACAAACTGAATGATTGACTTTTGAGGAAAGCTTTTCTATAGGTTCGCCTTGGGAGGGGTCGTTTTACGGGATGAGTCTCGGTTTTCTGTCGATTGGATGAAGACCTCGTTCGAAAGCGGGATGAATTCTTCATGCTTATATTCCAACTCAACGACTCAACGACTTAACTATTTGACCCTATCCGGAATGGAGGATGGTGCTGTGAAAATTATCATTCTGGGCGCTGGAGAAGTGGGATTTCATACCGCGCAGAAACTGTCTCAGGAGGGCCAGGACGTGGTCCTTGTTGATCATGATCCCGAGCAGATCAAACGCGTGGCCGATAATCTGGATGTTCAGGTTTTCTTAGGTTCCGGCACCAGTCCCAGGATATTAAGAGATGCCGGAATCGAGAATGCCGACCTGCTTGTTGCGGCCACCAACAGCGATGAGGTGAATATTATCGCATGCCTTCTTGCCAAGAATCTGAACCGACTTCTTTTCAGGGTGGCCAGGGTGAGAAATGAGGAATACCTGCTCGATAAAAATCTTCTGGGAGATGATTTTGTCGATATCGATCACATGATCAATCCCCAGTCGGAGATGGTCAGGAATATTCAGAGCCTGATGGAGATTCCGGGGGCGTCTGAAGTGATCGATTTCGCCGAAGGGAGGGTGAAACTGATCGGCTTTACGGTCGTGGAGAACTCTCCCCTTGCCGGCATGCCAATGATTTCTGTTGGTGAACTTTCCCAGAAGATGCTCATCGGGGCCATTGTCAGGCAGAACCAGGTAATCATTCCCGGCGGAAAAGATACTGTTTTCGCAGGGGATATGGTATATGTGGTGATCCGCAGGGAAGATCTGGGCGAGATCCCCAGGTTGCTGCATCTGGATGCGGGAGTCCTTCGGAGAGTCATTATCATCGGAGCGGGACAGACGGGGATTTCCCTGGCCAGATTGCTGGATCATTCAGGAATTACGGCAAGAATCATCGAAAAGGATACTCAGAAATGCATCCAACTTTCAGAGGAACTGAACCATGTGATTGTCATTAACGGAGACGGGGCGGACCGGGATTTGCTTCAGGAAGAGAATGTAAAAGATGTGGATTTTTTAGTGGCCCTTACCGGCGATGAAGAAAGCAATATCCTGATTTCGCTCCTTGCAAAAGGATTGGGAGCAAAAAAGACCATCACCAGGGTCAGTAAAATGAGCTACATTCCCTTGATGTCCGCCATCGGGATCGATACGGTGGTGAGCCCCAGGCTATCTGCCGTGAGGGCAATCCTGCAGCACATAAGGCCGGGGAAAATCATATCTGTGGTACCGTTGAAAGGAGAGCGTGCGGAGGCGATTGAGGCAGAGGCGCTGGAAACGTCCGAAATCGTAAACACCCCGCTTTCCAAGGTGAAAATCCCAAAAGGAGCGTTGGTGGGGGCCATCCTCCGCGGTGAAGAAGTGATCATCCCCCGCGGGGACAGCGTTATCAAACCCAAGGATCGCCTCGTGCTCTTTGCCCTTCAGAAAGTGGTTCCCAAACTGGAAAAACTGCTTACCGTCAAGTTGGAATATTTTTGATGCACTTTCGAGTTGTTATACGCTTTAACGCGATCCTGATTCTTTTTTTAGGCCTTTTCATGGCGGTCCCACTGGTTGTTTCCCTTGCGTACAGGGATGGCAGCTCTCGGGCATTTGCTTTTTCCATGGCCATTACATTCCTCGTGGGCCTGGTCCTGTTTTTATTTACAAGAAGCCGTCAGGAAAACGTTTTGAATCACAGGGACGGGGTCGCGATTGTTACCCTGGGCTGGATTATGGCAGGCCTTTTCGGGATGTTGCCTTATATCGCTTCAGGGAGTATCCCCGATTTTACCAATGCCTATTTCGAATCTCTATCCGGTTTCACGACCACCGGCGCCAGTATATTGACCGACATCGAATCCCTTCCGAAAGGGGTGCTTCTCTGGCGGAGCCTTACCCAGTGGATCGGGGGTATGGGGATCATCGTTCTTTCCATTGCCATCCTTCCGTTTCTGGGTGTAGGGGGCATGCAGCTTTACAGGGCTGAAACCCCCAGCCCCGTTGTGGATAAACTGAAACCCAGAATATCAGACACCGCCAAGATTTTGTGGAAAGTGTACCTTGCCATTACCATCGTCCAGGTCATTTTTCTCCTGGGAGGAGGGATGTCGGTTTTTGATGCATTCTGTCATGCCTTCTGTACCTTGCCGACCGGCGGATTTTCCACGAAGAATGCGAGCGTTCTCGCCTATAACAGCGCCTACTTAGACACGGTTATCATCGTTTTTATGCTTCTTGCAGGGATAAATTTTTCTCTTCATTATAAAATGCTGAAAGGGGATAGGAAGATTTTTGGAAGGGATGAGGAATGCAGGGTTTTTCTGGTGGTTGTCGCCGTCTTTACGCTCCTGATAACTTTGGACACCTATGGGGGTGTTTATACTTCCTTTTTCCATGCATTCCGACAGGCGGCCTTTCAGGTCAGTTCCATTATTACCACTACCGGTTTTGTTTCGGCCGATTATGAGAAGTGGCCTGCCTTTTCCCAGATCATCCTTTTGAGCTGCATGTTCTTTGGGGCGATGGCCGGGTCTACGGGTGGTGGAATGAAATTCATGCGGATTATCCTGCTCATAAAGCACGGCTATCAGCAGATCATCCGCATTATCCATCCCCACGCAGTCACCTCCGTAAAGCTTGGCGGAAGGGCGGTCCCTACGGAAGTTTTAAACGGCATCTGGGGCTTTTTCATCCTCTACCTGTGCCTCTTCCTCATCGCCACATTGGTCATGGCTGCATTGGGGCTGGATTTTGTTTCGTCCATTGGAGCCGTCGCATCGTCTCTGGGCAATGTAGGGCCTGGATTGGGCATCGTAGGGCCTGAGAGAAATTATTTGGGGGTTCCTCTGGCGGGCAAATGGGTGCTGGTGGCATGCATGCTCATAGGACGTCTGGAGATCTACACGGTGATCGTTCTTTTGACCCCGGAATTCTGGAAAAAATAAGCAACGCTGCGAGCCGGTTTCAAAATGTTCAATTTTGTTCGAGATCAAGAAAGACGAAAATTTTAACCACAGGAATATATTTGATATTTCGAGGATTAAAATTTGAGTTTGACGCAGGGATCGGGCAAAAGGGGACGTTTTGAAATTGGCTCCTGCTACATCCTTTCTCTCATCAGGCGGATCGTCTTTCCGTAATCTTCGCTGTAGAAAATGGCGGAACCGGCAACAAAGACGTCCGCTCCGGCAGAAGAGGCTTCCTGGATGGTATCAGGACTGATGCCGCCGTCTACCTGAAGTTCTACCTTATACCGGTGCTGATCCAGGGTTTCTCTCAGTTTACGAATCTTGGGAACGACCGCTCTGATAAACTTCTGACGTTCAAAACCGGGATTGACCGTCATCAGCAGAACCATGTCCAGGTCCGGCAGGACGTATTCCAGGATATCCAATGGGGTGGCCGGATTCAGGGCGAGGCCCGCCCTTACTTTCTGTTCCTTGATATGTTCAATAGTCCTGTGCACATGGGGCAGGGTTTCCGCATGGACGGTGATGATGGAGGCCCCCGCCGCGGCAAAATCATCAATAAAAGAATCAGGGTCTGAAATCATCAGGTGAACATCCAAAGGGAGGTTCGTGATTTTCCGGGCGGCCTTCACAACCAGTGGCCCCATGGTAATATTGGGTACGAAATGGCCGTCCATCACATCGATATGGATGTAATCGGCGCCTGCGGCTTCTACTTTTCTGATCTCTTCCCCAAGGACGGAGAAATCTGCTGAGAGAATAGAGGGGGCAATTTTTTTCAAGGCCGGCTCCTGTTCCGTAAGGAAATCATTGTTCGTGAAATGGTTCGACCTGCGCGATTCGTCACCTGTTTTATTAACCGCACAGGTCGGATTGTATCCGCTTACTCTTCTATGGTGATAGCTTCAGCCGGGCATTCCTGTGCAGCCTGCCTGACAACATCTTCGAATTTTTCAGGGATCTCATCCACCAGAACCATGGACATGAGTTCGTCTTCATCATACTGAAAGACTTCGGGACAGAGGATGTTGCAGTTTCTGTCGCCCATACAGGTCCCTTTTTCAACGCTTGCTTTCATAATTTTCTCCTTTCTGGTTGGTTAAAAGTTCGAGCTTTTATGGTGGATTATGCCGCTTCGATAAATATGCCGGGTCTGACGCCCCCTGTCTGTTATCTCTCCATTTTTTGGTAAATGTAACACCGGACGACCTTCAAATCAACTCCAATCGAGAGTTTTGAGATTTTTCAATCCCCTCCACAAGATCTCTAAGGGGCGAAATCCTGGCATCCGTAATTTTGCCAGCCAGTTCACGGAGGCTTTTCACGGCGGAAGGGATGTAGGCTTCAAAATAGGTCTTTCCCATGACTTTGGAAAGGTAGGAAAAGGCGCCTAATATCTGCAGGTTCCTGAGGACGGCAAGGGGATAAAAATGTTCCATGAAGGAATGCGCCAGATCGGGTCTGCGTTCTTCGAGAAGGTGCAGGTATTCGCACCGTATCTCCTCCCGTCTATGACCGGAAAGGTTGGTGTAAGGATCAATGACGAGGGATGCAAGATCATAGCCCAGTGGACCGAACCGCCCGCCCTGCCAGTCAATGATTCCTGGCTCATCCCGTGAGAGCATGATATTTCTTGACTGAAAATCCCTGTGCATGAAAAAGGAGCTATCTGCCCTGGATGCGGTTTCCGCAAGATACTCAAAAGAACCGTCCAGTTCAGGCCACTCCTTTTTCAGCTGGAGATAGCCGTTTAGAAAGGCGGTGGTGAAGTAGTTCGCTTCATATTGCAGCATAACCCTACGGTCATACCGCTCTGTCTGGCAGCACCAGTCTGAATGAAACCCTTCTGCCCCTTTGATCTGAAGAGAAATCAGTGTCCGCAAGACCTTTTTGTAGGCAGGCATGGGATCATCCGAGGTCAATACGTAATCCTGCAGGCTGATGTCCCCCAAATCCTCCATCAGAAACCATCCTTTTTGAAGGTCGAAACGGTAGATTTCGGGGAGGGGTATTCCTTTGCGGCGAAGATGCTCTCCGATTCGCAGATAGGCTCGGTTTTCGGCGATGGATGGTGCGTCAATGGCGGGACTGGCCATGGCGATGAACGACTCTTCAGCGGAACCTGTGGAGACACGCCAGAAGGTCCTTTTTGA
>ERZ889078.3422-NODE-3422-length-10495-cov-6.126628_pt1 | contig 10495 bp, 8 predicted proteins | sample MGYA00521266_ERZ889078 | MGnify/ENA primary metagenome ERZ889078 (study PRJEB32303, sample SAMEA104408618) | aquatic metagenome | biome: Brackish water; feature: Pelagic; material: water | place: Baltic Sea | collected 2014-06-16T06:34:00 | depth 76,534 m ... | reverse complement strand
TGACCCCGACCGAGGCGCCGTCGGCCCAGAGGTGGAAGGCGGCCACATCGCCGAGTTTCAGAGCGTCCCGCGCCTCGTAAGTACGGAGAGTCTCCTCGATCACATGGCGAGCGCGCTTGGCCACATCAGCCTGCAAGTCGGCCTCGTGATCGCAAAGGACTTCGAGCGGCACCTCGGATAAGAATGCGGCATCTGGTGCGTGCTTGGACAGAACGGAAAACGCCTCTGCACACTGCGCAACGCGCAAGTTGAACTCACCCTTCGCGAGCTCCCGGCGGACCATTGTGTCAATAATTCCCACGATGTACTTGTCCGCGTCGATTTCGACATGCTCCCAGCTACGGTCGCGACAGTCGAGCAATAACACACTGCCAGGCTTCGCGAAACCAACAGCAAAGGGATCCATAATCCCACACATCACGCCGACGAAATTTCGCTCTGCCCATAGCGCTGCGTCGATTGCGTCTTCAACGGAGAGCCCCAGCCCGAAGTGCGCATTCAGTGCAGCGCCGGTTACAAGGCTTACGGATGCAGAGGACGACAACCCGGCCCCAATCGGTAAATCGCCGCCGTAGTAGAGATCAAATCCTCTCGAACAATCGATGCCTCCATCGGCGCCCGCGTTGAGAGCTAAAAGGACACCGACTGAATAGTCCCACCAGCAACCCTCCGCGAGCGGGGCAGCCCCCCCACAGAGGTCGTCCAAATCTAAGAGCGCCTCGGTTTCTTCAAACGAAGTGGCGATGCGCATTTGGCCATCCGATCGGGGACGCAAGGCAAGGAAGGTCCCGCGATCAATTGCCATGGGCATCACGGGTCCACCGTTGTAGTCGAGGTGTGCACCCATTAAGTTCACGCGGCCGGGCGCGAAAAATAACCTCACCTCTCCAGCTCCCGCAGAATCGGAGCCAAAGCGCTGCACAAACTCAACTAGATGAGCGGCGAAACGTGCCTCATGGGGAATGGTGGCAGAGCTAAGCGCGCGGGGGGATTGGGCCGCCATGATCCTCAGCATATCGGATATCGTGGTCGATTAGGTAAACAGAGAATCGGCACAGCGCTACTTTTTTGGCGCGTAAGTGCCTCTCCCCCGGTATGTTGGCCCCATGAGCGCTCCGCGAAAATCTATCTTGTCAAACCGCCTGATCACCGCTGCCCTCGCGATCTCCCTATTGGGTTCGTGCGCGAGTGTGCAGTTCCACAAAGAGACTACGACTTCGGGGACGTTTGAGTCCTCAGGCATTGCGTTCACGATTCTTTCGATCGATTTGCCGAAAGGAGCCTTGGATATCGCGCGAGAGAACGCATCCGATGCGAAACAGCCCAATACTCAAATAACAGAGGCGGGAGTATTCCCCTACTTCGGGCCGCTAGATTGGATCCTGGACATCGTTGGGATCCGCTACGCCAAGGTTAGTGGTACTTGGGGATTCCCCCCCGAGTAACCCACGACTTCACGCGCCACCCGAAGATCCAGCTCAGGATCTTCGTACCCGCGCCGATGGTTCCACGGACCGTTCCGGTGATTTTACTCGTACCGATACGGGCTCGGTAGCGAACCGGAACCTCCACGACACGCATACTTGCTGCCGATGCCTTCAACTGCATCTCAATCGTCCATCCAAAGTTCGTATCGGCCATTGCAAGATGCTTGAGAGCGCGCACTTCGAGCGCTCGAAATGGCCCTAAATCGGTGTGGCGGACCCCGAACAGTAGCCACATCAGGAAGCAGCACAGGCGATTGCCAAACCAGGCCTGAGGAAGTAGCGCCTGCATCGTTGCGCCGCCAAGGACTCGACTTCCAATGACAAGGTCGGCGTTACCAGCCCATACCGGCTCGACAACGGCAGCGAGGTCATCTGGATAGTCCGAATGGTCTGCGTCAAGGAAGACGACGACGTCGGTATCTTCCAAAGCGCCCGGGCCTTCGAGGAGGGCCGCCAAGCCGGCCAAGCAGGCTTGGCCGTACCCCCGCCGAAGTTCGGAGATGACCTGTGCTCCATGGGATCGAGCCACCTCTGCCGTCCGATCGGCCGATCCATTGTCCACAACGACAACACGAGAGAAGGCCGGGGAAGTGTCGATTGGCATGTCCTCATTAAGGTCAACTCTCAAAAGACCCGATGAGATAGATTCCAACCCAGCAAGCGCTGCAAATAGCTCCTCTAAGACCAGCGGCAGCGCCTCTTCCTCATTCAATGCGGGAATCACAACCCCAACCCGGCGCGATTTCTTGCCCTCTGACCCAGCGTCCTCTGTCCTTGTGCTCTCCATAGCGCGCAATCATAGTTAGGATGTGCCCGTCTAAGTGCACCCACACCCCGCTTCGCTCTCGTTATCCATGGGATTCAGTCTTCGAACCGCCACTCCAGGCACCGACGCAACACTTGCTCCTCTGCTTGATGCTGCCTTCCAAAGGCCGAATCGAGAGTCCAAGCTCATAGCCCAACTTTCCGAGAGTTATCCGGCATTTGATCCCGGCCTTTCGCTTGTTGCGAGTGAAGGTGAGCGCGACCTTGGATACGCCCTCTTTCTGCCGCGCTCGATTCGCATGCGCGGATGCAGTATCCCAATCGCCGTTTCTTCGCCGTTCTGCACACTTCCCGAGGCGCGCGGGACGGGGGTCGGCAAGTTCCTTTTGGAGACCGGACTCGGCGCACTGAAAGATCGCGGTTTGCGAGGAGCAATCGTCCTCGGTGGCCAAAGCTTCTTTAAGAACCACGGCTATCAAGGCGCGTTCAACCTGTATACGTGCGACGCTCGCCGAGAGCTTCTTCCATCTGGAGACACAGGGGAATGGGGCGGATTGACCGCCGAGGACATCCCTAATCTACTCTCGATTTACGCAGCGAATTACTCCGGTGTGTGCGGTGCGGAAATCCGGACGAGTGCGCCTCTAGATTGGGAGAGCAACTCCGAGGCCACCTACACCCTGGTGCGCCGCAGGGAAGGTGTCGCCGTCGCCTACTTGCGGTTCCGCGTGCGCGACACCCTGGCAGTCATGGAGTGCGGAGCAACGGACTCCGAGGCAGTGATGAGCCTTATGAGCTTCTTGAAGCGCCTCGCCACAGAGCACAATCGGCCGACGATTGAGGTCTATGTACCTCCCGCTCACCCCGTCTTCCGAGCCCTCTTCCGGGCCGGCTGCATGGCCGAAGCGAACAACTTTCACGACGAGGCCCTCCTGCGTATCGTCGACTGGAAGGGGCTCTTAGAAGACACCGCACCCTCTTGGGAGCGTGCGCTTCGGCTGGCCAGTCTTCCCGAAGTCTCCTTGGGTATCGAGGGTACTAACTATCTGTTAAGACGTCCCGAAGAGTCCTCAACGCACCCGAAAGACGACGTGGGGCTTGAAGTTCTCGAGGGACGCTCTAACCTTCATCTCACCCTGCCAGAGAGCTGGGCCGCCCCACTCATGACCGGCCGACTCGACTGGCACGACCTCACTTTCGCCGCTCAAGGAACCGCAGGTGCCGCTGAACTTGATGCCTGCGGGCGTGATTTCTTAGGTATGTTGTTTCCAATGGGTACGCCCATGTGGACGTACTCGCCCGTGTTTGAGATCGCGGACGAGTAGCCACACGCCCCGACCTTCCCCTATGCCCAACCTCGACCAGTTCGAGAGTGCCTTTCGCGCAACGCTGCGCGAACGCTTCGTCTACGACGACCCATGCTTCGCCTCGGTCATCCTGATTACTGACGCCGAGGGGACCGAGTTTTCAGAATTCGACGCTGCTGCACGCCAGTTCTTGAAGGTGCTCGACGAGGAAGAGCCCGAGCTGCGAACGCGCTTCTCAACTCTGCCCCAGAGTGACATGCGCACGATGGAGAGCATGCTTTTGTCATTAAAGAATCGCGAGCCTGATCTCATCGTGACCCATCGCCGACTCGGCAGCACAAGTCCCGAGCTACCCTTCAGCCTGGGCGAACACATCGACGTTCTCACACAGGTCGCGCACCCCCCAGTCCTGCTGCTGCCCCGCCCGCGCCAGGGCAAAAACGCGATTCCGAAGAACACCGATCGCGTCATGGCTATGACCGATCACTTGGCTGGGGATGGTCGTCTGGTGAATGCGGCGGCGCGTTTTACGCAAACCGGTGGCAAGCTGTTCCTAAGCCATATCGAAGACGGCGCCTCGTTTGAGCGCTTCATGGACGCCATCTCAAAGATCCCTGCAATCGACACGGAAGTCGCGCGCGCAACTCTTCTGGAGAGGCTGCTCAAGGAGCCCCGTGATTTCGCGAACGAAGCCGGCGAAGCCATCGCAAAAGGCCGCGGCCCCGAAAGCCAGATCTCAACAGTAACTCTTATTGCAACGGGTCACCGGCTCTCGGAATATCGCCGCCTGGTCTCCGAGCACGACGTCGACTTGCTCGTCCTGAACACAAAGGACAGGGAGCAAGTCGCCATGCACGGAACTGCCCATTCGCTTGCCGTCGAGCTGTGCGACACCCCCCTCTTGCTGCTCTAGATGATGCGTATTCCCCTCCCCCTTCTACGTCTAGAAGACCAAGCCGAGCAGCTCGCCGGCGTAGCGCACAGTGCTAGTGAAGTCCCCATGGGCGTCACGCTTTTTTTCGCTGCGATTCTCGTCTGCCTTATCCTGTGCCTTGCTTTCGAGGAAAAGCTGCACGCCAAAAAGTCCGTCATCGCCGGAGGTTTTGCCGCCCTGAGTTTGCTGCTGGGGACGGCCTTCGGCTTGCTCCCCTTTGGACCTGTCGTGGTTGGTGGACACGAGTTGGACCTGCCCATCTACATCCCCGCAATCGAGTGGGACGTGATTGCGATCATCTTGGGCTCAAGCCTGTTCGTCGACATCACTTCCCGTTCGGGTCTATTCACTTGGATTGCCATCAAGCTCACGAAAGCGTCCGCCGGAGATCCGCGCCGACTCTTGTGGTTTTATGGCCTGATGACGGTTGTCTTTTCCGCCGTGCTCAACAACGTGACCGCGATGATTATTGTCGGATCGCTGACGGCAGTTTCGCTTGGCAAGCTAGATCGCAAGGTTCTGTTGCCGGCCTTTTTGCTCATCGAGGGGCTCTTAACAAACATCGGTGGCTTGCTAACTCTGATTAGTTCCGTGCCCAACATCATCGTTGGAACAACAGCTGGAATCAGCTTCGCCAGCTTCTTCATCAAGGCCAGCCCGTATGTTGTCCTTGCGACACTACTCACCTTGTGGATGGGCATGAGGCGGTTTGGGATTCCGGGGCTTGCGAACGCTGAGGAGAAGGCCGAGGCAGCCCTTCAAGTCGGCGCATTCGATGAAAACGACGGAGTCAGCTCGAAGGGGGCCTTCTGGTTTGGGGCTCTCTCGTTGGTCGCCTTCATCGGAGTGATCGCAAGTGCATCGGTTCTACCCCTCATCGATGAGCTGGGGATGGGCTTTGTCGCTCTGCTGTTTGCCGCGATCGCGTTGATGAAATATAAGTCCGAGGCGGATGCGTTCTACCGTGATCTCGACTGGGACTTGCTCGGATTTTTTTGCAGCTTGTTTGTTGTGATCAACGTCATGGAGCACGCAGCCGTTTTGGATTTGGTCGGTGTTGGACTCGGGCACGTGATCGCGCTTGGGGAAACAACGGGCAGTAGCCTGCTACTTGCGACAAGCGCGATTGCCTCTTCAGTGACGGACAACATTCCTTTGGCGGCGATGCTAGCTAGGATCCTCGACTCCGATGCGGCGATCTCGGGACAGGCCAACTCACCCTTCTGGTGGGCGGTTGTCTTTGGTGCGAACTTGGGTGGAAACCTCACTCCGATCGGGTCCGCTTCGACGCTGGTCGCTGTCACGGTGATGCACAAACATGGCATCAAGATCTCCTTCCTGGGCTTTGTCAAAAAGGCACTCCCGTTCGCGGTGGTTCAGATTGCCCTAGCTATCGTCTGGTTGTTACTTCTGGGGTGGCTCTTCGCCTAACCTAGTGTTTTTGGATCTCGCCGATGCGGCGCAACCAGTTCACCGTTTCTGAAAGGACCTCCGGAAACGGCTGCGGGTCCCAACCGAGCTCGGTGCGCGCTTTTGTGCAGTCAAAACGGAAGTGAAGCCCTAGCAGCTCAAGCGCGGTGGGCGTGACCACTCGCAGGGGTTTCACCCTGTCGACAATCCTGGTCGTCGCTACAAGAGCGCGCCAAGTGCGTGCTCCGATGGGGTGGATACGAGCTGCGAGGCCGAGCTCTCTTACGACATGCTCCATAAGCTCTGCGAGGCGCAAGGACCTCTCACAAAGAAGGTACCGCTCGCCTCTCCGGCCGCGCTCTAGCGCCAGCGCCATTCCCCTTGCTACGTCCCTTACTCCAACAACGGACAGGGATCCCGGACCCGCAAGTCGTCCGATCCCCCCACGATCTACACGCATGAGAAGGTGCGCGGTGTTCGAGGGGACTGGCGCCTCGCCAAAGATTGCCCCGGGGTTGACAATCACGGCGTCCAACCCATCCCTAACGGCGGCCAGGACCTCGGCTTCCGCGAGCACTTTGGTCCGCATGTAGTCGCCAACAGCCGACTTTCCGCAGTTTGCTTGCACGCACTGAATCACCGCGCTCTCGTCGATCTGTGAGGCGGCGTCGGGCGCGATCCCCACGGCCACCACAGAGCTGACATGTAATAGGCGGTCGACAGCGGCAGCACGTGCTGCGCGAACTGCGTTTTGCGTACCGACTACGTTGACGGCCTCTTGTAGGTCCCCCGAGAGCGTCGCGTAACTTATCACGGCCGCGCCGTGGACAAGCCACGACCCGCGGCCATCGTCGGCCGCGCGCTTTTTGAACTTGGCCACATGTGCCGCGAGAGCCACACCGTCCGTAACGTCGCCTTCGACCCAAACAATGTCCAAGTCCGCTAGGTGCTCCCGCGCTGACGACAGGCGTGTGAGTGCCACTACGCGGTGCCCGCGCTGGACCATCAAGCGGAGAAAATAGCCTCCTAAAAAACCTGTCGCGCCAGTGACAAATACATCAGGCGGCGGCTTCAAGATTCACGCTTCGGCTGTGGCAGTGTCACGCGAGCGACCGTCCCCGCTTTGCCGTCGGCACGGCTCTCTAGCGTGATGCTGCCGCCCATGTCCTCGAGGACGCGGAAAGTAATCGCGAGCCCTAGGCCTGTCCCCTCACTGCGCGTCGTGAAGTACGGCTCAAACAAATGTTTGCGGGCTTCGGCTGAAACGCCGACGCCTGAATCGATCAACTCGACCACTACGGAGCCCTGAGACTCCCTCACGGAGCCCCGCAAACTCCCTCCCTTTGCCATCGCTTGGAACGCATTGGTCACGAGGTTCTCGATCACGCGGCGTAGCTTGTGTCGATCGACAAAAATCTCCCCGTCGTCCCCCTCACTGAGCAGCTCAATGTCCGCCTCTTCCGCCATGGCCCCGTACAGGCCGAAGACCTCGTCAACCAACAGACGCGCCGAAAAGAGCGTGGGATTTGGTTTGCGGCCACCCGTGAACTCGCCAAAGTCTTTGCTGATCTCGTCGAGGTCGTCGACCTTTTTCTGCATCATGTTCAGAGTGTCTTCGAGGATCGACTCAAACTGCGGCGATCGTTCGGCGTGGGCCCGCTGCAACAATCCCAAAGTAATCTTCACCGGCGTTAGCGAGTTCTTGATGTCGTGCGCAATCTGACGTGACATCTCGCGCCAAGCCGCGTCTTTTTCGACGCGGATAAGTTGCTCCTGTTTCGCCGCGAGGTCGCTGGTCATTCGATTGAAGGCGACGGTCAGAGCGCCCAACTCATCACGACTTTGAGGCTCTAAGCGCGCCTCTAGATCCCCGGACGCAACACGCTCCGTGAGCTCTTGCAGCGCGTGGATGGGGCTGGTCATGCGGCGGGCAATAACCATGGTCCAAAGTAGAATGACAAGCAACACCGCCACGCTACCAATCTGGAGCAGCTTGCGCGTCCCTTCATTAGAAGCGAACATGTCCTCGTCATTGATCCCGACACCTACGATCCATCCAAATCCGTCACAGCGCTTAAAGGCGGCCGTTTTCTGCACACCCCGAAACTCGTAGCGGGGATACAAATCCCAGCCGCTCTCTGACGCTACGACGTAGTCGGTCAGCAAGTCCAAACCTAGGTCGGCCCGGATCCGCGTTCCGTACAAACTCGGGTCTTCATGTGCCAGAATCTTGTCGGCCTCACTATCCCAAATCCACGCGTAGGGAGAGGGCTCCTCACCCTCCCGAACCAGCCCCCTAAATGTCTCCTTCACCACAGGCGAGTTGGCGAGGTCTTGAAACGGCGCCCAATTCACAAGGGAAAAAAGTACAGCGCTGGGCGCGGCATCAGGAACTCCATCGGGTGCAATGTCGGAGTACAGCGGCAGACCAAAGCCCAAGTTGTAGTCCGCCGCGCGGAACGATTCGCCATCGCCCCGCCCTTCTGCACCCCTCACTGTCCTGAACAAATTGGAGAGGTGCTGATCCATGCGCACCTCATAGCCACCCATCGCCTCACGAAACCATGGTTCGTCCGAATAGTTACGCGACGCTAGGTCCTCGTAGAAGTCCGAGCCCCGCAGTTTGTTATCTTGGTCTTTGCGACTTGAGGCAATCAAAGTGCCCGCCTCATCTACAAGTATTACCAAATCAAACAAGCCACCCGTACTCACACGGCGGTCAAATGCTACCTCGAGGGGCGCACTCAATGCCAATGGGTCCACGGTCGCATCGCCGCTGTTAAACCTTGCGGCATCATTCACTGCGTAACGAACAATGTCATTGGTCGCCATCAGCTCCAAGCCGTCGCTGCAGCTCGTCACAAGTAAATCCAAGCGCCCGCTTAGATCTCCCGCCACGCCCTTTAGGGCTTGCTCTGTAACCCGCCGCGTGAAGCCTTGATTCACGGCCTGATCCAGATAAACCGTAAAAGCCAGGAACGGCAGGGCAACTGCAGCAAGTACAGCCAGCACTAACTTGGTAGAAATGCGTTGCATCGAAAATCGATTCTAACCAATGACGGTCCAAAACCCACCAAACGGAACACCCAAGCGCATCTGTATTCAGCGCCTCTCCCACCTTGGAGACGTCGTTCATGCGCTACCGGTCTTCCACGCACTGCGGGCGCGCTATCCAAATGCTGGCATCGCCTGGGTCGTGCAGCCCGAGTTCGCCGGAATGTTAGAGGGCTTGCCTGGCCTGGCTCGGGTCATCCCCTTTGAGCGGGGCGGCGGGCTTCTGGCATGGTGGAGGCTTAGGCGCGAGCTGCGTGCGTTCCGTGCGGACCTCGCCGTCGATTGCCAGGGAAACTGGAAGAGCGGCTTGGCGACCCGACTGACAGGCGCAAAGAGGCGCGTCGGGCTGAGCCGCGGCGAGTGGCGCGAACCCCACGCCTCGTGGTGCTGCAACGAGCTCGCCACCGCAGCGGTGCAAGCGGGAGGACACTCCCCTCACTCGGTGAGCCGCATGCTGCACCTCGCGAGCTACATCGGTGAGCAGCCAATCGTAGCGGATTCATTTCCCCATCCCAGCTTCTCCCTACTGCTCAATGATGCCGAGCGTGAAGAGGGCGAGCTGCAAGCCCGTGAAAGACTTGCCAGCACCTTTCCAGTCATCCTCCACCTAGGCGCCGGGCACGACCCCCGTTCGTGGGGCACCTCGTCCTTTGTCGAGCTAGCTCGCATGCTAGCTAGCCAAGGACGAAGTGTGCTCATCCTCTCCGGTCCTGCCGAGGCACAAGCAGGCGCCCGAGTCCAGGCCGAGCTAGCTGGAGAGCGCGGGGTGTCTCATTGGGTCGGCCAGCGAGGCTTACGGCAGCTCGCTGCCTTCTTCCAGGCGGCCGCCAAAAACGGCGCGCGCATCGTCTCCGCCGATTCGGGGCCCATGCATTTGGCCTGGGCCTCGGGTTTGCCTGTCTCGCTACTCGCTGGCCCACAAGACGCCTCCGTGACGGGGCCCTGGCCCCTAGCGAGCGCGCCTGGTTCACCCCATGAGACGCTTGCGGCAGATGAAGTCACCTTTCCCTGCCGGCCTTGCCTTAGGCGTGTTTGTTACGAGGATCGCACCGCAGATATCGCACCTTGCATGCGCTCAATCACACCTGCCGATGTTCTCAAAACCTTGGTTTCCTAGCCGAATTCAGCAGCCTACAGGGCGCTTAGGATTGCGATCTTCTGCTCGACGTCCAGGTATTCCGGCCAGAAAACGGCAATCTGCTTAAACAAGTTTAGGCGTTGGCCCGCATCCGCGGACCCCTTCGCCTGGGAGTAGAGGCTCCCGGCGAGTTCGACGAATCCCAGGCACGTCTTACGGCGCGAAATAGCATCCTCGTACGCACCGGCTTCTTGAAGAAGTTCGTCGTACTTGAGAACGGCGGCCTCAAAATCCGAGTCCAACTCGAAATCCATGCCTTCAGCGTAGAGGCGCTCCCATCGCACGTCCGCGACCTCGTTGAAAGCTTCCCGGAACTCTTCCGTTAGAGCCGTGCTCAGGTGTGCGCCCTCGCGAAGTAGCTGCTCGGCTTCATCAAGCTCCCCTCGCGTTGTCTTGCGAT
>ERZ889078.3421-NODE-3421-length-10496-cov-6.488555_pt1 | contig 10496 bp, 11 predicted proteins | sample MGYA00521266_ERZ889078 | MGnify/ENA primary metagenome ERZ889078 (study PRJEB32303, sample SAMEA104408618) | aquatic metagenome | biome: Brackish water; feature: Pelagic; material: water | place: Baltic Sea | collected 2014-06-16T06:34:00 | depth 76,534 m ... | reverse complement strand
ACGTGCGTTTCATGGCAAAATAACCTGAGGTTCGGGTTGGCCCAGCCCTGCATTGGGCAGGGTAAAGGTTTTGCCCGCATCCGGGAATTGCGCGAGGGCTGCAGGCGTCATCCCTTGGGTGGCGGAGGTGGCAAAAAGCGTGGTGCCGCCGAAGGCCGGGCAAGTGATGTGCGGGGCGGCAAGCGGGATGTTGCGGATAAGGTGGCCATGGCGATCATAGACCGAAATCCGCGCCGCACCCCAAAACGCGATCCAGAGGTTGCCGCTCGCATCGGTGACGGCCCCGTCGGGGTTCAGCCCCTCAGCACCGAAATCCATAAAGGGCTCTGCCGCACCTTTGGGCCAGCCTTGCCCATCCAGCGCCACGCGGTTGACGATTTGTGTGGGGGTATCGGTGAAATAGGCAGTGCTTCCATCCGGGGCAAAGCAAATGGCGTTGGGGATGGAGATGCCTTTGAACAGGGCGCGCAACTCACCTTGGAAATAGCGGTAAATCGCCCCTGCCCCCGGTTCAGCCGCCTTGCCCATCGTGCCGATCCAAAAGCCGCCCAGCGGGTCGGCGCGGCCATCATTGGAGCGGGTGCTGGGGTTGCCCGCCTCCAGCGGCACCACAATCTCACTCGCCCCGCTGTCCAGATCGAAGCGAAAAAGCTTGGTTTCCGAGGCGATAAGCAGCGTGGCATGATCGACCCAGCCAGCGGCCGAGACCATTTCGGGAAAATGCCATTCCTGCGGGCCAGCGGCGGTTTGCGACAGGAACTTCCGGTTCAGAATATCAAACCAGAACAATTGCTTGCGCAAAGGATGCCACAACGGGCCTTCGCCAAGTGCGCAGATGCGGGCGTCATAAACGCCCGTCATATCAGCGCGTCCCATGCGGCCACCAGCGCCTTGGCGCGGGCGGCCACTTCGGCCACCGACAGGCCGGGGGCGTAAATGGCCGAACCGATGCCAAAGCCATCGGCCCCGGCAGCTTTCCATTCCGCGAAATTCGACCCCCCCGCGCCGCCCACGGCATAGACCGGGGTTTGCGGCGGCAGCACGGCGCGCATGGCTTTCAGCCCCTCTGGCCCGATGATCGAGGCTGGGAAAATCTTTAGCCCTGTGGCCCCGGCGGCAAGGGCGGCAAAACATTCCGAAGGTGTCAGCGCGCCGGGCCAGCTTTGTAAGCCCCGCGCGACCGTGGCGCGGATCACCGCCGTATCGGTGTTGGGCGACACCACCAGCCTGCCGCCCTCATCGGCCACTTGGGCGACTTGATCCACGCTCAGCACAGTGCCTGCGCCGATCAGGGCAACGCCGCCAAACTCTCGCGCCATAGCGGCAATGGAGGTGAAAGGATCGGGCGAATTGAGCGGCACTTCGATGGAGGTGATGCCCGCGTTTATCAGCGCCTCGGTGACAGGCAGCGCCTCAGTCGGGGTAAGACCGCGCAGGATGGCAATCAGGGGACGGTTCATAGCGCGCCTTTCAGTTTGGACAGGCCCGCGAGCGTGCAATCGCTGGCCGAAAGGAAGGTCGGGTTCAGCCCCTGCGCCTGGAGGGCGCGGGCATAATGGTCACAAAGCGCTTGCGCCCCGATCAGGGTAACGGGCTGACCCAGCCAATAGGGCTTGCTTGCCGCCAGCTCGATCCCGATCAACAGGCCCGAGAGACGGCTGCGCGCGGCGATTGCGCTGGCAGGGGATGCGGCGGGGGCCAGCAGGCCTTCGGCGCGCAGGGAAAACAGCTTCGCCGCGATACGTTCCGGGCGCGACAGTGCGTCCGAAAGCGCTTGATCAAAGGCCTCGGCGTCAAAGCCAGCCTCAGCGATGGAATGGCGCAACACCGATTGGGTGGAGAGCAGGGCAAAAAGCTCTCCCGTCAGGAAGGTTTGAAAGCTGACAACCTCACCCACAGAGACATGGACCCATTTGGAATGGGTGCCGGGCAGACAGATGACGCCATCAAAATCGGGCATCAGGGCCAATGCGCCTGCGATCTGGGTTTCCTCGCCGCGCATCACATCGGCGGGGCTGGCCTGGCTTAGGCCCGGCGCGATTTGCACAGAGATACGCGGGTCTTTGACAGCCACGCGGGTCAGCGCCTCTGGGGCTGCGGGCATGCAGGGTACGGGGCGGTATTTCGCCTCAGCCCAGCCTTGACGAGAGCCGACCATGCCGCAGGCGATAACCGGCGTGACGCGCCCAGCCGCAAGCCAAGGGTTGATAAGGGCCAGAAGTGCCGCCTCAAACTGATCGGGCTGCAGGCTGCCCATGCCATCGGTGCTGGCGGCGCGGGCAATCGCACCCGCAGGCCCCATGGCGGTGGCGCGCAGATGGGTGGTGCCCCAATCCACGGCGATCCATTCGGGGGCTTGCGGCAGGGGTTCGGCGGGTAATTTCATCCTGTGACCACGACGCCGCCGTCGATCACAAGCGCTTGGCCTGTCATCATTTTTGACGCGTTAGAGGCAAGAAACAGCACGCCGCCAGTGATATCCTCGGGCACGAGCGCATCTTGCAGGCACTGGCGTTCCAGATGGGCGGCAAGCCCTTCGGGCGTGACCCAGAGGTCTTTTTGCTTTTGCGTCAGCACCCAGCCGGGGGCAAGTGCGTTGACGCGGATACGGTCGGGGCCAAACTCCCGCGCGAGGCTGCGGGTCATGCCATTGATGGCGGAATTGGCCGCCGTATAAAGCGGGTAGCCCGCATTGCCCATCATATAGCTGATGGAGGAAAAGTTGATGATCGCGCCGCTGCCTGCGGCTTTCATGCCCGGAATGACCGCTTGGGCCGCAAAGAAATAGGCCTTCAGGTTAATATCCATCATCCAGTTCCAGAAATCTTCGGTCACTTCGGCGGTGGTGTGGCGTTTGTCGTTGGCGGCGTTGTTGACCAGCGTGGTGATCGGACCATACGCGGCTGCAGCCTGCGCGATGGCGGCTTGCAGCGCGGGAATATCAGTGATGTCGCAGGGGATGAACAGTGGGCGGTTGCCCGTGGCTTGCGCCATTTCCGCGACAAAGGCCGAAGCGTCGGAGCGCTGGACGAAGGCAACCTTGGCCCCTTGGCGCAAAAAGGCCTCCGTCAGCGCAGCCCCGATGCCAGAGCCGCCGCCGGTGATAAAAACGGACGTGCCGTTAAGGTCGGGATAGAGTGCGGTCATGGCAGGCTCCGTTTTCATCATTTTCGAGTGCCTTATAGCACCCACATGGTTTCGGGGAAATGCAATGGTAAGACAGCGCCATGCCCCATCAGATACGCGCCCGACAAATTCGGGGCTTCGCTATGGTTTAGCAGCATGATCCGGGCAAGCAACTGAACGCGCTTCAAATCTGCTATCGACCGAAGTCTGCGCGGAAGCTGCCGGGTGTTGTTCCAACGGCGCGGCTGAAGGTGCGCGCGAAATGCGCCGCCTCATTGATGCTGACGGGCTTTGGCGCATGAGATGCTGACAGAATTACACTGCCAGCCGTGGAAGTCGCCGTCAGTTCGCGCCGGCGCGCAATTCATGCGCCAGACGTCGCCGGTATCCTCTACATCGCCTGCTGGGTAACAGTGCGTGGCGCCCCCATGACGAACTTGCACCAGAATGCGGCCTTCCATCCCAACGAAAGGATCACACCATCAAACCGCGGGAGCAAACAGCTAGTTATCGTTGATATCTCGGTCCCAGACCTTGGCCTTCCCGGCCTGTTTTCCCAACAATTTGCGCGTCACCAGCCAAGCGGCCAGCGATGTAATCGCAAAGACGAGCAAGGTCGCGGGCAGCGTGCCCCCCAGCAGCCCCAAGCCGACCAGAACCCCGGTGGCCACCGCCCCGAGGGCAAAACCAAGGAAAATATAGCTCGGCAATAGCACTTCCAGCACGCCAAGCGCAAAGCCCGCAACGACCCAGGCCCACCAGATGCCGAACCAGCTCATGATCGCCCCTTCAACATCTTGAACGCATCAGAAAAGGCATCAAGGGCCTGCGCCGGCACGATAATCGTCTGCTTGCCGGCTCCCTGACCCACGGCGGTCAACGCCTCCACCTGTTTCAGGGCTACCTGATACTGCGCCGCCTCAATGCCGTTTTCCCTGATAGCCACGGCAATCACACCCGTCGCATAGGCTTCTGCATCCGCCAGCACACGCCGCGCCTTTGCCTCTTGTTCAGCGGCATACAGCTCTGCATCCGCGTTCAACTCAACGGCCCGCTTCTTGCCTTCCGCTTCCGTTACCTGCGCCCGCCGTGCGCGTTCCGCATTCAACTGCTGCAACATCGCCGTCCGCGTCGCCTCATCCAGATTTACGTCCAAGATCTCGGCGCGCGTCACCTCAATCCCCCAGTCATCCACCAGCAAACGCACCTGCTCGCGGATATTCGTAGCTACTTCGGCCCGGTTCGATTGCACCTGATCCAGCTCCATCTTGCCGATCTCGGATCGCACAATTCCCGCCACCGTCGTCGCAATCGCGGCATCGACATCGCGGATTCGGTACACCGTTTTTTCCGGCTCGGTGATCCGATAAAACACCGAAGTTTCCACCGCCACCAACACGTTATCCGTCGTGATCGCATCTTGCCGCGCGGTTGGCAGTTGCCGCTCCAGAATGGAAATCTTATGTGCGACCTTGTCCAGGAACGGCACAACAAAATTGATCCCCGGCCCCAGCACCGACCGCAAGCGGCCAAACCGCTCCACCACATGCTTTTCTGATTGCGGCACAATCCGTACGCCAAGGAAAATACAGATGATGATGAACACGGCAATCGCCAAGTACACTGCATTGCCGCCAATCAATTGCTCAATATCCATCTCGAGAACCTTTTGCTGAAAAACCTACTAGATACATGGCCCGTTCTCGGCCCCCACGCAAGAGAAAGCCCGGCAGCCCATAGCATTCCGCTCACCGAGATTGACGCCAAAACCCCGTCGCGTGACCGCAAGACGCTGAACCCGGAGACGCTGACTGAGCCGCAATACTTAATCACTGCCCTGCGTAAATTCGACGGTTTAATACACTGGGCACCGCCGGTAAGGCGCTCTGGCCCTTTGCCCCCACCAACAACCACCCCTTGCACAGTGTGGCACTAAATCATGCCAGAGACGTTCAAATGACCGCCATATAGCCAGGCAGGATTTGACGGTTATCACCTATGCCGCGCCCAATTATGCAATAATCCCCTAACAAACGGCGCAAAAAAAATGAAATCTGCCATATATTGCCAAAATATAACCAGATTTAGTTGTGTGGCAGATACGACCCATATAAGCTGCTTGGAGCCATCAATCTCTTAACGCATGGCATAACAGAGGGGGAAAAATGTTGAAAATTCAGAATACACTAAACTTTGCCCGAACGGGCCGGACCATGATGCTCGCTGGCGCAGCGTTCGCGTTGACGCTGGCCGCCGCCGACGCGAACACACTGCGTTGGGCGCGGGTTGGCGATGCGTTGACGTTTGATCCGCACTCCGCCAACGAGGGGCCGACTTCGACCCTTTTGCATCACATCTATGAAACACTGGTCGGACGGAACACAGATGGATCGCTGGCAGCAGGGCTGGCCACCGAATGGTCGATCCACGCTGAAGACCCGACAATCTGGGTGTTCAAACTGCGCGAGGGTGTACAGTTCCATGATGGTGCCGATTTCACCGCCGAGGATGTTGTCTTCTCGATGGACCGGGCGCGCTCGGAAACGTCGGACTTCAAAGGCCTGCACTCAAGCGTGGCTGAAGTGACCGCCGTTGACGACTATACTGTGCACGTGAAGCTGGAAGGCGCATCGCCGCTTTACGTCCAAAACCTGACCAACACCTTTATGGTCGACAAGGGCTGGGCCGAGGCTAACGGCGTTGTTGCACCGCAGGACTTCAAAGCCGGCGAAGAAAATTTCGCTGTGCGCAACACCAACGGTACCGGGCCTTACACCGTGGTATCGCGCGACCCGGAAGTGCGCACCGTCCTGGCCCATTTTGCCGGCCATTGGGGTGATGTGCCGCAGGTAACCGAGATCATCTATACCCCGATCAAAGAGGCCGCGACCCGTGTTGCAGCCCTGCTGTCGGGTGAGGTCGATTTTGTTCAAGACGTGCCGGTGCAAGACATCGTACGTCTGGAGCAGACCGCAGGCATCAAGGTAACAGCTGGCCCCGAAAACCGGACCATCTTTTTCGGCTATGATGTCAGCTCGGAAAAGCTGATTTCGGCGAATGTTGATGACAACCCGTTCTCCAAGCCGCAGGTGCGTGAAGCGCTGGCCCTGACGCTGGACCGTGATGCGATCCAGCAAGTAGTGATGCGCGGCCAGTCACAGCCCTCGGGCGTGGCGATGCCGCCCTTCGTCAACGGCTGGACCGAGGCGATGCACGTTTATTCCGCGCCGGACTATGACAAGGCCAAGGCGCTGCTGACTGAGGCGGGATATCCAGACGGATTTTCGGTCGATTTCCATTGCCCGAATGACCGTTACCTGAACGATGAGGCAATCTGTCAGGCCTTTGTCGGTATGGTCGGTCGGATCGGGGTCAAGGCAAATCTGGTATCGCAGTCGCGCACCATCCACTTCCCGGCGATCCAGAACAACGAGGTAGATTTCTACCTGCTGGGCTGGGGCGTTCCGACCTTCGACAGCGCTTACATCTTTGACTTCCTGATCCACAGCAAGGAAGACAAGCGCGGCGGCTGGAATGGCTCGCGCTATTCCAACCCGGAAGTGGACGCGATGATCAAATCGATTGCCACCGAAACCGATCTGGTGGCGCGCAATGCGACCGTCGCAAAGATCTGGGAAAAGGTGCAGGAAGATCGGGTGCTGCTGGCAGTGCACAACCAGCTTCTGGCCTATGCGGTTAAGGATGGTATCAACCTCGCGGCTCATCCTGAAAATCAGCCGAAAATGACCACCGTCACCTTTGACTGAAACGAAGATACCCCCGCGTGGCTTTAGGGCCACGCGGGGGAAATTCGTCGGGATTACTCAGATATGATTGCTTATATCCTCAGACGGCTTGCCCAATCCGTGCTGGTTATGCTGGTTGTGGCACTGGTCTCATTTTCGCTGTTCCGCTTCGTCGGTGACCCGGTTGCCACACTGATGGGCCAGGAAGCCACGGTCGCGGACCGTGAAGCCTTGCGCGAAAGGCTTGGGCTGAATGAGCCTGTCTATATGCAATTCGCGGATTTCGCGATGCGTGCGGTGCAAGGTGATTTTGGAATTTCCTACCGTTTGCAGCAACCCGTGGCCGAACTGATCCTGTCGCGGCTACCCGCCACGCTGGAGCTTGCGTTCATTTCGGGCATCATCGCCTTTGTCTTTGGTGTAGGGTTTGGCGTTTACACCGCGCTGAACCGAACTGGGTGGCTGTCAAATGTCATCATGACCACATCGCTGATCGGGGTGTCGCTACCAACCTTTCTGATCGGCATTCTGCTGATCTGGGTTTTTGCTGTCGAATTGCAATGGCTGCCCAGTTTCGGTCGCGGCGAAACCGTCGATGTCGGGTCTTGGCGCACGGGGCTTCTGACGCCCTCGGGGCGTGCCTCGCTGGTGCTGCCCGCAATCACGCTGGGCCTCTATCAGATGACGCTGATCATGCGGCTTGTGCGCGCCGAGATGCTTGAGGTTTTGCGCACCGATTATATCAAATTCGCCCGCGCCCGTGGCCTGACCAACCGGGCCGTGAATTTTGGCCATGCGCTGAAAAACACTCTGGTTCCGGTTATCACAATTACCGGCTTGCAGTTGGGCTCGATCATCGCTTTTGCGATCATCACCGAAACCGTGTTCCAGTGGCCCGGTGTTGGCGCGCTTTTCATCAACTCGGTGCAGTTTGTCGATGTGCCGGTGATGGCCGCCTATCTGATGATGATTGCACTGGTCTTTGTGGTGATAAACCTGATCGTTGATCTTCTTTACTACGCCGTTGATCCCCGCTTGCGGGTCGATCGCGCCGTAGCCCGGCATTAGAGAGGCCCCGGATGACCCAATTGGAACGCCTGTGGGATAGCGATATCGCCTATTCCTTCCGCCGCTCACCTGTGGCCATGGTGGCGGCATTCGTGTCACTCAGCATTATTCTTGCTGCCGTTTTGGCGCCGTGGATAGCACCTCACAACCCGTTCGATCCTGGCACGCTGAACCTGATGGACGGGTTCACGCCGCCGGGGCAACCCAATGCCTTCACTGGCAATACCTACCTGCTGGGCACGGACAATCAGGGCCGCGATATTCTGTCCACGATGCTGTATGGCGCGCGGATTTCGCTGTTTGTGGGCTTTGCCGCGGTAATGTTTGCTGTGGTGCTGGGCATCGGGCTGGGCCTTCTGGCGGGCTGGCGCGGGGGTTGGGTTGATAGTGTTCTGATGCGGGTTGCAGACGTACAGCTTTCCTTCCCGTCGATCCTGATCGCGCTGTTGATCTTTGGCGTGGCGCGCGGCTTCATTCCGCCCAGCATGCGCGAGGAGGTTGCGATCTGGGTGCTGATCGTGTCGATCGGCCTGTCGGACTGGGTGCAATATGCCCGCGTCGTGCGCGGGGCGGCGATGGTCGCGAGAAGGGCAAGGAATACGTGCAGGCCGCCCGCCTGATCGGTGTGCATCCAGCGCGGATCGTGCTGCGCCATATCCTGCCCAATGTAATGGGGCCGGTGCTGGTGATCGCCACTATCGGTCTTGCACTTGCCATCATCGCCGAGGCGACACTGTCGTTTCTGGGCGTCGGTGTGCCACCAACCCAGCCGTCGCTTGGCACGCTGATCCGCGTCGGGCAGGGATTTTTGTTCTCTGGCGAATGGTGGATCATCCTGTTTCCGTCCCTGACGCTTCTCGTTCTCGCGCTGTCGGTCAACCTTTTGGGTGACTGGCTGCGCGATGCGCTGAACCCAAGGCTGAGGTGAACCATGGCCGAAGTATTACTTTCTGTGCGTGACCTTGTGGTCGAATTTCCAACCCGGCGCGGTGTGTTGACCGCCATCGACCATGTGTCCTTCGATATCCATGCCGGCGAGGTGCTGGGGGTCGTGGGCGAATCCGGTGCCGGGAAATCACTGACTGGCGCTGCGATTATCGGGCTGCTGGAGCCGCCGGGGCGGATTGCGGGCGGGGAAATCTTGCTCAAGGGCAAGCGCATCGACAATCTGGGTGCCGAAGCCATGCGCCGCATCCGGGGCAAGCGGATTGGCATGGTGTTTCAGGACCCGCTGACCAGCCTGAACCCGCTTTATACAATTGCGCGCCAGTTGATCGAGACGATCCGCACCCATTGGGACGTTTCCGAAAAAGAAGCCCGCGAGCGTGCAGTCGCGCTGCTGGACCGCGTTGGAATTCCCGCCGCACGACGCCGGATTGATGAATACCCGCATCATTTCTCGGGCGGTATGCGCCAAAGGGTGGTGATCGCGCTGGCGCTTGCGGCAGAGCCCGAACTGGTGATTGCGGATGAGCCGACCACAGCACTTGATGTGTCGGTGCAATCGCAGATCATTGACCTCATCAAGGAAATCTGCGCCGAACGCGGTGCGGCAGTGATGCTGATCACCCATGACATGGGCGTTATCGCCGAAACCGCAGACCGGGTGGCGGTGCTTTATGCCGGGCGGCTGGTCGAGATTGGTCCGGTGCGCGACGTGATCACGGCGGCCGAGCATCCCTATACCCGCGGCCTCATGGGCTCCATTCCGACGCTGACCCAAGAAACTGACCGGCTGGTGCAAATTCCGGGCGCGATGCCGCGGTTGACCGCGCTGCCAACGGGCTGTGCCTTCAATCCGCGCTGTGAGCAGGTGCTTGCGCGTTGCCGCGCTGACCGGCCAGAGCCGAAATGCCGTGGCGGCGCACGGCAGGTGGCTTGCTGGCTCCATGAACAAAAGGCGGTGGACCATGTCTGAGGCATTGGTGCAGATCAACGGATTAAGTCGCTATTTCGATGTCTCTAAGCCATGGCTAAACCGGGTGATTGAGCGTGAAGAGCGGCAGTTTCTGACTGCCGTGGCGGATGTAAGCTTTGAAATCAAACGCGGCGAAACCTTTGCGTTGGTGGGGGAGTCCGGGTCGGGCAAATCGACGATCGCCAAGATTGTCGTGGGGCTGCTTGCTGCTTCCGAAGGGGGTATCACCTTTGACGGACAGGATACGACCGAAACTACGGGGGCCTCGATGCGCGCCCTGCGGCGGCGATTTCAGATGATCTTTCAAGACCCGTTCGCCAGCCTCAATCCGCGCTGGCGTGTGGGCGATATCATTGCCGAACCAATCCGCACCTTTGGGCTTATGACGGGGGCGGACGTCACGCGCCGGGTGGGCGAGTTGCTTGATACCGTCGGGCTTTCGGCAAAAGACGCCGAGAAATACCCGCATGAATTCTCGGGCGGCCAGCGTCAGCGTATCGCCATCGCGCGTGCATTGTCATCGAACCCCGAGTTCATCGTTTGTGATGAGCCGACCTCGGCGCTGGATGTTTCGGTACAGGCGCAGATCCTGAACCTGATGCGTGATTTGCAAGATGAGCTGGGCCTGACCTATCTGT
>ERZ889078.3418-NODE-3418-length-10504-cov-7.587999_pt1 | contig 10504 bp, 12 predicted proteins | sample MGYA00521266_ERZ889078 | MGnify/ENA primary metagenome ERZ889078 (study PRJEB32303, sample SAMEA104408618) | aquatic metagenome | biome: Brackish water; feature: Pelagic; material: water | place: Baltic Sea | collected 2014-06-16T06:34:00 | depth 76,534 m ... | reverse complement strand
ATATCCTCGGCTTTAAATCATTTAATATCAGTGACCCTGGCCCTGTTTTATTGCTGGTAGCTCTGCTTCAGGTCTGGAGCTATCCGATGCATGATCCAGTTATGATGGATAGAGGTCTTCTGGTTGATCGTAAAACAACTCGACGCAGTTTCTATCATGCGGCATGGATTAGCATTAGTTGCATTATGGGTTTTGGCTTACTGGGGATTTTTGCGGGAGCAAATGCTCTGGATGGCGAATCAATGAATGCTGCCTTAAGCCGCTTAACAGGGAATGTAACAATGCTTTTATTCAGTACGACCCTGGTGATATCGGCCATGTCCACACTGGATAGTACGCTTTCCAGTTCTGCTAAATTAATCGTTATTGATATGAATTTACTGGGTTATAAACTGCTGAATGGTCGTTTGGTAATGTCTGTATTTATGCTGCTTGGTTTATTTCTTGTGTTTGTAGGCAACAAGGATTTATTTAGTGCGGTAGCCGTGAGCGGTACCGCCTCTATGTATCTGGCACCGGTTATATTTTTCTCATTATGGGGTGGTCGTAATGATATCCCTGTGTGGAGTTACGCTGCCAGTTTTACACTGGCTGTGAGTGGTGCTGCTTTATATTTTCTTGAATCTTCTGGACATACTCTTTTGTTAGGTGATGCTCATAAATACACCAAGTTACTGTGGATTTCCCTGTTGGTACTTATTGGTGGTTGTAGCTTTTTCTGGCTGGGTGGCAAGACCTCAGCACAGGGGCAGAGGCTCACACAAGGCTCCGTGCTTTAACTAATTTTAATCGGAAAGAAATTCTAATGCCTTCAACGTTTATCCTTGTCTCATTATTTATATTAGCCTTTATCGGAAGTGTTCAAATGGTGTGGCCACCCATCTTATGGGCTTTAGTTATTTGCCTGCCTATGATGATTCTGGGGTTGTATGACATGCTTCAGAGTGATCATGCAATCAGGAGAAACTTCCCGTTGTTTGGACGTGGTCGATGGCTGATGGAAGGGCTGCGTCCCTATATCCGACAGTATCTGCTTGAGTCCGATACCGATGGGGCTCCGATCAGCCGTATGTACCGTAATATCGTTTATCAACGTGCCAAGAGCGTTCGGGAAACAGTGCCTTTTGGTACGCGAGTCGATACCTATCGTACGGGTTACGAATGGATGGGGCACTCACTGTCTGCCATCGACGTTAAGACTTTTGACTCTGATTTGCGTATCTCGATTGGTGGACCAGATTGTCGCCAGCCTTACTCTTCCAGTATATTAAATGTCTCCGCCATGAGCTTTGGAGCGCTCAGTCAAAATGCAATCCTGGCATTGAATCAGGGTGCTCAACTGGGCGGATTCTCGCATAATACCGGCGAGGGTGGCATCAGCCCTCACCACCTCAAACACGGTGGAGATCTGGTTTGGCAAATCGGTACCGGCTACTTTGGCTGTCGTGATAATCAGGGGGCTTTTTCAGCAGAGGAATTTAGCGAGAAAGCCAATCTTGATGTGGTTCGCATGATTGAAATCAAACTCTCACAAGGCGCTAAACCCGGTCATGGAGGCATATTACCAGCAGACAAAAACACTGCCGAAATTGCAGCTATTCGTGGCGTAGAGATTGGGACTCAGGTTAATTCTCCCCCTACACATAGTACCTTCGATACACCTCTTGGTCTGGTTGAGTTTATACATCAGCTGCGTACGCTGTCGAATGGAAAGCCAGTCGGCTTCAAGTTGTGTATTGGGCGGCAGAGTGAATTTGTCGCCATCTGTAAAGCCATGCTCGAGAGTAATATTTATCCGGACTTTATCACTGTTGATGGCGGTGAAGGTGGCACGGGTGCTGCGCCATTGGAATATACTAACTCTGTCGGCATGCCTTTACGAGAAGCCGTTGCATTCGTGGATGACTGCCTCACCGGTTTTGGTATCAGGCAGCATATTCGTGTTATTGCTTCTGGCAAGATTCTATCGGGTTTTCATCTGGTTAAGATACTGGCGTTGGGTGCTGATACCTGTAATAGTGCTAGAGGCATGATGCTCGCGTTGGGCTGCGTGCATTCATTAACCTGCAATAGCAATGACTGCCCAACGGGTGTTGCAACACAAAATCCAAAACTATTCCGAGGGCTTGTGGTGAGTGATAAAAGTCAGCGGGTTGCACAGTTTCATGAAAAGACAGTGCATGCTACCGCTGAGATCATTGCCTCGGCAGGCATGTGTCACACTGATGAGTTGAATAGAACCAACATTTATCGACGCACCAGCCAAAACTGTATACAGCGATATGATCAGGTCTTCCCTTATATAGAATCTGATAGTTTGTTATCTGACGATATTCCTGAAGCCTTTAAGTTATATATGGAAGAGGGAAACTCTAAAAGTTTTCTGCCGCAACAGTGTTTAACTCATATGAATAATGATTACTGCAAGGTGGAGGATAATCTTTCTCAAATGGAAGCTGTAAGTTAAGATTGTTAGCTTAAGGTGAAAGATAGAGGGATTTTAAATTTCCACTGCTGACGGTTAATTTTTTCAGGAAAAGGGAGCTTTCCTGATACTGCCTCAATGGCTTTGACCAAAGCTTTATCCAGAATCTTATGACCAGTGGAATCGATGACACGAATTCCACTGACGGTTCCATCACGCAATACGATAAAACTGACGGTAGCCTTACCTTCAATATTTCGACGTTGTGCACGACGTGGGTAGTCCTTGCTGGCATCGATTAACTTACTCAAGGTTAGCTTGTACTCGTCTTCCAGTCGGGCAATGACACCCAGATCATGCGTCATTTCTTCTGGTTCAGTTTCGCTTATAGGGCTAACAGCTTGGGGTGGCTGCGCCAGTTTAACGACCTCGACCGGTTGCTGTTCTACCTCAGGTTCGGGTGGCTCAATCTTTTTTTTAATAACCGGTTTTGGCTTAGGTTTAACGACGGGTTTAGGTTTTATTTTAGCGACAGGTTTTGGCTTAGGTTTGGGTTTCAGTTTAGGAGGAGGGTCTGCCGGTTTTGCTGGCTCTGGTATAACAGTTTGAACAGGTTCAGGTGCTGTTTTAAACATCGCCAGCTTGAGTGGTGTAGTCGTTTGTTTGGTAGATGCAGAAGTGAACTTTCCCGACAGATAGGGGATAGCAACTGCTGCATGCAGCATAGCAGAAAATAATATAGCAACGATTTCGTAATGATAACGCTTCATCATAGTCTTATTGCTGTCGGGTAATAATCGATAGCTGTTCGAGCTGATTGGTTTTCAGTAAGTCAATAACTGTGATGAAATTTTCAAAAGCTACTTTTTTATCCACACGTAATATAATTGACGTGTTGTGTGATAATTCCTCAAGCTTGCCACGTAATTCCTGCTGGGTTACCAAAACTTCATCAAAATAAAACTGGTTCAGTTCATCTATAGCAATTTCACGCGCTTCTTCCTGTTTCAAAGGTTCGCTGCTGGCAGCTTCAGGTACGTCGATATCGATCTTGCCCTGAGCAATGAAGGTCGCTGTCATCAATACAATAGCCAACAACACCAGCATGATGTCTATAAATGGAATGACATTGATCTGGTCAAAGCGTTTCATTGATCTTGTGCCTGTTTCCATTCTGCTGTCAGTACATCAACTCTGCGTAATAAGGAGTTGTAAAACAGGATGGAGGGGATTGCTACGACAAGTCCGGCAGCCGTTGCTTTAAGTGCCAGAGCCAGGCCGAGCATGATGGCGGCAGGTTCAATATTGCCACCCTGGCCAATATCCCAGAATGTAATCAGTATCCCAAACACAGTGCCCAGCAGCCCGATATAGGGGGCATTAGCACCAATGGTTGATATGGCGGTCAATCGATGGGTTAAAACCACCTGAAGTTGTTCAGGGTGCGTGCAGTCTCCTACCTTAAAGCGGGCATAGAAAATAAAACGTTCGATGACAAACCAGATCATCAGGAAACTCATCAGGCCTAGAAGCCCGAAAACCATAAAATCAAGATATTGCTTTAGAAATTCCATAATTAAAATGCCATTGCAATGCGGTAACTACCGATAGCAACGAGTACGCTGCTACCGAACCAGACCAGCCCTTTTTTAAGCCAGGGGTTTCTACTGCGTAGTTCCTGTCCTAGCTTGCCCAATAATGGAAGAATTATAAAAAGTGGAGTGATCGCTGCGCCAAGACCAAATACAAACCCATAGGACATCCCCAGTGTAAAACTACCCGCTGCAGCACAGGCCGCTAAAAGGGCAGCGAGTGGTGCACAGGGGATAAAGCTAAGAGAAAATCCCATCAGGAAAGGGTGCATATTGTGACGTTTGCTGATACCGCAACCACGATGCTGTTTACCCATGTTGTAAATTAACCAGATACCTGCCAGTACACTGGTGGCTCCTATTAACACATTGCCGATACCGCTACGTAGGTAATGCAACAGGAATTCTCCGGTAATCCCTGCGAAAGCGCCCAAAGTTGCATAGGCTGCAACTTTTCCAGAAGCAAATAATCCTGCATCAACCAGGCTGCCTTTCATACCCAGGTTGCGGCTCATCACCCAGCTGCCCATAAAAGGCAGGCAGGATGCGGTGCAGGCGGTAAAGCCGACGGTGATACCCAATATCCATACCGAAAATAAGCCGACCTGTTCCAGTACAATGTTGTCCATTAGTTAGGCTCCACTGCAACGGGACGAAGTTTAGCTTTTTTGGTGGGTTTTATACCTTCAGGCTTTTCCTGTTTGATGCGTTTCTTGTAGTACTCTCTGCTTGAGCTGAATAATGCAATCGGGCCAAACTTGACTTGAATGACATTATCATCAGGACAGAATTCGGCACATCGACCGCATAGCGTGCAATCATCATGAAAGGCTTTTGATCCTGACTCTTTCCAGATTTCCTGAATATCCATCGGGCAGGCTTTGGTGCAGACGCCACACTTTTCACACTTCTCATGCTCTTTCTTTACCAGTCGCATCGGTGATAGTTTCTGGAATAGAGCATTGAATGCTAGTAATGGACAGATTCTGCAAAATGGCTGACGCATGGTCATCGATAACACTACAATCGAGCCAAATAACAAAGCACGTATAGATGAAAAAATGATGTCAGCAACACCTGCCGTACTAATGGTTAACTGCTCAAAGTTACCGCTAGCTAATGTAGTAAGTACTCGAGATGGGCAGACCTGACAAAAGGCATCACCGGCTGCATGTGGCGCTACGCCAAGTCCTGCGACCAGAGGCAAAATGAAAACCAGTATTGCCAGCATCAGCCATTTTATCGGACGTATAAAACGCAATTGATTCACTGAAAGACTGTGGTTTTTCTGCAGGCCAAAGAAATGCGACATCTTGTACATCATTTCCTGGAAGGTACCTAAGGGGCAGATCCAGCCGCAGAACATCTTGTTGAGGAAAACAAAGAACACGTAGAAAGATAGAAAGGTAAACAGCAGAGGAATAATGACCTTGTAACTGAACTGTTGCATCTGTACCAGGGCTTCACCAACTCGGTGATGTAGTTGATGCTGGGTAGGTATCAGTACGCAGTAACCACCATTTAACTGGTCGTAGGCACAGGATAATGCAGGCAATGAGCCTGATATTTTTTCAGCCGAATAATGACCTACTAGCAGGCCGCCATATACCAGAAAAAGAAACGATAGAATCTGTACGACCAATCGTACTCGGCCAAGAGTAGCTGCGCTTATTGATGAACTCATGCTGATCTCCTTCTAAATAAAAAGAAGCCTGTAATTAGACTACCGCCAAAAGCCAGACCAACGGCCGGTACTATTGATTTATTGGTAAAAGCATCTTCACCATATTTGTAATTAAACGCTGATGTTTGATTATCATGTTCAACACTGAGTGCAAATTGGGCAGATTTCCTGCCGTGACTTGCATGGCCCATGTCATGACCTTTGTGCTTTTCAGCAAAGGCTGCAAAATCATCCGGAAAATTGACCGAAACTATGCCACTCGCATTGCTTGTCATAGTGGCTGTCGTATCGTTACTGGTCTCTAGCGAAACGGTAGCATTGGCTAGCGGTTTTCCCTGAGATAACACGATGAAATCCCAGTTTTCATTGGCGCGAAAACGCTGGTGTTCGCGCGGTAGATTGACTGGTTTGATCTCCAGAGGCAGTTTGCTTTGCTTTAGCATTTGTCTTGGGGCTGGGCCGGGATTTGAAAAATAATGTACCGTACTGGCAAAGCGAGACTCCTGATCATCGGTGGCAGTTAACCAATGGTAATTACCCTGGTTTTTACCGCCGATTTTCATACTGAAGCTTCCATCACCTGTCGCATTTAATTCATTAGGAATAGACTCTCCTTTTGACGAAGGGAAATCCTGCATTACAACATTGCTCATATTGTGGGGACGAAATGCAGACTGAGCACGACGGTCACCACCCTTGACTCTTTCCGGAATAAGAACAGGAGCCGAGGATATCCCATGAAAAGGTATCACCACCGATAACAATAACTAACAATGCAACTAATACGATAATAAAAATGATCATTTGCATCACATCGGTACGCAAGGAGGCATGCAGACCACCTGTCATTGAGTAGATCAGGGTGATGGCAGCAAATCCGAGGATACTCAGTGTGTACAGATCGCTTCCAGCCGCGCCGAAAAGAATTCCTATTACCAACAGGTTAGCGAACACTTCACTCACCAGTCTTAATCCAATGACAAAGTTATAACAACCGGTGCCGATACTGCCGAAACGATCAAACAGGAAGCTCTGGATATTTTTATAACCGTGACGGAATCGGAGACTGTCAATAATCGATGCCCCGGTAATAAAGGACAGGTAGTAAGCCGCATAAGCCAGGGTTCCCCATATCCCATAATAGAAACCCAGAATCGCTGCATTCATTAATGAACGGGCAAATATCCAGGTCGTTACCTGAGAAAAGATCAGTGTCAGTAGACCTGGAGAAGCACCCGCTGATGTAAATCCATGAAAAAATGACTTTTCAGATTTAACACGAGGTGCCAGGATCATTGAAAAGAGTGCAATGGTAACGGTAATGATAACGAGTTCAGTAATCATGCTCTATAGGACTCCATACTGGGATAAATAATTCATAAAAATTAATTGCTTATTATCCAGAGCGGGGCTTATCAATTTTTTTATTCCTGTGAAAGGCCTGAAGTAGGCCATTTATTAGAGCGCGCCGCCACAGCTACTACCCTGACCAGCAGTACAACCAAAGCAGTGATCCGCGACCTGAATAGTATGACCTTCCAGATTTGTATTGAGTAAATCTTTTAATTCAGGTTTTTTCGAACCCTCAAGGTTCATACCCAACTGTTGATTAAAATCACAGTCATATAGGTGACCCTGCCAATCTACGTTTACCATAGAGCGGCACATCACCTGCTCAAGATTATCGTCGGAATAATTAGCCTTTAATAACGCCATGTAATCATTAAAACCATTTTTAGAGAGTAAGGTGGAACCAAATCGTTTAACGGGCATATTGGCAAGCACAAACAATTCGCTAAACTCAATTCCAAAATGCTCCATCAGTTCGCGCTTATAGTCTGCTTGCAGAATTTGTTGATTGGGCGGTAGCTGGGCACCCTGAGGGTTGTACACCAGGCTTAGTTTCAAACCGCTTCCAGGCGTACCATACCCGAGAGCATTGAGCTTCTGTAGACCAGCGATACTTTTATCAAATACACCCTTTCCACGCTGCTGATCAACGTTTTCCAATGTGTAACAGGGCAAAGAAGCAATAACTTCAACACCTTCCTCAGCAAGAAATTCGGCTAACCCCTCCTGTCCAGGTTCAAACAGGATAGTCAGGTTACAACGATCAATAACATGAACACCTGCATTCGTTGCTGAGCTAACCAGCTCTCGAAATCCATCGTGCATCTCAGGAGCCCCACCAGTCAGGTCAAGCGTCGCTATATTATGTGCCAGCAACACGGGCAGAATCTGCTGTAGCGTGTGTTGATCCATCATTTCTGTTCGATTAGGCCCTGCATTCACATGGCAATGCAGACAGGTCTGATTACAGCGATATCCAAGGTTGACCTGCAGTGTTTCCAGGCAGCGTCTGGTAATCAGCGGAAACCCTGTAGTTTCCAGATAGGGTAAGGTATCAAGCATGTTCAAATTCCAGATTAGAAGTACGACAGGCACCCTGATGGGTGCAGCTTTAATTTATAGTCGTTACAAATACTGAAATTCTTACACTTGAAGTAAAATTTTTTCTAATCAGAACTCTTATGGCTTCTAGCCATTATAGTTATTACCATTAAAGCCTTACTCAGGATCATTTTTAGACTTTTCAGGACTATGGGAAGTGTCATCGCCGTGAGCGTAGCTTTGAGTAAATCTACGCAGTAAATTTAGATGCTGTGAAAAATTAGTGCAGCCAGAACACATCATTAGGTGAATTTTCAGCGCAGCACGGTCGGTAAGTGATAACTCACGATCCTGGGCCTCCGACAATAACTGGGTGGCTTTTTTGCAATTCATCATGATTTTACTCCATCTTTGAACCAGTTATTTTCCAGGCATTCCCGCAAGCGTAATCGGGCTCGATACAACATCACATGAAGGTTGCTGGTAGAAATATCCAGGCTTTGACATATTTCTGCAGCATCTAACTGAATAAACTCCCGCATCATAAACAACCTTGCCTGATTTGCTGGCAAATGCTCAAGACAGGCTTCGAATACCAGCCAGAAATGATCTTTTTGCAAAGACTCCAACGGTTGAGACCAGGACATAGGTTTCTCATCTGTCTGCCAGAAACCTCGAGCGTTAAAAATTTTATCAAGATTGTCATCGCCTTCATCATCTATAGATGAATGACTGACTTCCGACCTGCGAGTTTTTTGCCGTAAAACATCAGCAATTTTATTTTTCAGTATCGCAAACACCCAGGTCTTTAAAGCGGATTGACGGCGGAAAGAATCAGTATTTCTTAGCGCACCGATAAGTGCTTCCTGCACAGTATCTTCAGCCAAATGAGGATCTGATAACTGTAGCGTTGCAAATTTGAGCATTTGTCCACGTAGCTTGATTAGGTAAGCCTCGTCTTCAAAATTCATTCCCCCTTCACCATTTCCCTCTGTTGCCGGGGTTATTCGGTCATCACTCATGAAATACGTTCTGATACCTATTAAATATAAAAAAGGAACTATAGCCATATATAATTATTTTAACCAGAGTATTCATCTCAGAGTCCGGGTAGTCGCATCTACTAACCCAATATAAATTTTTACGAATGATTAATTTCTAATTAGTCGTTACAGGGAAGGAAACCTTACAGTTCTGGTGATAATCTGGCCCGCAGCACGATCAGTCATGAAATACTGGTAAAGCTCATTAATAACCTGGGCTTTAGAAATCAGACTTTAGTCTGATTGATAAAAAGACCTTTGTCCCTAGCCATCATTTATTTTTCATAACAAAATGATAAGCACAATATTAATAACCATTTCATATTCAGTGGTTAGAGATACAGATGAATGCTAGACCGTAATTTTATAAAAATCAGCACCAACTTACTTAAATTAGTCTCGTTTTTTTATATAAAAAACCGGTCGATACTTTTCTAGTTATTTGTAAAAGCAGCATTTATAGAGCTAATAATATTATTATGTACTGCAAATTGTGCATATCAAACAATCAGATTGCTGAGGATATCCATGATGTCATATAGTTATTCTCTAAAATTTATGCCTTTATTCAGCGCCTTTAAAGAAATATGCTTTGTTAAACGCACCGCAAAACACTTACTCAAATCTTATTCCATCGTTCGTTCACAAAATGCAGACCTGTCAGGTAGAGCCCTGTACAAGGAAGTGCTGCTGTATTCAAAGAAAATTGATTCGCAACAAGTTGACCTGATTATAAAACAGGCAGAAGACAGCACCGATTATTGGACTTCCGGCGACTTGAAAGAACCCGGATTCAGGCAGATTGTACACTTTCTCATTGTTTCTATGTATCTGGACAATGGTCACCAGAGCACTACCGTTTCCTTTAGAGATATCGTTTACACCTTAATCCCAGCAGATCTGTAAAGCATAATTTTCGGTAACCGCCTATTGATAGATCGAAATTCGCCTATCAGTTGAGTTAAAATCCGGTATATTGTATGCATCACACTGACAATAGATCTGCATGGGATACCTCGTATGACAACAGAGATTACTCGAATACTGGTTATAGACGATCATCCTTTATTACGCGAAGGCGTGAGCAGCACACTGGATGCTGTTGATGACTTTGAAGTAGTTGGACAGGGAGGTAGCCACAACGACGCCATAACCATGGCGCATGACTTAATTCCAGATACCATTTTACTGGACATCAGCATGCCCGGTGGCGGTGTTGAAGCAGCACGTGAGATTCATGAAGCGCTCCCGTCCATCAAACTCATTATGCTTACCGCTTCTGAAGATGAAAAAGATGTCATGTCTGCATTACAGGCCGGGGCGAGCGCCTATATCCTGAAGGGCATTGGTGGCAAGGAGTTGATTAAAA
>ERZ889078.3417-NODE-3417-length-10509-cov-52.419648_pt1 | contig 10509 bp, 12 predicted proteins | sample MGYA00521266_ERZ889078 | MGnify/ENA primary metagenome ERZ889078 (study PRJEB32303, sample SAMEA104408618) | aquatic metagenome | biome: Brackish water; feature: Pelagic; material: water | place: Baltic Sea | collected 2014-06-16T06:34:00 | depth 76,534 m ... | reverse complement strand
AATCCACCTATAACTAATGGCAATGCTGCCATTGAAAGTAATAATTTTTTCATTTATAAATCCTATTTATTAAAATATCAAGAAGAATTATATCACTGATTCGTTTACAAGTTTTTGACATAAATCAAGAAAAACTTAATTTGTTTTGATATTATTCTACTAATGTTTAATATAAAAGATAAAGTAAAATTATTGGATTTTTTTAAAACTCTTAATCAAGATGAGTTAGATGTCTTATTTGGAATATCAAATATAAATAGCTATCCTAAAGGTTATACATTATATTATGAAGAAGAACTCAAAGATAAAATATATTTTTTAGTTGAAGGTGTTGCAAAAACTTATAAAGTAGATAGACAAGATAATGAAATCTTTTTAAATTATATATATAATGATACTTTGATTTCTGAAATTTCCTCTTTAGATAACAATCAAATAATATGTTTAGCTAATACTGAATTCATACAAGATAGTGTTGTCTTAGAAATTGATTACACTGCGTTTAAAGAGTATTTTATTAAAACAAATATATTAACTGCTCAATTTTTGGATGAAGTGCTTCGAAAGAATAAACAGTTGTACTGTATAATCGATAGGGAAGTCGTGTTTGATGCAACGGCAAAAGTGGCCTATAGTTTGTATGATGATTTAGAAATGTTTAATAAACTAAAAAGGCAAGATATCGCGAATATGTTGCATATACAACCTGCTACTCTTTCGAGAGTGTTAAAAAAATTATTGCGTCAAAATATTATAGAGGTGGAAGCAACAACCGTTTCAGTGTTGAAAAAAGATGAATTGAAAAAAATTTTTAGTGGGGTAAGTTCATGACAAAAAATAATTTTAAAATCTCAACAAAAATTAAATTCTATGGATTAATTTTAATTTCTCTAATGATGCTTGCTATTATGGTGACGATCTATTTTAATAACAAAAATGCAAATGATTCCCTTTTAATTAACATTGCTGGGCAGCAAAGAATGTTAACGCAAAAAATTTCCAAAGACATTTTTTATATATATGAAAGTAAAAAAGCTAATTATAGTGGCTTAGATCAATCTATAAAGAAATTTATTTCTAATTATGAGTATATTAAAAGTAGAGAAGAGATACAAGATAGCTTACAAGATAAAAATTCAGATATATCAGTACAGATGAAGAGAATTGATTTTTTATGGGATGATTTTAACAAAAATGTGAATGATTTTAAAGTTATTATGCATTTACCTAACCAAATAGATAAAATTAGAGAGATGTTAGGTAGTATTTATGAAGAGAGTAGTGTTTTGTTAATTGAGGTAAATAACCTTGTAACATTATTAACAGTTAGAAATGAAAATAAAAACTATCATATTAAAAATTTGCAATATACTGCTGCATTTTTACTGTTAATGCTTATGTTTTACATCGTTTTACAACTAAAACACATTGAAGCAAATGCTCACTCTTTTATAGAATACTCTAAACATTTGGCTGCATCTTCGGATATACTTCATATAAAACCAATGCATGATAAAGCAGAAGAAGAACTCATAGAGATGGATGAGATAGTGCAATCTTTTGCAAATAAAATTAATAGTGCTATTGATTTTTCAAATGAAGCTCTTGCTCAGTCTGAACAAGCTTCAGAAAAATTAGAAGAGATAGGAAGTGAGTTTGAACATCTACTTAAAGAACTTTCTTATCAGTCTGATGTGGCAGAGCATTTAAATAATAGCGAAGACATAATGATTGAATCAACTGAAGAACTCATTAACTCTACAAAAAAACTGCATAAACTCAAAAGTGAACTTGATAAAATACTTATAAAATGTAACCCAAAAACACTTAAAGAGTCAATTTCTTAAATCAATATTTACTTTTTGACCTAAATCAAGATTTATAGTTTATAATGATGTTACTATCATCATGTTAAATTTTAATCTTTCAATTAAGAGGAGTAAATATGTCACTTTCAAGAAGAGAGTTTCTCAAAAGTTCAGCTGCAGCATCTGCCGCTGCTGCTATGGGAATGGCTGTTCCTGCTGAACTAGAAGCAAAAGCTAGTGAAGCTGAACATGGATGGAGATGGGACAAGGCGGCTTGTCGTTTCTGTGGTACGGGTTGTGGAATTATGATGGCTACTAAAGGTGGTAAGATTGTTGCAGTTAAAGGTGACCCTGCTGCACCAGTTAATCGTGGTTTAAACTGTATTAAGGGTTATTTTAATGCAAAAATTATGTATGGTGCTGACCGTTTAACGCAACCACTACTTAGAATTAATAATCAAGGTGAGTTTGATAAAAAAGGGCATTTCGCTCCTATTAGCTGGGAAAGAGCTTTTGATGAGATGGAATTCAACATCAGAAAAGCTTTAAAGCATGGTGGACCTGAATCAGTAGGTGTTTTTGCTTCTGGACAATACACTATTATGGAAGGATATGCTGCTCAAAAGATGATGAAAGCAGGATTCCGTTCAAATGCAATCGATCCTAATGCTCGTCACTGTATGGCATCTGCTGTTGTTGGTTTTTACCAAACATTTGGTATAGATGAACCATCTGGTTGTTATGATGATATCGAACTAACAGATACAGTTATCTCATGGGGTTCAAACATGGCAGAGATGCACCCTATTCTTTGGTCTCGTGTTACAGATAGAAAACTATCAAATCCTGATAGAGTAAAAGTTATCAGTATTCAAACATATACACACAGAACATCAGACCTTGCAGATACAGAAATTATTTTTACACCAAACACCGACCTTGCAATGTGGAACTATGTTGCTCGTGAAATTGTTATGCGTGATGAAAAAGAGAAAACTATTGACTGGAATTTCATTAAAAAGCATATTGTCTTTGCAGCTGGTCCTGTAAATATTGGTTATGGAATGAGACGAGCAGGAGAGAAATCTTTAACACCAGTGTATGATAGTGGTGCTGCTGGAAAGTATAGTGTTAAAGAAATGGAAATTATCAACAAAGAGATGTCAACTGTAGTCTCTGAGACTGAAGCACCAGCACTTAAGCCTTATGGTTACAAAAAGGGTGACACAATGAAACATACTAGTGGTACTCTTGGTCACTGGGAAATTTCATTTGCTGAATATAAAAAATCATTAGAACCTTATACACTTGATTATGTTGCAAAAATTTGTAAGGGTGATCCTGATGAATCTATAGAAAGTTTCAAAGCTAAACTACAAGAATTAGCAAATCTTTACATTGAAAAAGATAGAAAAGTTGTCTCTTTTTGGACTATGGGAATGAATCAACATACTCGTGGTACATGGGATAATACTTTAGCTTACAATGTTCACTTTTTGTTAAATAAGCAAGCTCGTCCAGGTTCTGGAGCATTCTCTCTAACTGGTCAACCATCAGCTTGTGGTACTGCTCGTGAAGTTGGTACATTTACACACCGTCTTCCAGCTGACCTTATGGTTAAAGTGCCAGAACACCGTCAAATCGCTGAGAAAAAATGGATGATTCCAGATGGTACTCTTAATGGTGTTGGAGTACAACATATCATGGCTATTCATAGAGGCATTGAAGATGGACTGATTAAGTTTGCATGGGTAAATGTATGTAACCCTTATCAAGATTCTGCAAGTGCATCACACTGGATTAAAGCAGCTCGTGAGATGGATAACTTTATTGTAACTTCTGATGGATACCCAGGTATTTCTGCTAAAGTTTCAGACCTTATTCTTCCAACTGCTATGATTTATGAAAAATGGGGTGCTTATGGAAATGCAGAGCGTCGTACACAACATTGGCGTCAACAAGTTCTTCCTGTAGGTGATTCAATGAGTGATACTTGGCAGTGGATTGAGCTTTCAAAGCGTTTTACTGTTGATGATTTATGGGGTGGATATGCTCCATCAGGTCCTAGACAAACACCTTTGGCAGATGTAAGAAAAGCAGCTTATGCTATGGGATATACTGGTAGTACAACTATGTATGAGATTTTATTTGCTAATAAGATTGCAAAATCTTATAAACTCGACCAAGAAGACCCTATTCAAAAAGGCTATGATAACTCTGAGGGTTATGGAGATAGTAGAAATGTTATTGGTTCTGATGGTAAAGTATTTAAAGGCTATGGTTTCTTTGTTCACAAATACTTATTTGAAGAGTATGCTGCGTTTGGTCGTGGACACGGGCATGATTTGGCTCCGTTTGACATGTACCATAAAGTTCGTGGACTTAAATGGCCAGTTGTTAACGGTAAAGAAACTCCATGGAGATTTAATGTAAACTTTGACCCTTATGCAGCAAAAGCAGCAAAAGGAACAGATGATGAGTTTGCATTCTATGGTAAAATTGCTAAGGCACTGCAACAAGGTGACTTAACACATGTTACAGATACGAAGAAAAAACCGTTACCAAATAAAGCCAAAATATTTGCTCGTCCATACATGGATCCTCCAGAAAAACCAGATGCTGAGTTTGATACTTGGTTATCAACAGGACGTGTGTTAGAGCACTGGCACTCTGGAACTATGACTATGCGTGTTCCTGAACTTTATCGTGCAGTTCCTGAAGCATTATGTTATATGCACCCAGAAGATGCAAAGAAAAAAGGGCTGAAACAAGGTGGCTTAGCATGGGTTGAATCTCGTCGTGGGCGTGTAAAAGCTCGTGTAGAAACTCGTGGACGTAACAGACCTCCTCGTGGACTTGTCTTTGTTCCTTGGTTTGATGAACGTGTATTTATTAACAAAGTTTGTTTGGATGCAACTTGTCCAATGTCAAAACAAACAGATTATAAAAAGTGTGCAGTAAGAATTTATAGTGCATAAGTAAAGGAAAAAAAGTTTGAGTAAGAGTATGCCTAAAGGCAAAAGAGAACCTATTAGCGATAGAAGAAAGTTTATCTTCAATATGGCACGAGGTGTTGGAGTCGCAGCACTAGGTGGGTTTGTATGGAGTGCTTATATAAATGAAGCAAAAGCACAAAAACTTTTGCTTCGTCCACCAGGGGCTATAAAAGAAGAAGATTTTTTAAAAACATGTATAAAATGTGGACTTTGTGTTGAAGCTTGTCCATACGACACACTTGTTTTAGCTAAGCCAGGAGTTCATAAGCCTTTAGGAACACCATACTTTATTCCACGGGATATTCCTTGTTATATGTGTACAGATATTCCATGTGTACCAGTTTGTCCATCAGGAGCACTTGATTTACAAAGTGTTGTTACCGATAAAAAACTAGACATAAACAAAGCTGATATGGGTGTTGCTGTAATTGATGAAGAGAGTTGTATAGCTTTTTGGGGTATACAATGCGATGCTTGTTATAGAGCTTGTCCTCTTTTAGGTAAAGCAATAACTATAGATTACCAAAAAAATGAAAGAACAGGAAAGCATGCATTTTTAAGACCTGTTGTTCATAGTGACCCTTGTACTGGATGTGGTTTGTGCGAACATGCATGTGTGACACAAAAAGCAGCTATACAAATTTTTCCAAGAGAACTAGTTCAAGGAAAAGCTGGTAACCACTACATCAAAGGTTGGGACAAAGAGGATGATAAACGTGTTAAGGATGCAAAAGCCATAAAAACAACAACAGAGATAAGTAAAAATAGTGCAATCGATTCCTTAAATGATAGTGGAGACTTGTACTAATGAAGCAATTTTGGAGTAATAACCGTTTTTTAATTTTAAGACGTTTTACACAAATAAGTATTTTATTTTTATACTTTGGTGCAAATGCTTGGGGCTGGTGGGTCTTAAGAGGAAATCTTAGTTCTTCCGTTATTGTTGATTTTGCACTAGTTAGTGATCCTTATGCTGTACTACAAATGTTAGCAGCAGGGGCAACAATTTCACTTGATTTATTTATTGGTGCAGCAACGATTACTGTGTTTTACTTTTTGATTGGTGGTCGTGCTTTTTGTTCTTGGGTTTGTCCTATTAATATGGTAACAGATACAGCAAATTATTTGCGAAGAAAATTTGATTTTAATCGTATGCAAGGTCCAAAGATGCCAATTTCTAGAAACATTCGTTACTGGGTTTTAGGACTCAGTTTAGTTGTTTCGGCGGTCATGGGCATGGCTGCGTTTGAATTTGTTTCACCAATTTCTATGATTCATAGAGGGATTATTTTTGGTTTAGGATTTGGTTGGGCAAGTGCGGTTATTATCTTTTTGTTTGACCTTTTTGTTTTAAAAGATGGATGGTGTGGACATATCTGTCCTTTAGGTGGATTTTATTCACTGATTGGTAGATTTAGTGTTATTAGAGTGTTTCATAAAGAAGAAAATTGTACTTTATGTATGAAGTGTAAAACAGTGTGTCCTGAACACCAAGTTTTATATATGATAGGTAAAGAGAGTTTATCAGTTAATGATGGTGCATGTACAAACTGTGCAAGATGTATAGATGTATGTGATGATGATGCATTAGGGTTTTCGTTACGAGAACTAGCAGAAAAAAAATAGGAGAAAATTATGAAAATGATGAGTAAGATAGGTATTGGTTTAGCTACAGCAACATTACTTTTTGTTGGGTGTGGAGAGATTCCAAGTGCTCCTGCAGCACAAAAAGCTACTCCGCAAGTAAATACAGAAGATTATAAGGGTATCCAAGTAATCAAAGAGAATGAATTAGGGTATAGAAAATCAAATCTATATGCTGAAGGTAAAAAATCAGAGACTTCTGGAGCACAGTACAATAAAGCAGCTCCGGGAACGAGTAGAAAAATTCAACGAGCATATCAAGATGCTCCGCCGATGATTCCACATGATACAGAAGGAATGTTGATTATTACAAAAGATAACAATCAATGCCTTCAGTGTCATAAGCCAGAAGTCGCAGAGATGGTAGGTGCAACTGCTATTCCAAAGTCTCACTTTTTAAATATGAGACCAGAAAACAAGATAGTTAATGATAAACTTGTAAATGGTGTTGATATTCTTCAAAATCAAGTAAGTATCAAAAAAATTACTAAGGTTTATGAGGGTAGATTTAATTGTGTTCAGTGTCATGCTCCACAATCAAATGCTAAACTTATTACTGACAATAAGTTTCAAGCTGAATACTTAAGTGATGATGGTGCATTTAGATCACACTGGGATGAACAAGTAGAAAAATCTTTAGATACAGTTGGAAAAAATTCAAATGTTACTCAAGAAGATATTGAAAATGAAGATTCACAAGCTGGAACTTTACATCACTAATGCAAAGAAGAGAACTTTTTAGTTCTCTTGCTTCTTCTGTAAAAAATGCAGCTAAAGAAAAACAAGAGAAATTAGTACGACCACCATACAATAATAATGAATCTCTCTTTCACAAAGAGTGTCCTCAGTGCGACGAAAAATGTGCCACTGTTTGTGAAGTAGAAATTATTAAAATAGCCAAAGATAGAACACCTTATTTGGATTTTTCCAAGAGTGGATGTACTTATTGTGATGATTGTGCAGAGGCTTGTGAGTTTGATGTCTTAACCCTTGAGAATAAAAAGCAAATTAATGCTACTATAACTATAAACAAAAATGAATGTGTGAGTTGGGAGGGTGTGATGTGTTTTTCATGCAAAGACCCTTGTTTAGATAATGCAATTGATTTTAAAGCGATGTTTATGCCAAGTATAAATGATAATTGTACTGCTTGTGGATTTTGTATAAGTAGATGCCCAGTTCAAGCTATTAAAGTTGAGGTACTTTAATGAAGCTTTATCTTGTAGTTTTAGTATTTTTCTCATCTGTTTTAGCAGGAGAATTACATCTTCCAAAATATCATTTTATGGCAAGTGGTGCAGTAAATGATATTATGGTACAAGATAACAAACTTTATGCAGCAACAGATGCAAGTTATTTAGATGTATTTAGTTTAATAGACCATAAAAAAATCCAAAGTATAAAGTTAGATAAAATTATAGACTTTATGGGTGATACTATAGATAGTACAATTTTTTCAGTGGATGTTATGGCTGGTAAAATAATGATGTTATCTCAGGGTTTAAAAGGATATAGCAGAGTTTATTTGTATGAAAATGAAAAACTCTCTTTACTAATAAAAGATACAGACCACTTGGCTGTATCAAAAGCAAAATTTTTAGATAAAAACACTCTTCTTTTAGCACTATTAAGTGATGAAATAATTTCATATGATATACAAAAACATAAGCAAAATTATAGGGTCGCTTCTTCAGCATCAAAGTTTTCAGATTTTGTTTTAAATGAAGATAAATCTCAAGTAGTAGTTGCTGATGAGAGTGGAAATTTACAGATGCTAAATACTAAAAATGGAAAACATTTACTTACTTTGAGTGGACAAAATCTTGATGATGTTTTTGGAGTTGACTATAAAAATGGTATAATTGCTACAGCTGGAAAAGATAGAAGAGTTGTTATCTATAATACAAATACAGATGAGGTTTACTATAAAACTTCGTCATTTTTTATCTATAGTGTAGGACTCTCACCAAGTGCAAATGTGGCAGCTTATTCAAGTGATGTTAGTAACAACATCACACTCTTTAATACAAAAACAAAATTGATAGTCGCTGAATATGGTGGTAATAAATCACCTCTTTCAAAAATACTATTCATAAGTGAAAATGAGTTTATTGTTTCATCTGCTAAGAAAAAAATAAATTTATACATAATAAATGAGGAGTAGTTATGGAGTACAATGAGAGTGAATTTTTAATAGAAACTCAAGTCCCCAGAGATGAACTTATCATTTCTCGAACTGATTTAAATGGTGTGATTACTTTTGCAAATGATGTGTTTTGTGAAATAAGTGGTTATGATGAAAGTGAGATTTTAGGAAAAAGTCATAATATAGTAAGACATCCAGATATGCCAAAATCTGTTTTTAAAGATTTATGGCATGATTTGAAATACAAGGGAAAATGGAACGGCATAGTTAAAAATATGAGAAAAGATAAGGGATATTACTGGGTAAACGCAAGTATCTCTGGAGTCTATAAAAAAGGGAGATTATTAGAGTATAAGTCTTTAAGAACTCCTATATCTCATGAAGAAAAGTTAAAACATCAAAAGATATATGATAAAATTCGTATGGAAAATGGTGAGCAAACTAGAAAAGTAATTTACGAATAAAAACTTAATAAAGGAAAAAAAATGAATGTATCAAGCATAGTAGTTCAAACTCTACCAAAATATTTAGATGAGGTTGTTCAAGCCGTTAAAGATTGTGAGGTGTGTGATTATCATTTACATGACGAGAAGGGTCGTATTATTATTACAATAGAGGGAGAAGGTGTATCAGAGGAGCTTGAAAAATTACGAGTAGTTGAAGCTATTCCTCATGTTATAGCAGCTGATATGCAGATGGCTTATAGTGCAGATGAATTAGATGCACATATGGAAGTCATTGGTAATGCGAATGTAGTACCAAAAATGCTTAACGAAGATTTAGATGTTAGAGACATAGTTTATAATGGCGACTTAAAGAAAAAAGATCTTTATGGCTTTGCAAAACAATTTGACAAAACAAAAGATAAATAATGGCAGTAGTGTTTGAAGCAACCATTAAAATGGATGATACTGATGGCTGGTACATACAACTTAAAGACACTGTCGATGGACGAGTTGAATCTTGTTTGAACATAGAAGAGCTTGAGAAAAAAATCGAAGAATTTGGTTTAGATTATGGTGGTTATGTTGATGAAGTGAAATGGCTTAAAGATGATGATGTTTTACCTCCAGTGATGGATGAAATAAGATTAAAAATGCTTGAACAAAGAACTAAGATAGAAGAAATAACCGGTGAAACTATCGAAGAAACTGCAAAAAGTATAAAGAAGTAAATCGTACTTCTTTATATTTCCTCTTAAATGCATCACTCTTGATGTAAATCAATAACAAAACTTAAAAAATATAATAACATACGAATAACTCTAAAAGTTTAATTTAATTTAAGGTTATGGAAAATGATAAGTCATATTATTACTACACAAGATATTGAAGTAAGTAATTTTTTACCTATATTTGTCTCATCGGCTTTTTCTATGATTTTTGGAGGATTCTATGTTGGTATATATACGGCAGTTAAGGTTTCAGTATTAAAACAATGGGCTATGCCTTTTGCATATATGTTTTGGATATTGACAGCTTACTGTTTGTACATAATGGGAAGCTTGATGCATGTAGGTGAGTTTACTGCAAAAGTATTAGTTGTTGCTATGATTGGGTACTTGTTACTTCCACATGCAATCTACTATATACAACATCAAGTTCACGAAAAAAATGAATAAGGAGAATACAGTGGCTAATAAATCTGTATGGAGTGACAATCGTTTCTGGCAAAGATCAGCAACATGGGTTACAGGATTTGCAGCACTATTATTAATTTGGTTGACTTTTGACTCAATGGGTCAAATTGCCATGGGTAATGATGCAGATATAAAGAATGGTGTAACAAAGAGGGTTCCGGGACCTACTGTTATTAATCACAAAATTACTTACGAAATGAGTGCTGCACGTGGTCATGAAGTTCCAGTAATAGGTGCAAAAGAGATGTTTTTTGGAAGAGATGATTACTCAGAAGA
>ERZ889078.3416-NODE-3416-length-10511-cov-6.244740_pt1 | contig 10511 bp, 10 predicted proteins | sample MGYA00521266_ERZ889078 | MGnify/ENA primary metagenome ERZ889078 (study PRJEB32303, sample SAMEA104408618) | aquatic metagenome | biome: Brackish water; feature: Pelagic; material: water | place: Baltic Sea | collected 2014-06-16T06:34:00 | depth 76,534 m ... | reverse complement strand
TGGCTGTATGCAGAGTAGAATAGAGCCTTTATAGTAATAGGGCATGGAGGGAAATAGGCGATGTTTTTTGGGAGTGTCCCGGGACATCATCTGTGAAACATCTCTTAGTCTGCCAATGATACCTTTGTACTCTATGAATATTCGATTATTGGGGGCTTCCTCCGCAACTTCTCGGCAAGCCGTTGGCTGGCTCGCGGTTTTCGGTTCTGCCTTCTGTTTCTATCTGGCAACTCTCATTATCCGCTGGGCGGCACCCCATGGAGATATTGCTGCTGCCTATTTTGTCTTTGCCCGTTTTCTGCTGGGTTTCGTTGTTGTCTCCACGACCATGATTCTCCAAAGACAGCGGCTGCAGCCCAAAAGATACCACTTCCTCATCGGTCGCACTGTGGCCAATACCATTGCAGTGTTCTGCTTTTATAAGGCAGTAGAGGTTGGATCGGTGGCTGAGGCTAATATCCTTAACATGACATATCCTTTGTTTGTTGCGCTGTTTTCCTGGTTTTTTCTGCGTAGTCAGCGTGATATATTTTCAATTATCATTGTTGCGGTGGCTTTTGCCGGTGTCTGGATGGTGTTGTCACCGGGTGATATCAAGGTAAGATGGGAAAATATCTGGGGACTCAGCTCTGGAATTACTGCTGCGGCTGCGATGATCTACCTGAATATCAGCAGGCGGTACCACGATTCCCAGACCATCCTGTTCTTTCTGTTTGGTTGGGGCATGATTATCATTCTGATATTTTTTCATGAGGCCATCTTCTGGCCGACTTCCATCGAACTGTTTTTTCTCCTGAGCTGTTCGGTTACAGGTGTCTTGGGACAGTATCTCCTCACCTACGGCTTTTTGTATGTTACAGCAGTAAATGGTTCCATAATCTCTTCTAGTAGAATATTACTGGCTGCTCTTCTTGGGCCCCTGTTGGTGGCTGATCCTCACCTGACAGTCAGTGGCTGGTGTGGAGCCTTGCTCATTTTCGCAGCAAACGCTGTGCTTGCCATGAGGAAGGCGTAACCCATTATTTCCTTGATAAATTTTATATTCCGATTTAATTGGGGCAAATAGAAATGCGGTCCCATCTCAATTGAAACTGGATATTATTTTTTTGAACAATCGGTGCTGTATGAACGAAAATGTGGACAAAGAGAGACTTTTACAAGAGTTAGCAGTCATGAACGATAAAACACCCTTTGAGCAGCTCCTTCTTGTGATTGAGCGTTACCATTCTTCACAGAGAAGCGGAAAATTCCTTGATTACCACAGTCCTGCAGAATTGAGCGAACTCCTGGACCTTGATCGACCGGCACCTGCTGGAGACTGGCAGGAGATTTTTCACTGGGTTGATAAATATCTCGCTTATTCCGTGAAGAGCAACCATCCTGCATTTGTTAATCGGATGTGGGTGGGGGCGAATCTGCCGTCCATAGTGGGGGAGATTGTTACCGCGATATCTAATACTTCGGCTTGCACCTTCGAGTCGGCTCCTGTTTCGACTCTCCTTGAAAGGTATATGATTCGTCAGATGCTCGAGCTGGTAGGTTTTACAAACGGCGAAGGGCAGATGACCACCGGTTCAAGCAACGCCAATATGATTGCCATGATGGCTGCAAGAAATCTTGCCAACGAATCTGTAAAACAGTCGGGGCTATTTGGACAAAAGAAACTTTTCGCCTTTGTCGGTGCTGATTCCCATTATTCAATGGATAAGGCGGCAAATATTCTTGGTATAGGCACCGATCAGTTGATTAAGGTACCGCTCAATAGCCTTGGCTCAATGGAGTCAGGAAAACTGGAACAGGCCATTGATAAAGTTTTGCTTGATGGTGGGGTGCCTTTTTTTGTTTCGGCAACTGCAGGAACGACAGTACGGGGGGCCTATGACCCAATAAATGAGATTGCGGAACTTCGGGGTAAATACGGTTTCTGGCTCCATGTAGACGGTGCCTGGGGTGGAGCTGCAGTGCTCAGTACAAGGTTGAAAGAAAAATTTCTTTCAGGTCTGCCGGAGGCTGACTCCTTTACCTGTGATTTCCATAAGATGCTGGGCGCAACGCTGATGTGCAACATCCTCCTGATAAATAAGAGAAGCCACTCTTTAGGAACAGTCCTCAGTGCAGGTGACGGAAGTTACCTGTTTCGGAATGAAAACACGAATGCAGTCGAAGATCTGGGAGCAAGCTCTCTACAATGCGGACGTCGGGTTGATAGCCTGAAATGGTTTTTGGATTGGAAATTCTTCGGACAAAAAGGGTTGGCCCGCAGGGTTGAGAAATACCTTGAACTCTGCAAATATGCGGAAAACTGGGTGAACCAGAGTGCAGAGCTGGAAATGGTTGTTCCGCGGACATCTTTCAATGTTTGTTTTCGCTTCAAGGTTACTGAAGAAAGCAATAGCTTTAATCTTACCCTTCGTAACCGGCTCTACCAGGAAGAAACGAGTCTGGTTGGTGCCGCCTATATTGACGGCCAGGTGGTAATGCGTTTATTGATCTCCAATCCTGAGGCTGAACAATCGGACATTAATAATTTTTTCAATGGCGTGGTGAAGACCGGCCAGGCCTTGCTCTTAGCCGGAAAAATTAACAGATGAGTGATATGAGTAGGGCGGCGACAATCATTCCTGATGATTTCACCGATCTTTCCCCCTACAAACAACTCAGCCAGAGGGGATCTTTTCGTCCTGATGGATCTTCCTTGCAAGAGTAAGAATGAATTTAGTGAAGGGTACTTACCCCGGCTTATTTCTCGTTTACCGGGGTAAGATAAAGAAATGAGAATGAGAGCACTGAAACGGATACTGTATAGTTGGATTGATAAGCATTTTCTGGGAGGGTGCAGCAGTTACAATTCTCTGGAGGTACGCAAGAGCTGTCGATCCAAGCTGCAGGCTAGAGTCGTCTTTGCCGCAAACGATATTCCCCATGCTAAAGGGACGACTTTTTTAAGCCCTCTAAAGGCTGTGCGGTTTGCCAGAGAAAATGGATTTCCCTTGTGTGTCAAGCCAAATGTCAGTGGTTTTTCCCGGGGCAGCCATTTTCCCATCACCAACTACCCTGAGCTCTATCGGGCTATTTTCTTTGCCAAGGCCTGGTGGCCGGTTTCTGTTGTTGAACAGTATTTAGAGGGAAAAAACTACCGGGTGCTGGTGGTTGAGGGTGGAATTATGTCGGTGATAAGGCGATATCCCTCTTTTGTAGATGGAGACGGGCAGTCTACCATCAATCAGCTGATTGACAGGGAAAATGTGATTCGTACAGAAATGCAACTCGGCCCTGTCATCCACCCGATCCCAAAGGACAGCAGAATCGTCAACTATCTGAAAAAGCAGCAACTCAGTTTGGAATCGGTTCCTGCCGCCAGAAGTCGAATAAGACTTTTTAACCGGGTGGCGCTTGCCCCTGGTGGGGTGGTCGAGATTGTTGACAAAAAGAGCCTGCCGCCGGAAAACCGAGAACTTTTTCAAAAGGTGCTCTCGCTCTTTAAGGCGAACATCCTTGGGATTGATGCCATTTTTGAAAGAGGCATAGAGGAGAGCTATCGCTCCCAGAAGACAATTTTTCTGGAGGTGAATTCCCGTCCCTACCTAAAAATGCACGACTTCCCTCGTTTCGGTCAGGCCGAGGATCTTTCCTCTTACTACGCCAAACTTGCAAACCTTGAGATCGACGAACGGGATATTTTCTGAGATGAGTCCGCTCTCTAGAAATTTTTACCTGTTTCTTGGTTTTCACAGCTTTCTGCTGGGACTCTTCCCTTTTTTCCTGCCGGTTTATCTTTTTAAAAACGGGACGACTCTCTCCGAAATTTCCTGGTTCATCGCTCTCACCGGCCTGGGATTCAGTCTCACCCTGTGGGTTTTGGACCATGTCCGCTCCGCGTCGTGTCTTGCTCCCGTAATAGTGTCTTTTTTTTTGGAAGGCCTTTTGTTGATTCTTCTGCTTTCGGGGGCTCCACTGCCGGTGATTGCCCTTGTGAACGGTGGATACAGTTGCCTCTATTGGACAATTCAGCGGGTACTTTTCCTGGCCGGTGGGAGTTCACAAAACAGTGGCAGGCGGTTTGGAAACTTTCAGATTTACGTCCTCCTGATTTTAAAAACAGGGGTGTTTATCGGTGCCCTGCTTTTAGAAAATATCGGTGTCTGGACTGTTTTTCTGCTCACGCTTATGGTGGGCGGTGCAGGCACGGGTGTGTTTATAAGATATGGCAGGGAACTGCAATTTCCCATCGCCATGCAACAACAAAATGCCTTGAATCTTCGGGCAGTTGCGGGATTTAGCGACAGGTCTAATTCGAGGCTGATTTTTGCAGTTGATGGTATCTTTCTTTACCTGGAGAGTTATTTCTGGCTCATCTCTCTTTTTCTTGTGGTCGGTGAGAGTTTTGTCCGGCTGGGCCTGTTAGTCATCGTCCTGGCCATCATCCTGGCTGCTCTTTTCTTTCTTATTAAGAACAGAATTGATCAGGTAGACAGGCAAAAGGTTTATATCTGTGCGGTGCTGCTTTATATGATTTCCTGGGGATTGAGGGGGGGATTATCTGGAGCCATGAATCTGTCCATGCAGCTCTCTTTGCTCGTGCTGGTGGCTTTCTGCACGTCTTTTTTCCGATTGGCATTTAATAAGCGTTTTTTTGACACGGCGCAGAAGGGTTCCTCTTATCAATATATCTTTATAAAAAGCTACTTCTCCCAGATATTTCTGGCAATGGGGTTTGGTTTGGCAGGATGGTGGAACTTGGGCTCTGATGACGTTTCTTTCTTTCTTAAAATATGCTACTGGATTGCTGGACTTACTGCCAGCTTGTATTTATTCTATCTTCCTGCCGAGGAAAGTGATAAGAAGGACGGTCAATTTGTTTGATGATTGGTTCTCACCTTTGCAAAGACGGTGAAAGTCAGCTACAATATCTCGGGTAGTGTTGGGTCAATGGTTTGGGTTTCTAAGCTCATTTTTAAAGTTTAATAGCGTCGGGTATAGAGCGTCATGGGAAAATCATTTCAAGAACAGTTGCTGCAGTTGGGCTTGGTCGATAAAACGAAGGCGAGCAAGGCTAAGAAAGCGCAACATCAAAATAAAAAACAGAACGCAAAGGTCGGTAAAAAACATGTTGTGGTCGATGAGAATGCGCTTCTCATTCAACAGGTTGAGGAAAAAAAGAAGGCACGTGCCCGAAAATTGAATCTGCAACGGGATGCAAAGCTGCAAAAAAGAGCTGAAGATGCTCAAGTTAAACAGCTCGTCGAGCAACACCGGCTGGAAAAGGATGACCGCGGTATCGCCTACCGTTTCACAGTTTCCAATAAGATTCAGCGTATCTTTGTGGCAAAGGAACTTGCCGATCAGCTCAGCGATGGTCGCCTTGGTATTGTCAGTCTTGCCGATCAGCATGATGTCCTTCCCAGAGCCATACTTGAGAAAATTCAGGCAATCAACAACCGCGTCTTTGTAACCATCAACGCCGCTTCATCAAAAGAAGGTTTAGACCCCGAAGATCCGTATGCCGGTTTTGAAGTCCCGGATGATTTGATGTGGTGAAAAGAGTTGGCAGGTGACCGGCCCTTTGCTACTGATCGATTATTGGGCAGAAATGTCTGGAAGCAGGCTAAGCTGGATATATTTAGGTTTGGCCTGGATGTTGACGATTGTGGTGTTAATGGTGACGATTTTGGAGCCGGTCCTGGCAATAAGCGGGTCAAGATTTTGCATTTTTACCGCAAACTCCCTGCCGTTCAAAACTGCTACCAGCGCCTGACCTATTTCGGCATTGGGACCAGTACCACTGGAGGACACGTCATCTATCACCGGTTTGATAAAGAGAGTCTGCTTTTTCGCATCAAAGCGAATTATCGCGTCGGTTTTGAAATCTATCTCCACTGATCCCATTTTTAATTTTATTTCATGGCCCGCTATCTCGGTGAGGAACGCCAGATTTTTACCCGCTAAATGGAGGCGACAGGCGAGATGATCGTCAGTCAGCTGTAGTTCGCTAATCTTGATGATTGTTATATCCCCTTCAATGGATTTTGAGTGGGCGTCTATGCGTAAGGGGAGGATGGCTGCTGTAGCTTTGGCGATAATCGCTTCAGGAAGATTAAGGGTAATGAAATCCTCTGCCATAAGCGGGGTAGAAAATGCAGTTGCAGTGAGCAGGGCAAAGGAAAAAAAGATGAAAAAATGTCGTATCATGGTGGTCCTTGTGGAGTATGTTGGGCTGTAAACTGCGCTAGTATTAACGACTGCAGCGATAAAGTGCAAGCCATAAAGATATCATGGAAAGAATACGAGAAGCAGGTGTTTTCATTGCTGGTGATTACCAGGCGACTGCAATAGTGCCGGGCATCACCCACGTGCTCTTTCGCTGTTGAACAAAGAACTCCATTTTACCTGTACCTGCCATGGAACCGATACTAACTGTAAGCTCAGATTGTCTTGTAACCGGAATCGATTTGGCGCTCGAAAAGGAATTTAAGAGCAGGCTGACAATTGATAATCCCCTGTACGCCGCCGCCAAGAAATATGGTCGATGGGTAGGGAAAAAACTCAAACCTCAACTACAATATTATGATCCTGTTCCTGGTGGACTTCGCTTCCCTCGTGGTTTCTCCAACCAGGCTGTTCTTCTCTGTCGTGAATTCACCGATAAAAACCCGACAATTATCGACCAAAGAAGGTTGCTGCCTGAAATCGATCTTCTGTTTGAAGGTGCCTTGAGGCCTTATCAGCAGGAGGCGGTAGCGATTGCGGCAGAAAAATCCTTCGGCGTTATTGAGGCCGGCACAGGCAGCGGTAAAACTGTCATGGCCCTTGCTCTTATCGCAAAACGTCGGCAGCCGACCTTTGTAGTGGTGCACACCAAAGAGCTGTTGTATCAATGGCAAGAGCGAGCCCGGCAGTTTCTCGGCATAGAACCGGGATTGGTGGGGGATGGTAAATTTGATTTAGCTCCTCTCACCATTGGCATCGTCAACAGTGCCAGAAAGCGGGTTGAAGAACTTGTCCCGCATTTCGGTCACCTTATTGTCGATGAATGCCACCGGGTACCGGCAAGCCTCTTTACTGATGTGGTCTCAAGATTTGACTGCCATTATTTGCTGGGCCTCTCGGCAACTGCCTATCGCAGCGACAATGAAACGACCAAATTAATATATTTTTTTATGGGTGACCGATTGCATCAGGTCGACCAAAACGAATTAAAAGCTACTGGCGCAATCCTTGCTCCCCAGGTTATCCGCGTCGTCACTTCCTTTAGCTATCCTTATCGCGGAGATTACCAGGCCCTGATCAAGGCCCTGGTAAAACATGAGGGGAGGAATCTGCAAATCTTAGGCGATGTTCTGAGGGTTGTCCAGGAGCCGGATAATGGAACCATCCTGCTGGTCTCCGACAGAGTGAGCCATTGTCAGTTCTTTGATGAAAAACTGCGGCAAAGGGGAGTCAAGGTGAAGTTACTCTATGGACAGCTGGCCCCTGAAATCAGGCATGAAATTGTTGGGGCGGTCCAGGCGGGTGAGGTTCAGGTACTGGTGGCAACCTTACAACTCATCAGTGAGGGGTTTGATTGTCCCGGCCTATCCACGCTTTTTATCACAACTCCGATAAGTTTTGAGGGACGATTGCTCCAGGTTATTGGCCGAATAATGCGTCCGGCGGAAAATAAAAGAGCTCGAGTCTTTGACTATATTGATGAAAATGTTCCGACTCTACTTCGCTCGGCGAAAGCCCGTAGCCTTGTTTTATCGCAACTTTAATGGCTTATACGGAAATCATGGTTAATGTACCTCTCTGGTTGTGACCCTTGCGTTTAATTTGATTGTAGGGTAGATTGAGAGGTTTTTAACTTGAAAAATATGTATCGAAGGCACTGCTTTTTGAGGCAAGTGCTTTTTTTGTTTATATAACCAGGCAGTTACGCCTCGCTGATGATGTGAGGGTAAAGCCGTAGTAGTCGGAGGCCTTACGGGCACAAGATGGAACAGAGTAAAATTCGTAATGTGGCAATTATCGCCCATGTTGATCATGGTAAGACGACGCTGGTAGATCAGCTTTTTAAACAATCCGGGATGTTCCGTGACAACCAGGAGGTCTCCGAGCGAATGATGGACTCCATGGATCTGGAGCGCGAGCGTGGTATCACCATCACCGCCAAAAACGGATCCTATAATTTTAAGGATTACTGGATCAACATCATCGATACCCCGGGACATGCCGATTTCGGTGGTCAGGTGGAGCGGGTTCTGCGCATGGCAGATGGTGCACTGCTGCTGGTTGATGCCCAGGAAGGTCCGATGCCACAGACCTATTTTGTACTGAAAAAGGCTTTGGAAAATAATCTGCCGGTCATTGTTGTTATCAATAAAATAGACAAACCTGCAGCTCGTTGCGAGTGGGTAGTGGATCAGGTTTTTGACCTGTTTGTAAAACTCAATGCTCCTGATGACATACTTGATTTTCCCGTAGTCTATGCTTCAGCCAAAAACGGCTATTCCCTGCTCGACCCTGAAGACGCGATCGAAAACGGCGGCAGCATGGTCCATATTTCCCAGATGATTGTTGATCATACCCCGGCACCAACTGGCTCAAGCGATGAGCCATTGCAGATGCAGGTCGGAACCATCGATTATTCACCCTATCTGGGCAGACTTGGTATTGGCAAAGTGGTCAATGGCACAATGAGTCTTAATCAGCCGATAGTGGTAGCTAGGCGTGATGGCTCCATCAAACCCGTGCGGATCTCAAAGATTTTCAGATTTGAATGTGATGCAAAAATTGCTGTGGAATCGGCCGGGGTTGGAGAAATTGTCGCTGTCGCCGGAATGGATGATGTAACGGTCGGGGTAACCTTTACTGATCCGGAAAATCCGCGTCCCCTGCCGCTCGTCACCATCGATCCGCCGACCATTTCGATGAATTTTATCCCCAATGATTCACCATTTGCCGGCAAGGAGGGTAAGTATGTCACCTCCCGTCATATCAATGACCGGTTGCAGCGTGAAATTCTTGCCGATGTGGCCCTGCAATGTGAGCCTTTGGAAGACGCTGTGGGATTCAAGGTCTCTGGCCGCGGTGAATTGCACCTTTCAATTCTCATCGAGAAAATGAGGCGGGAAGGGTATGAATTACAAGTGACTCGACCCCAGGTTATCCTCAGACATGATGAGAAAGGTAAGGTCCTTGAACCCTATGAAAAGCTCACCGTCGATGTAGATGAGCTTTATCAGGGTGCTGTTATCGAAAAACTCGGAAAACAGAAAGGCCAGCTTGAGGAAATGAATAGCGCCAACGGCATGGTTCGGATGGTGTTCAATATTCCAACCCGCGGCCTGCTCGGCTATCGATCACAGTTCATGACCGACACCAAAGGAATGGGCATGATGTCCTATGTCTTTTCCGAATATGGTCCATACGCCGGAGATATCACCAATCGAGTAAGCGGTGTGCTTTTGGTCAAAGAACCTTGCGTTGCCGTCGCCTTTGCCTTATTTAATCTTCAGGAACGCGGAAAACTGTTCATCTATCCCGGTGACCCGTTGTATCCGGACCAAATCATCGGAGAGTGCAGTCGGGCTGCCGATTTGGTTGTTAATCCAGCAAAAGGTAAAAAACTGACGAATATGCGGGCCTCCGGTACCGATGACGCCGTTATTCTGACTCCTCCGGTCACAATGTCTCTGGAAGAATGTATTGCCTATATTAACGATGATGAACTGGTCGAGGTAACACCCGCATCCATTCGTCTTCGCAAGAGATCGGGGCAGAAAGTAAGGAGGTAAGGTCCTTATGGGAGAAGTAGTAATTCTGGTGGGAGCCGGACTGATCGGGCTTGCTACCTTTGGTGTTATAGCCAAAAAATACGGCAGTAGCTGTACCCCCTGAATGATGATCTACGGCTCCATAGGTATGGGGCTTTTCAGTTACTGGCTGTTGCAGTATATGATTTAGTGCCTGGTAGATTATTTCCTTGTTTTTAAATGATAATAATCTGCCAGAATTTTAGCATGATCAAACGCTAGGGCTGGGAGCTTGTCTTCACTGAAAAGCTCAGCTCGGGCGGCATCGTCACCCGCACAGGGGCTGCCGCTGGCCTTGCCGATAAAAACGGTGGAGGCGGTGTGGCCCCGTGGATCTCTGTCAGGATCGGAATAAGTGCGAAACTGGCGGAGTTCAAGTATCTTCAGATTGGTTTCCTCTTTAGCTTCCCTTAATGCCGCGGTTTCATAGGATTCGCCGTAATCGACAAAACCGCCGGGCAGTGCCCAGCCATAAGGCGGATTCTTTCGCTCAATGAGCACTATCTGATCCCCTATTTCGATGATAATATCGACGGTAGGCGTCGGATTTCTGTGACTTTCTATTTCGGCCTTGCAGTGAGGACATTTCATGTTTTTCAAATCTCCGATCTAGCCCCGGTAAACGGGAAATAAGCCGGGCTCTTTTCAGTCCCCGTGCTTTGCGGGGATAAGTACCTTGGTGGTATATTCAAGTTTATAATTTCAATACACTCTGCAGAT
>ERZ889078.3414-NODE-3414-length-10514-cov-7.122669_pt1 | contig 10514 bp, 12 predicted proteins | sample MGYA00521266_ERZ889078 | MGnify/ENA primary metagenome ERZ889078 (study PRJEB32303, sample SAMEA104408618) | aquatic metagenome | biome: Brackish water; feature: Pelagic; material: water | place: Baltic Sea | collected 2014-06-16T06:34:00 | depth 76,534 m ... | reverse complement strand
GAAGATCGCAGTTTGTTGTTAACCCAGGTCTTCGAATACCAGTAAAAATTAGAATTTCAGCCGGCTATTACCGATGCAGGCTGTTTTACCTTCAAGCCAATCAGCATACCGATAAAAGCCAACAGGGCTGCAATTAAAAAGGTTGTGGAAGCAGGCACTTTGTCCCACAAAATTCCTGCATATAAACTACCGGTGGCACCACCTGCACCGAAACTCACCGAAGCATACAATGCCTGTCCGCGCCCTCTGTGTTGGGGGAAAAAATCATGAATCAAATGAATAGCCGTCGCGTGAAACATGCCAAAACTTGCTGCGTGTAAACATTGAATAATCAAAACAATGAATAACTGGTCAGAGTAAAACGCCATTAACAGCCAACGGGCAGTGGTTAATAAAAGCGCTATAACTAACCAGTAACTGGCGGATTTCACTTTCAACAAATGATGCATAAAAAAGAACAGAACAACTTCAGCCAGCACGCCCAATGACCACAACAAACCGATACTAAACCGGCTGTAGGACAGACTTTCCATATGCAGGCTGAAAAAAGTGTAATAGGGACCGTGACTGGCCTGAATGAAAAAACAGGATAGTAGTAAGGCGATCACCCGTGGCTGCTTTAACACCGACCAGATAGAACTTGATACCAGCTCCTGATGCCCGTATTCAGACACCTGCAGACTGGATAACCAGATAAACAGGAAAATACCAAGCAATAAAACAGGTAACCAGTCAATAGAAATCGACTGAAATAAAGCACCCAGTACAATCACTGTGGCAATAAAACCCAAAGAGCCCCATAACCTGATCTGACTATAGCGATTAAGGTCTTTTCCAAGATGCCCCAGTGTGACCACTTCAAACTGTGGCAATGAAGCATTCCAGAAAAAGCTGAATAACAGCATAAAGCACAGCATTGTCCAGAAACCATCGAACCACAGTAACGGCATAAAACAGACAACAGATAACAGGGAAGTTATCTGTACGATACGAATATGAAAACCTGTGCGGTCCGCAACCCATCCCCAGATATAAGGAGCCACTACTTTGCTAACCGCCAATGTCGCGATTAACTGCCCTATTTCCAGTGGTGTGAAGTGTAAATAATCAAGATATAAACTCCAGAATGGCACCAGAGCACCAAGACTGGAAAAATAGAAAAAATAAAACAGCGACAAACGCCAGTGTAGTAATTGCATTTAACTACAGGTTAAAGCTGGATTGTTATTCAAAACGACAAGCTAATTGATTTCTTCTATATACGATCTGCCGATGGGTGTCTGCACATACATTTTTTTACCATTCTCTTCTACCCAGAAATAGTAATAACCTTTATCCGCTTCAGAAGTGACTTTACCATCGTGGACAATCCAGCTTTTTACGTGCTCTCCATCGGCATAAGTGACTTTATAATTACCTTCCAGCCAGGAAACACCCAGTCTTGAAATTTTATTTTGTTGTTCTTCACTACAGGCTGTCAGTAAAAACAGGAGTACTAAACTTGTCGTTAATTTTTTCATTTTGATTTAACTTTAGATGTGTTAATAAAAATTCTATGCTGAAAGAGTCAGTAGCATTAATGCCAAGATTGCTGGCATCGCCTGTACCCAGAATATATTCCGGCTAACCGTTAAAGCACCAAATACACCTGCTACAAATACACAACTCAGAAAAAAAAGCTGCACCGAAAATTGACCAGAATACACTGCCCAGACTAATCCAGCCGCGAGAAACCCGTTATACAAACCCTGATTCGCTGCCAGTCTGCTGGTTGATTCTGCATATTCCTGCTTCATTCTGAATATTTTCCTTCCTGCCGGTTTTGTCCACAGGAACATTTCAAGTATAAGAAATAGAAGATGTAACAAAGCAATCAAAATTATCAATAAATTTAATGCACTTTCCACTTTTAAACCTTTATTTTTTTAATAAAGAAATTTCTTTAGCCAGATCATCCGCCGTTAAGTTTTCAGATGACAAACTATAAACCAGTTCGGCAGATGGGCTGACCAGATAAATATGTTGACGCTTTTGCTCCGGGGCAATAGATTCAACATCGAATTGAGCGTAAAAATGATCGAAAGTTGATGCTGTAATCCCCATGGTAACAGCCACATCCGGATATGAACCAGCCAGTTCCCTGAGTTTTGCAGGCGTTGCCAGCCCATCGATAACCAGAAGTTTTTTTACGTTAGCAGCCTCATTCACCAACTCGAGTCTGTGTTGACATGCACTTTTACAGTTACCACTGCCAAACACCACTAGCGTCCATTGGCCCTTAAAAAACTCAACGCTAACCGGTAAGTTACCCATTCGGTTCAGGGCAACATTTTGTACTAAAACTGGCGGAAAAATTTCTTCCACCCTTGCCTGATAACTTTCCTGCTTTTGGCAGGAAACTGTTAAAAACAGCAATAAAAAAATAAATCCTGGAGTGATCTGCAACATTTCAATTCTATTAGAAGGGTTAAGTATTAGGGATTATGTTATAAGATATAACTTCATGATGCCGATACACTGAAGTTATAACAACAATAATTGGCTTCTGTTTTAAAAATAACTTATTCATCTTTATGGAGATTAATGTGCTTCGATTTTTATCTATTTCACTTTTTTTAAGCCCTCTTTTATTCATTTCTTCGAATACCTTTGCACACGGGCAACTTAACGCTGACGAGCTGAAGACTCGATTTACTGATACCACACAACACTGTCGCAAAGAAAAAGATCAAAGTACCTGCACGACTTATTTTGCAGCGGATGGAACCATCAAACGACGCATGCACGAAGATGGAAAACGTCGCGATGGTGTATGGTCAGTAAACGCAGAAAACAACCAGCTATGCATTACCTGGACCGGTAAAACAAAGGCATTATGCTTCGAAGCCTATATGAATAAAGACGGCACCATGGATATGTACAAAAAAGCAAACACCTTTCAACAGTTATAACTTTCTTCAAAGGCAATGTAGAAGGCCTTTAAGTTAAAAGCAGCAACTTAACTTTGCCGGGCAACTTTAGCCTTGCCCGGCAGGTATAACCGGTGTTGAACACTTCACATCAGCATTCTGCGCGCGATGTCTAAGCATGTGATCCATCACCACCAGTGCCAGCATTGCTTCGGCAATAGGCGTTGCTCGAATACCTACGCAGGGATCATGGCGACCTTTGGTAATAACCTCAACCGGCTCACCATTGATATCTACTGAACGTCCAGGCAAACGCATACTTGACGTTGGCTTTAATGCCATGTGCACGACCAGATTCTGTCCTGAAGATATACCACCCAGTGTGCCGCCAGCATGGTTGGATAAAAAACCATCCGGCATTATTTCATCTCTATGCTCGGTACCTTTTTGCTCAACACAATTGAAACCCGCACCAATTTCAACCCCTTTCACTGCATTAATGCTCATCATCGCATGTGCGATATCAGCGTCGATTCGGTCGAAAATCGGTTCACCCAGTCCTGGTGGAACACCTTCCGCCACTACCGATACACGAGCACCTACAGAGTTTCCTTCCTTGCGAAGCGCATCCATATATTCTTCCAGCTGTTGCACTTTATCAGGGTCCGGGCTGAAAAAAGGGTTTTTATTAACTGCATCCCAATCCTTTAGTTCAAGCTTAATAGGACCTAATTGAGAAAGGTATCCGCGAATTCTAATGCCATATTTTTCAGCCAGATATTTTTTAGCAATGCCACCTGCCGCAACGCGCATGGCTGTTTCTCGCGCCGAAGAACGACCACCGCCTCGGTAGTCCCTGAAACCGTACTTTTGGGTATAGGTATAATCTGCATGACCGGGACGAAACTGGTTAGCAATATTGCCATAATCCTTCGAGCGTTGATCCTTGTTATGAATAATCAGAGCAATCGGCACTCCGGTCGTTTTGCCTTCGAACACACCGGATAGAATATGTACTTCATCGTCTTCACGACGCTGCGTGGTATGACGGGAAGTTCCGGGTTTACGACGATCAAGATCTTCCTGTAAATCTGCTGCGGATAAAGATAAGCCGGGAGGACAACCATCCACAATACAACCGATAGCAGGCCCGTGACTTTCGCCAAAAGAAGTGACCACGAATAATTTACCAAAACTGTTTCCAGACATTCAATGAACCCTTAATTTAAATACTGTTGATTTATGGCCCTGATGCCATAACATTAAAACTTATGTCTTATTCTACAAGAAATTTAGGTAATGCGTTCACCTGGCTAGGCTGGATAATCGGTTTTTTTTTACTGGCTGTGCTTTTTGACAATATTCTGGACAGTCAGATCAACCCGAATCAAAGCGTTAACACGGTGCAAACCGGCTCACATCAGGAAATAGTTCTGAAAAGAAACCGGCATGGCCATTATTTATTCAATGGATTAATTGATGACCAGGTAGTCACTTTCCTGGTCGATACCGGTGCCACGACAACCAGCATACCAGAACACCTGTCAACAGAACTGGGGTTAAAAAAAGGTTATCGTTTCCCTGTGAAGACAGCTAATGGGAATAGTTTTGCCTACTCTACAACCATAAAAAGTCTGAAATTAGGGAAAATTGAATTCAATAATGTGAATGCCAGCCTGAACCCCGGTTTGCAGGGTTATGAGATATTGCTGGGAATGGATATCCTGAAGAATATGGAGCTGGTGCAGCGCGGTGACACACTTATCCTTAAAAAATAATTATTTTTTTGAATTGTGTTGAACTTCCATATAAGGTACGTCTCTAAGTCGTTGTATGTAGTACACAACATGACGATACTTTTTTAAATAATAATGAGGAAGAACTATATGATTACAGCAAAGAAAATTTCTGGTGTTGCTCTGGCTGCTGCTGCGGCAACTATGTTTGCTATCGCTCCAATGAATGCAACAGCTGGTTCACATAAAGCTGGCAAATGTACTGGCATCAACAGCTGCAAAGGCACCAGTGCCTGTGCTACTGCCGCCACTAGTTGTGCCGGTCAAAACTCCTGTAAAGGACAGGGCTGGGTAAAAGCAACTAAAGCTGAGTGTGATGACAAAGGCGGAAAATTTGAATAATTAATCTGTAAAGATTAATCTTTCTATAAAAATGCACTGTTTATCAGTGCATTTTTGTACATGGATGTACTTATGCTGGGACGACTGCATGGACGCAGGAGGTAGAGCAACGCAGGAGCAGTGTGCCGAGGCCATGGACAGATAATTGCTCCTGCATTATCTGCATATACACCATCCATGGCGAAAATGGCAACGAGCAGTATTCGTTCAGATAGCAGGCTATTTAATTTCACTTTTATATTAAGCTAGTAAGTTCCTTTCTCTGGATAAGTTCAAATAAATATCTATGTCTTCACAACCACAAAAGCCTTTCCTGGGTTTCGGCCTGGGGTTAAGAACTGAGCACTACCAGGAAATTCTGGATCAGCAACCGAAAGAAATTGACTGGTTAGAAATAATTTCAGAAAACTATATGATCGAAGGCGGCAAGCCTTTATATTTTCTGGATAAAATTCGACAGGATTACCCGATGGTCATGCATGGGGTTTCGATGTCCATCGGCAGCACAGACCCTCTAAATTTTGATTACCTTAAGCAACTTAAAGCGTTAATCAACCGGGTAGAGCCTAAGTGGTTTTCCGACCACCTTTGCTGGACAGGTGTGGATCATAAAAATATGCATGATTTATTACCCCTGCCCTATACCGATGCTGCGGTAAATCATATCGCTAACCGCATAAGCCAGGTACAGGATTTTCTCGGTAGACAAATGCTAATCGAAAATTTATCCAGTTATATCACTTATACAGCCGATGCTATGAGCGAATGGGAATTTTTAACCGCTGTGTCGGAAAAAGCCGACTGCAACATATTGCTTGACGTTAATAATATTTATGTAAGCAGTTTCAATCATCATTTTGATCCGTTGGAATACCTGCAGGGTGTTCCTGCAGACAGAGTCTGGCAGCATCACCTTGCCGGACATCAGAACACCGGCAACCTGATAATTGACACACATGATGAACCGATTATTGATCCTGTTTGGGAGTTGTATGAAAAAACAGCTGAATTACTGGGTTCTGTTTCAACCATGATTGAACGCGATGGCAACATTCCTCCACTGGTTGATGTCATCGCCGAACTCAATCGTGCCAGGGAAATAGCATCACCTTTTTACGCAGCAGAAAATCATGACTGATAATTCCAGGCACGAACAGGACTCCGATCTGCATGAATTACAGACCCGTTTTCAGGACTATATAACCGGTAAGTCTGAAGACTTCGAAAAAGACATTATCAGCACCAAAGATGCGTTGGCAGAACACCGTCTTGGGGCTTATTACAATGCCTACAGAATTCGTTTGATTGATTGCCTGGCAACTGACTTTGCCGTATTGCACAAAGAGCTTGGCGAAGAAGGCTTTGAATTAATGATTTTAGAGTATTTAAAACTGTACCCGTCACAACACCCATCAGTACGCTGGGTGGGACAGCACATGGTTGAATTTTTGCAACACAGCGAACGACCGGACAAATCTTTTCTGTCCGAACTGGCCGCCTTCGAATGGACTCAGGGGTTGTGTTTCGACGCCGCCGACAGCAAGCAAATCTTTATGCTTGAAGACATGGCACAGGTTCCCCCTGAAAGTTGGCCAGATTTAACTTTTACCTTTCACCCATCCCTGCGCTGGCTGGATCTTTACTGGAATGCAGCACCTTACTGGGCAGCCCTGGAAAACAATGAACAACAACATCCCAAGAAAGCCCACCATGAACTCCCCACTCGCTGGTTAATGTGGCGTAAAGGCACGAATCCGAACTGGCGCTCTCTCGATGTAGCTGAAGCATGGGCAATAGAAGCCGCATTTAGTGGATCTAATTTTGCCGAATTATGTGAAGGTTTATTAGAATGGATTGGAGCAGATTCTGTGGCTATAACCGCTGCAGGCTTTCTGAAGCAATGGATCACTGATGAAATTATAGTTTCGGTTCAAACTGCCAACTAACTCTAAAGCGCCAGGCGCTCCCAGGTCCAGAATAAGCCCATCAGCGAAATACCTAAAGAGCCAGGTAAAATAATCAGTTTACGGTATAGCTCTTCATTTTTTCGAAGCCAGAACACTGCTAAAAAAGCCAGCAATATAACGCTCAGCTGACCCAGTTCAACACCTACATTAAAGGTAATTAATGCGGTTACAAATTGAGACTCAGGCAACCCCAGCTCGGTCAGTACTCCGGCAAAACCCATTCCATGCAATAAACCAAATAGAAACACGATAGCCACGCGCCACGGTTTTAATTCACGGGTCAACATATTTTCTATGCCAACATAGGCGATCGACAGTGCAATCAGTGGTTCAATAATCAGTGACGAAACACTAATGACCCCATAGATACTCAGCGCCAGTGTAATTGTATGGGCCAGCGTAAAAGCGGTTACCTGCCATAATAAAGGTTTAAACTTTTTACTCAGCAGGAAAAGACCTAATACAAATAAAATATGATCCAGCCCTTTTGGTAAGATATGAATATAACCCAGACCCACATAATCTAAAGCCACTGCACTCCAGCTACGCGGAATGACTTTTTCATATAAATAATATTCGGGACTTGGCTGACCTTTTACCAGCCAGTAAGTTGTTTTTTCGATTTGCCCCTGAGAAATAAAATTAACCACCGCATCACCGTATTTCTGATCAAAAGACCAGATTGCCGTTGATGCTCCAGTTGGTATTTTTGCAGAGTAATAAATTTCTGATTTTCTGGATAAACGGGTATCCCCTACTTCAGGTACGTTGATATTTATAAACTGCCATTGCACCTGTTGCCCACCGAGCTGTAGACTCAAGCCCTGGCTAAACTGACCAGCAATGCTTTTAAATTTTTCCACTAAAACAACAGATGGTAATTCTCGTAACTCACGGTAAACTTCAACCTGAGGAGCATCATCAGTATTTTCATGTTCTGATCCTATTCCAGACAAAACAGCTTCTGCATTGGTCTCTATCTGAACTTTCACCACTGCATCCTGTTCAAAGCTAATTGTAACAATTGCAGGCCGCATTTGATGAGCCTGTAAAGTGCTCACACTAAACAAAGTTAGCAATAGCAAACTTAAAATTTGAAGTATTACACGATGAAAAAGACGCATTATTTATTCCAGATTGTTATTGCTTGTCTGACCTTAATTTCGGACAGAGGTTTCAGTCATGATTTCTGGCTGGAGGCTCATCCATTTTATACCATGCCACAAAAACCTGTCGATATTTCTATTCATGTCGGCAATCAATTTGTCGGCGACAGCCTGCCCAATATTGTCAGCTGGTACTCTGATTTCAGCCTGTACCAGGACAATGAAAAAAAAGAAGTCAATGGCGAACTGGGACGAGATCCAGCCGGTTATTTCACACCACAGGAAAACGGTACCTATGCCATCGGTTATCAGAATTACTTCACCTATATAGAAATTGATGCAGAAACTTTTAATTTATATTTAAAAATGGAAGGCCTGGATAATGCAATAAATTATCGCCAAAAAAATGGTTTAAACAATACAGTGGGAAAGGAAAGTTATATTCGTCATCCAAAAACTCTGGTGCAATCCGGTGACAAATTCAACATTGATAATTCAATGCAAAATTTTGGATATGAACTGGAAATCATACCTTTAAGTAACCCTTATAAGAAAAAACTAAATGACCCTCTTTCCGTAAAAATTGTTTACCAGAACAAACCAGTCAAAGACATTTTATTAATCGCCCTTTCCAAAGCCAACCCTGAAAAAAAGCAACAGATTCGCACCAACGACAAGGGTGAAGCAACCATAGTTTTAGACCAGACAGGTCCCTGGTTACTGAAAGCGGTAAAAATCATTCCTGTTAAAAAAGAAAAGGAAGACTGGCAGAGCCACTGGGCCAGCCTGACTTTCAGCATACGTTAGTGCAGTGTCATAATCATGCTGGTTCACTTAATACAGTTACACCTGTTGCATTTTCCTGCCTTCAAATAATACAGTTTACTGGTTAATTTTTTGCTGGTGCTACTGTTGAACCTGTCATAGGATTGTCAAATAGTAATTTATAGCTTTATTAGGGTTTAACTTCCACCCTGAATCCTTCTGATTGAAAATTTTATTCAATGAATTCTTCAAAGTGTAGTTTGTTTGTTTTATACATTATCATGCCTTTCCGGGAAAGAGCCTAAGAAGATTAACCAAACCTGTCAATATAGGATCTCCAGTCATTGAATGGGATCAGTTCAGCTGCATTGAGTATTTCATTTCTTAGGGTTTCCGCTAGAGTGCCTCAGAGACTAGAAATGACTCTCTTTACAGGAGCTCAAGGTTCAGGCGAAGGTCACTCTAACGGAAATTCTGACAACTCGTTGTTTAACTTTTTTAAGGAGGTCTAATCTCTCCAAGATATAGTCGTATCATTTTTTCACCTCTTTTCTCTTTGGCTTTTGCATCGATTATGCCGCCTTTTTAGTCGGTATGCTAAACAGTTTACTGGCATCAAATACTTGCCCTTGCGCAACATGCCAGAGGGCTTTTGAGAGCTTTCTCATCACTGCAATAACCGTTTTGTTTTTAGCTTTCGGGTTAACTCTGCTCTGATACCATTCTTTAATAATGGGATCTTTTTGTATTAACCGCAAAGCCGCAAAATACAGATACAGTCGCACTTTGGCGCTACCTCGTTTGGTCAGTTTAAGTTGACCAATATAACTGCCACTGCTTTTTTCTTTCAAATTCAATCCAATGGCTTTTTGGAGACTACGGGCACATTCAAAATTTCTTGGGTCTACATGAAAACTCAGTAAAATAGCGGTAGTGACTTTTCCGATCAATTTTGCCATTTCAGTCAATTGATCATCACTATCAATTTCCGCTTCTAGTGCTTTCCTGGCAGTGCGGCGTTGTAACCGGCTATGGTTCATTTCTGCTGCAAGTGCCTGTAAGTACTGCTTTTCACCTTCAATACAAGGTACTCCAAGCGACTTCTTTGCACTTTGTACAATGGCGGCGATTTTTTCTGGCTTGAGCATACTTCGACTCGCTTTCTTGATAAGTTGCTGAGCTTCTGTTGCATGAACAGCCACCTCCTCAGGCGAGCCGTATTTCATCATTAATTGCTCCAGAGCAACGGAGTCGCTACTCAGTAAATAAGTCACTTCCGGCCAATGACGACTTAAATAAGCTTCCAGGCGGTTTTGATTGCGTTGGTACTGACTCTGATGTATTTCATATTCTCGTCTTAATGCATTTAATTGGCGCTCATTGTCATTTAGTTCTCGCCAGGGTTTGGTCAATCCATCTAAATAAAAGCGAGCAATAATACTCGCTGCTTTCGCGTCATGTAAGCTCGGTACTCCATCGTAGACCTCTCTGGCATCGTGAACGCGTTTGGCACTTGCCTGATGAACATCAAATCCATGTAATAAGGATTGATAACGGAATATATCTCCGTAGGTACTAGTGGACTCTACGATCACGGTGATTGGGCAATCTAATGATTCAAGTGCTTTA